>Ga0102592_1001878_pt1 | contig 15700 bp, 16 predicted proteins | sample AraplaCol_mMF_r2_FD_76861 | JGI IMG/M metagenome (GOLD analysis project Ga0102592, IMG submission 76861) | Arabidopsis root microbial communities from North Carolina, USA - plate scrape MF_Col_mMF_r2 (SPADES assembly) (version 2) | ecosystem: Host-associated > Plants > Roots > Endosphere...
CCTGACGAGAAATCGTCAGGGCTTTTTTGTATTGGAATTATCGCCTTAGCCAGACTAGACTAAATCATGTCCACTCAGGGGAAGACATGAAAACGGTCAACATGCTGCAGGCCAAGTCTTCATTATCGCGATTGGTCGAGGCAATTGAACAAGGCGAGATGCGTGAAGTTGTCATCGCCCGAAATGGCAGGCCAGCGGCCAAGCTGGTTCCAATCGAATCCAGCCCGGTCGGAAAGCGTATCGGTGTTGCCAAAGGCAAGTTCAATGTGCCCGACGATATTGATGCCCACAACGAGGATGTGGCCCGGTTGTTTCAATCGGGGGATCGCTCGTGAATCTGCTTTTGGATACCCATGTGGCGTTATGGGCGATTGCCGACAGTCCGAAACTGCCATCGCAAGCGCGGGAACTTATCCTGTCGAAGAATGCGTCCATCTGGGTCAGTGCCGCAAGCGTGTGGGAGATTGCGATCAAACATGCACTCGGTCGTGGCGATATGCCGGTATCTGGCGAAGAATCACTGCGCTACTTTCGCGAGGCTGGGTTTCGTTTCTTGCCAGTTGAGGCAGAGCATGCCATTGCAGTCGAAAACCTGGCGCCCCACCATCATGACCCATTCGACCGCCTGCTGGTCGCACAAGCGATGATCGAGCCCATGAGGCTGATGACTCACGATCCGCAGATTGCGATGTATAGCGACATGATCATTAAGATCTGAAGCGAGCAATAGCGCCCCTTCTGTAACCCCTAAATTCGGGCGAACCGGCGCCGGAAGTACCAGGTCGTGTACGCCACGAAAACGACGGCTGCGGTGACCGCGCCTGCAATCAAGCCATTCCCAAGCCATTCATAGCCACATCCATTGCCATGCATCTGGCCGAACCAGGTGCATGGCATCTGGATGAACACGAATATGCCGACCACGCCGGCAACCGCGCTAACGAATAGGGCCCAGAGCACAAACGCGAGGTTTGCAAATAGTTTCATTAAATCTCCCAGTAATCTATCGCCGGGGATTATAGGTGTTCTCAATGTGGCAACAGCGTACTGTTCATTTTCTGGAGAGGGGACGAAACAACCGTGCAACGGATCTTGTTATCTATATGGTAATATTTCCGCCATGCATTTCGTCAGACTCCTCAACCTGTTCCTGTTCGCCACTTGCTGCGTGTTGCTCAGCGCGTGTGGCAGGCCGCCTTCAGGGCCCTACGCAAATTGGCTGTATAACGACGAGTCGGTACTCTCGGTTGCGCAAGAGGGGCCATTCACCATCCTGAACATCGAGCACCGGCCGCGTGGCTGGGGCTCATTCAGCGGCACAGGTAGCCGTTTCGACCGTATCCTTTATCAAGCAAAGATCGTAGTGAAGGAGGCGCGGGCGACGGAGGCTTGGAAAGACGCCGGGCAGCCGGCGATCTTTGCAGATGTCTACTCCGATTCCGATTCCGATAGCCGGCTCAATCTCGTATATGAGCGGAATGGGAAGGCGCTGGTAAAGCGAATCGATGAGGGGAAGGATGGCTGGTCCAATCCCGTCTTTGGGGAATCGATTGGCCCTGGCCTGCGTTACTTTTCGAATCTGAACGGGCGCACACAAGGTTTCCTGGTGCGTGCGTTTCCGGTCGACGTAAAGGTGTTGCCACTGGGGCCCCAGGATCCCGCGATATGGCAACTGGCGGGCATTGCTCCGGACTGGAAGGCTTTTGCTTACACCGATGACCTGGAGGCGCCTGCGGTCTTCTCAGTAGTCCAGGCTGACGCGCGGATCGGCGAACCGATTCCGATTCCGGCCACGCACGTCCAGGCGCGGACCTGGTTCAACGCCCAATTCAAATGGCAGAAGAATACGGCTGGGCGATGGGATATCGTCAGGCTTTCGACGATGCCCGCGCCTGTGAAGACAATCGACGCATTGGAAGAACTGTTCCTCAATGCCGATGTCGGCTATCGCAACTGCTTTGCGAACAGCAGCGCATGCCGGATCGGTTGGCGGCGGGAAGCGGTAAAGGATCCGGATGCATACTATTGCGAGTGCTATCACCCGTTCGTGTTCAAAGCACTGCAGCCAACGCAGGCATTCGGCGCCAACGTTCGCGAGATGTGGTATTCGCGTGCCGGGGGGAGATCGGCATACGACCTGGTGCTCGATGCGCCGCCGGAAAAAGTGAGGAATGAACTCCGCAAAAGACTCGATGAGCGCCACCTGGATTACCTCGGTCCTGGGCCGATATCGGACGAGAGTATCGAAGCTTTCCTCAACGAGGACCGCTCGCGAAACGACTGGATCTACGCAGTGTCCGGCAAGCCAGAGTCCATTCAATTTGTAACGCCAACTGTCGCAGTGCGCGTGGAGGCCTATGAGCATGGGACCCTGCTCCAAACCATCGCGCGCTATCCGGCCAAACAATGATCATTTACATGAAACTTAATCGAACGATTGCAACCATCCTCGCCGGCTTGGCAGTCTCCAGCGTCACGGCCGCCCCGCTTCAACTGCAGGACAAGAAATTCTCCGTGCGTCATCTTGGTTTTTCTGCCGACAATGCGCAGGGTTGCCTGGTCGGCGGGCGCTTTGATCCCGATTCGATGAAGAGCACTGCCGAATTGCTGCTGCTTGACCTGAAGCGAGACGCCGTCATCGCCAAGGCGAACGTTCCTGTGCCCGACGACAATGCATCGCTACACCCGATCCAATGCGCGATCGATGGCGACTACGTCTACCTGCTGGCGAATGTGGATACGCAACTCCCACGCTCGCTGAACCAGGGCATTGTTTACCTGTATCAGTTCAACAAGCAAGGCAAGCAACTTGGCAAGAAGAAGCTCGTCATCCCAGGTCGCAATAAATATGGCCACGCGCTGGGCGTGTCGGCAAACGGAGTGCAGGTTGCAGGCTATATCAAGGACGAGGACGACGCCTCCGAGTATTACTCATTCTTTACGCTTGTGGTAGACCGGCGCCTGAATGAGGACAAACTGAATGTGCGTAAGACGGGCGCCTTCTGGAGCGGTTCCGAGGCGCGCTTTGTCGGCGAAAACGTGCATATTGCAGGGTCGTTCATGCCGGCGAAAGTAGCAAAGGACGGTGGCGACAATGACTACGCGAATTCGCGTGTCCTCGCGAATGGCGGCTATGCCTGGAGCGTGCGGCCGTTCAAGAAGGTCCCGCGCAACGTGGTGGCCGGCCTTTCGCAACAGGGCGCCATCTATTCGCTGGCTTACGACGACGCCGGATCGACGCTGGCGGTAACCAGTGCTGAAGGCAAGCAGCAATCGCTGGCAAGCTTCCCGAGCAAATTCTGCGAGACCACGTCGTTATCGGAATACGGTGACCGGGTACTTGCCTTGCGCACCCCATGCAACAAGCAGGGCAAGGCAGCGGAACTGCTGGCTATCGCGCCGGCAACCGGCAAGGAATCCGCTGTGCGGCTGGCGCCCGGTGAACCGGTTTACGCTGCGACCAATTTGGGCCAGTGGTTCGTCATCTCCAAGGATGCGGCGGGCAAGCTTGCGCTGAATACGGGGGCCATCGACGGCGACACGCGCTTCAGCCAGACGCTGGCGGGTGTCGAGCACTCATTGAGCCTTAGCCGCATCAAGATTGACCAGAAGGGTGAACGCTCTTTCGAATACGTATATGAACAGCATGCCGGCGAATGCCGTTTCAGCATCGCCGGCCACGCCGCCGAAGTGGATGTCTTCAATCCGCAGGGGAAAGATGGCAAGGAACTGCCTGCGATCGTCATGTACGACGGTAGCGCCGCCACGCTTACGCTGCCGCACGCCGGACCGGTGCGCCAGGCGTCTTTCGATGCCGATCTGTCGCCTGAGCAGGCGAAGCGTAGCTGTGGCAGCAAGAGCGGCGGCAAGCTGTCCCTGGTGTTCACCGAGGCAGGCTCCCGCCGTTAGTCATGCGCTACGCCGGCAAACGGCGTTCCAGCCGCATGATCCTGCAGTCTGTCGCATAGGCGGCTAGAATCTGTCCGCTTCGCCCTAGCATCTCTGTTCCGATTGATTTTTACCAGGGAGTGACATGGGTAAGTGGAACACGTTAGCGTGGGCTGCGCTGGCTGCCACGCCGTCGGCGGCGCTGGCGCAGGTAGATTTGACGAACCTTGATAGAGACATGGTCGGGCCGAAGTCGCAGATACTGGTGCTGGGCACTGTGCATCTGAGCGGCATGCCAGCGAGTTTCCAACCATCGGCGCTGGACACTGTGATCAACCGGCTGGCCGCATTCAAGCCGGACATTATCACCATCGAGCAGGAACCAGGTGAGGACTGTGACCTCGCTGCCCGCCATCCTGCCAAGTATGGACCTGACTGGTGCCCCAGCACCGCTGCCGCGAAGGCCGCCACGGGACTGGACATCCCTACCGCCCTGGAAGAAGTGGAAAAAACGCTGAAGTCCTGGCCCGCAAAGCCGGCGCCCGCGCAACGCAGGCGGCTGACAGCTGCATTCCTGGCGGCGAACGAACCTGCGTCGGCATTGGTGCAGTGGTTGCAGTTGCCGGAATCAGAGCGGCGCGCGGCCGACGGCCTGGACGCGGTGTTGGTAGCGATGATGCATAAACTGGCCGCGCGCAAAAATGAGGACAACCAGATCGCCGCCCCATTGGCCGCGCGGCTTGGGCTGCAGCGCCTTCATGCCGTTGACAACCATACGGGAGACCGCCTGGACCTCCCGGACACAAAGGCGTTCGTAGCCTCGATCAACGCGGCCTGGGCCATGAGTAATGGCGAAAGTAAGGAACTCCAGAAGGTCTTAGACAAGCTGGCGCTTTCCTCTGACTTGCTTCCACTGTACCGCCGCATCAATGACCAGGACAGCTCGCGGATTTACGCGGAAGCCAACATACTCGGGCCGATGCGTGCCCAGTCGCCCGCAAGGTATCCGCAAATCTGGGTCGGCGGATGGGAGGTACGTAACCTGCGCATGGTTGCCAATATCCGGGAGACCTTCCGTGAAAGGCCTGGGGCACGCGTCCTTGCGATTGTGGGTGTTTCGCATAAGCCCTGGTTTGACCAGTGGCTCGGCCAGTTGCAGGGCGTGGAAATCGTCAACGCAGCCGATGTACTGAAGTAGCCATATTCAGTCAAAAGAGGCCCGAATCTCGCTGGCCGTTTGCAGCGGGTCCTGCAGGTGGGGATAGTGGCCAAGCTTGGGCAGGACGATGAACGGCTTGCCTGACTTGGCGGCGAATTCCTCGCCCATTTTCTTGTCGATGTAGATGTCCTTCTCGCCCCACACCACTTTTACCGGCGCCGTCAGGCGCGACAGGTTGGCTTCGAAGTACTGCTGGTCGCGTGTGAAGTGCGAGTAGTAGTGGTAGAACGCATCGGCAGTGCTCATGCTGCCTTTATCCCAGCCTGCGAGCATATCGGCCTTGACGTCCTGCTGGATCGCGAATTGTTCGCTGGGGTCCAGGCCGCGGCGGAAGGCATTTTCAATGGTATCGTCGCGACCCTGGTTGAGTGCTTTGCGGATCGTTTCTGCAGTTTGCGGCGCCTTCAGGTTGCGCAGTCGCTCGGACATTAATTGTGGCCGATCCAGCGGTGCGAAGTCGCCGACGATGATCTTCCTTGCAATGTTTGGTTGTTCCAGCGCGAGCAGCATGGATGGAAGGCCGCCGATATCCGTCGCATAGATCACGAGTTTTGACTTGTCGATGCCAGAGGCGTCGATGTAGGCCTTCAGGACTTGCGCATAATCGCGTGGAGCGTAGCTGAACTTGTCGGTGGAAGGGCGCGAAGATTCCCCGTAGCCTGGCCAGTCGAAAGCATGGACTTCATATTCGCTGCCCAACTGCTGCGCGAGGCTGCGCCAGGTGAGCATCGTTTCGGGGAAACCATGCAGGAATAGCACGACGCCTTTGGGGCTGGGGTTCCTTACGACCAGCCTGCGCAAGGTGATATCGGGGCTGACCTGCACAAAGCTGACTTCTTCCTTGGGGGCCGGGGCGGCGGCGTTGGCATGGCCAGCCATGGCGAGGGAGGCAGTTACGGCGACGGCTGCGAGGGTTTTCTTGAGCGCTGACATAGTGAAGTTCCTTATCGGAGGATTCGAGATAACTTCAATATAGGTCTCGCGGGGAATGGCGTAAATGTCCTAAATACCTCCTTTCAGGACATTCTTGCAATGCGGCGCAGTGCTTGCGGCGGCTGCCCGAATGCACGCAGGAAGGCGCGCCGCATGCGTTCAGTGTCGATGAATCCTGTCGCAGCAGCAATCTCCTCAATGGTGTGCCGGCTTTGCTCGGTCATGAGCCGGGCAGCTTCAACCCGCAGGCGTTCGATAGCCTTGGCCGGCGGCTGGCCGGTCTCGCTGGTGAAGGCGCGGCTGAACTGTCGTGGGCTGAGGTGGGCGACATTGGCCAGCTCCTGCACCGACAGCTCCGAATCGAGATGGCGGCGGGCGTAGTCCAGCACGCGCTGGATGCGGTCGGACTTTGCGCCCAGTTCCAGCATGGCGGAATGCTGCGACTGGCCGCCGGCGCGGCGGTGGTAGACCACCAGTTTCTTCGCCACTGCCGTTGCCAATTCGGCGCCATAGTCGGCTTCGACCAGGCCGAGCGCGAGGTCGATGCCGGTACTCATGCCGGCTGAGGTCCAGACCGGGCCGTCGTTGATGAAGATGCGGTCCGAATCCACCTGGGCAGCGGGAAACTGTTCCTGCAGTGCGCGGGCGAACAGCCAGTGCGTGGTGACATGGCGGCCGTCGATCAGGCCCGCTTCGCCAAGCAGGAAGGTGCCGGTACAGACGGAAGCCGTGCGGCGGGCTAGCCTGGAAGCGGCGCGTAGCCGGTCCAGTAGCTGCTTGTCGGTCGCGGCGGGTGCGACCAGGCCGCATACGATCAGGGTATCGAGGCGGCGCCGTGCCAGCGGCTGCGTCTCGACGGAGGCCCCAAACGAATTCATGACCGGGCCGCCGTGCGCGGAGAAGAAGCCTATATCGTACAGGCGCTTTTTCGCCGTGGTGTTGGCCAGCTCGAAGGCGGATGCGGCGGCCAGGCCCATGATCTGGAAGCCGGGCGGCAGGAGGAATCCGATTTTCAGCAAAATGATCACCTTGGCGTAAAAGGAGGTAATCCCATCATACGCGCCATCAAAGACGGGCGCTGGCGAGCAGTGTTATTCTCGTGAGTCGCGCTACACCTCGTGAGCGTATTTCGTCATGCAAGTTTGAACAAGGAGATCGGAATGGCAATCAAGAAGATCCTGTTTTTGACGGGCGACTTTGCGGAAGACTATGAAACCATGGTGCCGTTCCAGGCGCTGCAGATGGTTGGGCATACCGTGCATGCGGTCTGCCCCGGCAAGAAGGCGGGCGAGAAGATCAAGACCGCGATCCATGATTTTGAAGGCGACCAGACCTATACCGAAAAGCCTGGCCACCAGTTCGCGCTGAACGCGAGCTTTGATGATGCGCGTGCCTCGGCTTACGATGCGCTGGTGATTGCCGGCGGGCGGGCGCCGGAGTATCTGCGCCTTAATCCGCGCGTGCTGGAAACGGTGCAGGAATTTGCCAAGGCGGGCAAGCCGATTGCGGCGATTTGCCACGGAGCCCAGATCCTGACTGCGGCGGACGTCATCAAGGGCAAGCGCATCTCGGCTTATCCTGCCTGCGCGCCGGAAGTGCGCTCGGCCGGCGGCGAGTACATTTCGGTGGAGATGGACCAGGCAGTCACTGACGGCAATTTCGTGACGGCGCCGGCGTGGCCCGCGCATCCGCAATGGATGGCGCAATTCCTCAAATTGCTTGGGACAGAGATTAGGCCTTAATAGTGGCAGGGCGCCGGACGGCCAGGATCACGAGAAGCAGGCCCATGAAACATGTCATGATCATTGCGCCGCCGAGTGCCAGCCATAACCCACGGTAGCCGCACGAGCCCTCGAAGTTGGAACCAAACCAATTGCAGGGCAACTGCAGCAGAAGCCAGAAGACGGCGGCACCAGACAGCAAGCTGGCGATGAGTGCGCAAACGATGCGGAAAAGGAGTTTCAATTTGCCCTGGCCAATGGTGGGAACGGGCGAACAATAACAGAACTTCCTTGGTATGGCTGCGCGATTGTCAGTTTGCACCAAGCAGCGTCAGCGCCTGCTGGCGTGCGGCCGCGCGCAGGGAGGCGCGCAGCGCGGGATCGTCGGTGGTACGGGCCAGCACCATGCCGCCGACGCACAGCGCGACAATGGCTTGGGCGCGCTGTGCGCCGTCGCTGAAGTCCTTCAACGCGTACTCGTAAATGCGCGTCAGGTTGCGGATCAGGTCTGTGTAGGCGCGCTGCGGCAACAGTCCGGCACGGGCCACGTCGCCGGGCAGGGCGTACAGTGGACAGTGGTTCTCGATATCCTCCAGCACTTCGTCACTCAGGTAGAGGTTGACCAGGCGGCGCGCCATGTCGCGCTGGTCGGTCACGGGCGCCTTGGCGACTTCTTTGCGGAATGGGTTGCAGGTTGTGAAGCTGGCTACGGCCGCTGCGTACAGGTCATCCTTGCTTTCAAAGTGGTTGTAGAAGCCTCCGCGCGTCAGGCCGGCTTCGGACATGATGGTCTCGATTGATACCTGTTCGAAGCCGTGGCGGTTGAACAGCTTGCGTGCCGATTCGACGATCCTGGCGCGGGTGCGCTCTTTGTGCTCTGCGGTGTAAGGCATGGGTATTTCCTCCTCGGTTCGCATTATGCGTCCGATTCAAAAAATGTTCTTGAACATATTATGTATCCCCGTAATCTGGCCACATGTTCACACCCCAACCTCTAGGAGACAAACATGTACACCCTGGTTACTTTGCGTTCCGTTCCTGATTTCGCTGTTGGTTATGTGCGCGACCTGCGCGTGCGTTGGGCGATGGAGGAGGCGGGCCAGTCGTATTCCGTCAAGACCATCGGCCCCGACGAGCAAAAGTCGTCGACCTACCGCCAGCAGCAGCCTTTCGGGCAGGTGCCTGTGCTGCTGGATGGCGAGCAGTCGATCTTCGAGTCCGGTGCGATCCTGCGCCACCTGGGCGACAAGCTTGGATTGATGCCGTCTGGTGCGCGCGAGCGCCAGGTGGCGGAGATGTGGCTGTACGCCGCTTTGAATTCGGTCGAGCCCTATTTCGGCAATTATGTCGAGCTGGCGGTATTCCATGCGGGCGAGGCCTGGACGGTCGAGCGCCGGCCGTCGCTGGAGGCGATGGTGAATCGCCGCCTGGGCGACTTGGAAGGTTGGCTGTCCGGCTGCGAGTACCTCGCCGGGACCTTCAGCGTGGCCGACATCATGATGTCCACCGTCCTGCGGCTGCTGGATGGCACCGGGCTGCGCGAGCAGTTCCCGGCGGTCGAGGCCTACCAGCAGCGCTGCGTCGCCCGCCCTGCGTACCAGAAAGCGCTGGCGGCGCAGGTGGCGCAGTATTCGCCTGCGCAGGCGGCAGCCTGACCGGTATTTGCAGGACGAATAGATGGATTGTTCATGCACTTGACCTGAGTCAATTCTTTTTTGATCGTTAATCCGTACAGTCCTGCTCTGGAATAACACAGAGTAGGAGTATTGAAACATGGGTAGCGATCATGAGGTAAATGACGCGCCGGCAAATAGCCGCCGTCGATTCCTGGGTAAGAGTGCAGCGTTAGGCCTGGCCGGCGCTGGCGTGCTGGCAGGCTGCAAGGAGAACGGTGCGGGGGCGCCCGGTTCTGCATCAGCATCTGCTGCAGCAGCGGCCAAGTCGCATGGCGCCAGCAAGGCGCATGTGGAGCCTGGCCAGCTGGATGACTATTACCTGTTCTCCAGCGGCGGTCACTCCGGCGAGGCACGCATCATGGGCGTGCCATCCGGACGGACTTTGCGCCGCATCCCTGTTTTCAATATCGATCCTATGGTTGGTTGGGGTATCACCAACGAGTCCAAGGCCATCATCGGCACTAAGCCTGACGGCAGCCTGAAATACACCACCGGCGATACCCACCACGTTCACGGCAGCTACAAGGACGGCACTTACGATGGCCGTTTCCTGTGGGTGAATGACAAGATCCACTCGCGCCTGGCCCGCATCCGCATGGACACCATGGAATGCGACAAGATCACCGAACTGCCAAACGTACAAGGCTTCCACGGTATCTTCCCGGACAAGTGCGATCCGGTCGACAGGTCGATCAATCACACCACCCGCGTGTTCTGCGGCGCCGAATTTGCCATTCCGTTCCCGAACGACGGGCGCGACCTGGACGACCCTTCCAAGTGGGGTTCGCTGTTCACCTGCGTGGACGCGGAATCCATGGAAGTGCGCTGGCAGGTGCGTGTTGACGGCAATATGGACCTGACCGCGACGTCCTATGACGGCCGCTTTGCATGCTCCAACCAGTACAACACCGAGAACGCGCCGGACCAGGCAGGCATGATGGCCGCGGAACGCGATGCCTGCGTGTTCTTCGACGTAGCGCGCGTGGAAGCGCTGGTCAAGGCCGGCAAGTTCACCACCATCGGCTCTTCCAAAGTGCCTGTGGTTGACGGCCGCAAGGCAGCCAATGCCGATCCGAAGACTGCGGTGACCTGCTATGTCCCGGTCGGCAAGAACCCGCACGGCGTCAACGCTTCGCCGGACGGCAAGTACATGGTCTGCTCCGGCAAGCTGTCGCCGACTGCGACCGTGATCGAAGTGGCGCTGGTCGCCAAGTGGTTCGACGGCGAATTGAAAACCGAACGCGATGCAGTGGTGGCGGAGCCTGAAATCGGCCTGGGCCCATTGCATACTGCCTTCGACGGCAAGGGCAACGCCTTCACCACCCTGTTCCTGGACAGCCAGATCGTCAAGTGGAACGTGGCAGCCGCCATCGCGCAGTTCAAGGGCGACAAGACCGTGAAGCCGGTGGTGGACCGCGTGGACGTGCACTACCAGCCGGGCCATGGCTACGCTTCGATGGGCGAAACCAAGGAAGCCGACGGCAAGTACTTCAACTCGGGCAACAAGTTCTCGAAGGACCGCTTCCTGCCTGTCGGCCCGCTGCACAGCGAAACGGAGCAGCTGATCGACATCACCGGCGACAAGATGGTGATCATTTCGGACCATACCGCTTATCCGGAACCGCACGACGCAATCATCGTGCGCCGCGATATCGTGAAGACGCGCCAGATCTACAACATGGACGACTTCCCGAACAAGGTAACGGCGGATAACGCAGGCATTACGCGCAACGGCAACAAGGTGCATGTACGCCTGATGTCCCAGGCGCCTGCCTTCAGCATGCCGGTCATCAAAGTGAAAAAGGGCGACGAGGTGACGATCACGCTGACCAACCATGACAAGGTGGAAGACCTGACTCACGGTTGCGCGCTGCCGACCTACAACATCAACTTCATCGTCAACCCGCAGGAGACCAAGTCGGTCACCTTCAAGGCTGACCATGCCGGTGCGTTCTGGATGTATTGCACCCACTTCTGCCACGCGCTGCACCTTGAAATGCGCAGCCGCTTCCTGGTGGAGGCTTAAGCCCGCAAGGGTGGTTTATCCATGCTGTATCGACTGATTTCCCTGCTTTGGGCGGCGCTGCTTGCGATGGTGTGCGCAGCGCCTGCCTCGGCCACTTCGATGTACGACACCGTGCTGTCCGCGGGGTTGATGGGTGGTCCCGATTTGTGTGCCGAAGCGCCATGCAGCGACGTGCTGCCTGCCGCGACGGTGTTTTCCAAGCGCAAAGGCGCGCCAGCCTACGTCGAAGGCTACGCGCTGGAGCAGGGCAAGCAGAAGGTGGTGGGCTATGTGTTCCTGTCCACCGACGTGGTGGACATTCCGGCTTACTCTGGCAAGCCGGTCGTCACCCTGATCGGCATGGATACCAAAGGTTTGATTACCGGGGTGCGCATCCTTAAGCACTCCGAACCGATTTTGTTGGCGGGCATTCCAGAAACTGTGCTGACGAAGTTCGTCCGCCAGTACCTGGGCAAGCCCGGCGACGCCAAGCTGGAACTCGGCCTTGGACGTGATGGTGGTGATCTTGATGCGATCAGCGGGGCCACCGTTACTGCCATAGCCGAGAACCAGACCATTGCGCAAAGCGCGTACGAAATTGGCAAGCAGGTGGGCATCTTCAAGGGGATGGTCAAACCGCGCGCCCATTTCACGCCGCTGCGCGAACGTCTGGACTGGGCCGCGCTCGTCAAGGAGGGCGCGGTCCAGCACTTGCGGGTGGAAAGCGCGGATGTCGGCTTGCCCTCCGGCGGCAAGCCTTATATGGACCTGCATTTCGGCTACCTGAACGTGCCGACTGTCGGCATCAGCCTGCTAGGCGAACGCAATTACCAGCGCCTGATGCAGGACCTGAAGGAAGACGAACATGCGATCTTCATCATCGGCACCGGCCTGGAATCGTTCAAGGGTTCAGGCTTTGTGCGGGGCGGCATCTACGACCGCATCCAGGTGCGCCAGGATACGGACCGCTTTACCTTCCGCGATACCGATTACCTGAACCTGTATCACCTGGAGCCGGCCGATGCGCCGGAGTACACGGAATCGGCGATCTTCATCGTCCGTTCAGCGAACTTCAACCCTGCCTGGCCGTGGCAACTGAGCCTGCTGGCCAACAAGCTGGATATGCAGACGCACGCCAAGGTCTTCGTGCACTTCGACGAAGAGTACTGGACCCCGGCGCGCTACCTGGAAGGCGGCCGTCCGAAAGTGGAGCGCCCGGTGCCGGCCTGGAAAGCCGCCTGGCTGGCGCGCAAGGGCGAGATCACGCTGTTCGTGCTGGCACTGCTGGCGACCGCAGGCTTGTATTCCCAGCGCGACCGCCTGGTGCGCGCATCCAACCGCAAGAGCAAGCCGCTGATCAGCATTCCGCGCACCATCCTGTGGATGATTGCGGTCGGCTTCTTCGGGCTGTACCTGAAGGCGCAGCCTTCGATCACGCAGGTAATGACCTGGTTCCATTCCCTGATTTACCAGTGGAAGTGGGAGCTGTTCCTGTCCGACCCATTCATCTTCATCTTCTGGTGGTTCATGGTGGTCACCGTGGTGCTGTGGGGGCGTGGCCTGTTCTGCGGCTGGCTGTGTCCTTTCGGTTCGCTTCAGCATCTGGCATACAAGCTTGGCACGCTGATCGGGCTGGGCCGCTTCCAAGGCCTGCTGCCAAAGCGCGTGCACGACAAGCTGAAATGGGTGAAATACGGCGTGTTCGCGGTGCTGGTTGGCGTGTCCTTCTATTCGATGGAACTGGCCGAACACCTGGCGGAGATTGAACCGTTCAAAACCACCTTCCTGGTGGGCGTGCTGAATCGCGGCTGGCCGTTTGCTGCCTTCGTGGCCGTCATCCTCGGCATTTCGATCCTGAGCGAGCGGCCTTACTGCAAGTACATCTGCCCGTTGGGCGCCGGCCTGGCCGTGCCGAGCTTCTTCCGCCTGTTCGGCCTGAAACGCAAGCAGGAGTGCGTTACCTGCACCGCCTGCGCCAAGGGCTGCGGTTCGCACGCCATCGATGCGCAGGGCCGCATCGACCAGAAGGAGTGCCTGCTTTGCCTCGATTGCATGGTGATGTATTACGACGACCATGCCTGCCCGCCGCTGGCCAAGGAGCGCAAGACGCGCGAGAAGAACGGCCAGCCGCTGACGCCTATCGATGAACGCGGCTACTTTATTTCGCTGGATGCGGTCCGCAGTGAGCTGAAAAGGAAGGCAGGGTAAAACCATGAGTGTCCTCAGGGTTTGCGCGGCCGCCCTGGCCGCGTCCATCACCACGATGCTGGCCTGCGCCCCGGCAGGCGTGCACGCGGCCGTGCTGCAGGTACGCGCCGGCGAATCGATCGCCGCTGCCGTAGGACGGGCACACCCAGGCGACACCGTCCAGGTCATGGGCGGCACCTATAAAGAACGCATCCTGATAGACAAGCCACTGCGCCTTGAAGGCATAGGCAAGCCGACGATTGCCGCCGGCTACCAGGGCGACGTCATTCGCGTCAAATCCCCCGACGTGTCGATCCGCGGCCTGATCGTGCGCGACAGCGGCACCGACCTTGGTTCGCAGAATGCCGGCATTTACGTCATGCCGGGCTCCGACCGCATCGTCATTGCCAACTGCGACCTGGTCACCAACCTGTTCGGCATCTGGCTCGAACAATCCCGCGACGCCATCCTGCAAGGCAACCTGGTCACCGGCCGCCGCGACCTGATGTCGCAGATGCGCGGCAACGGCATCCAGGTCTACAACACCGACGACACGCAGGTCATCGACAACACGATCAGCTATGTGCGCGACGGCATTTACGTCGATTACTCGCGCCGCGCCACCTTCCGTGGCAATACCGTGCATCACGTGCGTTACGGAACGCACTACATGAACACCCATAACAGCTCCTGGGAAGGCAACACCGTGTACCAGAGCCGCGCAGGGCTGGCGCTGATGGAGGTGCGCAATCTCACGGTGCGCAACAACGTCGCCTGGGGCAACGAAGACCACGGCATCATGCTGCGCACCATCCAGGATTCCGTCATCGAGAACAACATCGTGGCCGGCAATGGGCGTGGCTTCTTTATCTACGACGCCGAATTCAATACCTTGCGCAGCAACCTGGTGATCGGCAACCGCACTGGCGTGCACCTGACGGCCGGGTCGAGCAATAACACTGTGGATGGCAACGACTTTATCAACAATGCGGAACAGGTCAAGTTCGTCGCGTCGAAGGATGTCGAATGGGGCCGCAACAAGGGCAATTACTGGAGCAATTACAGCGGTTGGGACCAGGACAACGACGGCAACGGCGACGTGCTGTACCAGGCCAACGACGTGGTCGACCGCTTGCACTGGCAATACCCGCTGCTCAAGCTCCTTCTGAGCAGCCCCGCTGTACAAACGCTGCGCTTCGTATCGCGGCAATTCCCCTTGCTGCGCGCACCGAGCGTGATCGACAAGCACGCCCGCATGCAGCCCTGGAACACCGATTGGAGAAAATGGCATGGACGACAAGCTGATTGACTTGCGCGCCGTGGGCAAGCGCTATGGAGCGCTGCAAGCGGTCGACGGCGTCGACCTGTCCGTGGGGCGCGGCCGCATGGTGGGCCTGATCGGGCATAACGGCGCCGGCAAGAGCACGCTGTTCAAGATGATGCTTGGCTTGCTGGAGCCGACGTCGGGCGAAGTGCGCATCTGCGGCGTAAGGACCGACGACGGTGCTTTCCGGGATGTGCGGCGCCGCATCGGCTACCTGCCGGAGAGCTTTGTCGCCTACGACAACCTGACCGGCATGGAACTGCTGCACCTGTTTGCCGACTTGAAGAAAGTCGCGCGCAGCTCCTGCGGCAATGTGCTGGAACGGGTTGGCCTGTCGGCAGCGGCGGATCGCAGGGTTGGCGGGTATTCGAAAGGCATGCGGCAGCGCCTGGGTTTCGCGCAATTGCTGCTCGGTGCGCCGGAGCTGGTATTCCTCGACGAGCCGACCAATGGCCTTGATCCGGACGGCATTCACGACTTCTACCGCATCCTGCACCAGCTTCGCGAAGAGGGCGCAACGATTGTCATCACCTCGCACATCCTGGCTGAAATCCAGGAGCGGGTCGACGATCTGGTCATCCTGAGCGGCGGCCGGATCGCGGCGCAGGGCACGCTGGCGCAGTTGCGCGCCGGGGCGGCCATGCCGGCCGAGATCCGCCTGGTGGCGCGCGCCGGCGGCACCGGTCGTGTGATCGCGGCGCTGCGCGGCCACCAGGTGCGCGTGGAGCATGACTGCATCCGCGTTCC
>Ga0102592_1002535_pt1 | contig 15656 bp, 18 predicted proteins | sample AraplaCol_mMF_r2_FD_76861 | JGI IMG/M metagenome (GOLD analysis project Ga0102592, IMG submission 76861) | Arabidopsis root microbial communities from North Carolina, USA - plate scrape MF_Col_mMF_r2 (SPADES assembly) (version 2) | ecosystem: Host-associated > Plants > Roots > Endosphere...
GAAGATGAGCTGGCTGTTCTTCGGGGTCAGGACTTCGAGCTTCTTGGACATTTCAGGTTCCTCTTCCGTCTGCTTGAACCGCTGATGCGGCGGGTTGAACTGTGAAGTACTCTTCTGGTCGGCGCGGGGTGGCCTTCGGAGTGCTCTTGGGTGGCCGGAGCCGGTTAATCGGGTGTTAGCGGCCGATCTCTTTAGTTCGTCTTGGCTGCTGAAATGAAATCTAGATCGATTTGGTGGGTGGTGGAATTGCAATATTAATTCCGATTGAATTGCTCCACATGCAATAATCTATACGATGAAAGCCCTTTCCAAATTGCGGGCGCTCACCGAAAAACCCTGGTTTTAACGGGTGACAAATCGCTCAATTATCGAGGCGGGTCTTGTCCAAAAGTCAGGTCGATTGGACGAAATGCACGTGCGCTCGATCAAAACCTGGAAATCGCCGCTGTCCCAGGCATGGTCCTCAGCAACTGCGCCGCCAGCTTCCAGGCGCCTTGCCGACAAGATTGGTGAAAACACGCGTGAAATGGCCCTGGTCGGCAAACCCGCATGAGATTGCGACTTCCGACAGCGGTATATCGGGCGTGCGCAGGAGTTCTCGAGCACGCGAAACCCGTTCGTTGAGAAGCCACTGGTAAGGCGTCATGCCCGTCGTCTCGCGGAAGGCTTGAATGAAGTAGCCGCGCGAAAGGTTGCATGCTTTGGCGACGTTGAGGACAGATATCCCCCCATCGAGGTTGTCGAGGAGAAGGCTCTTGGCCCGCTTCTCCTGAACGCGCGACAGCCTTCTGGTGCGGGGCGCCAGGGGGCTCGATCTCTTGCCATAGCGCTGCACGAGGTAGCTGCCGATTGCGGTCGCCATCTGGTCGACAAATAATTGCGGCGCTTTTGCGGGGCTTTCCAGCGCGGGTATCAGCACGCGGGCAAGGTTGGAAAGCACGACGTCCTTCGACGCCGTTTCCGCAGTGAGCGAATTCACTCCAGCTAGCTCGGCCTCCTCTGCTATCCGTTCGAGCGAAGCCGGTGAAATTTGAAGGAGCAGAAAGTCAAAAGCGCCGCCAAGGTCAGCCCTGTAATGGTCGGACAGGTCTCGGATGTAGATTGCGTCCCGGTCGAAGGCATGATTGGTCGCGTGGTGCTCATGGAAGATGCGCCGGGTATGCCTTCCGGTGGTGGATACGCCTACGACAAAACCGCGATTGCTGGCCTCGGCCTCGATCTGCTGCAGATGGCCGTCGTGACTACCTTTGCGAAAAAAGGCGATATCGGCCCCCACAATCGACTGGTCCTTGTAGAGCTTGTCGAACGGGCAGCCAAAACTGTCCGTTGGCTTTGACTGGGCGGGTTTGATGTGATCGATAGAGACGGGTCCCAAGTCAGCAACCTTTCGTTCGAAGCATTCGGCACGGCATCTCGATGCCGCGGCTCACAACAGTGATCGCCTGGTGAGCCGAAAGTTCGTTTACGGGCGGCGCCTTGCCTCTTCAAGACCGGTTTGCGGCAATCCGAAGAACATAAAATCGTGAAGCGCCGCAGGAGGTTAGTCCTGCGGCGCGGGAAATTGTGGGTGTCTGCCAGCAAGGGTTGCGTCAGGCAGCCAACGGCTGCAGATTGGCTTCAATCCTATCCCGGAACGGTTCGTAGCGGGTCGGCAATTTCAGTACTTCGCCGAGATGCGCGGTGTCCTCATCACGATTAAAGCCAGGTTCATTGGTGGCAATCTCGAACAAGACCCCACCCGGCGTACGAAAATAGATGGCCCAGAAGTAGTCGCGGTCGATGACGGGGGTTACCTGATAGCCCGTATCCATTAGCGCCTTGCGCACGTCGATCTGCTTTTGGCGATTTTCGACGGCAAACGCTATATGATGGACGGATCCGGCGCCCTGGCGAGCAAAGGGCGTTTCTGGCAAGGCGGCGAGATCGATTGTGTTGGCACCATTGCCGCCGGGCATGATAAAGCGGGTAACATTCCCTTCCTTGCCGGTGCGCTCGTAGCCCATGAAGCTCAGCAGTTCTTCCGTTGCAGCCGTGTCACGCAGGTTGAGGCGAGCCCCGGAAAAACCTCGGATCGCAGCCTCCTGGGAGACATCGGCGCCAGTCCAGGCCGGTCTGGCGTCATCGGCAGTCTCGATGAGCGCAAAACCGTCGCCGTCCGGGCCGTTGAAGCACAGACGCCTGGCGCCGAAGACCGTGTCTTCCTGCAGGCCGCCAACATTCTGTGCGGCAAGGCGCTCACGCCAGAAGGCAAGCGAGCCCTTCGGTACGGAGAACTGGGTTTCGCCAACTTCGCCGACACCGGCCCTGCCGCGCATCATGTGCTCGAAGGGGAAGTAAGTCATGACTGTTCCGGCCGAACCGTTCTCATCGCCATAATAGAGGTGGTAAACACCCGGGTCGTCAAAATTCACGGTCTGCTTGACCCGGCGAAGGCCGAGCGTGTCGGTGAAGAATTGGTTGTTCTGGCGGGCATCCGACGCCATCGATGTGACGTGATGCAGTCCCGTGATATCCTTGATCATGTTCCTGGCCTTTCTCTCGGGCGTTGTCTGCTTGATGCCCAAGATGTATGTCGGTTGATCAATCCCCGGAATTGCAATATTACTTTCGATTGAATTGATATTTTTGAAATAATCGAGATGAACGACTATAAAGCACTGAAAACATTCCTCTTGGCGGCCGAGAAGCGCAACTTCGCCCAGGTCGCACGCGAACTCGACATGACCCCCGCGGCGGTGACCCGAGCGATTGCCGCACTGGAGGCCGATCTCGGCCTCCAGCTTTTCGTGCGCACCACGCGACAGGTATCGTTGACGACTGACGGCGCTGTGTTTGCCGCCCAGATACAGCCGGCGATCGCGATGCTGGAAGATGCGCGCAAGGAGGTGATGAATGCACACAAGGCCGATGAGGGGCGGTTGCGGATCAGCGCGCCGACCTGGTTCGGCAAAGCTGTGCTGCCGCCGATACTGTCGGGCTTCAGGGAGCGTTATCCAAGGATAAGCTTCGAGATTTCGCTGTCGGATGGGCTCGTGAACATCGTCGATGACGATTATGACCTGGCAATCCGCATATCCTCCCAACCGTCCGACAAGTTCACCATCTGGCGCAAGATCCGTGTGGTTCCTCGTATTCTGGTGGCAGCGCCGGGAAGCCGATACGTGACCATGCAGCACCCGGGCGAGCTGACGCCGGACGATTGCCTTGCCTATAGCGGTGAGAGCCGAAGAGAGACCTGGGTGCTTTCGGACGGGGGATCGAGCATGACGATCTCGGCGGGGCGCTCCTTCTGTGCCAACAATGGTGAAGTGCTGGCCGACATGGCCGCCGATGGGACCGGTGTCGCGATGCTGCCCGGATTTAATATTGCCGAGCATCTGCGAAGCGGCCGCCTCGTGCACGTGTTCCGCGGCTGGGCGCCGCCCGACCTGTGGCTGACGCTCTATTACCCGCCCTATCAGGCGCTGCCACCGCGCATTGCTACTTTTTCCAAATTCTTCGAGGAGCAAGTGGCCTCGCAAATGACGCTGCTTGGCTAGTATTCGAATTTGGCGTTTCAAGGTATCATTGACGACGGGAGAGGTCCTTAGGAGCCCCGACCTCGAGTGCTGGGTCCGCCGCGACGTCTCGGTTGTGCTTCTCCAATAGATGCAAAAAGCTCTTGCGCTTTTTCTGTCCCTGCAGAAGGTCAATGTCGCTGACCAGCTTCGCGCCGCCATCGCGCCGTTCCAAGGTTATCTTGCGGCTATGGAAGGCCTCCAGTTCCGCGCGATGCGCGACGCTGACAATGGTGGCGTTCGGCAGCTCGTCGATCAGCATCTCCATCATCTTGTCCTGGCTCTTCGCGTCGAGTGCCGAGGTCGCTTCATCCAGAACGATGATGTCGGGATCGTGCAGCAGAAGGCGCGCGAACGCGAGCCGTTGCTTTTCCCCGCCCGACAGGGTCTGATCCCATGGTGCCTCCTCCCCGATCTTGTCGTTCAGATAGTCGAGTCCTGATTTCTCCAGCGCACCCTTGATCTCATCGAGCGTCCAGTCCTCGGCGCCACGCGGATAGGCGACCGCCCTGCGCAGCGTCCCGGATGGGATGTATGGCCGTTGCGGCAACATGAAAAGCTGTCGATCTGGACGGAAATTCACACTTCCGCGCCCCCACGGCCAGAGCCCGGCTATCGCCCGCACCAGCGTGCTCTTTCCCGATCCCGACTCGCCAGCAACGAGCACCCGTTCGCCTGGCAAGATGGTCACCTTTGTCTCCTTGACGACTGCAGTACCGTCGTCGAGCGATACGGCAAGATCATTCAGGCTCAGTACTGCCTCGCCTTCGGTTTCGCCGCGCTTGATGCGCCCTAATGCTTCGCTCTGTTCGGCCCGTTCAAGCCCGTCAAGAGACATCATCAGCGATGTGATGCGCCGTGCACAGGCGTTCCAGTCCGCAAGGCGCGGGTAGTTGTCGACCAGCCATCCAAACGCGCTTTGAACGATGGCGAAGGCGGACGCCGCCTGCATGACTTCGCCAAGCGTCATGCTGCCTTCCAGAAATTTCGGAGCGCAAAGCAGAACCGGTACGACCGGCGCAAACAGGCTCGATCCCTGGGACACCAGCGTTGTGCGCATATGCTGGCGTGCAAGAAGCGCCCATTGGCCGAGCAACTTGATGAACGTCCTGTCGAGGTCGTTTCGCTCCTCCTCCTCGCCTCCGAGCAGTGCAATACTTTCCCCATTCTCCCTTACGTGGGTCAGAGTATAGCGAAATTCAGCCTCCGCCTGGTTCTTGGCCTCCGAGACCTGGACGAAGTTGCGGCCGATCATGGCCATGGAAGTAGAGGTTATCCCGGCGTAGATCACCGCAGTAACGACGAGGAAACCGGGAATGGTGATAGTTGAACCTGCAACAGTCAGGGTCAGCGCCCCTCCGATCGTCCAGAGCACCATGATGAAGGTCGAGGCCGACAGGAGTGCAGCGATGACGCCAGCCACAAAATCGACGGGAGCTTCCGTCGCGATCCGTAGATCCTCCGCAATACGCGCCTCCGGATTGCTGTGGTCGCCGCCGATGAGGTTCAATTGATAATAGCGACCTGTTGAGAGCCACCGCCCGATCACCACCTTCGTAAGCCACGAGCGCCAACGGCGTTGGATCATCATCCGGACGGCGACCTGCGCCGTCACGAGGCCAACACTTCCAATCACGAGCGGCAGGAATACTCCGCTTAGGAAATAGACGGCGCTTGCGTTGCGCTGTTCTATCGCGTCGAAGATGGAGCGGTTCCAGACGTTTATACCGTACTGGAAGCCGACGTTACCACCAATGAGGATCAACAGCCCGATTGAGCATGGCCAGGCCAGCTTGTCGCCTCGGCGTCCCCAATAACGCCTCGCGCTGATCCAGAAGCGCTTGAGCAGATATTTCTTCCGCGCCCTTTCGACCTCCTCGGGTGTCCACTTGGGGTCTGGCTCAACAATCTCCGGCGGCGGCTCAGCCTCGGTATTGGTTGGCTCGTCTGCGCGGATGTCGCCAATGGGGGGATTGGTCCGATCGACCGATTTCGAATTCACATTTGAGTCCACCATGACGCGATAACGGGCTGAGAACAGAAAAGGTTTCTTATCCCATCAATCCATGTGCTTGGATAACGCCGCCTGCATTTATGATCGCGGGGTTGGATTGCGCCGCTATCCTGCAGGTCTTCGTAAATGGGCTCGGTTGCCGCCAGTGATCGAGCCTTCGCGATCAGATGGCTCGAAATGTGCGCGCTTCCGTCTTTCGAATCTGATTTCAATCCAGCGGCTGGAAGGCATAAGGAACGCTGCTGTTTTGCAGCGATCATATTTGAAATCAGGAACAGGAAAAGTGCATCAAATGGCCACCCTGGTTGAATGCTGGACGCTCGAGACCTAGATTGGCTAAATGCTTGACCATTCGTCTCAACCGTTGTCGCCATCAAATATTCCAATGGATGCGCTAAGCGAAGTCCTGCAAGACTTTCGCTTGAGCGGGGTCAACTATGGGCGCTGCGAACTCAGACATCCGTGGAGCATCGCCTTTCCGCAAAAACAATTGCTTCGTTTTCATTTTGTCAGCCAGGGACCGTGCTGGATCCATACTGTACCCGAGGGATGGCAACAGTTGAACGATGGCGATCTGGTCCTTCTGCCGCAAGGCATCGAACATCGATTGGCCAGCGCACCAGATGTTGAGGGTGACTCACTTAAAGGCTGTCAGATAACGAGGGTTGGAAGCAACGTTTGCGAAGTGGTCCGCGAAGGAACGGGTGCGACGAGCACGCTCTTCTGCGGCTCCATGGCTTTGGGTGCGCATGCGCTCAACCCCTTGATCGCTCTGATGCCACCGATCATCAAGGGCTGCGATGTGGCTGGCAATGACGCTGTCGTTGGCCCCTTGCTGGCAGCTATGTCGGTGGAGGCGACGCAGCCCCAAATGGGGAGCGCGACCGTCTTGTCGCGAATGGCGGACTTGCTCGCAGCGCGGCTTATTCGCTGCTGGGTGAATTGCAGCGGAGCGTCGACGACGGGCTGGCTCGCCGCCATCCGCGATCCTCACATCGGTCGTGTGTTGGCAGCCATGCATCGAGACCCCGGCCACAACTGGACCCTGGAAAGTCTCGCCGGCGTGGCGGGCCAATCGCGTTCCATCTTTGCGGAGCGCTTCAGCGCTATTCTGGGAGAGGGCGCAGCACACTATCTCGCCCGTCTGCGCATGCAGCTTGCGCGCGAATTGTTGGGGCAAAGCGGTTTGTCGGTTGCCGAGGTTGCTTCCCGCTTGGGCTATGAGTCTGAGGCATCCTTCGCTCGCGCCTTCAAGCGTATCACGAGGGTCTCACCGGGCGTTGTGCGTCGCACCAATTCCGGACGAATAGACATGGATTTCGGATTTTAAGGTACATATCATCCCGAACGGTTCGTTTATGACATCTCCGACCTAAGGAGATATACGGGATGACGGACACAACTTCGCAACTTGACGTAGCAGCAATTAGTCTGGATACCGCCTCGCCATCCACGTGGAGCGCGGCGACCTGGTTTGCCGTACTTTCAATGGCGGCCACCAGCTTTGCACTGGTATCGGCTGAGTTCCTGCCGGCGGGTCTGTTGACGCCATTGGCGCGCGATCTCGGGATCACCGAAGGAACAGCCGGCCAAGTCGTCACCGCCACCGCTTCGGTCGGTGCGGTCACCGCTCTCTTGAGCAACGTGCTCATCGGCAGATTGAACCGCAAGACCGTGCTGATCAGTCTCAGTGCATTGGCGATCGGCTCTAATATACTTGCAGCGTTAGCGACCGATTTTTGGCTGTTGTTGTTGGGCCGGGCTGGATTGGGCATCGCACTTAGCGGTTTCTGGGCCCTCTCAGTTGCCGTCGTGGCTAGGCTAGTCGGCGCCAATGCGACGGGGCGGGGCATGGCTATCGTCACCCTCGGCGTGTCGCTCGCGACAATTGCTGCGCCATCGTTGGGTGCCTTGATCAGCGACTGGCTGGGATGGCGCACCGCGATGGCCATGACGGCGGGGCTTGCCGCGCTTGCAATGCTTCTTCAGGCACTTAGCTTGCCAACACTGCCTGCAAGCACAAGCAACAGTCTCGCTGATGTTTTCAGGCTGACACGGCGGCGTGGGATTCAACTCGGCATGCTTGCTATCCTTTTGCTCATGACGGGCCATTTTGCTGGCTCAGTTTACGTTCGTCCCTTCCTTGAACAGGTGACGCTCCTTGAAACCAGGTCGATCGCCGTGGCGTTGCTTGGATTTGGCATCGCCTCCGTCATCGGCAATGTCGCTGGTGGCAGAATGGCCGACGCGAGTATCCGCATGGCACTCGCTGTCACGGCAGCGTTAATGGCGTTTGCTGCACTCTCTTTGGTACTCTGGGGCGCTCATAGCGGTATGGCGTTTGCCCTCGTCACGCTTTGGGGCTTCGCCTTCGGCATGGCGCCGGTGGTGCTGCCCACCAATCTTTCCCGCGGGGCACCCGACGCCCTGGAGGCGGCAGGCAGCCTGATGGTTGTCTCTTTTCAGGTCGCCATCAGTATCGGCGCGGTTTTCGGTGGGTATATCGTTGACCACTACGGCGCTGTTGGGCCCCTGACCCTCACCGCAGTCTTGGCTGCATCGACGCTCGCCTTGGCGTCGACGCAGCCTCGCAGTTGATCCTTGCTTTTGCGTTGAGAAGCAAAGGCCATCGGAAACCGAAGATGCTGTGAGAGTGGCGTTCTTGCCTCACTCTGGATATGTGGCCTGCCCGGCGATCGTCGGCGGCCCACGCGGGTTGCAGTGCCGGACGAGTTAATTGAAAACTCCGGTCGCTTCCTCGGATCGTCTGTTGTCGTGGAGGCGGTCGAGAGAGAGGGCACGAAGGGATGCGAGGATCCAAAATCGAGGAAATGTTTGTTGGAAAGCCACGGTTGGTTCGAGCGAGAAACAGGCTCTCGAAGATACCGACATATTTTTGCGTTGTGATGTGGTTCATCCCAATGGCCGCGCCAATCCCGGAACAGGTCACGGGCTGTCCTAATGCGGTAGCAGGCGCGGCATCTGAGCAATCTACTTCGACAAACCGGGCATTGAAAGAGCATCGACGAGATTGCGGCGCTTGCCGGTCAGGCGCACGAATTCGCTGTTCGTCATCAACTCATGTGACGGCTTCCCGCGATCCGTAATAACCTCAGGACCTTTATTGGCAGCCTTCTTTGCCCTACTCACGTCGTGGTTCAACTCACGGCTAGACAAACTTTTGCCCATAGAATGCCTCCATGTAGGAACATAGACGAAGCCGACATCGGCCTCGCCATTGATGACGGCGTCGGCCATTGTACGGGTGTTCCCGATGATGAGGTTGAGGTCGATGCGGGGGTGAGAGGCATGAAACTGCTTGAGACGGGGATCGACTGGCTGGCGAAGACGCTGAGCGTCCCCCGCAGCATCCCGCCGAGTTTGCTGAGTACGAATTCGGACGCGCGGGCTCTCGCCAACAGCGCCCGGATATGGATGCCGGTTACTCCTTGGCCGAATCTCGCCAGGCTCGCTCGAACGGTAGGCGCCAGGCATGCGGGGCGATGAGCTGGTGGATCGATTTCGGCCCCCAACCGCCCTGGTCATAGAGGCGCACCGGTGGCGGGTTTTCCAGAAGAGGTTGCGAGACCTCCCACAACCGCTCAATGCCCTCGGCGGTGTTGAACAGCGTATGATCGCCACGCATGGCGTCGAGGATCAGGCGCTCGTAAGCCTCGAGCACTTCGCCGATCAATCCGGTTTCGCTCATGGCGAACTGCAACGAGAGCTTGTCGAGCCTGAAGCCAGGGCCGGGCCGCTTGCCATAGAAGGACAGGGAGACCTTTGAGGCATCGGCAAGGTCGAACGTGAGGTGGTCCGGCCCTTGTGCCCCAACGCCCGAACCGGCCGGAAACATGGATTTGGGTGGCTCTCGGAAGGCGATCGAGATGATGCGTTGGCCCTCGGCTAGACGTTTTCCCGTACGCAGGAAGAAGGGCACACCCGCCCAGCGCCAGTTGTCTATGGCGCATTTTAAGGCGATGAAAGTATCGGTGTCGCTCTCCGGATCGACCCCGGGCTCCTTGCGGTAGCCGATGTATTGGCCGCGGACCACGTCGCGCGGCTCGATCGGCAACATGGAGCGGAACACTTTATTCTTTTCCTCCGAGATCGGTGCCGGCTCCAGAGCCGTAGGCGGCTCCATCGCCATGAAGGCGAGGATTTGAAAGAGGTGAGTTACCACCATGTCGCGATAGGCGCCTGTCGTCTCGTAAAAGGCGGCGCGAGTGGAAAGCCCCAGCGTCTCCGGAACGTCAATCTGCACGTGATCGATGAAGTTACGGTTCCAAATCGGCTCGAAAAGGCCGTTGGCGAAGCGGAAAGCGAGGATGTTCTGCGCCGGCTCCTTGCCGAGGAAGTGGTCAATACGGAAAATCTGCTTCTCGTCGAAAACCTCGTGCAGTTTCGTGTTCAGTTCCACAGCGCTGGCAAGGTCCGTCCCGAATGGCTTCTCCATGATAATCCGGCAACGCTCGACCAGTTCGGCCTCGGCAAGGAGTTGCACGGCCGGAAGCGCCGCCTTCGGCGGCACGGAGAGATAGTGCACGCGCCGCGTCTCCGGCCCGAGCGCCTCCTCTGCCCGCTTCACCGCTTCCTTCAGGACGCCGGCGCCGGCAGAGAGCGAGACATAGTCAAGCGAAGCGGAGAAATCTTCCCATTCGACCTCGGTAAACTTGCGGGTCAGAAACTGATTCAGCGACTCGCGTGCGATGGCGCGGAAACCATCGGCATCGATCTCGTCGAGTGAGACACCGACGATGCGGCATCCCGGGATGAAACCGGCCTTAATGAGATGAAACAGCCCCGGCAGCAGTTTGCGTCGGGAGAGATCCCCTGTTGCACCGAAGAGGACGACGAGCTGCGGATGGCCAGGTCCGACCCGAGTGGAATTCTTTCGCACAGTGCCCGTTCCCTTTTCTGCCGTTGCGCCCTGAATAGAGGCATGAATTATTCGGCCAATCAAGGCCTTACGGTCTCTGTGTGCGGGAAGCCGCGCGGCTGCAGGACGACGGAAGTGTTGCGAGAATGAAAACTCAGGCGTATCGCATCTGTCAGTTTTGCAAGGGCGATCGTGTCGAAGAACGAGCTCTGGTCTACCAATGAGCACGCATGGCTAAGGGCGGTCACCGGTGCCAGCACACTTGGGGACGCAGGGTCTGAGCAGCTCTTTCTCCGCTATATGGACCTCCGTTTCCACCGCACTAATGATGGTGTACCCATGACACATAGGGGCCGCTCGCTGAGCGCGTTGAATTCGGCTTTGGGTCTGACCCGAAGGAGTTTTCGTTACGCCGTTACCTCAATATTGACTCCGGCTCAAAAGAGAACATAATGGGAACATCCAAACATTAGAAGAGGATCACGGCCATGTCACACATGCCGGCCGGACAGCCGCGCGCTGAGCAAATTGCGGGAACCTACCGGACGCTACCCAGGAGGGCGACGATGGCCGAGGTTCACCCCCTTTTGATGGCGATCATAATCATGATGCCGAACCATCAAGGTTGGGGCCTCTACTCTGCTGACGTCTACGACATGGCTTCCGGTGGCCCGCTTGGCTACTTCGACATCGCGTTTGACCCACCCACACATCGCGCCTGCGGGTACTACAGTGCCGTAGGCTCCTCGGTTGTAATGCGCTCACCGCGGTGGTTCCTATGTGCTGGAGACATCAACGACGCCATGCGGACCTTCCATGCTCTGCTCAGGGAGGATGGTCATGTGCACTAAGTCGACGAAGCAACCGGAGTTCGATTTCAAGGGACCGTCTACAAATATAGGGCGGTCAAGATCGGCCTAGCTGAAACCCATAGGAGGAAGGCTGCAATTCCTCGCTTTCGTCGGGTGTCATCAAACCCAGTGGATCCAGCTTCGAGGCCCGATGTCCGAGCATCCGATTGGCCCGGATGATCGCCAATGCCCGCGCCGTATCGCGGTTCGCGGAGGGGACTGTCACCGTCCGACGGCGACCATTGTCGTGCTTTCACCTCAAGCTCTTTGGCCCAGTTTCCATCAAGAGCGGAAATCAGGTCTCCATCGAGAGACGTTGGCCAGTTCGCCGACTTCCAGGATGCGCCAGCCGCTGTTCTTCTGATATCGACCGCATCGTCGCCAAGCGAGGAGAAGAAATCGCGCCATTCTGGACCGACAGAATTCGGATCCTCCAGATATCGCCACTGCAGGCTTTCGATATATGCCGGGTTGGCGATGTCGAGAAATGACGTTCTCGAAAACATCTCACTGGGTGGCTGCCGATCGAGCGCGCGATTCATCTGCGGCATCCTTTCCATTTTTCGTTGCTTGCACCAGGGCGCGGCGGCGGTGGACCGACCGCTCGCAGCCCTTGGCGCGTCGTGCAGCCACAAGCCGGGCATCCTCGCCATATCGCAAGTCCATTCGCTTGCCTGGGCCACGCAAAGTATAGTCCGATACTTGGACAAACTGGACCCATACGCTGCCAGACGCACCCGTCGGACTTGAGCTCAATCAAAATCGGGGTGTGCTGCCGCGGCGGCTACCGACACCATGATCGCCGAACCCCAGTACATTCCAATTATACGGAAGTATCGAAGCAAACCCCTCCGCTTGGGTTTCGATTCGATCAAAGCCATGTGGCTCCCGCATCTAGTACGGTTTAGGAATGTCGAGAGTGGACCGATCCCTGACAGCCGTGGGCCACGTGGGACAACGCGACCCGCGGCCGCTCGGTGTGTCTATTGGATACTTGCTGCCGACCACCTCTGGCGGGCGCGTTCCACGATTTCATCTTCGGAACGTGCCCCTTCTTGAAACAAGGCGATCACCATAGCAGCGACCTCGACCGTTGCCCTGCGGTCACGCTCAATTCCGTTCTCGCGACAGATGCTCTTGAGAGCATGCTTGATGAACGAGAAGTCCAGATAATATGGAGGAATGTTGAGGGCCTCGAATGGCGCACCTCGCACCAGGATGCTGCTCTGAACTGGAGCGCCTGCTCCGAGGTATTCTTCGTTCACAGTCGTCTTTCGCAAATCAGCCTCCGTGTCATTCGATAGAGCCGTTAACTGCTAAGATTGATTAAGCGTAGCAGATTTAGTCTTTGCTAATAAATCGCGTGACCGACGTTATCTACAGCTTTTTGGGAGGCGCAGGCTGATTGGCAGTGGGCGGTGCTTGTGGACTTCAAGGCCGCCGATCTTCGGCAGCAAAGGACTGGCGGCCTCAAGGCTCGGATGATCAGAAGCGGACGTTCAGGCTCGTTGGGGGCTCCGAAGTGCGCTCGGCCCCTGTGACTTATCTCTCACCGTGCCCTATTCGCATTGCGGTATACTTAGCGAGCACCCTCCTCATATCAGATCCGGCGTTTTGGACCATGCTCGCCGTGACTTGGCTTGCGAATCGCATAAGTGTGTGCTTATGTGTCTTCATGATCGAACATGATATTTTCCGCGCACTGGCGGATCCGACCCGCCGCACGATTTTCGAGAAGCTGGCGAACGGCAGCATGAATGCCAGCACGCTGCGCCAGGGCATGGATATCAGCCAGCCGGCGATGTCCCAGCATCTTGCGGTCTTGCGAAAGGCAAGGCTGGTGCGCGAACAAAGGGAGGGCCGCTTCGTGAACTATGAAGTCGATCCGGACGGACTGGACCTTATCGCGCAATGGCTGGCGAAATACCGCGCCTACTGGCCGGCTCGCATCGACGCTTTGAAGCTCTTGCTGAAGGATATGGATCAATGAACGACGTGAAGGCGAAGGTGCCGGAAAGTGGGTTCGAGCAGAGATACGAACTGGACGCGTCGCCGGAGAGGGTCTGGCGGGCGATCAGCATCGCGGAATTCCGGGAGAAGTGGCTGCCGAGCGAGGCGCTTGCGGATCCACAGTCGCTTTCCGAAACGCCGGGCAAGGAAGTTCGCTACAAATTGCGCGACGATACCCCACCCCATCTGGAAAGCACTGTCACCTTCACGATCTCCCCGAATGGATCGGGCGGAACCAGCCTGCGGATCGTCCATGAGCTGACCGGCGCGGCCTTGGAGCGGCTGACGAAAACGGGCGCCAACGGCAACAGCCCGCCCCTCATGCTCGCCGCCTGACGCGGCAAGCCCTCTCGAAAATCTCGAAATGATTGGAGTTCGCCGATGCGCGAAGCAATGCAACTCGTCCCTATGGTCGTCGAACAATCCAGCAGAGGAGAGCGGTCTTTCGACATCTATTCCCGTCTGCTTCGCGAGCGGATCATCTTCCTCAACGGGGAGGTCAACGACACGGTCTCGGCGCTTGTCTGCGCACAATTGCTATTTCTCGAAGCCGAAAGCCCCAAAAGGCCAATCCATCTCTACATCAATTCGCCAGGTGGCGTCGTAACCAGCGGTCTGGCGATGTACGATACGATGCGTTACATTCACGCCCCGGTGCATACGCTGTGCATGGGAACCGCCCGCTCGATGGGCTCGTTCCTTTTGATGTCCGGCCAGCCGGGCGAACGCACTGCGCTTCCCAATGCCAGTATCCATATTCATCAGCCGCTGGGCGGATTCCAAGGACAGGCATCGGACATGCTGATCCATGCCGAGGAAATGAAGAAGACCAAGCATCGCATGACAAGGCTCTACGCCGAGCATTGCGGCCGCACCTACGAAGAATTCGAGCAAGCGATGGACCGCGACCGCTTCATGACGGCGGAAGAGGCATTGGAATGGGGCCTTATCGACCGCATTCTGCGGGTTCGGGAAGATGCCACCGACCACGTCGGTGCGACGTGAAACCACGTAGCAGGACGTCGACATCGCGAAGCGGATTGGGCCGCACACGCTGCGCTACAGCTTCGCCATCCACCTTCTGAAGGACGGCACCGACATACGGATCATCCAGGTCCTGCTCGGGCACGCCAAGCTTCAAACTGGGCTCTCTACGCCAAAATGGCGACCCGCGCGGTGCGGGCGGTCGCACCTGGGCCGCCATGTCGGACGTGTCCGTGCTGGACGGCAGGGTTGCCGACGGACTAGCGCAGATCGAAAAAGCTCTGCGGCTCAATCCCCATCCAACCTGCTGGTATCTCTGTCATCTCGGGCAGGCGCGTGACTATGAGGCGGCAGCCGCTACACTCCGCAGGGAAGACACGTATCGTACCAACTCACGCAAATTCCTGGCTGCGACGCTTGCGCAGTTGGGCCACCGTGAAGAGGCCCGGCGAGAAGCAGAATTGTTCCTGATCGCCCACCCTCATTTCACCATCGGCCATTGGCTCAGCTCCCAGCCGCTGCGCGATGCATCTGTGCAAGACCACTTTGTCGACGGCTTCCGAAAGGCCGGCCTGCCGGAACGGTGACAACAGGTGGGGACAATCGCAACGCGTTCGATATGCGCTGCGCGAGAACGGCGGTTGCGAGCAGCGAATTCCAGCGCTCATCAGCAATGCGCAACCAGACTTCGGTAGCAGATGCGCCTGCGTGAAGGCTTCGCGACGAGCTCTCACGACGGGCCTGCGATGTGGTTGACAAGGCGGGGTGCTTCCTCGGCGATCGCCAATATTATGCCCGACTTTCTGGTGGAGGCGAAATCCAACCCGGCGAAGTAGAGGCCCGGCAGGGCGGCCACGCCATCCTCGTGGACCGGCTGTCCCGCGGCATCGAGAAGCCTCATCCAACTGAAATCGCCCTTGAAGCCCGTGCACCACACCACGGTCGTTATGCCGGACCGTGGGAGATCAAGCGACGCGATCGCCGGGTTCGGCCGACGCATCGCGACCGTCTCCGCCGGGTCGGGTTCGGAAACGGGTGCATCGATTCCAGCGCGGCTAATATATTCGTCGATATGACGTTTGATGTTGTCGGAGGCCTCATCTGCAAAGCGAGCATTCGCTTCGAGATCGTCGGCGAACGAGAGGCGGTCGTCGCCCTCGACACCAGTCAATCGCCCAAGAAGCACGATACCTTGGGCGCTGAGCGCCTGAAGGCTTATCGTGTGCAACGACCCAAGGACGCCACGAGGCGGGATGCGTCCCGCAAGTCGAATGACCTCCTCCCGTCGCACGTCAAGAAATCCGCATTCGAGAAGCCAGACCATGATGTCGCGGCCTCGGTAGCGACGGGGGAGCCGTCCG
>Ga0102592_1002536_pt1 | contig 15644 bp, 17 predicted proteins | sample AraplaCol_mMF_r2_FD_76861 | JGI IMG/M metagenome (GOLD analysis project Ga0102592, IMG submission 76861) | Arabidopsis root microbial communities from North Carolina, USA - plate scrape MF_Col_mMF_r2 (SPADES assembly) (version 2) | ecosystem: Host-associated > Plants > Roots > Endosphere...
GCCGGTACTCCACGACGATGCTCAGCAGGCTCTCGTCGCCGACCGCGGCGATGGTGTCGCGCAGGACGTTGGCGAACAGCACCTCGTCGCCCAGCCCCTGCTCGCCGCAGACCAGCAGCCGCTTGCCGGCCAGGCTCTCGCCCGGCGTCCAGCGCGGCTTGGCGACCACGAAGGTCGCCACCTGCAGCAGGTCGGGCGACAGCCGCGCCTCGTAGGCCTCCCAGCCCTCGCGCAGGCGGCCCAGCGACAGCAGGGCCGTCGCGCGCGAGAACCGCATGGTGGCCAGGTCATTGGCGTCGGTGTCCTCGCCGTGGCGCAGCGCCGCCTCGCAGTCCTCCAGCGCGCCGGCCGCGTCGCCCAGGTCCTGCCGCGCGAACGCCCGGTTGTGATAGGCCTTGCCGTAGGTGGGCTGCAGTCGCAGCGCCTCGTCGAAGAAGGTCAGCGAGGCCGCCCCGTCGCCGCGGCTGACCAGCACCGTGCCCAAGGTGTTCCACAAGCCCTCGGCGCTGGGATTGGCCACGATCGCCGTCCGCAGCAGCTCGATCGCCTCGTCGGGGCGGTCGGTGTCGCGCAGGGCGCAGGCCAGGTTGTTGATCGCCTCCAGGTCGCCCGGACGACTGGCCAGGAAGTGGGTGAAGAACTGGGCGGCCAGCTCGGGCAGGCCCAGGCGGAAGGCCAGGCGCCCCAGATCGCCGGCGACCGGCCCGTGGTCCGGCAGCAACTTCAGCGCCGCCTCGTAGCAGCGCATCGAGCTGCCGAAGTCGCCCAGCTTCTCGCGCGAGACACCCAGCACGTGCCAGGCGATGCCCTGGCGCTCGTCGCGGCCCAGGGCCTCCAGGGCCAGGGCCTCGCCCCGGCCGTAGTCGCCCGCGTGCAGCGCGCGGATCGCCCCGTTCAGCAGCTCGACCATGTCGAGGTCGCCAAGGTGGTCGACCGCCGTCTTGAGCTCGTCCAGGGCCTGGGCCGAGGCCGCGTCGCCCAGGCTCGGCGCGGCCATCCCGGGCACGATGGGAGCGGCGGCCTCGAAGGCGTCCGACGCGCCCCGCAGGCGCGCCATCAGCGCGGCCTGGGCGTCGGCGGGCTTTGAGGTGGCTTCCATGTCGGACCCCTGGGAAACGAACGCTTCGGCGGACCCTAGCCCCCGCCTCTTAACCTTGTGTTGGTGGATGTACCACGGTTGGGGCCTGCGGCGGGCCTGTGCGCGGAGGCCCTCCGGTTACGCCGTGGTCGGATTTTCATGCTCACGCTTTGCAATCCGCGTCGGAAGGTCTATATGTGATCCATCCCTTTTGCTCAATTTCAGCATAAGGGGCGACGTCGGAGCGGGATTTAACGATTTGTCCTCCGTTTCCGGCGTTTTTTGAGGTTCTGGAAATGCTCAGTTTGAGCATAAGAGAGGATCACATGGCCGACGGCTTCGCGCCCCTCGCCTTCACGCCCGACGTCGAAGCGGCGACCGCCCAGATGTGGGACAAGGTGAAGCACCATGTCACCCCGCTCGAATGGCAGCTGCACGCGCCGCTGATCGCCGAGATCAATCGGCTGAAGCGCGAGAAGAACGCCGTCATCCTGGCCCACAACTACATGACGCCCGAGATCTTCCACGGCGTGGGCGACTTCGTCGGCGACAGCCTGGCCCTGGCCCGCGAGGCGGCCAAGTGCGACGCCGCCGTGATCGTCCAGGCCGGCGTGCACTTCATGGCCGAGACCAGCAAGGTGCTGGCCCCCGAGAAGCGTGTGCTGATCCCCGACCTGCGGGCCGGCTGCAGCCTGGCCTCCTCGATCACCGGCGCCGACGTGCGGCTGATCAAGCAGCGCCATCCGGGCGTGCCGGTGGTCACCTATGTCAACACCACCGCCGACGTGAAGGCCGAGACCGACATCTGCTGCACCAGCGCCAACGCCGTGCAGGTGGTGGAGTGGGCGGCCCGCGAGTGGGGCGTCGACAAGGTGATCCTGATCCCCGACGAGTTCCTGGCCCGCAACGTCGCCCGCCAGACTTCGGTGAAGATCATCGCCTGGGCCGGCCGCTGCGAGGTGCACGAGCGCTTCACCGCCCAGGACATCGCCGACATGCGCTTCGCCTGGCCGGAAGCGGAGATCCTGGCCCACCCGGAGTGCCCAGCCGAGATCCTGGAGGCGGCCGACTTCGCCGGCTCGACCGCGGCGATGAACGACTATGTGGCGCTGCGCAAGCCCAAGCAGGTGGTGCTGATCACCGAGTGCTCGATGGCCTCCAACGTCCAGGCCGAGAGCCCGGGCACCCAGTTCATCGGCCCCTGCAACCTGTGCCCGCACATGAAGCGGATCAGCCTGCAGAACATCCACGACGCCCTGGTCCACGACCGGTTCGAGGTGACGGTGGATCCGTCGGTGGCCCTGCGCGCCAAGCTGGCCGTGCAGCGGATGATCGACCTGCCGCCGCCGACGGTTCCGGCCCGCTACGACCTGGTGAAGGCCAGGCACCACGTGGACGTGGAGCTGATCTGACCATGGCCCAGATGAGCGTCATCCAGGCCGACATCACGATCCTGGACGTCGACGCCATCGTCAACGCCGCCAACTCCAGCCTGCTGGGCGGCGGCGGCGTGGACGGCGCCATCCATCGCAAGGCCGGGCCGGAGCTGGCCCTGGCGGGGCGGATGCTGGGCGGCTGCAAGACCGGCGACGCCAAGCTGACCGAAGGCTTCCGCCTGCCGGCCCGCTGGGTGATCCACACCGTCGGTCCGGTCTGGAACGGCGGCGACCAGGGCGAGCCCGAACTGCTGGCCAGCTGCTATCGCCGGTCGCTGGAGATCGCGGCCGCCAAGGGTTTCGAAACCATCGCCTTCCCGGCCATCTCGACCGGGATCTACCGCTTTCCCGCCGACCGGGCGGCCCGGATCGCCGTGACCACCGTCGCGGCCTTCCAGGAGGCCAATCCGGCCGAAGTAATCTTCTGCTGCTTCGACGAAGCGTCGGCCGAGCGGCATCGCGCGGCCCTGGAGTTGAGCCATGCTTGACCGCATCACCTTCGACGGCCCCGTGATCGTCGGGGCGGGCCTGGCGGGCCTCACGGCCGCCCTGGCCGCCGCGCCGCGCAAGGCCCTGGTGCTGTCACCCACGCCGCTGGCCACCGGCTGCTCCAGCGCCTGGGCCCAGGGCGGCATGGCCGCGGCCCTGTCGGACGAGGACGCCCCCGCCCTGCACGCCGCCGACACCATCGCGGCCGGCGCCGGCCTGTGCGACCCGGCCGCCGTCGAACTGCTGACCACCGAAGGGCCCGCCGCGGTCCGCGCCCTGGCCATGCTGGGCGCGCCGTTCGACCGCCAGGCCGACGGCGGGTTCGTGCTCAGCCTCGAGGCCGCCCACGCCAAGGCCCGGGTGGCCCGGGTCGGCGGCGACGGGGCCGGGGCGGCGATCATGGCCGCGGTCATCGCCGCCGTCCGCGCCGCGCCGACCGTCGAGATTCGCGAAAACGCCCGCGCCCGGCGGCTGCTCCAGGACGCGACCGGCCGCGTCGTCGGGGTGCTGGCCGAGATCGACGGCGCGCTGGTCGAGATCGTCGCCCCCGCCGTGATCCTGGCCACCGGCGGGGTGGGCGGCCTCTACGCCGTCACCACCACCCCGGCCCAGGTGCGCGGCGAAGGGGTGGGCCTGGCCGCCCTGGCCGGCGCCGAGATCGCCGATCCGGAATTCGTGCAGTTCCACCCCACGGCCATCGACATCGGCAGGGACCCCGCCCCCCTGGCCACCGAGGCCCTGCGCGGCGAGGGGGCGATCCTGCGGAACAAGGACGGCCGCGCCTTCATGGCCGACTATCATCCCGCCAAGGAACTGGCCCCGCGCGACGTGGTGGCTCGCGCCATCCACGCCGAGCGCGCGGCCGGCCGCGGCGCGTTCCTGGACGCGACGACCGCCGTGGGGGCGCACTTTCCGCACGAGTTCCCGGCCGTGTTCGCCGCCTGCATGGGCGCGGGCGTCGACCCGCGCGTCCAGCCGATCCCCGTGACCCCGGCCGTGCACTACCACATGGGCGGGGCAGCCACCGACCTGGACGGCCGCACCAGCCTGCCGGGCCTGCTGGCCGCCGGCGAATGCGCCAGCACGGGCGTGCACGGCGCCAACCGCCTGGCCTCCAACAGCCTGCTGGAGGCGGCCGTGTTCGGGGCCAGGGCCGGCCGTGCGGCCCGGGACCTCGCCATCGGCGGTGAATCGCCGCTGTCGGCCGCCCCGACGCCGGACCTGCCGGACGCCGCGCTGCAGGCCCTGCGCCAGGCGATGAGCCGCGACGCCGGGGTCATCCGCGACGCCGAGGGCCTGGCCCGTCTGGTCGCCGTCCTGGACGCCCTTGAGGCCGCGCACGGCCTCGCGCCGACCTTGGTCGCCGCCCAGCTGATCGCCCGCGCCGCCCTGGCCCGCCAGGAAAGCCGGGGCGGCCATTTCCGCGCCGACTTCCCCGCCATGGCCCTGCCGGAACGCACCTTCGTCACCCTCCAGGATCAGGAACCGGGCCGCGCGGTCCGTTACGCCGCGGAATGAGCAAGCCCGTCACGCCCCTCCCCGACCTCCTGGTCCGCCCGATCATCGACATGGCCCTGGCCGAGGACCTGGGCCGGGCCGGGGACATCACCGCCCTGGCCTGCATCGACGCCGGCGCGCGGCTGTCGGTGGTCTGGGCCGCGCGGCAGGACGGCCGGGTGGCCGGCCTGTCCTGCGCCCGCCTGGCCCTGGCCGCCCTCGACCCGACGGCGTCGTTCGAGGTCGTCACCCCCGACGGCGCCGACGCGCACCCCGGCGCGATCCTGGCCCGGGCCGAGGGGAACGCCCGCGCCGTGCTGGCCGCCGAGCGCACGGGCCTGAACCTGCTGGGCAAGCTGTCGGGCGTCGCCACCCTGACCCGCGCCTATGTCCGCCTGGTCGAGGGCACGAAGGCGACCATCGTCGACACCCGCAAGACCACGCCCGGCCTGCGCGCCCTGGAGAAGTACGCCGTGCGCTGCGGCGGCGGGATCAACCACCGATTCGGCCTGGACGACGCCATCCTGATCAAGGACAACCACGTCGCCGCCTGCGGCGGGGTGGGCGAGGCCGTCCGCCGGGCCCGCGCCTTCGCCGGCCACCTGGTCAAGGTCGAGGTGGAGGTCGACGGGCTGGACCAGCTGGAGGACGCCCTGAAGCACGGCCCCGACGTGGTCATGCTCGACAATTTCAGCCTCGACGACCTGAAGACCGCCGTCGCCCTCGCCAAGGGCCGGGCGGTGCTGGAGGCCTCGGGCGGCGTCAACCTGACCACCGTGCGGGCCATCGCCGAGACCGGGGTCGACGTGATCAGCGTCGGCGCCCTGACCCACTCGGCCCTCAACCTGGACATTGGCCTGGACGCGGTGTGAGGGGCAGGCGCCCCGCAATCCAGCTCTAAAACTCCGCTCATCCCGCCCCGCGACACTCCGCCCCGCCCCTTCGCGCGACAGCGGTTTCTTAACGGTGTTCAGCTATAGGGTGAGGGTCCCGTCGCGTCGCGGGGCGGCCGGAGCGTGTCGGGGTCTTGCAGCCAAGCCAGTACATCAATCTCGACAAGGCTCGGGCGTTGATCGTCGACGATAACCCCCAGTCGCAGGACATCATCGTCGGCGTGCTGACCAGCTTCGGCCTGCGCAACGTCGTGCGCAAGGCCGGCGGCCTGGAGGCCCAGGACGAGCTGAAATACCAGAGCTTCGACCTGGTCCTGGCCAACGGCGCCTTGCCGGACCTGGACGGCTACGACCTGACCCGCTGGCTGCGTCGCGAGGCTGACGAGGCCAACCGCATGACGCCGGTGATCCTCCTCACCTCCCACACCCGCCGCAGCCTGGTCGAGAAGGCCCGCGACTGCGGCGCCAACTTCATCGTCACCAAGCCGGTGTCGCCGGCGGTGATGCTGGAGCGCATTCTCTGGGTCGCCAAGGGCGATCGCCTGTTCATCGAATGCGAAGCCTATGTCGGTCCCGACCGCCGCTGGCGCAACCTGGGCCCGCCCGTGGAGTTCCCGGACGGCCGGCGCCGCGACGATCAGTCCATCGAGCTGGGTGAGGCCGGAGGCCAGAACATGTCCCAGGATGAGCTGGACGCCCTCATCAAGCCGATGAGGTCGATCGCATGAGCGAGGTCAAGAAAAGCCGCATGAAGCCGCGCCTGGGTCAGTTGATGACCCAGAAGGGCGGCATGTACGTGGCCGAGGCCCTCAAGCGCGCCGACGCAACGCTGGAGACCCTGCGCGAACCGTCGCTGACCGGCATCGACGCCTACATCGCCGCGCTGGACGCCCTGCTGGCCTCGGGCCTGGACGACGCCGCCCTGATCGAGGCGCTGTACGCCCGGTCCGGCGACATCGTCAGCCTCAGCGGCGCCGAGCGCAGCACGGCCGTCCAGGTCGCCGCCCGCTCGCTGTGCGACCTGCTGGACGAGGCCGACGGCCTGAGCCCCTCGGCCCTGGCCGGTGTCAAGGTGCACGTCGCCTCGATCAAGCTGCTGCACCGCGCGCCCGACAACCCCGCCCTCCAGGCCCCCATCCTGCAGGGCCTGGCCAGCGTGCTGGAAAAGCAGCGCGGCGAGGGCAAGGCGCAGGGCTGAGGCCCGCGCGCTTTCCGGGATGACGACGGTGGGGCTACCGCTTGCCCCGCAGCCACGGCGCCAGGCGGTCCTGCAGCGGCTGGTCGACATAGGTGTGGAACAGGTAGGCCGCGCCCATGGCGATCGGGAACGAGGCCAGCCACATCAGCCATTGCCAGCCGATGCCGATCGGCACGGTCTCGATCAGCTTGTGCACCGCGCTCCAATAGATCACCCCCACGAAGATGTGGGTGATGAACAGGGCGAACGACAGCTTGGCCCCCTCCTCGATCCAGGCCTGGGGATGGCGGACCGGCAGCCGGCCCGCGCCCAGCACGATGGCGGCGATGGCGGCCAGGCAGGGCGCGTCGAAGATCAGCTCGTCGGGCAGGGCATAGCGGTCCAGCGGCTGCATGGCGAACAGCACGACGCAGCCGACGACCAGCAGGGCCTTGGCGGCCCGCTCCGACGGCCAGTTCATCTCGACCGCCCGCGCCAGGCAGACGCCCAGGATGAACAGCGGCAGGGCCCGCACGACGCCGAAGCGGAACTGCAGGTCCGACAGGGCGTGGTCGAACACCGTCCGGGCCAGCACCTCGCAGGCCGCGAAGGCCAGCACCCCGATCATCGGCAGGATCCAGGGACGGCGCACCTTGTCGACGGCCCGCCACAGCCAGGGGAACACCGCATAGCAGACGATCAGGGCCGACAGCGACCAGCTGGGCAGGTTCCAGCCGTCGCTGTTGAAGCCCCAGGCGTGGACCAGCAGGGCCTGGACCGGCAGCTGGTCCCAGGCGAAGCGCGAGGGCTTGTGGGCGTCGGTGCCCAAGGCGTTCAGCGCCAGCACCAGGGCGGCCATCATCGCCAGCACGATCAGGTGTCCCGGCCAGACCCGTCCCACCCGGCGCACCCAGAAGCGGCCGTGGCTGATCCGCCCGGTCAGGGTCGAGGCGCCATAGGCCCGGCCCAGCACGTAGCCCGACAGCATCAGGAAGAAGTCGGTCGCCAGGAAGCCGCGCGAGAACACCTGGCCGAAGCGCTCGATGCGCATCGGACCCTCCGCCCCGAAATGGTAGACGACGATCAGCAGCGAGGCGAGCAGCCGCAGCAGATCCAGCGCGCCGCCGCGCGTGGCGATCCGGATCAGGCGCTGGTCGACGGGGGCGGGCGTCGCCTCGTCGGGCGTCACGGGGGAAAGGACGGGTACGTTCACAGCGTCCGTGGCTTAACAAAGCCGCGCCCCCCGCGAAAGCACGCTTGGCGCGTGAATCCGCGACGTCGCGACGCGGCCGGCCGGCTGTGGCCAAATGGCCGCCCTGTCCTTTCCGCTGTCATCCCGGACAAGCGCGCAGCGCGCCGATCCGGGACCGACGCCTGAACGCGGCGCTTCTGGCGGTCCCAGATCTCCGCTTCGCTACGTCCGGGATGACAGGCTTTGGGGACACGAACCGACGCTTCACCGTTGAAGAACATTTCCCCACACCCCATCTGTAACTCCATCAGTATCTAATCGGACCCCGCCCCATGACCGCCCGCCTGCCCGTCCTGTTCCTCGGCCACGGCTCGCCGATGAACGCCATCGAGGACAACGCCTGGAGCCGCGCTTGGGCGGCCCTGGGGGCCGAGCTGCCGCGCCCCAAGGCGGTGCTGATGGTCAGCGCCCACTGGGAGACGCGCGGGGCCAGCGCGGTCAGCGCTTCGGCGCGTCCCGAGACCATCCACGATTTCGGCGGCTTCCCCCAGGCGCTGTTCGACGTGCGCTACGACGCGCCCGGCGACCCGGCCCTGGCCCGGCGCGTGGCCGAGCTGCTGTCGCCCGATCCCGTCGTGCAGCATCCGACCCGAGGGCTGGACCACGGGGCCTGGGGCGTGCTGCGGCCGATGTATCCGGACGCTGACGTGCCGGTGGTGCAGCTGAGCCTGGACCGCGGCCGCCCCGATCGCTGGCACTACGAGGCGGGCCGCCGCCTGGCCGCCCTGCGCGACGAGGGCGTGCTGATCATCGGCAGCGGCGACATCGTCCACAACCTGCGGGCCGTGAACTTCCGCACCGGCGAGACTCCCGACTGGGCTCCGCGCTTCAACGAGACGGCCAAGGCCCTGATCGCGGCCGGCGACCACGCGCCGCTGATCGACTGGCGCGGCCTGGGCCCCGACGCCGAGGCGGCGATCAACAGCGCCGAGCACTACCTGCCGCTGCTCTACGTGCTGGGCGCCCAGACGCCGGGCGAGCCGGTGTCGTTCTTCACCGACGACGTCTTCGCGGCGATCTCGATGACCAGCGTGCGGGTGGGGTGAGGGCCAAGGGGATGCACCGGCATCATCCGGTGTTGGTTCCGGCCTAGTCGGCTCTGAACCAAATCCGTTGTCATCCCGGACGAAGCGCGCAGCGCGAAGATCCGGGACCGGGGCGTGAACTCAGAGTTTGCGGCGGTCCCGGATCTGCGCTTCGCTTGTCCGGGACGACAGCCGTTGGGCCGCCTGAACCTCAGCTCGACGGCGAGGCGCCCGCCGCCACGTCCACCCGGCGCCAGGTCTGCGACTTGCACAGGAAGCCGCCGATCAGGCAGCCTTTGGCCTTCATGGTGGTGGCGTCGGGGAAGTCGGCCGTGCCGTTGAAAGTCATGTTGAGGTCGGGCACGAACACCTTGCCCTTCCAGCTGCCGTTCTTTTGCAGGTTGAAATCGCGCAGCAGCTGCAGGCCGACCAGGTCGGGCGTGCCGCCCTTTTTGGCGTCGGCCTTGGCCTCGTCATTGGCCCAGACCACGAAGCCGCAGGCGCGCCCGCCGCCGCAGGGCTTGATCTCGACATGGACGCTGTTCTTGGGATTGCGCCAGACGCCGTAGGTAAAGCCGTCCTGGGCCACGGCCGGCGAAACGGCCGCCAGCCCGGCGACCGCGGTCAGCACGACGAGAAGCGACTTGATCCGACGCATGCGCGATTTCTCCAGCACCCAGAACGTTTTGGGGCAGGTTTGCGTCGGGATCAAGTCGGGGCGGCTCTCCAGCCTCCGCTCATCCCGGCGAACGCCGGGACCCAGATCCTCGAGCGGCGTGGAGGATTGGAAGGGCTCGGCGCTCCTGGCGTCAGTCCCAAGGCCAGTCCATCTGGGTCCCGGCGTTCGCCGGGATGAGCGGAAATCAGAGGGCCAGCAGCGCTTCCCCCGCCTTGCGCGCCGCCGCCCGGCGTTCGTCCATGCCGCGGCCGTAGACCGCCTGGATCCGCTCCAGCACGGCGGGCGGGGCGGTCTCGGGACGGCCGGCGTGGAACGGCGGGTCGGGGGCGTACTCCACCGCCAGCTGGATGGCCTGGGCCGTCTCGTCGCCGGCGATCTCGGCCACGACGGTCAGGGCGAAGTCGATGCCCGCCGTCACCCCGCCGCCGGTGAAGACATGGCCGTCGCGCGCCACCCGGGCCGGGTCGGGCGTCGCGCCGAACAGGGCCAGTTGGTCGCGCCAGGCCCAGTGGCAGGCCGCCCGCCGGCCCTTCAGCAGGCCGGCCGCGCCCAGCAGCAGCGAGCCGGTGCAGACCGAGGTCACGTAGCGCGCCCCGGCCGCCAGCCGCCGGAGCTGGGCCAGGAAGGCCTCGTCGGCCATCGCCTGGGTCACGCCGAAGCCGCCGGGCACGCACAGCAGGTCGCAGCGCTCGAGGTCGGCCAGCCGCGCCACCCGGGCGAACACCAGGCCCTCGGCCTCGATCTCGCCGCCCGCCTCGCTGGCGATCACCACCCGGGCGCCGGGCAGGCGGCTGAGGATCTGGTGCGGGCCGGTGAAGTCCAGGTGGGTGACATCGGGGAACAGGGCGAACACGATGTGGAACGGCGGGGGTTTGGGCATGGGCGGGCCTCCTGTTGACGCCGCAGCATCGCGCGCCTAGCGTCTGACTGAAATGACATAGTTCCCTCGAAATCCGCCAAAGAAGGGCCCCGGAGCGCATGACCCGCGACATCGGCTTCCTGATCTTCCCGGACTTCCAGCTGCTGGACGCGGCCGGGCCGATCGCGGCGTTCGAGATCGCCGGCCGGTTCGTGCCCGGCGCCTATCGCCTGCATGTCCTGGCCCGCGAGGCCGGCGCGGTGGCCAGCTCCTCGGGCGTGGCCATGACCGCCCAGGCGTTCGACGCGGCCCCGCCGCTGGACACCCTGATCGTCTCCGGCGGCGAGGGCACGCGCACCCCGGCGATCTGCGAGGCGACCCTGGCCTTCGCCCGCGCCGCGTTCCGCACCGCCCGCCGCACGGCCAGCGTCTGTTCGGGAACCTATGTGCTGGCCGCCGCCGGCCTGCTGGACGGCCGTCGGGCCACGACGCACTGGCAGCGGTCGCGGGACTTCCAGCGCCGCTATCCGGCCGTTCGGCTGGAGCCCGACCGGATCTTCGTCCAGGACGGTTCGCTGTGGAGCTCGGCCGGCATCACCGCCGGCATCGACATGGCCCTGGCGATGATCGGCGCGGACCTGGGCGAGGACGTCGCCCGCCGCACCGCCCAGCAGTTGGTGGTCTATCACCGGCGCCCGGGGGGCCAGTCGCAGTTCTCGGCCCTGCTGGAGATGCAGGGCGGGCGGTTCGACGCCCTGCTGGCCTGGGCGCGCGAGAACCTGGCCCTGCCCTTGACCGTGGACCAGTTGGCCGAGCGGGCGGCGATGAGCCCGCGCAACTTCGCCCGACTGTTCGCCGCCGAGACCGGGAGCACCCCCGCCAAGGCGATCGAGCGCCTGCGCGTCGAGGCCGCCCGCGCCCTGCTCGACAGCCAGCCCCTGCAGGTCGAGGACGTGGCCCTGGAGACCGGCTTCGGCGACCCGGAACGCATGCGCCGCGCTTTCCTGCGGACGTTCGGCCAGCCGCCCCAGGCGCTGCGGCGGAACGCCAAATTCGCCCTCTCCCAAACCCCTATGGGAGAGGGGTCGTCACGCCGCCCCGCTCCGCCGCCATTCGCGCCACCTGGGTCTTGAGGATCTCCAGCGTCTCGGTGTTGCAGCGCAGGAGCTCGACCATCTCCTGCTCACGCAGGGCGTCCAGCTTGTCGTGCAGACGCATGATCTCCAGCTCGGCGCGCAGGTTGACGACATAGTCGTGCTCGGCGTTCAGCCGGTCTTTCGTGGCCTGGCGGTTCTGGCTCATCATGATCACCGGGGCCTGGATCGCGGCCACGGTCGACAGGATCAGGTTGAGGAAGATGAACGGATAGGGGTCGAAGGCCAGGTGCAGCGGCCTGAGGCCCAGGTTCAGGGCGATCCACAGGGCCAGGCACAGGGAAAAGCCGCCGATGAAGGCCCACGAGCCGCCGATCGCCGCCACCGTGTCGGCCAGCCGGTCCCAATAGGTCCGGTCGTCGGCGACCAGCGCCTTGTTCAGGCCGGTGGGGGCCTCGGCGGCGATCAGGTCGATGACGCTCCGCTTGACCTCCGTCAGCTGGACGTAGGGCGTGGCCAGCAGGTCGCGTGACAGCTGGTCGAGGCGTTGGTCGGGGGTCATGGGCCGCTCATCCGTGAAGGTTTGTAAAAGTTATGCCTTCCCGCAACCGGAGGAAGTCTTGACCGATTGACGCTCATCGCCGCTGGGGCGAGGTTGCCGGGTCGGCTCGTCGACACAGCAAAAGTTCCAAGGGAGCGACCATGGCTCACAAGTTCCAGATCAAGAAGAACAAGGCGGGCGAGTTCGTCGCCTATTTCGTCTACAACAGCGAGACCATCTTCTGGACCGAGGGCTACGCCTCGAAGGCCTCGGCCAAGAACGCCATCGAGTCGATCAAGAAGAACGGCCCGGACGCCGAGATCGACGACCAGACGGACTAAGGCCCGTCCGCGCAGGCGCGGCCCCCTCAGTCGCTTCGCGACAGCTCCCCCAGAGGGGAAGCATCCGCGCGGAGCCAGCTTCTCCCCTCTGGGGGAGGCGGCCCGAAGGGCCGGAGGGGGTTCCGCGCCCACACGCTTGACCCCGCCGCCCTCCCCGGCGTCTGATCACCGATAACAAACAAGAACGGGAGGGACGTCATGACCACCGACGCCAAGGCGAAGGCAGGGGGCCGCAAGGCCGTCTTCGTCACCGGGGCCGCCAGCGGCATCGGCCTGGCCAGCGCCAGGCGCTTCGCCGCCGAGGGCTGGTTCGTCGGCCTGTCCGACATCGACACCACGGGCCTGAACGCCGCCCTCGCCGCCATCGGCCCCGACAACGGCGCGACCTTCCGGCTGGACGTGCGCGACCGCGCGGCCTGGACCGCGGCCCTGGCCGACTTCGCCCAGCTGACCGACGGCCGGCTGAACGTGCTGCTCAACAACGCCGGGGTGGCCCGGTTCGGGCCGTTCGACAGCCACGAGGACGTCGACGTCGACCTGCAGCTGGACATCAACATCAAGGGCGTGATCAGCGGGGCGCGCGCCGCCCTGCCCTGGCTGAAGGCCACGCCGGGCTCGCGGCTGATCAACATCTCGTCCTGCGCGGGCCTGTACGGCTCGCCCAGCCTGGCGGTCTATTCGGCCACCAAGTTCGCGGTGCGGGGCCTGTCGGAGGCGCTGGACGTCGAGTGGAAGCCGTACGGCGTCGGCGTCGCCTGCGTGATGCCGTGGTTCGTCGAGACGCCGATCCTCAACGCCGGGGCGCCGGGCAGCAACCAGAACATGGCCGACACCCTGCGGAGCGGCGGCCTGCCGGTCTATCCCGTGGAGGACGCCGCCGAGGTGATCTGGCGCGCCGTCCACGGCAAGGACCTGCACTATTTCGTCGGTAAGCGGGCCCGGCAGATGCGCTTCGCCAGCAACCACATGCCGGGCGCGCTCAGGAAGCAGCTCCGTTCGCGGCCGATCCTGCAGCAGCCTTGACCGCGTCGCCCGACGGGGACGAGGTCTTGGCCGGGTGCATGGCGGGGGCCGAGGCGGGCTCGGACACCGGACCCAGCGGGCCGCCCATGCCGCCGGCGACCAGGGCCGGCTTGTCGGGCGAAGCCGTCACCACGGCGCTGGCCAGCTGGATCGGGGCGGACTTGCCGTCGGCGGTTGTTCCGCCTGACGAGGCGGCCGGCAGGCTGACCAGGGTGATGACGGGCAGTTCGTCGTCCGTCGATGGGCGCGGCGTGCGGCTGAAGGCGTCCGGCGCCCCCGAGCGGCCGCCGAAGCGGTAGAACACATGCATGCCCACCTGGGCGACGCGCAGCAGGCGCGGGCCCCAGCCCGGCGCGACGCCGGTGGTGTGGAAATGGGTGGCGGCCCCGACCTCGGTCATCACCGCGCCCGACAGCGCGCGGGCGGCGACCTTCTGGGCCCGCCGCCAAGCGCCGGGTTCGCGCGAGCGGCGCATCGAGCCGTCGCAGGCGAAGCTGAACTGGCAGCCGCTGTGAGCGTAGGCCCCCTGGAACACCACGCCGCAAATCGATTTGGGGAACGAAGGATGGCGCACGCGGTTTAGAACCACTTGGGCCACGGCCGCCTGGCCGCTCGGGGTCTCGCCGCGGGCCTCGTAATAGACCGCCTCGGAAAGGCACTCGAGTTCACGCGAGCTTTCCAGGGCATTGGTCAGGCGGAACGGCGCGGCGGCCGGGTTGAACGGGCCGCCGAAGCTGGCGCGCAGCAGCAGCGGCGGGCGCTGGGCGTCGGACTGCTGGCGCTGTTCCAGACGCTCGACCAGCAGGGCCGACTGCCGGTCGCGCTGGGCGCCGCCGGCGACGGTGTAGGGATCGTGACGGCGGGCGATGGCGAGTGCTCCGGCGTCCATCCGCGACGCGGCCTGATACAGCGCCGCGTCGGAGAAATTCCCCTCGGCGCCGTCGGCCAGGCGAGAGACTCGGGCGTGCTGATGCGCGGCCTGGGCCATGCCCCCCGCGAGGTAGACGCCGCCGAGGGCCAGACCCGTGGCCGACCCAACCAATACGGCGCCGATCAGCGCGCGCGCGTCTGCGCACGTCTGCGACTTGATATTCAAAACTCGTGTCCTGCGCGGCGAGGGCGGACCGCCCCCCGACAAAAACGCCCTCAGGAACCCGGAAAAAACACTGTCGGGCAGCCCTGAAAGCGGAGGTTCGGCCGGTTCACGATCGTGGCCGAAGTCCTGCTTATGACCGCCTTATGACGCATCCGCCCACGAGTCGCAAGCGGACGCGGCGTCGCAGCCTGAATTTTGGCCGCCCGCGCGACAGATGGAATGGTTAATTGTTTGATTCTAACGAAAAAACGCGACAGTCCCGAAATTCGGGTTCGGGGCGAATATTCACCGTCCGGGATAGACTTCCGCCGCACCGCTCTCAACGGAACCCCGGCCCTGCGACGTCGTTACTCTAGCGGATCGATGTAATTGTCCTGGAGGACATAATGACTGCTCTGCGCTGGGTTCCGCTGGGGGTTGCGGCGGCGTTAAGCCTGTCGGCCTGCGGGCACAACATGGAGCAGCGCGCGGCCACCGGCGCGATCGCCGGGGCGGTGGTCGCCGGCCCCGTCGGGGCCGTGGTCGGGGCCGGCGCTGGGGCCGTGGTCAACACCATCGCGAAGTAGGATGAAGCCCCGCTCACCTGCGTGAAGCGGCTCAGAACCGCTTCACGCAGGTGACCCCCGCACGCACGTTCTCGTCGTCGCCCCGGGCGTCCACCTCGCCGGTCATACGGGCGCGGCAGCCCTTCTCGGGGCGGCGCACCAGGTAGGGCGTCGGATCCTTCGCGTAGCGGCCGGAGGGGTCCAGGTTCAAGCGCGGGGCGACCGGCGCGACGCCGGCCCAGCGCTCGGCTTCGCAGCGTTCGCGTTCCTGTCGCGTGAAAGTCGGCCGATCGCAGTTGCGCAGGCCACGCAGCACGCCCTGTCCGTTCGCGGCCGGTTCGCCGGGGCTCGACGCCCCGTCGCCGGACGCGGCTGGACCCGACGGGGCCGGCGCGGCGCTCCCCTCGGACGGTGAGGATGATCGGAGGGGGAGGAGCGGCGCGGCGTCTGCTCGCGCCGGAACGCCAGGACGGCGGACCGGCGGACGACCCGTTGCGCGATCCGTTTGGCCTGGCCGCTGCGGCGAAACGAGCATGACCTGGAGGGGGGGCGGCGGGTCGTAGGCCGGTGGTTCCCCCCGCGAACAGCGTACGAGCAGGGCCAGCAGGACGGCGTGGAG
>Ga0102592_1002538_pt1 | contig 15634 bp, 15 predicted proteins | sample AraplaCol_mMF_r2_FD_76861 | JGI IMG/M metagenome (GOLD analysis project Ga0102592, IMG submission 76861) | Arabidopsis root microbial communities from North Carolina, USA - plate scrape MF_Col_mMF_r2 (SPADES assembly) (version 2) | ecosystem: Host-associated > Plants > Roots > Endosphere...
ACCGTCGGGCTCGATGGTGATGGCCTCTCGGTCGATGTGCTTGCGCCGCCGGACGCCACGGATGGTAGCGGCCTCAATCTGAACGTCATCGGCACCGGCGACGGCGGAAACCTGATCGATGTCGGTCTTCCCGGCACGGGTGGTGACGGCTCCGGAAATCCGATCGGCCTCGATTCGCTGCTCACGCTCGGCCCCGGCGGCCCCGATGGCGACGGCCTCTCGCTCAATGTGCTCGCGCCACCGGATGCCACCGACACCGACGGCCTCAATGTGAATGTTCTCGGCAATGGCAATGGTGACAACCTGATCGATCTCGGACTCCCGAGCACGGGCGGCCTCGGCCTTCCCGGCACCGGCGATGATGGATCAGGCGCGCCGCTTGGCCTCGATCAACTGCTCACACTTGGCCCCGGCGGCCCCGATGGTAACGGCCTCTCGCTCAATGTGCTCGCGCCACCGGACGCCACCGACACCGATGGGCTTAACGTGAACGTCCTCGGCAATGGCAATGGCGAGAACCTGATCGATCTCGGACTGCCGAATGCGGGCGGTCTCGGCCTTCCCGGCTCCGGGGATGATGGATCGGGCACCCCGCTTGGCCTTGATCAGCTGATCACGATCGGCACCGGCGGTCCCGATGGTAACGGCTACTCGCTCAATATGCTCGCGCCACCGGATGCCACCGACACCGATGGGCTTAACGTGAATGTTCTCGGCAACGGCAACGGCGAGAACCTGGTCGACGTTGGGCTGCCGGCGACCGATGCGACGGGAGCTGGTAGTCCGCTCGGAAATCTTGGCGGACTTCTGAATGGCAGCATCGGTGACCTCAACGGATCGTCGACAGGCCATCTGGTGGATCTCGATGTCGGACCGGAGAATCCGGATGGATTGGGCCTCGACCTGTTGTCGACGCCTGGCGCCGATCCGACGCATGGCCTGAGCGTCAGCGCCATCGATGTCGGACCCGGTGGACCGAATCTGCTCGATCTCGGCGTGCTGACCGGCGCGAGCGGCATTCTCGACGTTCCCAGCCTTGGTGGTACCGGGACCGACGGCTTGACCGGCAATCTGCTGGGCAATCTCGATCTCGGTGGCCTGCTCGGCGGAACGGGACTGGCGAGCGGCGGTCTGACCGGCGACATCGCATCCGGCAACACCGTCTCGGCGCCGGTCAACGCGCCGCTCGATGTGACCGCGTTGACAGATACTGTCTCGGCGCCTTTGATGGGCGACCATGGTCTGCTCGATCTGCACGGCGCGCACGTGCTCGCCTGATCGCTGCAGTCAAGCAAACGGCCCCGGTTCAGCGAACCGGGGCCGTTTGTGCAGAAACAATGCGAATTCAGACCGCAGCCGCCAACAGGTGACCTCGCGCCGGGTGATCAGATAGCGCGACGTGATATCACAGGCCCGGCACAGGAATGTCCGGATCTCATGGCCGACACGATGCGGGTGGACAGGCTCTGCGACGACGAACTCACGGCGTTCGTTGCAAGTCGGACAGGGTACAAGGCTGAGGGTCGTCATCACGTATTTCCGAATCTGTTAGTTGCGCAATTCTCGGCCTCCATGCGACAGGATGCATCACCTGAATGAGTGATGTCCGAGTTGAAACCGCAGATCCGCCACACAAGCGGCCTGCGGATGCACTTCTCTGCGGAATATGGTTGGAGCGTGCGGCTTCACCGACAGATCGGTTTCAGGTGACGACGCGACGCAATCCCCTCACCGGACATAGGATCCGCACGCTGCTTTGCGGATTGCTGGCATGCGCGCATTCTGATCTGGCGTTGGCCGATGCGCGACAATTGTCGTTGATGCCGGATCCGCGTGGTGAGTTCATTCGCCTGTGCGCGCCCTTCATGGCGCCACGCTATGCGCATCCCGAGACAGTGTGCGATTGCCTGCGCAATGCAATGTTCGATCGGGTCGATGACGCCGACATCGTCGATGCGCTACTCTATGGCGTGACCGAGCGCGGCGTCCCCACATTGAACCGGGGCTGGCTGCCATCGGAAAAATGGCCGCTGATTGAAGACACCATGACGGCGATCGCCGAACCAACCATGCAATGCATGTTCGGCAATGGCGCGGAGCCGCGAATTCAGCCATATGTGCCTCCCGACGGCCTGCCCACGATGCCGCCGGTGCAGGATCTCACGCCGTAGCGAAAGCGTCGAAATCCCGCTAGTTTCCCGCCATTTCTTGTGGCTTCCTTGCGTCCTCACCATGACCGACTTGCAGCACGACATCGACAGCCGCGAGGAGCGCAAAGCCCTCGTCTACTCCATCATCGTCACCGCCTTCGACGCCGCCGTCGGTATTTCGGTGGGACTTGTCATCAATTCGTCATCGATCGTGTTCGACGGCGTCTATTCCGTCATCGATGCGGCGATGACCGGCCTCTCGGTCGGCGTCTCCTTGCTGCTGACGCGGGGGTCGACGCGCTACTTCCAGTTCGGGTTCTGGCAGTTCGAGCCGATGCTGGTGCTGCTCAACAGCGTCGTGCTGGCCTTGTCGTGCGGCTACGCGCTGCTCGGCGCGCTGAACGACCTGTTCAGCGTCGGTCGTTCGGTCTCGTTCGGGCCGGGTGCTGCCTATGGCATCATCGCGGGACTGCTGGCGCTGGTGATGGCCTACATCATCGGAACGCGGGCGAAGCGGTTGAATTCCGAACTGCTGCTGATGGACGCGCGCAACTGGTTTGCGTCCGGGCTCGTCAGTGTGGCATTGGGCATCAGCTTCTGGGTGGCCGCGCGCATGCACGGCACGAGTTACGACCATCTCGTGCCCTATCTCGATCCCGCGGTGCTGGCGACGCTGAGCCTGTTGCTGCTGCCATTGCCGCTGCGGGCGTGCTGGCGCTCGGTGAAGGACATCATCCAGGTGGCGCCGGTGGATCTGGATGAAGAGGTGCGCGAGATCGCACGAGACATCCAGAAGCGCTACGGCTTCGAGAATTTCTCCACCTATGTCGCCAAGATGGGCCGCGCGCGTTTCGTCGATATCACCTTCCTGGCGCCCGACGATCTCGGGCCGCGCGAGGTGGACTTCTTCGACGGCATCCGGCGGGAGATTGCGGAGCGGCTTGAGGCCTTGCCGCCGAGCCACTGGCTCAATATCGAATTCACCAGCGACGAGGCGTGGCTGTAGCACTCACGCAGCTGCGCGCAGCGTCATGTTCGTGCGCTTGCGGGCGCGCATCAGCAGCCAGCTGACAATGGTGACGTTGAACAGGTTCCACGCCACGCCGTTGACGAAGGCCGCGCGATAGGAGCCCGTCGCATCGAAGATGACGCCGGACAGCCAGCCGCCCAGCGACATGCCGGCGATGGTGCCGAGAATGACGATGCCGACGCGCGTGGCCGCCTGCGAGGCAGGCATCGCCTCGCGGACGATGATCGCATAGGCCGGCACGATGCCGCCCTGGAACAGGCCGAACATCGCCGAGATGATGTAGAGCGAGCTCAGCCCGTCGAAGAACAGATAGAACATGAGCGCCACGCCCTGTGCGATCGCGCCGACCAGCAGCGTGCGCAACCCGCCGATGCGGTCGGCGAGAAAGCCGGAGCCGACACGGCTGATGATGCCGAGCGCCAGCATCACCGACAGCATCTCGGCGCCACGCGCCGCGCCGTAGCCGAGATCGGTGCAATAAGCGACGATATGGACCTGCGGCATTGCCATCGCCACGCAACAGCCGATGCCGGCGATGAACAGAATCGCAGTCAACGCATTGTGGCTGAGCTGCAGATCGACTTTCGGCGGCGGTGCATTGGCATGGCTGCGGCGCTCATTGGCCCCCATCTTGGCGCGCAGCACGGCGAGCGTGATCAGCGTGAGAACGGTGGTGATAACAGCGATGCCGATCTGGGTTGGGCGCCAGCCGAGATTGAGCATGCCCCAGCTTACAATGGGCGGCCAAAAGGTGCCGCCGATATAGCTGCCGGTTGCGGCCAGCGCGACGGCGATGCCGCGCTTGCGCTCGAACCAGTGCGAAGCTTCGGCCATCAGGGGCGCAAAGGTTGCCGATGAGCCAGCGCCGATCAGAAGATGCAGCAGGACGAATTGCCAGAGCGCCGTCGTGAAGGCCGACAGCACATAGCCGACGGCCATCAGCACGGTGGCGAGCGCGATGCTGGCGACGATGCCGAACCGGTCCGTCAGCCGGCCGACGACCACGCCGCCGATGCCGAAGCCCGCCATGGTGAAGGTGAAAGCCAGAGAGGCTGCACCACGCGTGGCGGCGAAATCCGCCTGCACGGCCGGGAGGATCACCACCACCGACCACATGCCCACCGAGCCGAGCGAGCCGACCACCAGGGCTAGGGCAAGGCGCGTCCATGCCTGACGGGAGTCGGGCTGGAAGGCGGGCGTTTCCGGGATGGCCGTTTCTGAATTCACAATCGCAGCTTGGAGGCGAGTTCCCACTGGGTCAAGCGATCCTGCTGAAGGATTAGGCATGCGAAACTGGTGGAGCGGAGGAAGTTCTTTCTCCCGCTTGCGGCGGAAGGTGGCGCGTCGCGCCGGATGGCGCCCCCGCCGCGGGCGACGTCGCGTGGGATTCCCCACCCCGGCCCTCCCCCGCAAGAGCGGGAGAGGGAGAAGAAAGAACCTGCGTCACGCCGTCCTTCTGCCGCTTCGGTTAACCGAAATTAACCCTTTGCTAACCATACACACGGCAAAAATTGCCCAGTGAAATCGTGTCTCGTCAGCCGATCGGGGGAATGCCCGTGGATGCCAGTGCGGTGCCTCACTTGCGGATCGGCGGCCCTCCGGCTGCCAAGCATACGTTTGGCGCGCATGATCGACATGCGCGCAGGGAAGCTGTTGATATGACGGACATGACGGCGAGCCAGGGCGCGGCAGCCCCCGGCGGCGGTTTCGACATCGGCAAGCTCAAGACCGCGGTGCTGCGCGGCGATATCGCCCTCGCGCTCGGCGTCCTGATCATCCTGGTCGTGCTGATCATGCCGCTGCCGGCGCTGGTCATGGACCTGTTCCTGGCGATCTCCATCACCATGTCGGTGCTGATCCTGATGACGGCGCTGTTCACCCAGACGCCGCTGGAATTCTCGTCGTTCCCGACCGTGCTGCTGATCTCGACCATGCTGCGGCTGTCGCTGAACCTCGCATCCACCCGCCTGATCCTGTCGCATGGCCATGAAGGCACCGCCGCCGCCGGTCACGTCATCGAGGCATTCGGCCATTTCGTGATGGGCGGCAACTTCGTCATCGGCGTCGTCGTCTTCGCCATCCTGGTGATCGTGAACTTCATCGTCATCACCAAGGGTTCGGGCCGTATCGCCGAAGTCGCCGCGCGCTTCACGCTCGACGCGATGCCCGGAAAGCAGATGGCGATCGACGCCGATCTCTCCGCCGGCCTGATCGACGAAGCCACCGCGAAACAGCGCCGCAAGGACCTCGAAGACGAAAGCGGCTTCTTCGGCGCCATGGACGGTGCTTCGAAATTCGTCCGCGGCGATGCCATCGCCGGCCTGCTCATCACCGCCATCAATATCATCGGCGGCATCATCATCGGTGTGGCCCAGCAGGGCATGCCATTCTCCGAGGCCGGCCGGACTTACACGCTGCTCACCGTCGGCGACGGTCTTGTCACCCAGGTGCCCGCGCTGATCGTCTCCGTTGCCGCCGGCTTGCTGGTCTCGAAGGCCGGCATCACGGGTGCAGCCGACAAAACGCTGATGAATCAGTTCTCGGGCTATCCGCAGGCGCTCGGCATATCGTCGGGCGTGATGCTGACGCTGGCACTGCTGCCGGGTATTCCGATGATCCCGTTCCTTGCCCTTGGTGGTGGCACCGGCTGGCTCGCTTACACTGCCAGCAAGCGCAACAAGGTTCAGAAAACTACCGCTGCGCAACAGGCCGCTGCCGGCCCGGGCGGCGTCCCCGGCGTGGCAGGTGCTGCACCCGGCGATGCAGCTGCCGAAGAACCGATCTCCGCTTCGCTCAAGATCGACGACCTCAAGATCGAACTCGGCTATGCGCTGCTGCCGCTGGTCAATGGTCCCGATGGCACGGATCGCCTCACCGAACAGATCAAGGCGCTGCGCAAGTCGCTGGCTGTCGAGATGGGTTTTGTGATGCCGTCGGTGCGCATCCTTGACAACGTCCAGCTCGAAGCCAACACCTACGTCATCAAGATCAAGGAAGTCGAAGCCGGCACCGGCCGCATCTGGCCGAACCAGTTCATGGTCATGGATCCCGGCGGCCAGCAGGTTACGGTGCCCGGCATCCACACCACCGAACCGACCTTCGGCCTGCCCGCCACCTGGGTCGATGCCGCGCTGAAGGAAGAAGCTTCGCTGAAGGGCTACACCGTTGTCGACGCCGCCACCGTGCTGTCGACGCATCTGACCGAATTGCTCAAGGGCAATATGTCGGACCTGCTCTCCTATGGCGAAGTGCAGAAGCTGCTCAAGGACCTGCCGAAGGAACAGGGCGAACTCGTCAAGGACATCGTACCAGCGCTCATCACCGTGTCAGGCATCCAGCGCGTGCTTCAATTGCTGCTCACCGAACGCATCTCGGTGCGCGATCTCTCGACCATTCTCGAAGGCATCGCGGACGCGCTCGCCTATTCGCGCAATCCATCCACGATCGTCGAACATGTGCGCACGCGCCTGGCACGCCAGATCTGCGCGCAGAACACCTCCTATCTCGGCTATCTCCCGCTCATCGCGCTGTCGGCGCATTGGGAACAAGCCTTTGCGGAATCGATTATCGGCACGGGCGAAGACCGCAGCCTTGCGATGCAGCCGTCGAAACTGTCGGAATTCATGGTCGCGGTGCGGAACAGCTTCGAACAGGCCGCCCGCGAAGGTGAGGCACCGGTGCTCGTGACCTCGGCAGGCATCCGGCCTTTTGTCCGCTCGCTGGTGGAACGGTTCCGCTCGCAGACGACCGTTTTGTCGCAGGCTGAAATCCATCCCCGCGCCCGTCTCAAGACCGTCGGCAGCGTCTGATCCGACCAAATCAGCCGCAAATCACCGCCCGTGAGCGGTGCAAATTCGTCACACACAAGAGGCTTGCCGATTCGTAATGTTTCTCGGTCAGCCCGGCGCAAGCTGCGACAAACCAGACTAAGCCTCTTTAAATAAATGAGTATTTCGTAAATTTCCGCCCTGACCCCGCTTTTTCCCTGCAGCAGATCACGGATTTTCACCGTCTTGTGATGACGATTCAGGAACGTAAGGGCTGGTTCTCTCGTTTCTTGCCACACAGATGATGAACCTGACGATGCAAGCTCGACACCAACGAGTAGTCAGGAAGTGAACGGCAGGAGCGTTCGATGAACCACTCGATTTACAGCGCGGATCGCATGACCCACCTCAAGGTGGTGGTTGTCGCACTCGTCGCCGGTATTTTCGTGGCCGGTGTCGGTATCTCGTCGCGCATGAATTCTGACCAAGGCTACACGCAGACCGCACGCGTGATCAAAGCAGGTGCCCCTGTGACGACGGCGACGTCGAACGCGAGCATGGTCCGCTAACGAGTTTTACGAATTCGCATGCCGATGTCCCCCAAGGTCGTCATGCGATAACGCAGCAGACCCCACTCCCCCCAAGTGGACTGCGAAATGGAAAACGCCCGCTCCCCACGGGCGTTTTTCTTTTGTGTGTAGTTTGGTGATCGCAGGATGGGTTGAGCGCAAGCGCATAGCGCTGGAGCGATACCCATCACATCCAAGCGCTTGCGGTGATGGGTATCGCTGCGCTCAACCCATCCTACGAGTTCGGCATCGCAACCGTCATCACTTCGGCGGCGGCACCGTTTCGATCAGCTTGCCGGTGAACACGATCGGGCCTGTCGCTGATCCGGTCGGTGAACCACCTTCGGGTTCGACGGTCACGGCATAAGTGGCCTGATTGACCGTGTCCGGATCATAGGCGGCAAGCGCAGCACGCGTGGTGAACTCGTCGCCACCGATCACGCCGAGCGAACGCGGCGCCTGGAATTTATCGGAGACGATCCACAGCTCATAGCTCTTGCCCGCCTGCGCTTCCGCGCCGACGCGGCGGACTGTGAAATTCTTGGTCGCGGCATCCACGGTGAGAATGAAGGCCGGCGACGTGGCATCCGTCTGCAGCAAGGCGACATATTGCGACTGGGCGGCGAGCTGCTGCACCGTCGGAACTGGCGTTGGCGCCTCGACGACCTGAACCTCCGGCTTCGGACGCAGCCCGGCGGGCAGCAGATCCGGCCGCGTCACCTGCACGCCAATCAGGGCGATCAGTGCCGCAGCGATGGCCGTCATGGCGGTGGCAACACCGCGCCAGCGCTGCGCGCGGCGGGTGAGATCGATGACATTGGAATTGTCGGCCTGCACGGGCTCGCGCACAGGCTCAACCGCACGAGCAACGACTGGCTCCGGCGCGGATGGCAGAACCATCGACGCCTGCGCACCGGACAGACCGATGGCGCTGCGAATGTTCTCCCATACATGCGGGCGCGGCTCGACCATGCCGACCATCTGGTTGAGAACCGCAAGCGCCCGCTCCCAGCTGTCGACGACGGCAGCATAGTCCTTGTCGACCGCCATCATCTGCTCGACCTGCGCGCGCTCGTCCGCATCGAGGGTGCCGAGCGCATATTCCGCGGCAAGCGCGATATGGTCTTCGCTATAGTCCATCATGCCAGTCCCAGACATGCGCGGATATCCAACATGCTCCGGCGCAGCCACGTTTTGACGGTGTTTACAGGCTTCTCGAATTTCGCCGCGAGCTGTTCGCGGCTCCAGCCATTGTAGTAAGCGAGAAGCACGAGTTTCTGTCGCTCGGGTTCGAGCTGCCCGACACATTCCAGAAGGCGCCGCAACTCTTCGGTCATCTCGCGGCGTGCGAGCGGATCGGGCGTATCGGCTGCGACTTCCATGGCAGACGGCTCTTCCTCTATCGACGTCTCGCCCTTCTTGCGCACGACATCGATCGCGCGGTTGCGCGCTATCGACGCCATCCATGTGATCGGCGAGGCAACGCCCGGGTTAAACTGGCCGGCGCTATTCCAGATCTTGACATAGACCTCCTGGATCACTTCCTCCGCGAGGTCCTGTCTGCGCAAGATACGGAGCACGACACCGAACAGTTTCGCACGCGTAGCGGTATAAAGCCGCTCGAATGCAGCTTCATCGCCTTTTGCGACCGCGGCGAGCAGCCAAACCAATTCTGCCGGAGTCAGCATTCCGTTTCCTCGACTTCAAAATACCTTTCGCTGCGCGATCGGTTCACCCAGCGGTATTCGCGACTCGTAACATGAATGCCGGCGCGCAAGCCATGTTGCTGTTCGCGCTGTGAACATCCCATACGAAAAACCCGGACCTTGCGGCCCGGGCTTGGAAGCTTTGCAGATGTGCGATCGGCTTCAGGCAACCGCGCCGATGCGTGCACGCATCAGGCCGATGCTGTCGAGATCGGCCTGCTCACGGGCGTTCTCTTCCTCGCGGGCACGGGCTTGGTCGCGTTCGTCGAGCAGCTCGACCTTCTTGAGTTCTTCGAAGGCCTCGCCGAGCAGCGCCTTGGCGTCTTCAAGCTGGCCGCGCAGTTCATCGGCCGAGCGGGTCAGGTTTTCGCGACGCTGGATCGCGGCCTTGGCATAGGTCGGATAGGCGAAGTGAGTGGGATCCTGGATGCCGGCGCGGTCCTGCTCGGTCTGGATCTCGCGTTCCAGATCCACCGACATGCGCTGGAAGTCGGCGATCATGCCTTCGATCTGATTGACGCGGCGGCGCTTCTCGTCGACCTGAAACTTCTTCAGGCGGATCAGGGTGTCACGTGACTTCATCGACTCATACTCCCCAGAAGTCCCTGTCTCACAGCGGGACAACGCCAGCCGTCCGAACGGGCGCGGCCGGCTGAATTCCTTCTCTGGCGCTCATGATGCCGCGACAAAGTTAGCGTTCCGTTGCCAAACTACCAACGATTTGCTGCAGTTGCTGGTATCCTTCCAACAACCCACAGACCTCGTCCTTGCGCTGGCGCAGGAAGGCCTCCAGCGGTTCATGGAGCTGGATGGCCTCGTCGACCTCCGGACTGGAACCGGCCCGATAGGCGCCGAGGCGGATCAGTTCCTCCATATCCGAATAGGTTGCCATGATCTGGCGCGCGCGCGTGATCGTCGGCAGATAGGCCGGATCGCAGGAGCGCGGCATGGTGCGCGAGACGGATTTCAGGATGTTGATGGCAGGATAGCGACCGCGCTCGGCAATGCCGCGCTGCATGACGATATGGCCGTCGAGAATGCCGCGCACGGCGTCGGCCACGGGCTCGTTGTGATCGTCGCCGTCGACCAGCACGGTGAAGATGGCCGTGATGGAACCGTCCTCGGTGCCCGGCCCTGCCCGCTCAAGCAGCTTCGGCAGTTCCGTGAAGACAGTCGGCGTATAGCCCTTGGCGGTGGGCGGCTCGCCAACGGACAGGCCGATTTCACGCTGCGCCATGGCGAAGCGCGTGACCGAATCCATCATGCACATGACGTCCTTACCCTCATCGCGGAAATATTCCGAGATCGAGAGCGTGAGATAGGCCGCCTGGCGGCGCATCAGCGCCGGCTCGTCCGAGGTCGCCACCACGACCACGGCGCGGGCAAGGCCCTCTTCGCCAAGATCTTCCTGCAGGAACTCCTGCACCTCGCGTCCACGTTCGCCAATCAGGCCGATCACCGAGACGTCGGCATCGACATTGCGTGCGAGCATGGAGAGCAGCACCGACTTGCCGACGCCGGATCCGGCGAAGATGCCCATGCGCTGGCCGCGGCAGCAGGTGAGAAAGGTGTTCATCGAACGCACGCCGAGATCGAGCGGCGCGCCGACCCTCTTTCTGGAATGCGCCGGCGGCGGCGACGCGCGATACGGCATCGGCGCCGGCCCCTGCGGCAGCGGCCCTTTGCCGTCGATGGGTTCGCCCATGGCATTGACCACGCGGCCGAGCCAGGCGATCGAGGGCCGCACCATGCTGGCGGCGTTGGCGATGACTGCGCGGCAGCCGCGGCGCACGCCTTCCAAGCCGGCGAAGGGCATCACCACCGCATTGTCGCCGGAGAAGCCGATCACCTCGGCAGGAATGAAACGATTGGTGCCGGTCTCGATGACGATGCGGGCACCGACGGACATGGCATGGATGGGACCGGCGATTTCCACCATGAGCCCGCGCACGCCGACCACGCGTCCGTAGATATTGATGCCGTCGATATCGGCGATCTGTTCGGCAAGAGCCTTCACGAGAGCTGGGCCTTCAAGGGATTCGGACCTTCACTGCCTTATGATCGCCTTCAAGGTAAATCTTTCGTGGCGAAAGCTTTAAAGTTTCGCCTCATTGCTGGCGTCCCCTTAACTCCGTGTTTACCCGCATCATTAATCATTCGATCACTGTCTTGAGTGACTGAGAGCATTCGCGCCGGCAGAAAGACGGTGTGAATCGATGGGGTCGGTTAGGTCCGGCTCCTCATGCGGAACTTGAACGGGCACGGTTACAGAAAGAGTCTTTGACGCAACATCTTACGGCGATTCGACAAAAATTGCACGATTAGAGCTTGCGAAGAAGAATCAGCATTTGTTAACCATATCCCGTCAGGATCCGAATCAGTTGTTCGTAGGCGTTTTTTGGTGCCGCAAGTATGGCGGCCGACCTGACGCCCGCAGAGGCGACTAAAGGGGACTGGCATGCGCGTTTTGCTAATTGAAGATGATAGCGCTGTTGCGCAGTCGATTGAGCTGATGCTCAAATCCGAGAGCTTCAACGTCTACACGACGGATCTCGGTGAAGAGGGCGTCGATCTCGGCAAGCTCTACGATTACGATATTATCCTGCTCGATCTCAATCTCCCGGACATGTCCGGTTACGATGTGCTCAAGCAGCTGCGGGTGTCGAAGATCAAGACCCCGATCCTCATTCTCTCGGGCCTCGCCGGCATCGAGGACAAGGTCAAGGGTCTCGGCGTCGGCGCCGACGACTACATGACCAAGCCTTTCCACAAGGACGAGCTTGTTGCCCGCATTCATGCGATCGTGCGCCGCTCCAAGGGCCATGCCCAGTCGGTCATCCAGACCGGCGACCTGGTGGTCAATCTCGATACCAAGACGGTGGAAGTCGGCGGTCAGCGCGTCCATCTGACGGGCAAGGAATATCAGATGCTGGAGCTGCTTTCGCTCCGCAAGGGCACCACCCTCACCAAGGAAATGTTCCTGAACCATCTCTATGGTGGCATGGACGAGCCCGAACTGAAGATCATCGACGTCTTCATCTGCAAACTCCGCAAGAAGCTGGCCAATGCTTCCGAAGGCCGCAACTTCATCGAAACCGTCTGGGGCCGCGGTTATGTGCTCCGCGAGCCGAGCGAAGACGAAATTCGCATCCCGGCTTGATCTTTCTCCCCGAACGTTCTCATGAAAACCCCGCCGCAAGGCGGGGTTTTTGTTTGCGCGTATGAACTCTCCCCATACCAGCCGAGACCAATACAATGCGAGGCAGCGGGCGATGTCGCCCCATCCACGTTCGGGGGCGGAATGGTTCTGCAATCTCTGGCCGGACTTCCGGCCTTTCTTGTCTATTTCTGCACCGGCATCATCGCCGTCATGCTTTATCTGTTCGTCTATATGCGCGTCACTGCGCATGACGAGTTCGCACTGATCCGCAATGACTGCGCGCCGGCCTCACTGGCACTCGGACTCAGCCTGCTCGGCTTCGTGCTGCCGGTGGCCAGCGCCATCGTTCATTCCGCCAATGTCGTCGACTGCCTGATCTGGGCAGTGATCGCGCTGATCGTGCAGATCGCGGTCTACTACATCCTGCGCATTCCAGTGCCGAAGCTGTCCGAACGCATCGAAGCGGGCGAGATGGCGCCGGCGCTGTGGCTCGGCCTCGCCTCGCTGGCCGCGGGCGTGCTGAATGCGGCCTCCATGGTGTATTCGCCATGACGGATGAGAGCGTGAAGAATTTCAACAAGCGCAATCCGGCACGGCCGACCTATGAAGAACCGGCACGCAAACGATCGAGCCAGATCGCCCTGCTGCTGATGGGCACCGTGGCTGTCGGCGGCGGCGCCTATGCGCTGATGCCAAGCGAGCGCTGCGATCCCAACCGACCGACCATCGAGCAACCCGGGTGCCGGCAAGGCAGCTCGTCTTCATCCTCCGGCGGACACTATTTCGGTGGCAGCGGAAGCAGCAACTCGTCGTCCTCGCGAACGAATTTCACCAGCAGCGGCGCGTCTTCGAGCAGCAGCAGCATCGCGGGCAAATCCTCGAGCACGGTCACACGCCACGGCTTCGGTTCATTCGGCTCTCACTTCTCCGGCGGCGGCTGATGCAACGGATCACTTGCAGCGAACGCGACGACTGGCAGGCCACTGCCGAAAGCATGGGCTTTGCCTTCCACACCGATGGCGGCGAACGCTATTGGGATGAGCGCGCCTATTATGCCTTCACGCTGGACGAGATCGAGCAGCAGATCGAGGGGCCGACGGCCGAACTCAACGCTATGTGCCGCGAGCTGGTCGGCCGCGCGGTCAAGGACGAGCGCTATCTGCGGCTGCTGAAGATCCCGAAAGCCCATTGGACCTATATCGCGGCGAGCTGGGAGCGGCATGAACCGAGCCTCTATGGCCGCTTCGACTTCTGCTTCGACGACAAGGGCCACGCAAAGCTGCTCGAATACAATGCGGACACGCCGACCTCACTGTTCGAGGCCGCGGTGTTTCAATGGACCTGGCTCGAACAGGCGATCGAGCGCCAGATCATCCCGAAGCGCGCCGATCAATACAACTCGCTGCATGAGCGGCTCATCGAGGCCTGGCGCAAGATCGGCACCAACAAAGCGATTCATCTCGCAGCCGCCATGGACAATGCCGAGGACCGCGGCACCGTGCAGTATCTCGCCGATGTGGCGCAACAAGGCGGGCTCACGCCAACACTGATCGACATCAGAGAGATCGGCTATGCCGACACCGGACACTTCGTCGATCTCAAGGACCAGCCGATCGACCTGATGTTCAAGCTCTATCCGTGGGAGTGGATGTTCCGCGAGGCATTCGGCGGGCGCCTGAAAGGCGCATCGACGCGCTGGATCGAGCCGCCGTGGAAAGCCATTCTGTCCAATAAGGGCATCCTGCCGCTGCTCTGGGCGATGTTTCCGAACCACCCGAACCTGCTGCCGGCCTATTTCGACGATGATGCTGCAGCCGCTGAACTCGGCACATCCTATGTGCGCAAGCCGCTCTATTCGCGCGAAGGCGCCAATGTCACGCTCGTGAGTGGCGGCAGCGCCATCGACGCGCAGCCCGGCCCCTATGGCGAAGAAGGCTTCATCCGGCAGATGCTGATGCCGCTGCCGAATTTTGCGGATCAGTATCCGGTGCTGGGCAGCTGGCTGGTCGACGAGGTACCATGCGGGCTCTCGATCCGCGAGGATGAGAATCCGATCACCGGCAATATGTCACGGTTTATTCCGCACGCGATTTTGTGACGGCGCTCAGCGCGCCGGTGCAGCGGCGGTCTTGAGGCCTGCAGGTGCCATGCTCGGCACGATCGACGGTGCGGCACGCAAAACGTTCGGACGGTACAGGCCGCGCTTGTCGGCATGCGGCTTGAACGCGTCGGTCAGGCCGACCACGGTCTCGGCAGCGCCCAGCGCCAGGAAGCCATCAGGCTCCATGCACTTGGCAAGGCGGCCAAAGATCTGCGTCTTCATCTCCTGATCGAAATAGATCAGCACGTTGCGGCAGAAGATGATGTCGAACTTGCCCATGCTGGAGAAGTCCTGCAGCAGGTTCAGCGGGCGATACTGGATCATCGCGCGGATGTCCGGATTGATCTGCCACATCTCGCCGGTCTGCTTGAAGTATTTGACCAGCAGCTGGATCGGCAATCCGCGCTGGACTTCGAACTGGGTGTAGATGCCCGACTTCGACTTCTCGAGCACCTGCTGCGAGATATCGGTACCTATGATCTCGATCCGCCATCCGGCGAGCTGGGCGCTCATTTCCTTGATGGTCATTGCGATCGAATACGGCTCCTGACCGGTGGACGCAGCCGCACACCAGATCCGCAGGCTCTTGCGGGCGGCCCGTGCCTGGATCATCTCCGGCAGCACGACATCGCGCAGATGGTCGAACGGGACCTTGTCGCGGAAGAAGAAGGTTTCGTTGGTGGTCATCGCCTCGACCACGTCGGACGCAAGCGCGGACGCACCGTTCTTGATCTTCTGCACCAGTTCTTCAAGACCCGACAGGTTGGCCTTGCGTGCGAGCGGCATCAACCGGCTTTCGACCAGATACTGCTTGTCAGCAGACAGATCGAGACCCGAACGTTCCTTCAGAAACTTGCGCAGGAAATCATAGTCTGCCGGTGTCATGACCGATCTCCCGAGAAAAGACGAACCACTTTCGAACCGATCTGATTGAGCGGCAGGATAGCCGAGCAGATGCCCGCATTGGCGGCAGCGCCGGGCATACCCCACACCACGCTCGATGCTTCGTCCTGCGCGATGACATTGCCGCCGGCCGCAACGATATCCTTGCCGCCGCGCATGCCGTCCGAGCCCATGCCTGTCAACACAACGGCGAGAATGGCGCCGTGCCAAACGTCGATGGCAGACGTGAACAGCGGATCGACAGCAGG
>Ga0102592_1002539_pt1 | contig 15627 bp, 15 predicted proteins | sample AraplaCol_mMF_r2_FD_76861 | JGI IMG/M metagenome (GOLD analysis project Ga0102592, IMG submission 76861) | Arabidopsis root microbial communities from North Carolina, USA - plate scrape MF_Col_mMF_r2 (SPADES assembly) (version 2) | ecosystem: Host-associated > Plants > Roots > Endosphere...
GGCAAGGAGACGCTGGTCAACGGCATGATGCGCGACGGGCGGATGGTGATCGACAGCGTGCAGGACCGGCTCGTCTTCCGGATCGACAAGCACAAGGCGCAGGCCGTGCGCTTCCTGGGCGACCGCTGATGGCGACGGTTCCGCCCCCCGCCAGCGATCCGCGCCCCGCAGTCGAGCCGAACATGCTGCCCGTGGTCGTGCGGCCGCGCGCCGGCCCGCCCGCCTGGGTGCTGGTGCTTGTTGTCGTCGGCATCGGCGTGGTGCTGTTCGCCATCCTCGACGCCCGCCGCCGCGCGCTGAGTTCCCCGGCCGTGCGCGCCCGCGCCGGCGAGGCGCTGTCCACGCCCTCCGAGGCGCCGCCCCTCTATGTGCCGCCGGTGCCCGCACCCGTCCTGGTCGCTCCGCAGCCCCTGCCGGCGCCGACCCCGGCACCGGCGCCGTATACCCCGCCACCGCCACCCGCGATCGTCTATCCCCAGCCGGCCTATACCCCGCCGCCGCCGCCCGCCCCTGCCCCCGCGCCTGTCCGGACGACCGCCGAGCCGGCGCTGGTGCTCGACAACACGGCCGGCACGCCGGTCCAGGCAGGGCCCAATGCCGCCCAGCCCGCCGCGCAGCAGACGGGAGGGCGGACGGCGGTCGCCGGCACGCGCACCAGCGCGGGCGTGCTCGCCAACAAGCCGACCACCGTGCCGCAGGGCACGCTGATCCCGGCGGTGCTCGAGACTGCGCTCGATTCGACCAGCCCCGGCCTCGCCCGCGCGCTCGTCTCGCGCGACATTCGCGGGTTCGACGGCAGCCGCATCCTGATCCCGCGCGGCAGCCGGCTGATCGGCGAATATGGCTCGGATACCGAGAGCGGACAGAAGCGGATGCTGGTCAACTGGATCCGCCTGATCCGTCCCGACGGCGTCACCATCGCGATCGGATCGCCGGCCAGCGACCCGCTCGGCCAGGGGGGCATCCGCGCCAGCGTCAACTCGCATTTCTTCGCCCGCTTCACCGGCGCGATCCTGCAATCTGCGCTCGACGTAGGCGTCAACCTCGCCGCGCGCGCGGCCGACGGCCAGGTGATCGTGGCGCTGCCGGGCACGCTGGGCAACGCCACGCGCAGCACCGCCCCCGCCGACATCAAGCCCACGCTCAAGGTGAAGGCCGCCACGAGCATCTCGGTCTTCGTCGCCCGCGACCTCGATTTCACGGGCGTCGAGAGCCGGTGAGCGAGGCCGCCGCGATCGACGCCCAGGTCTATCTCCGCGCCTATCTCGCGCCGCTGACCGGCATGCTGTCGCGGCCCGACGTGACCGACATCTATGTCAACCGCCCGGGCGAGGTCTGGGCCGAGACGCTGGGCGGCGCGGTCGAGCGGCACGCGGCGCCGGGGCTCGACGTGCCGACGCTCGACCGGCTCGCCCGCCAGATCGCGGCGCTCTCGCACCAGGGGATCAGCCGCGAGCACCCGCTGCTTTCCGCCAGCCTGCCCGACGGCTCCCGCGTCCAGATCGCCGCGCCGCCGGCGACGCGCGGGCCGATGGCGATCGCGATCCGCAAGCACATCTCGTCGGACCTCGGCCTGGACGATTATGTCACCGCCGGCGCCTTTGCCGGTACCGTGCGCGGCACCGCCCCCGGCAAGTCCGAGACCGACCTGCGCCTCGCCGAGCTGCTCGCGGCAGGCGACGTCGCCGGCATGCTCGCCGCCGCGGTGAAGGCGCGCAAGAACATCCTCGTCTCGGGCGGCACCTCGACCGGCAAGACCACCTTCCTCAATGCGCTGATCCGCGAGATCCCGGACGGGGAGCGGCTGATCCTGATCGAGGACACGCCCGAGCTGCACCAGCATCACGACAATCTGGTCGGCCTGCTCGCGGTGCGCGGCAGCCAGGGCGAGGCGCGGGTGACGGCGACCGACCTGCTCGCCGCCTCGCTGCGCATGCGGCCCGACCGGATCATCCTGGGCGAGCTGCGCGGCGAGGAAGCCTATACCTTCCTGCGCGCGATCAACACCGGCCATCCGGGCTCGATGACCTCGGTCCATGCCGATTCCGCCGAGCGCGCGATCGAGCAGATCGTGCTGCTCGTGCTTCAGGCCGGCACCCAGCTCAGCCGCGACGATGTGCGGCACTATGTGCGCAGCACGGTCGACGTCTATGTCCAGCTCCAGCGGGTCGGCGGAAAGCGCAGCGTCGCCCAGGTGCTGCTGGCGTGACGCCACTCGTTCTGACCTATGCCATCGCCCCCTCGCTCGCCGATCCGCAGGGATCGAGCAGCCTGGCCGCGGCGGTGCGGTGGATCGAGCAGGTCGCGCTCGGCACCATCGCGACCAGCATCGCGGTGATCGCCGTGGCCAGCATCGGGCTGCTGATGCTCACCGGGCGCCTGCAGATCCGCCGCGGCGCCACGGTGATCCTCGGCTGTTTCGTGCTGTTCGGCGCGCCGACGATCGCGGCGGGCGTCCTGGGTGCCGTCCGCTCGGGCCCGCAGGCCGCGGCACCGGTGGTCATTTCCAGAGCGGTAACACCGCCCCCGCCGCTGCCGCTCCCGACACCGAAGGCGGCACCCGCCTATGATCCCTATGCCGGAGCCGCGGTGCCTCCGCGATAAGGCGATTCAGCCGCCGAAATTGCGTTCGACGATCGAGGAGCGGGCAATCTCGGCACCAAGGCCCGCCAGGATGGCATCGAGCCCGGCCGTGAGATCGTGCTTCGGCCCGCACATGAAGATGTCGATGCAGGCGGTGCCATATTCGGGCCAGGTGTGGATCGACATGTGCGATTCGGCGAGCAGGGCCACACCGGTGACGCCCTGGGCCGGGCCGAAGCTGTGCAGGCGGATCTCGAGCAGCGTCGCGCCCGCGGCCGCCGCCGCCGCGATCAGGCAGGCCTCGATATGCGCGGCGTCGTCCAGCCGGCTGCCGCCGGAAAGATCCGCGATGAGATGGTGTCCGCTGGTCACAACAGGCTCTCATGGGGGTGATGCAGCAGCGCCATCGCGCCTTCGGCTGCTCGCACGCCGTGATAATGGGCTTCCTCGAACAGCGACAGACCGCTGAGATCGGAATGGGCGAGGAACAGCGGCGGCTGCGGCTGGTGCGCCTGGCCGCGATCGAGGAAGCCGGGCGTCGGGCGGATCATCGCATGGCCCCAGCGCCACAGCGCGATCTCGCGGATCGCCCCATCCAGCTCGGGATGCAGCGCCAGCAGATCGTCGGTGACGATGCGCTTCCATTCGTCGGCGCTGCGCTCGACCAGCAGGCGGCGCGCGGCGGCGGGCTCCATGTTGGAGAGCGGCAGGTACCAGGTCAGCACCGTGCCCGAGGTGACGGCCGCGGGGCCCTGATGCGTCGCGACGACATAGCCGAGTGAATCGCTGCTGCTCGACACATTGTCCCAGGCGAGCGGCACGCCGCGCCCGCCCGGCAGGCGATCGACGGTGACATTGGCGACCAGCCAGGGCGCATAGCTGAAGGCCCTGGCGTCGCCGAGCTCGGGGCAGACTCGGGCGGCGACGAAGTGCGGCATGGCGAGGATCGCGGCGCGGGCGCGGGTGCGCACCGTGCGGTTCGCGGCAACGTCGAAACTGTCGACCAGGACCCGGTCCCCGTCGCGCGCGATGCGGTGGACGATATGGCCGCGGGCGATGTTGTCCGGGAAGAAGCCGGCCAGGCGCGCGGCGAGCCGGCCATTGCCCTCCGGCCAGGTCAGCTCGTTCTCGCCGGCGCCATTGGCGGCCCAGCCGCGCCGGGCGGCGAAATAGTGGATGCCGGCCCAGGCCGAGACCGCATGCGGCTCGGTGCCGTAATCGTCGCGCATCGCATAGCGGACATGGGCGCGCAGCACCGAGGAGTGCCAGCCCTGCGCATCGAGCCAGGCGGCGAAGTCCTGGCCGTCCAGCGCGGTGAGCGCCGGGTCGCGCGAGCTATAGGCGCTCGGCACCGCAAAGGCCGGCTTGCCGTCGCTGCCGACCCGCTTGGAGAAACCGTCCATCGCGCGGTTGAAGGCGGCGAGATCCTCGCGGTCCTGCGTGGCGAGACCGGTGCGCGGGATCAGGCCTTCCTGCCAGCGGCCCTGCCAGAACAGCCGCTCCTGCAGGTCGGCGCAGAGCTGGGCGGGATCATAGACCGGCACGCCATCCCTATCGCCGGTGATCATGCCGAGTTGGCGCAGGAGGTGCTGGAGCGCCCTGGCCTCGCGATTGGCGACGGGCAGGTAATGCGCACCGAGCGGATAGGCGGAGACGGGGTTGCGGCCGCTCCGGGCGTTGCCGCCGACTTCGTCCTCGAGCTCGAGCAGCTGGAAGCGGGTGAAGCCGGCATCTGCCAGCCGCCAGCCGGCCGACAGCCCGGCCACGCCGCCACCGGCGATGACCAGGTCGACGTCCCGCTCCACGCTCGGCGCAGGGAAATCGCCGTCGCGCAGCCGGTGGCCGCGCGCCATGTCCGCGCCGCCGAGCTTGCCCGGAGGCAGCGCCGGTCGGTGGCCGAGCGCATAGGCCAGCCCGCCGCCCGCCGCGGCGACCGCCGCCGCGCCCAGGCCCAGCGCCGTGCGCCGGTCAGCCTTCATATTTGCCCCAGGCATCGGCGAACTCGCGCACCAGCACCTGGTTGTCGAGCCGGTTCACCGGAGTCGGCCGCCGCGCCATGTCGGGCGGGAAGTCGAACAGGCGCTGATCGATGGTCGGGGTGAGGAAGCGACCACCCGGCAGAATGCGCGCCTGGTCGGGGATGTCGCCGGCAGAGGCGAGGACGAAGCCCCATTCGCCGAAGCTCGGGACGTAGACATGATAGCCACGCGTCCGCAGCCCGGCCGCCTCGAGCGTGGAGGCGACGGTCCAGAAGGCATTGGGGGCGACCAGCGGCGAGGTGCTCTGCACTACCATCATTCCGCCCGGCGCGAGCAGCTTGCGCACCGCGCGGTAGAAGGTCTCGGTGTAGAGCTTGCCCACCGAATAATCGACCGGATCGGGGAAATCGACGATGATCGCGTCATACTGGCCGCGGCTCTCGCGCGCCCAGCGAAAGCCGTCGGCGTTGATCACCGTCATCCGCTTGTCGGTGAGCGAGCCGCGATTGAGATGGGTTAGCGTCGGCGTATGCGCGAACAGGCTGGTCATCTCGCCGTCGAGATCGACCAGGGTCAGCTTCGCCACTTCGGGATGCTTGAGCACCTCGCGCGCCGCCAGCCCGTCGCCGCCGCCGAGGATCAGCACGTTGCGCGGATTGGCCACCCGGCCGAGCGCCGGATGCACCAGCGCCTCGTGATAGCGATATTCGTCGCGCGAGGAGAATTGCAGGTTGCCGTTGAGATAGAGGCGCAGATCGTCGTCGCGGCGGGTCAGCACGATGCGCTGGAACCGCGTCGTCTGGGCATAGATCACCGGTTCGCCATAGCTCGCCACCTCCGCCCAGCGCTGGAGCCGGTCCGAGGCGACGAAGCCGGCGGCCAGGCCGATCAGCACCAGCACCGCGGCGAGCTTCTCGCTCCGGTAGCTGGCGGCGCGGGGCAGCGCGAACAACAGCGCCAGCGCGACCGCGGCATTGGCGATGCCGAACAGGAAGCCGGTGCGGATCATGCCGAGATGCGGCATCAGCAGCAGCGGGAAGAGCAGGCTGGCGACCAGCGCGCCGACATAGTCGAAGGTCAGCACGTTGGACACGGTCTCGCGGAAGTCGAAGCCGCGCAGGATGCGGATCAGCAGCGGGATCTCGAGCCCGACCAGGAAGCCGATCGCCAGCACCAGCCCGTAGAGCGCGACCCGGAAATGCTCGACCAGCGGGAAGAGCAGGAACAGCGCCGCGGCCGAACTGCCGCCGATCAGCGCGATCAGCAGCTCCACCCGGACGAACAGCCGCACCTCGTCGCGCTTCACATAGCGCGAGCACCAGCTGCCCACGCCCATGGCGAAGAGATAGGAGCCGATGACGGTGGAGAATTGGGTGACGCTGTCGCCGAGCAGATAGCTGGCCAGCGTGCTGGCGAGCAGCTCGTAGATCAGCCCGCAGGTGGAGACGACGAAGGCAGACGCAAGCAGCGCCGCTGCGGGAGCGGACGTGCGGAACCGTGGATGGGCCGGATCGCCTTCAGCCATGGATGGCGGCGGCGACGATCATCGCGAGCCCGATCGCGACCGCGCCGGCGAAGACCGCCACCGCGACATTCTGCTTCTCGTGGATCTCCTGCCACAGCTTGCCCGGGGTGAGCAGGTCGAGGACGAGGAAGCCGACGGAGAAGACGACGATGCCGATCACCGCATAGAGCAGGGTGGAGAGCAAGGCGGGTAGAGTGGTGACCATATCCGACTCCTATTTGTGGGTGGGACCGTAGATGCCCGCATGCGGACGGGCGCGCCCGCCCTCGGCAAAGGGCGACCAGGCGAAGATGCCGCTCAGCACGAACAGCGCGACGACGCCGAGCGACCAGAGGCCGTAGAGGAAGGTACGCGGATTCATTCATCGTCCTCCGATGACGAGGTCAGCGCGGCAAGCCCGGTCGGCGCGAAATCGCTCTCCGCCTGGCGGGCCTTGTCGAACTGGATATGGCGGATCAGGCCGATCAGCAGCGGCAGGCCGAGCAGGATCAGCGCGAGCCAGAAGCTGGACAGGAAGAGCGCGCCGGTGCGCACCTCCACCACCACCTCGGGCTTGTTCACCGGCGTCATCCAGCCGAGGTCCTCGGGCATGCCGGCATAGCTCGGCGTATAGAGCGAACCGCTGCTCCAGCGATTGCCCTTGTAGTCGACCACCAGGTCGTAATCCCCCGCCGGCACGCTCGCCACCGAGACGGAGGAGCCGCGCGAGCCCTCGGTCCAGGGCCCGTCGGAATCGCTGCCCGAATAGCGTTCGGCCGCGCCGTACGCCTCATAGACCTGCTGCGTCCTGCGATCGACCAGGCTGTAGTCGAGATCGACCCAGCCATTCTCGAGCGTCGGCACGTCGGCGCGGATTTCGACGCGCTGATACAGATGGCCGAAATGGATCGGGCCGAGCGTGACGGTGCGCTCGCTGCCGTCCGGCGCGACGGGGAATCTTCCCGCGCTGGTCCAGCTCGTGCCGCCAAATGCCAGGATCAGCACGGCCAGCAGCAGGAAAACGCCCGCGAAGATCTTGAATCCCGTGCCCAGCCAGGCGGCGTTGGGAGAGGGCTGGTGCGGCATGGGCGGCCAGCTGGCCCCCTTCCGGACGCCGAACGCATCGGCCATTTCCTTGTGGGCGAGCAGCACCGAGCGGGTCCAGCTCACTTCATGCGCGTTCTTCTCGCGCGAGAGCATCGCACCGGGGCGTACCCAGTCGGCGCCGACCACTTCCTCGCCCACCGCCACGCGCCAGTAGAATTCGCCGAGCACGTAGTCGACGCGCGCGGTGCTGTCCTCGTAGAAGCGCTGATAGGTCTGGTTGCCGAGGCGCAGCGTCTCGTAATCGTCGCGGAGCGGGGTGACGGTCAGCTGCTCGCCCAGGCTCCAGCCGCGGCCGTCGGTGATCAGCCAGCGATAGCCGTGATAGGGATTGAACAGCAGATATTCGTCCCAGGCCGCGCCGCCCATGGCCGAGCGCTGCATATAGCCGATCGCTTCCCATTCGATCCCGCGCAGCGTGCCGCGCGAACCGAGCGGAATCTCCAGCGCCGCCGCCGCCTGGTTATATTGGGTGACCAGCTTCACCTGCGGATCGGTGACGTCGAGGATCGAGCTGCAATATTGGCAGACGACGCTCACCGAATAGCCGGCCGCGCGCAATTCGACCGAGCCGCCACATGCCGGGCAGGCCAGCGCCTTCACCGCCGGCGCGGCGGGCAGCTGGATCTCGGCCGCAGGCTCCATCTCAGGCTGCATAGGCGGGGAGCGTCCAGCCCTCGAACGCGCGCAGCCCGGAGGGGGCGAGGTCGGCGAGCGTCACATACTGACCCTGGTAGAAGGTCGTGGCGAGCGCATCGCGCTGCAGCGTCGCACATTCGCCCTTCGCCCCGCGCAGATCGACGCTGTAGAGCTTCCAGCCGGTCGTCGGGGTGAAGGGAAGCTCGCCCTCGGCAGCGATGCAGATCACGTCGCGCGCATCGACGATCGTCAGCTTGCGCGCGTCGAGCGTCACTTCCTGGCCCGGCACCGCTTCCTTCCCGCCCGCGATATCCTTGAGCGTGCGCGTCTGGACCTGGCTGAACGGACGTTCGCGCAGCAGCATGAACTGGCCCATCGCATCGCCCAGCCATGCATGGCTGCCGTCGCCGAACAGCAGCAGCCATTCGTTCCAGGCACCGTCGGTCCAGGCCCAGCGCACCCGTCCGATCACTTCGAACGGCTGATCCTCGATCCGCCCGCGCATGCCGATGCGCACCGGGCTCACGTCGAAGGGCAGCGGCGAGGACGTGCCGACCACCATCACGCCGCCATCGCTGCGGGTGAGCAGGCTATGGCAATAGCCGCAGACGCGCGCCGGCAGCGCCGCCGAGCGAAAGACGACCTCGGCGCCGCAATTGGGGCAATTGACGTTCAGGCTCATGACGGTGTCAGCGGATGCGCGAGAGCAGCTCGGCCTTCTTGGCGTCGAACTCGTCCTGGGTGATCGCGCCGATCGTCAGCAGCTTGTGGAGCTTCTCGATCTGGGCATAGGCGTCCTCGCCCGCTGCCGAAGCTGCGGCCGCCGGCGCCGCGCCGCCGATCCCGCCGGCCATGCTCTGGCCGATCGCCACGCCTGCCGCCGCGCCCGCGCCGATCCCGGCGATGCCGCCCGACTGGGCCGCCGCCGTCTCGATCGCCTCTGCGCTCTGGAAGCGGATGAACCGGTCGAGATCGCCGACCACACGCATCGAGCTGGCCTTGTCGAGCATCGCCTGTACCTCTTCGGGCAGCGACAGGCTCTCGATGAAGAAGCTGGTGCAGCTCAGCCCCCATTGGGTGAAGGCAGGCTCGACCGCGGCCTTGAGCTTCTCCGACAGCGCGCTCTGGTTGGCGGCCAGGTCGATAAAGGCGATCTCGCCCCCGCCGAGCGCCGAGGCGATCGCCGTGCCGATCGCGGCGCGCAGCTGCGGCTCGACATCGCCGACGTTCAGCCGGTCGAGCGAGCCCATCATCTTCACTGCGAAGGCGGACACATCCTCGATCCGGAAGCTGTAGCTGCCAAAGGCGCGGATGCGCAGCGGACCGAACTCCTTGTCGCGTACCGTGATCGGCTGCGCGGTGCCCCATTTGAGCCCGGTCTGCTCCTTCTGGCTGTAGAAATAGACATCCGCCTTGAATGGCGAGGCGAAGCCCTTGTCCCAGTTCATCAGCGAGGTGAGCAGGGGAAGGTTGCCGGTCTGGAGCGTGTGGAGCCCCGGCAGGAACGCGTCGGCGATCTGGCCCTCGTTGAAGAACAGCGCCGTCTGGCCGCTGCGCACCGTCAGCTGCGCGCCATTCTGGATCTCGCGATCCTGCATCGGATAGCGGATGGCCAGCGTGCCGGGCTCATCGACCCAGTCGATGACATCGACAAACTGCTTCGAAAGGAAGTCAAAAATCCCCATCACGCCCTCCTGCAACCCAGGATAGGCGATATGCGGCCGACATAAAACAAATATGCGCAGCCCCGCGACTGCATCGATTCTGCACGGCTTCTCCTTGCACTTCGCCGGTATCGCTGGACGGCAGGCAGCCATTGCCGCTCCCGAACCTGGGAGACCCGCATGGCCCGCACCCGCTACAGCTTTCTCGTGAAGATCCCCGCCGCGATCGCGCTGATCGCCACCGCCGACCAGCTCCTCTCCGGCCTGTCCTTCGGCTCGTGGATCGGCGGACTCGCGCTCGGCTGGGCGCTGGTGCTGCTGCTGACCCGGCCGGCGCTGCGCCGGCGGGCAAGCCTGGTGGCGCTGGTTGTTGCGGTCGGCTTCGCCGCCGTGCTGGCGCATGACCCGAGCCTGCTCGGCTGGGTACTGTTCTGGAGCGCGCTGTCGATCGCCGCCCTGATGCCGCGCATCGGCAGGTTCGACGACGCCTGGCGCTGGAGCCTGAGGCTGCTCGCCCATGCGGCGACCGGGCCGCTCGCGCCGGTGCTCGACTTCGTCCGCCTGTTCCGCGCCCGCCCGCGCCGGGGTCGGCCGAACCTTGCGGGGCTTGCCGCCCTGCTCGCCCTGCCGCTGGCGATGACCGGGCTGTTCCTCGCGCTGTTCGCCAGCGCCAATCCGCTGATCGCCTGGGGGCTCGGCCAGCTTCGCCTGCCCTCCGCGGACAATACGGCCTTCTGGGTGCTGGTGCTGCTCGTCGCCTGGCCGAGCCTGCGCCCCACGCGCTGGGCCACCCGTATCGTCGCGGGGCTGCCCAGGGCCGAGATCGGCATGCCCGGCCTCCCGCAGGCGACTTTGCTGCTCTCGCTGATCCTGTTCAACGCGGTGTTCGCGCTCCAGAACGGGCTTGACCTCGCCTTTCTGTGGAGCGGCGCGCCGCTGCCCGAGGGCGTGACGCTGGCAGACTATGCCCATCGCGGCGCCTATCCGCTGATCGCCACCGCGCTGCTCGCCGGGCTGTTCGTGCTGGTCGCGCTCAAGCCCGGCTCGGCCAGCGCCGCCAATCCGGCGATCCGCCGGCTGGTGGTGCTGTGGGTCGCGCAGAACCTGCTGCTCGTCGCCTCCTCGATCCTGCGCACGCTCGACTATGTCGAGGCCTATTCGCTCACCGGCTTCCGCATCGCCGCGCTCGCCTGGATGGGGCTGGTGGCGATCGGGCTGGCGCTGATCTGCTGGCGGATGCTCGCCGGCAGGAGCGCAGCCTGGCTGATCAACGCCAATGCGCTGATCGCCGGGCTGGTGCTGGGCGCGGCGAGTGTCGTCGATCTCGAAGCGAGCGCCGCGGCCTGGAACGTCCGCCACGCCCGCGAGGTCGGCGGGCGCGGAGTGGAGCTCGACCTCTGCTATTTGTCGCGCACCGGCACCTCCTCGCTGCTCTCGCTGATCGAACTCGAGCGCAGGCCGCTGCCGCCCAGGTTCCGCGACCGCGTCCGCTATGTCCGTGCCGAGGCGATGGCGAGGCTGGTCCAGCGCCAGTCCGACTGGCATAGCTGGACCTGGCGCAACCAGCGCCGGCTCGACACGGCGCGCCGGCTGCTCGGCGCCAATCCGCCGGCGCCTGCCGCGACCTGGCCGGGAACGCACCGCGAATGCGATGGCTGGATCCGCGACGACCCTGCGCCCGATCCCGTGCCCGCCGCCGTCTCCGAGAGCGATCCGGTCGCCCAGGCCGTCGCCACCACCACTCCGCCGTTGACCGGAGCACCCTCGCGATGATCCAATGCCCCATGCCCCGCACCATCCTCGTCGCCGATGACGATCCGCATATCCGCCAGCTGCTCGTCTTCGCGCTCGCCAAGGCCGGGCTCGAGACGATCGAGGCGGCGGACGGCGAGGAGGCGCTGCAGATCGCCGAGAGCCAGTCGCCCGACCTGATCGTCCTCGACATCAACATGCCGCGGATGGACGGGCTCGAGGTCTGCCGGCGGCTGCGTGCCGAGGGCGGACTGCCGATCCTGTTCCTCTCTTCGCGCGACGACGAGATCGACCGGATCATCGGCATCGAGCTGGGCGCCGACGACTATGTCACCAAGCCCTTCTCCCCCCGCGAAGTGGTGGCGCGGGTGATGGCGGTGCTGCGCCGCACCGCTGCCCATGCCCCCGATGTCGACCGCGCCGGCGCGGTGATCCGGCACGGCAAGCTCGGCCTCGATCCGGAGAGCTGGGAGGCGAGCTGGGCGGGGGCGGCGGTGCCGCTCACCGTCACCGAGTTCGGCATCCTCCGCACGCTCGCCGCCATGCCCTCCAAGGTGTTCAGCCGCGACGCGCTGATCGACCGGCTGCGCGGCCCCGGCTTCGCGCTGACCGACCGGACGATCGACAGCCATGTCCGCAACCTGCGCGCCAAGTTCGGCCAGGCCGGCGCGCAGGACCTGATCGAGACGCGGGCGGGCATCGGCTATCGTATCGGCGCATGTTCGGAGGGCTGATCGAGGGGATCAAGGCGCCGATCCGGCGCTTCTGGCCGCGGCTGCGGCTGCGGACGATCCTGCTCGTCACCTTCGTGTTCGTGGCGGCGCTGCCCGGGGTCGGTGCGCTGTTCCTGCGCGTCTATGAGAACACTTTGGTCCGCCAGACCGAGGCGGAGCTGATCGCGCAGGGGACGGCGCTCGCCGCGGTCGCCAGCGCCGGATGGCCGGGCTCGACGGGGCCGGAGCTCACCCCGCGCGTGTCGAGCGGCATTGCCGGCGGCCCGCTCTCGACCATCGACCTCGGCACCCGGCCGCTGCCCGAGCGCCCCGAGCCCGCTTCGGTTGCCGGCAGCCCGGCGCCCGAAGTCCAGGCAGCCGCGGCCCGCCTCGCCCCGGTGGTGAATGCGACGTCGGACGCCACGCTCGCCTCGATCCTGCTGCTCGCGCCCGATGGCCGTATCCTGATCGGCAAGAATGAGGGCAGGAGCCTCGCCGGCCTGCCCGAGCTGGCCGCGGCGCGCGCCGGGCGGCCCGAGACGGTGCTGCGCCGCCGGGGCGACTATCGGCCCGAATATGCCTTCGAATGGCTCAGCCGTGCCTCGGGCCTGCGTATCCACCATGCCCGGCCGGTGGTGGTGAACGGCAAGGTGGTGGCGGTGCTGCTGCTGTCGCGCTCGCCGCGCGTGCTGTTCCGCGGGCTCTATGAGGATCGCGGCAAGATATTGTTCGGCATCGGCGCGATCTTCGCCACGCTGGTGGTGCTGAGCGGCCTGCTCTCGCGCGGCATCGCCCGGCCGATCGAAATGCTGAGCCAGGCGACCCGCGACGTGGCGCGCGGCGGCGGTGCGGTGCCCGAAGTGCCGCGCACCGCCGCGATCGAGATCCAGGCGCTCTACAGCGACTTCGCCACCATGGCCGACGCGATCGACCGGCGATCCCGCTACCTGCGCGACTTCGCACATGCCGTGAGCCACGAGTTCAAGACCCCGCTGGCCGGCATCCGCGGGGTGATCGAGATCCTCGAGGACCATGCGGACATGGACGAGGCGGACCGCCGCCGCTTCCTCGCCAATGCCGGCGCCGATGCCGACCGGCTGGCGCAACTCGTCACCCGGCTGCTCGAGCTGGCCCGTGCCGACATGGCCGAGGCGGATGCGAGTGCGGCGAGCGACGTGGCGCTGCCGCTGCGCCGGATCGCCGATGCCTGGACCGATCGCGGGCTGGCGATCGCGCTCGACCTGTCCGGCACCCTGCCCCGCGCCGCGATGCCGGCGGCGATGCTGGAGGCGATCGTCGAGAGCCTGGTCGAGAACAGCCGCCAGGCCGGGGCGAGCGCGGTGCGCATAGCAGCGGCGGAGAGCGAAGGCGGGATCCTGCTGACCATCGCCGATGACGGCCCAGGCATCCCCGAGGCGGACCGGGCGCGTATCTTCGAGCCCTTCTTCACCAGCCGCCGCGCCGCCGGCGGCACCGGGCTGGGCCTGCCGATCGCGCGTTCGCTGCTCGCCTCGCATGGCGGGTCGATCGCGCTGGTCGGCGCACGACCGGGGAGCTGTTTCGAAATATCCCTGCCCGTCGCCGGCACCGATCGGGAAAATTATTCTTGACAATACGAACCAAACGGGTTATACATCCCGCCATCCTTAGTGCCAGGCCAGCACAAAGGCTCTGAAGGCCGATGCCGCACGTTGCGGCACCGGAGGATCGGCGCGGAGCCGCTCGGCACGGTAAGTCGAAGCTTCGCCAGAATATCCGCGGACCCCTGGCTTTATACACCCCTGGCTTCTCGGCTGCGATACAGGGACAGGGCGAGCTACGGATCACAGTCTCGACGCGATAGAAGTACCGACATCAAAACACTCGCGGTCGAGCCCGAGCGCCATGAGAAGAAGAACGCGCCGGTCCTTTCCTTTCGTACCCCGGCTGCCAGCGGCACGCCGGGCTGTTCGCGCATCCGCAGATCGCCTGGCTGCTCAGCTCCAGCCGCCGCCCAGCGCCTTGTAGAGCGCCGTGGCGGCCTGCGCCTTGGCGGCGCGGGCCTGCTGATCCCGTTGTTGGGCAGAGAGCAGCGACTGGCGGGCGCGCTCGAGCGTCAGCCGGTCGTCCTCGCCGCGATCCGCGCGCTGCCGGGCGAGCGCGAAGGCGCTCTGCTCGCGCTGGAGGGATGCCGCCGCGTCATCGGCGGCGGCGCGGGCATTGAGGAAGCGGTTGATCGCCGCCTCGCTGTCCGAAAGCGCGCCGACCACCGCCTTCTCGTAGCGCGCCGCTGCGGCATCGGCCCGGGCATCGGCGGCGCGAATCTGGGCGCGGATCGTGCCGCCCTGGAAGATCGGCCAGGAGAAGCTCGGCCCGAGCTGGAGACGGAAGGAATCGCCCGAGACCAGGTCGCCCGGCTCGCGGGCCTGCTGGCCGATGCTGCCGAGCAGACTGAAGCGCGGGAAGAGATCGGCGGTGGCAACGCCGATATCGGCAGTGGCCGCGGCCAGCTCGCGTTCGGCGCGGCGGACATCGGGCCGGCGCTCGAGCAGCTCGGAGCGCAGGCCGACCAGGATCGCATCGGGGCTCGCCGGCAGCGGTGCGGACGCCTGCAGCTCGGGCACGACCTGCTCGGGCGGCACGCCGACCAAGGTGGCGATCCGATAGGACGCGGCGCTCGCCTGGGCCCGGGCATTGGGCACCGCCGAGGCGCTCGCCTTGGCCGCGGCATCGGCGCGGTCGAGTTCGAGCCGCGAAGCCTCGCCATGATCGAAGCGCAGTCTTGTGAGCCGGGCCAGCTCGCCGTCCGAGACCGCCTGCGCCTCGGCGGTCGCCCCATCGGCCTGGGCGGCGCGCAGGTCCAAATAGCTGCGCACCACTTCGGCGATCAGCGTGAGCATCACGTCGCGCCGGGCGAACTCGGCGCTTTCCTCGCGTGCCGTCGCGCCCTGCATCTGGCGGGTGCGCCGGCCCCAGAGATCGACCTCCCAGCTCGCGTCGAAGCCGAGATCGAACAGCGGGAAATCACGCGAGAAACCCGGAAAGGGGATGTTGCCGATCGGCAGCTGGCCGTTGTTGCTCAGCACATTCTCGGTCGCCGAGCCCTTGGCGGTGACGCTGGGCAGGCGCCCGCCGGCGATCGCCTCGCGATTGGCGCGCGCCTCGGCCAGCCGGGCCTGGGCTTCCTTCAGGTCCGGGCTCGACGCCACCGCGCGCTGGACCAGCGCGGAGAGCTGGGGATCCTCGAACCGGTCCCACCATTTGAGATCGACTTCGCCGGGCGTACCGGCCTCGCCCCAGTTCGGCGCGGCTTTGGTTTCGGGCGGATGATAGTCCGGCCCGACCGTGCAGGCGGCGAGCAGCAGGAACAGGGGAAGCGAGCGGATCATCGGTTACTCCATGCGCGCACGGAAGAGCCAGGCCGAGGCGGAGAGCGTCGCGACGGCGATCAGCGCGAGCGGCCAGAGCTGGTGGAACACCGCGCCCGCCGGCATCGCCTTGAGGAACAGCCCTTGGACGATGACGAGGAAATAGCGGGCGGGATCGAGATAGGTGATCGTCTGCAGCCAGTCCGGCATGTTGTCGATCGGGCTGGCATAGCCGGAGAGCAGGATCAGCGGGGTGGTGACGAGGAACACGCCGAGGAACGCCTGTTGCTGGGTCTGCGAGGCGGCGGAGACCAGCATGCCGAGCCCGATCAGCGCGAGCAG
>Ga0102592_1002540_pt1 | contig 15625 bp, 13 predicted proteins | sample AraplaCol_mMF_r2_FD_76861 | JGI IMG/M metagenome (GOLD analysis project Ga0102592, IMG submission 76861) | Arabidopsis root microbial communities from North Carolina, USA - plate scrape MF_Col_mMF_r2 (SPADES assembly) (version 2) | ecosystem: Host-associated > Plants > Roots > Endosphere...
CTGGAGCGCGAGCTGCGCGTTGAGGCATTCAGAGGCATCGACAGCCGCCACGCCCGGCCATTCGCCGTGGAGCAGGCGCTGGCGGACGATCTCCAGTTCGGTGGCATCGACGTTGCAGGTGCTCGCACCGAGCAGGTGCAGTTCGTCGAGCGTGGCCTCGAGGTAGCCGCGGTCGTCGCACTGGTCCAGCCACCAGGCGGCCAGTTCGACGTCGCGTGCCTTCCACTGCAGCGAAAGCGACTGCAGCAGGCGCAGGCGCGGATCGCTCGATTCCCCATCGGCGATGCGCGAGGCGGCGTCGTCGTCGAACTCGCCGCCGGCGTTGCCGCCGGAAACGAACGACGGCTCGGGCAGTTCGTCCCACGCCGCGGTTTCCAGCTGCGCATCGGCCAGACAGGCGTCCCCCTCGTCCTCGGCCTCGTCCTGTTCGAGCAGCGGGTTGCGCTCCAGCGCCTGGTGGAGCTCGAGTTCGAGCTGCGGCGCGGTGAGCTGCAACAGGCGGATCGACTGCAGCAGTTGCGGCGTCAGGTTGACGCCGAGTCCGAGCTTCGGACTGATGGTTGCCTTCACGTTTGTGTCCCCATCCGCCGGAGCCGGCGGCACGGAAGTCATCGTGATGTGAAGGTGACGGCAAACGAATCGGGGCATTCCCGGACATACGCCGGGGAATACCTGTAGGTGTGTAAGGGCGGCCCTTACATTGCGACGTGTTTCCGACTGGGGCTGTTCGCGCGCGTCAGGCAGTGACGCGAAAGGGCACGGAGATGGTCGTCACTGTTGGGGTTTGTGACGATGATTTGGCGCGGTGGGTGCGTCGGGTTCGTGGCGTCGTGGGGGATGTGCAATGTGTGGGCCAGAATGGGTGCCATCGTCCAGGCGCCGCGTCCCTTGCGCGGGGTATCCCGTACCCGCGAGTAGTTTTTTCGTCATCCCGGCGAAAGCCGGGACTCAGGCCCGTGACGCACGGGCACTGCGTCGACGGTTCCCAACCGCACCGTCATTCCAGCGAAAGCTGGAACCCATTTGCTTTTGCGTTTGCCCGGCATCCCGGCGAAGGGCTCGATCCAGGCTGTCACGCCCGTGTTGCTATGGAAGCAAAGAAGAATCACTAGCCAAGCTTCCGATCACCTGCGGTGCTCGGGTCACTTTTCTTTGCTAGCCCAAAGAAAAGTAACCAAAAGAAAGGGCAACACGTCCAACCCAGTCCCACGACCGGATAGCACAAGGGTGCGCTCGCGATTCGCCATCCATGGCTCAGCGCTCACCGCCGCACGTCCTGTGCGGCGCCCTACGGGGCTAGCAACGTGTGAGGCTGTTCGACTGCCACCGCAATTCCAAGAGTCGTCGCTCTTGTAGCCCGGGTAAGCGAAGCGCACCCGGGGACCCTCAAGCGGAATCGGGCGGGACTCAGCTTGACGGCCGGTCGTGCAACCGCATCGCCATGCGCAGCAGTTCGATCGCGTTGCGGCAGCCCAGCGTCGCCATGATCCGCGCGCGGTGGGTTTCCACCGTCTTGACGCTGATGCCCAGGTCGGCGGCGATCTGCTTGCTGGTACGGCCGGCGCCGAGCGCGGCCAGGATCTCGCGTTGGCGCGGCGGCAGGGCGTCGACGCCCTCCTCGCTGCGCGGGCGCGCGAACAGCTGCGGTGCCGAGACCTGCGGACTGAGGTAGGTGCGACCGGCGGCGGCGGCGCGAAGGGCGATCTCGAGTTCCGCCGGGGCGGCTTCCTTGACCACGAAACCGCTGGCGCCACGCGCCAGGGCCTCACGCACGTGGGTGGGGTCGTCGTGCATCGACATCACCACGACGCGGCATTCGGGCTGGTCGCGGCGCAGTTCCACCAGCGCCTCGAAACCGCTGCGGCCGGGCATGGAGAGGTCGAGCAGGACGATGTCCGGCCGGTGCTGGCGCGAGCCCACGACGGCCTGATCCGCGTTGGCGGCTTCGGCCACGACTTCGATGTCGGCGAACGACTCCAGCAGGCGCCGAAGCCCCGCCCGGACCAATGTGTGGTCGTCGCAGATCAGTACACGCAACAGCCCCGAGCCCAACTCCGTTCCCCAAAAGCGTCAACTCTCCGTCGGGCCACCTTAGCCGAGGTGACGCGGAGGGACCATTCGTTCACGCCGGGAATGTGACGGGCCCGACAAATGTTTCACCGTGCGCGGGGGTACCGGACGCTACGGTATGGCCTGTTTTGAAGGGGCCGTCGCATTCACTTTGGGCGTTTTGCCGAAAGGAGCCGACGCGTTTTGTTCCACGCGTGGCGGCTTTGGTCCTTCTCCCTCCGGGAGAGGGGCCGGGCTGAGGGTCGGGCTACAAAAAGACAAATCAAAATGGGTTCCAGCTTTCGCTGGAATGACGGTGAGATTGGTTCCAGCTTTCGCTGGAATAACGGTGAGATTGGGGTCGCGTGTCGGAGTACCCACGCGCCGTGGGCCTGGGTCACGGCCTTCGCCGGGATGACGGCTCTTTTGTAGCCCGGGTAAGCGGAGCGCACCCGGGAGCTGTCACGCCCAACCTCGGGTGCGCTTCGCTTACCCGGGCTACAACGGCGACGGGCGGCTCACCGCAATCCCCGGTTCACCGCAGCCGCCGGCTCTCCGCCACCTGCCGGCGATGCAGGCGGAACAGGTGCCGCTCCAGCGCATCGGCCAGCGGCGGGGTCAGCGGTTCGAAGGCGAGCCAGGCGCGGGCGCCTTCCACGGCGATCGCATGCGCCGGCAGCTCGATGCAGTCGGGCAGCCAGTCGGCCGGCTGCACGCGCAGCACGCCACGGGCGCCGGGGCGGATCGCCAGCGCGTCGCCGAGCATGTCGATGCGCGCACCGCGCGTGGACCAGCGCAGCACGGTCGGCGGCGGAAGGTCGCCGCGCTCGGCCATCATCGTGCCGAGCAGGCCCAGCACCAGGTCGAGCTTGGCTTCCACACGCTGCAACGCGGAGGAAGGTTCGGCGTGTTCGTCGCCGTCCTCGCTGCGGGGGCCTTCACCACGAATGCCATCGCTCAGCGCCAGCGAGGTCAGCAGCATTTCGGCGCGGGCTGCCGCGATGTGCGCGGCGGCCGGATCGGTCGGACCGGGCAGGAACGCCGCCGGGCGCCGGTCCTGGTGGACCAGCACCTCGCCGAACAGCTCCGCTTCGGCTGCCTGCCATGTCATCCGGCGAAGCTCCGGTACGCCAGCGCGCCACGGCGCTCGCGGCCCATGCGGGCGAGGATCGCCGCGGTTTCGTCGCGCATCACCACCAGGTCGCCGAGCAGCGCGTTCTGCTGTTCCAGAAGTTCGCGCCACGGCTGCGTCGACAGCTGCGAGAGCTCCGCCGACTCCAGCGCCTCGCGAAGCACGCGGTCGTGTTCGGCGAGAAGGCCGATCGCGACTTCCCACTGCTGCGCATGCATCGCCGCGCGGACGTCCGCTTCGGGCAGCGCGGGCACGGTGGGCATGGTGGTCGTCGCCATCACGGCGCCTTCGGTGCGATGGCGAGCCAGGCCGACTCGATGTCGCCCAGCAGGCCGTCCACTTCCGTCAGGGCGTCTGCATCGTTATCGCTGTTGGCGATCAACAGCCGCTGCTGCGCGTAGTCGTACAGTGACTGCAGGCCTTCGGCGATCTCGCCGCCGGCATCCAGGTTCAACGCGCCGGAGAGGCCGGTGATCAGGCCGCTGGCATCGCTGATGGCCTTGGCCTTGCGCGGGATGTCGCCGCGTTCCAGGCACGCGCCGGCCAGGCGGATGCGATCGCGTGCACCCGACAGCATGAGTGCGACGAGGCGATGCGGATCGGCTTCCAGCACGGCGGCGCTGACGCCGGTGCTGCGGTACTGGTTGGCGTAGTTGCGGTGTGCGCCCAGCATGGCGGTGATCTCCGGTATTACGTCTAGCTCAACTGCTGCGAAAGGAAGCCACTGGAGCTCTGCAGCTGCGTGACCATCTGTTCCATCGCGGTGAACTGCGCGGTGTAGCGGGTCTGCAGCGATTCCATGCGGCGATCGAGGTCTTCGTACTGCTTGTCGTAGGTCTTGATGCGCGCATTGAGGCTGTCGGTGCGCGAGTCGAGCAGGCCGTCGGTCTCAAGCACGCTGTCGAGCATGCCTTCCAGGTCCGCGCCGTAACCTTCATCGCCGGAGAACAGGCGCGACAGCGCGCCCGGATCCTCGCCCAGCGCCTTGGTGAGCGTGCTGCTGTTGAGCGTGAGCGTGCCGTCGGTGGCGATCGACAGGCCCAGCGCCTTGAACGCGACGACGTTCTCGCTGGCCATGTTGCGCAACGAACTCTGCAGGCCGCGCACCATCGAATCGCCGGTCAGCGCCGAGGCCGTCTTCGTGTCCGCGTTGTAGGCGGTGAGCGATTTGGTCAGGCTGATGGATGCGTTGTACGCCGTCACGAACGACTGCAGCGTGGCTTTCACCGCGGTGTTGTCGGTGGCGACCTTCAGGCTGAAGGTTTCGCCGGGCTTGGCTTCGGTGAGGTTGAGCGTCACGCCCGGCAGCAGGTCGGTGAGGCTGTTGCTGCTGGAGGTGCGCGTCAGGCCGTCGACCTTCACCACCGCGTCCTTGGCCGCGACGGTTTCGGTCATCGAGGTCGACACGCCGGGGTCGTAGTCCAGCACCGACAATCCGCCGTCGCCGCCGCTGCTGGTGACGCGCAGCTTGCCCTCGAGGCCCGAATCCACGGCCGTCAGCACCAGGTGCTGGCCGCCGTCGGCATTCACAAGGCTGGCCTGCACGCCCTTGCCCGCGGCGGCGGTGTTGATCGCCGAGCGGATGTCGGACAGCGTGTTGCGGCCTTCGACGATATCGACTTCGATCTTCGTGTCGCCGGCCTCGATGACGAGCTTGCCGGTGCCGATCTTCGCGTCGGCGGCTTTCGCCGGCGAGGTAAGCCGGTGCGCGGTGGCGAGCGATTCGACTTCGATCTTGTAGTCGCCCACGGCCGCGGTGGTGTCGGCCGATGCGGTGAAACCAGCCTTGTCCTGGACGGTGGCCGTGCGCGCGTCGGTGCCGCCGTCCTTGCGCAGTTTCTCCAGCGCGGTCTGCAGGCTCGAGAAGACGCTCTTGAGCGATCCCATCGCTGACAGCTGCGTCTTGGCCGCGTTCTCGCCACGGGCGATGCGGCTTTCGACCGGCGAGCGTTCGGCGGCGACCAGCTGGGAAACCAGCGAGGGGATGTCCAGGCCCGAACCGAGCGTTGAAATGGCCATGACCGCCTACCTTCCGCGTCGGCCGTGGACCGCGATGCGCGGCGTGGGACGGGGCGAACGATGTGCGGTCATGGCAACTCCCTTTCGGAAAAAACCGGTGGGATGCGTTCGCGCGCATCCCACCGGGGTGCCATCGGGACGCGGATCTCGCGTCCCGCCTGGCGGTGGATCAGCCCAGCAGGCTGAGGACGTTCTGCGGTACGGCGTTGGCCTGGGCGAGCATCGCGGTGCCGGCCTGGCTCAGGATCTGGGTACGGGTCAGCTCCGCGGTTTCCTTCGCGTAGTCGGCGTCGCGGATGCGGCTGCGCGAAGCGCTCAGGTTCTCGCCGGTCGCCTGCAGGTTGGCGATGGTCGAGGTGAAGCGGTTCTGCACGGCACCCATGTCGGCGCGGGCCGAGTTCACGCTGGTCAGCGCCTTGTCGACGATTTCCATCGCCTGCTGCGCACCGGTGAAGCTGGAGATGTTCAGGTCCTTGATGTACTTCGTGCTGCCCGCGGCGGCGGTACCGGCGGCGATGCCGGCCTCGGCCATCGTGATGCCCGTGCCGCCCGTCAGCGTGCCGGCGGTGAAGGTCAGGTCCTTGCCAGCGGTCAGCGAGGTCAGCGTCAGCTTGTTGGTCGAGTCCAGCGAGGCGTAGACGCCGGTCTGGTCCATCTTGTCGTTGATGGCGGCAGCCAGCTTCTTCGACACGTCCGCACCACCGTCGCCGACGGCGACGTTGAACGAGTCGATGGTCACGCCGTTGATCGCCATGCCGGCGTAGGAACCGGTCGCGGTGGCGGTACCACCGGCCACAGCGGCGGTCGAGGTCGTCGCGGCGGCGAACTGGGCCTTGCCCAGCGCGTTGGCGTTGGCGTCGACGATGCTGTTGACGGCGATGGTCTGGCCCGAGTTGGCGCCGACCTGGAACAGCGCGCCGGCGAAGGAGCCGTCGAGCAGCTTGGTGCCGTTGAAGTTGGTCTGGTTGGCGACGCGGTCGATTTCCGAGACCAGCTGCGTGACTTCGGCGTTCAGCGCGTCACGGTCGGACTGCGAGTTGGTGGCGTTGGCCGACTGCACCGACAGCTCGCGGACGCGCTGCAGGTTGTTGCCGATTTCGACCATCGCGCCTTCGGCCGACTGGGCCAGCGAGATGCCGTCGTTCGCGTTGCGCACGGCGACGTCGAGGCCGCGGATCTGCGTGCTGAAGCGCTCGGAGATGGCCAGGCCGGCGGCGTCGTCCTTCGCGCTGTTGATGCGCAGGCCCGACGACAGGCGCTGGATGGTGGTGCCGAGGCTGGCGCTGCTGGTGCCCAGGTTGCGCTGGGCGTTGAGCGACATCACGTTGCTGTTGATGACTTGTGCCATGGTGATTCTCCGTAGGTTTCGGTTAGGGCACCGGCGAAGCACTTCGCCGGCCGGCAAGACCGCAGTGGTTGGTCGGTGTTGCCGGCCCTTGCCGCTGCTGATCTAGGTAGCGGCCCGGGTTTCGAAACCTTTAGCTCCTGGTTGACAAGTCTCGGGAAGTGGGATGGCGGTTGGGGTTTCCGCCTTCCCCTGTGTTCCGTGTTCCGTAGCCCGGATAGGCGAAGCGCATCCGGGGCGGGCGTGATGGCTCCTGGGTGCGCCTGGCTTACCCGGGCTACGACAGCCGCGCTTACATCAAATCGAACAACGAACTGGACTGCAGCTTCATGAATGCCTTCTGCGCCGCCTGCAGCGCCGTGCTTTCCAGCTGGAAGCGGCTGATCGCCTCGGCGTAGTCCAGGTCGCGGATGCCCGAGAGCGTGGTTTCCAGCGTCACCGACTGCGCTTCACGCAGTTCGGATGCGCTGTCCATCGCCGCAAGCTGGGCGCCGCCGGTGGCGCGGCCATCGATGAAATGCTCCTGCGCCGTCGCCGCGTCGCGCAGCGAGGCCTGAAGCGCGTTCTGCTGCGCCGCGCGCTGGGTCGGGGAGTCGTCGGGCATTTCCAGCGCCGTGACGAGGTCGTCGATCATGCCGAACACATCGTTGGTCTTCGCCGGGCCGACCGAAAAGCTGTCGCCCGCGGCCGGTGCGCCGTCGATGCGCAGGTTCAGGCCGCCGACGCTGATGCCTTCGCCGCTGACATAGGTGCCGGTACTGATGACGGTGCCGGAGGCGTCGCGAAGTTCGTACGCGTCGGGTGCGGTGAAGGCGACGGAGTAGCTTCCACCGCTCCAGCTTCCCGATGCGCCCAGGCCGAATTCCATCAGCACGCCGCTGCCGGTGTTGGTCGTGGCGGCGGCGCCATTGATGCGACCGTCGCCGGCCTTCACGCGCATGAAAAGCTCGCTGCCCGGAAGCGTGTCGGACACGAACTGGTCCGGCGCGATCTCCACCTGCCGCTGGCGCTGGTCGCCGGTATAGCTGACGTTGCCGCCGCTGACCACGAACGGTGCGTGGTCGTCGGCGGTGCCGCCGAACAGGTAGCGGCCGCTGCCGTCCTGGCTGTTGGCCAGTCCGATCATCTCGTCGCGGATCACCTTCAACTCGGCCGTGATCGCCTTCTTGTCCTCGCTCGACATCGCGGCGTTGTTGGCCTGGATGGTGAGCTCGCGCACGCGCGCAAGACGATCGCCGGCCTGCGCGAGCACGCTTTCCTGCAGGTTCAGGCGATTGCCCAGCAGGTTCGCGTTCTCGCCGAAGCGTTCGAGCTCGGCCGTGGCGCGATCCAGCGACACTGCCGTGCCGGCCGCGACCGGATCGTCCTTCGCCGTGACCAGGCGCTGGCCCGAGGCGAGCTGTTGCTGCGTGTGCGACAGGCCCGCCTGCTTGCGCAGCATCGTGCCCAGCTGCAACTGGTAGGCGCCGCTGGTGGAAATGCGATTGTTCATCCGCGCACCGCGCTGAGCAGGGACTGGAACATGGTGTCGGCGGTGGAAATCACCTGCGCGGCGGCCTGGTAGGCCTGCTGGAAACGCAGCATGTTCGCTGCCTCCTCATCGAGATTCACGCCGGAAACCGAATCGCGCGCGCTCTGCGCCTGGTCGTACAGCACCTGCTGCGCTTCGGCCGCGTAGTCGGCCTGTCGTGCGGCCGAACCGATCGTCGTGGTGAGGCCGCCGAGCGCGCCGTTGAGCGACACCGTGCCGCCGTTCAACGCCTTCGCATCGTCGATGTTGCCCAGCGCGATCGCGTTGCCGTTGTCGCTGGAACCGGCGCCCGTGCTGCCGACGCTGAACTTGTCGCCTGCCGCGGGCACGCCGTCGAGGCTGAGGCTCCAGCCGTTGGCGGTGATCGGCTGGCCGGCGGTGTAGGTATATGGGCCGGCGCCGTTGACGGTGTACTGCGTGCCGTCGATGAATTCGATGTCGGCCGGCGTGAGGAGGTTCGCGTTGGTCGAATCGGTGACCTTCACCGAACCGATCTTGCCGGTGCCGACGTTGTCCAGTTCCGCTTTCGCCTTCACCGGCGTGGCGGCGGCAATGCGGTTGGGATCGTCGATGGCGACGCTGATGCCGCCCGCCGCGCCCGCGGTGGGCTGCAGCAGGAAGCGGTCGTTCGCGGCCGGCGCACCGCCGACGACGAGTTCGACGCCGTTGATCACCAGCGGATCGGCCGCCGTGCCCGTGCCGGTGAGCGGCACGTTCGCGCCGGTGTCGGCGCGGGTGGCGCTCCACGCGGTGCCGTCGAACTTCAGCACGACGTTCTGGCCGTCGAGCTTGGAAAGGTCGCCAACGCTCGCCGACAGCGTGCCGCTGCCGGAGTTGTTCGCGTTGCCGCTGACGCGCGGGGCGGGGATGTTGAAGAAATCCGTGCCCATCTGGCCGTTGAGGTCCATGCCGGCGCGGTGCTGCTGGTTGTACGCATCGGCCAGGCCAACCGCGATGCGCCCCAGTTCCGACTGCGCGGGATCGAGCACCTTGCTGCGGAAATCCATCAGGCCGCCGATCTTGCCGCCCAGCGAGGAATCGTTGAGCTGGATCTGCTGGCCATTGCCGTCCAGCGCGAGTCGCACGCGTTCCGGGCGGTACGGATCGGTCGCGACGGTGAGCTTGCTGGACGTATTGCCCACAACCAGCGCCTGGCCGCCGGAGGTGAACACGTTGAGCGAACCGTCGCCCTGCTGCACGGCGGTGCCACCGGTGAATTCGACCATCTGCGAGACCAGGCGGTCGCGCTGGTCGAGCAGGTCGTTGGAGACGTTGTTCGGATTGCTGGAGATCTCGCCGTTGAGGCGCGCGATCTCGGCACCGATGCGGTTCACTTCCTCGGCGCTGCTGCGCAGGCCGCTGTTGACTTCGTTGTTGAGCGAGTCGAGCTGGTTGTTGAGCTGCTTGAAGCGCGCGGTAAGCGAGTTCGCATCGGCCAGCACGTCCTCGCGCGCGGCGGCGGAGGCCGCGTTGCTGGTCAGGCCGGTGGTGGCGTCGAAGAAGTTCGACCACACGCCGGCAAGGCCGGTGGCCTTGTCGGAGAACAGGCTGTCCACGCGCGATGCGAGGCCGGACAGCTGCTGCGCGCGGGCGAGTTCGCCGCCGCTTTCCAGCAGGCGCGTGTTGGCGAGCTGGTCGGCGATGCGGCGCACGTCGGCCACCTGCACGCCGTTGCCGACGTAGCCGTAGCCCATGTCGGTGGGCGAGCGCGTGGACAACTCCACGCGCTGGCGCGAATACCCTTCGGTCGCGACGTTCGCGACGTTGTGGCTCACGGTCGCCAGTGCGCGCTGGAACGCGATCAGGGCGCCGGTGCCGGTGGACAGGACGTTGGCCATCGTCAGCCTCTCGTGTTGCCGTCGAGCGCGGCGAGCGCGCGGTTGAGCGTGGCGCCTTCGGCGATCGCGTTGATCTTCGCGGCGTAGGCGGGGTCGGTGGCGTAGCCGGCTTTCTGCAATGCCTGCGCGAACTGGCGCGTGTCGCCGCCGGCCGCGCGCGCCTGTGCGTAGCGCGGGTTGTTCAGTAGCTTTGCGTAGTCGTCGAAGCTTTCGCCGATGGAACCGTAGGCGCGGAAGTCGGCGCGTTCGCTCACGCGCGTGCCGCCGATGTACTCGTGCGTGCCGGCATTGACGCGGGAGCCGTTCCACTTCGAGCCGGCCTTGATGCCGAACAGGTTGTGCGAGGTGACGTCGCCGCCGTCTTTCGCCAGGCGCCGGCCCCAGCCGGTTTCCAGCGCCGCCTGTGCGACCAGGGCCTTCGGATCCACGCCCAGTTCCTGCGCGGTGCGCTGCGCATGCGGCCATACCGAGCGCACGAAGGCTTCGGGGCTGGAGCAGTCGAGCTTCGCGTTCGGATCGCATTCGACCGGTGCGCTCTCGACCTTCGGCAAGGCGGGTGCGGCGAGCGCGGAAAGCGATACGCCATCGCTACTGGGCGTGAGCGAGAGCGACATGGGGGACGCGGCCGGCGTCATCGGGAAGCCACCTTCCGGCGCGACGGTGGCGCTCGCGCCGCCAGCGTTGCGCGTGAGCTGCTGCACGATGATCGGCGCAAGGCCGAGGCCGCGGCCCTTTGCGATCTCGCGCGAGAGCTGCTGGTCGTACATGTCGCGGTAGGTCGAGTTGTCGCCCATCAGCGAATCGCCGAAGGACGCGCTGCGCATCGACTTCACCAGCATCTGCGCGAACTGCGCTTCCAGCTGCTGCGCCGCGTATTCCACGCGCGAGCGGTCGGCGCGCGGGGCACCGTCGGTGCTCGGCGTCGAAAGCGGCTGGGAAAGGGCGGGGCGCAGGTGCATGGTGGGGTCAAGGCAAGAGTTGTGCCGTGACGCTTTGCTCCCACCCCTGCGAATGCAGGGGAGGGTTGGGGAGGGGTGAAGTCAGTTGCAGAAGCGTTCGGCGCTGTCGCGCCTCACACCCCCTCCCAACCTCCCCCTGCGCGCAGGGGGAGGGGCTATGGAGCGCTGCGCGCATCAGATCACCTCCAACTCCGCCCGCAACGCCCCGGCCTGCTTGAGCGCTTCCAGGATCGCCACGATGTCGCCGGGCGCGGCGCCCACGGCGTTCACCGCGCGGACGATCTGCTCCAGCGACGTGCCGCCCTGGAACAGGAACATGCGACCGCCGTCCTGACTGGCTTCGACGCTGGACTGCGGCGTGACCACGGTCTGGCCGCGGCTGAATTCGTTGGGTTGGTTGACCTGCGTGTTCTCGGAGATCGAGACCGTCAGCGAGCCGTGCGACACCGCCGCAGGCAGCACCGTGACCTGGCCGCCCATCACGACCGTGCCGGTGCGCGAATTGACGATGACTTTCGACGCCGCGGCGCCGGGGCTCACGTCCAGCGATTCGAGCTTCGCCAGAAAACCGACGCGGTCGCCGTCGGCCGGCGGGGCCACCTCGATGGTGACGGCGTCCACGGCGCGGGCGCGGCCGTTGCCGAACTCGCGATTGACCGCCTCGACGATGTGCGCGGCGGTGGTGAAGTCGGCTTCGTGCAGGTTCAGCGTGACGTTGCCCGACGGCGGTGCGCCGGCGACCGCGCGCTCGACGATGGCGCCATTGGGAATGCGGCCGCCGTTGGGCGCGTTGACCGAGATGCGCGAGCCGTCCTTGCCCGACGCGCCGAAACCCGACACGACCAGGCTGCCCTGCGCGATGGCGTAGACCTCACCGTCGGCACCGCGCAGCGGCGCCATCAGCAGGCTGCCGCCGCGCAGCGAACCGGCGTTGCCGATGGACGACACGGTGACGTCGATCGGCTGGCCCGGCTTGGCGAAGGGCGGAAGTTCGGCGTGGATCGCGACGGCGGCGACGTTCTTCAGCTGCGGATTCACGCCCGGCGGAATGCTGACGCCGAGCTGGTCCAGCATCGTCTTCAGGCTCTGCACGGTGAAGGGCGTCTGGCTGGTGCGGTCGCCGCTGCCGTCCAGGCCCACGACCAGGCCGTAGCCGATCAGCGGATTGCCGCGGACGCCGGCGACCTGCGCGAGGTCCTTGATGCGTTCGGCGCGCGCGGACGGAACGATGGCGAGCGTGAGCGCCAGGCCGGCGAGGGTGCAGGCGAGGGCGTAGGCGATGACGCCGGTGCCTTTGGGGAGGAGACGTCGGAAACGGATGTTCATGCGCCCTCCTCAGTACGGATAAACGGCGGAATTGAAGAACCGGCCCAGCCAGCCCATCGCGTTGGAACGCGCGAGCGTGCCGCGGCCGCCATAGACGATCTGCGCGTCGCCCACGCGATCGGACGAAATACGGTTGTCGGGACCGATATCGGCCGTGCGCACGATTCCTTGAACCTGGATCAGCTCGTCGCCCTGGTTCAGGCGAACCTGCTTCTCGCCGCGAACCAGCAGGTTGCCGTTGCCCAGGTTCTGCACGACGGTGGCCGTCACCGAACCGTTGAGGCGGTTGCTCTGCGTGCTGTTGCCCGCGCCCTTGAAGTCGCGCGAACCGGTGGCCGAAGCCTCCAGGATCGGGTTGCCCTTGTAGGTGATCGGCACGCCGGCGATGGTCGGCGCGGCCATGTCGATGGACGATTCCTTGCTCACCGACGTGTTCGCCTGGGCACGTGCGCTTGTGTTCTCCACCAGCACGATGGTGACCAGGTCGCCGACGTCGCGCGCCTTGTTGTCTTCGAAAAGACGAAGGCTCCGGCCGGCATAGATGGAGCCTTCGCTGGCCGGCGCGGCGGGCGCGACGATCGCGGCGGGCGGGGCGGCCATCGGCGCGAACGGGCGCACGTCGCCGACGACGGCGGCGCAGCCCGACAGCGCGAGCACGCTGGCGGCGGCGGAAAGACGGAAGAGCGCGTTCACTGCGAGCCTCAGAGATTGTTGTTGAGGAAGCCGAGCATCGAGTCGGTGGTCGAGATCGCCTTGGCGTTGGTTTCGTACGCGCGCTGGGTTTCGATCATCGACACCAGCTCTTCCACGACGTTGACGTTGGAGCCTTCCAACTGTCCCTGCGCGAGCTGGCCGATGCCGTTGGTGCCCGGCGCGCCCTGCTGCGCCGGACCGCTGGCGCCGGTCTCGACGAAAAGATTGCCGCCGATGGCCTGCAGGCCCGACGGATTGACGAAGTCGGCCAGCGTCAGCGCGCCGACCTGCACGTCGTCGGCCTGGCCCTGCACCTTCACCGACACGGTGCCGTCGGCGCCGATGGTCACGCTCTGCGTGCCTTCGGGGAACTGGATGCCCGGCTGCACGGGATAGCCCGCGCTGGTCACCAGTTCGCCCTGCGAATTGCGCTTGAAGCTGCCGTCGCGTGTGTAGGCGCTGCTGCCGTCGGGCATCAGCACTTCGAAGAAGCCGCGGCCGTCGATGCCCACGTCCAGCGCGCCGTTGGTGACGTTGAGGTTGCCCTGCGAGAACTCCTTCGCCGTCGCCGCCACGCGCACGCCGGTGCCGGTCGACAGGCCGGTGGGCGACTGCGTCTGTTCCGACGTCGCGCCGCCCGGCTGGCGGACGGTCTGGTACAGCAGGTCCTGGAACTCGGCGCGATCGCGCTTGAAGCCGGTCGTGTTGACGTTCGACAGGTTGTTGGAAATCACCGCCATGCGCGTCTGCTGCGCGTCGAGGCCGGTCTTGGCGATCCATAGAGCCTGGGTCATGGCGTGTTTCCTCTTGAAGGTTTTTCTCCCTCCCCTGCGAATGCAGGGGAGGGTTGGGGAGGGGTGAAGCGCGTTGCGATCGCGCTTGATGGCGCCCACGTCACCCCCTCCCAACCTCCCCCTGCATTCGCAGGGGGAGGGGCTAAGCGGTGTTACCTCGAACCAAGCAGCGAATTCGCGCTGCGTGCGTTCTCATCCACGCTCTGCAAGACGCGTACCTGCATTTCGTAGGTGCGGGCGGTCTGGATCATCTGCACCAGCATCGAGGTCGCCTCGACGTTGCTGTTCTCCACCGCGCCGGGCGTCAGCGATTCGCCGGCAGCAGGTGCGGGCGGCTGGCCGTTGGCGGGGCGCATCAGGCCGTCGTCGCCGCGTACCAGTTCCGAGGTGCGCGCCTGCACGACGCCCAGGCGTCCTGCTTCGGCGATGGTGTTGGCGGGCTGGCCCTGCGGAACGATCGAGATCGTGCCGTCGCTGGCGATGTCCATCGACTGGAAGGGCGGCACCGTCACCGGTGCGCCGTCGGCGCCGAGCACCGGACGGCCATTGCTGGTCAGCAGGCCGTTGGCGTTCATCGCCAGGTTTCCGGCGCGCGTGTAGGCGGCATTGCCCTGCGCGTCCTGCACGGTGAGCCAGCGATCCTGGTTCAGCGCGACATCCAGCGTGTTGCCGGTGTTGAGGATCGCGCCGTGCGTATCGCTCACGCCGTAGGCCTGCGCGGCTGCGGCCACGCGCGAGGCGTGGCCGTTGCCCTTGACCGGCGTGGCGGTGGAACCGGCGAGCGTCGCCTGGAATCCCACCGTGTTCGCGTTGGCGAGGTTGTGCGAGACCGACGCCTGCGTCTTCAGCGACGTGCTGGCACCGGTCATCGCGATGTAGAGCGCGCGGTCGGTCATGGCACGGACCTCCTATGTCATCGCATCCGCGCTTAGCGGATGTTGATGATCGTCTGGGTGACCTGGTCCTGCGTCGAGATCATCTGCGCGTTCGCCTGGAAGTTGCGCTGCGCGGTGATCATGTTGACCAGCTGTTCGGTGAGATCGACGGTGGAGGCTTCGAGTGCGCCGGACTGCAGCACGCCGAAGTCCGCCGTATCCGGCGCACCGATGCGCGGATCGCCCGACGCGTAGGTTTCGGCCCACACGTTGTTGCCCTGCGGCTGCAGGCCCTGCGGATTGGTGAAGGTGCTCAGCGCGACCTGGCCCAGTGCCTGGTCGGCGCCGTTGGAGAAGCGCGCGTACACCACGCCGGTGGGATCGATGTCGATCTCGTTGAGCTTGCCGGCGGCGTAACCGTCGGGGTTGATCTCGCGCAGCGCGAAGGCCGAACCGTACTGCGCCGAACCGGACACGTTCAGCGTCAGGTTCATGACGCCCGCGCCGGTGGCCGGCGTGAACGGATCCATCGCGATCTGGCCGTTGGCCGGCGACACCAGCGCGCCCGACGGGCTGAACTGCAACGGCGTCGGCGCGCCCACGGCGGTGCCGTCGATGAAGTTGTGGACTTCCCACTCGTTCGCGACGCCGGTCTTCACGAAGTACGAGGTCTGCACGTGGCCGACGCCGAGCGAGTCGTACACCGTCGCGCCACCGGTGGAGTGGTTGTAGGTGTTGGTGTCGGTCGGATCGAACGGCGTGACGGTCGGCGCGCTCGCGTTGCCCGGCAGCGTCACCTGCATCGCCACGTTCGTGGATGCCTGTGGCGGGCTGGTGGTGGTGAGCAGCTGCAGGTCGGTCAGGCGGCCGACGTCGAAGCCGTTGCCGTTCGCATTCGGCGCGAACACCTGCAGGCGCTTGCCGTCGGGCGTGCCGATGAAGCCGTTCGGATCGGGCTGGAAATTGCCGGCACGGGAGTACACGCGCGCGCCGTTGTCGTTGAGCACGAAGAAGCCTTCGCCGTCGATCGCGACATCGAGCCCGCGGCCGGTCGGATCGATGTT
>Ga0102592_1002546_pt1 | contig 15601 bp, 15 predicted proteins | sample AraplaCol_mMF_r2_FD_76861 | JGI IMG/M metagenome (GOLD analysis project Ga0102592, IMG submission 76861) | Arabidopsis root microbial communities from North Carolina, USA - plate scrape MF_Col_mMF_r2 (SPADES assembly) (version 2) | ecosystem: Host-associated > Plants > Roots > Endosphere...
GCCGCTGCCGGTGGGATCATCGACGATCAGGACCGTCGGCGGCAGGCGGAGGATGTCCTCGATCAATCGCTTCCGTTCGCGCTCCGCATGCGCTTCGGATGCCGCGGCGCGGACATTGTCCAACATGCCCGTGCGGAGCATGAAAGTGTAATAAGTATCGATCCATAGACCCTGCTGGCGCGACACCCAGCTGCCGCCAACCATGCGGGTGAGCGGATGACCGATCGCCGGCTCGGCCGTGATCGCAAGAATGGCTGGATGTTTCTGGCCGAGTTGCGCGACGCGCTCCTGCAGTGGTCGCGCATCGAAGGCCAGGTAGAACCACAGCATCGATCGTACGAAGAGCGCGAACAGCAACACGCCCGCGCCAAGCAGCCAGCCGCGGGAGGCGCCGTTGCCCCGTGTCAACGTGAAGCCGAGGGCAAACAGGGCCAGCGCGATGGCCGGGTATGATTGATAGGGCCAGCCTTTGCCTTGAAGCACAAACGCTGCGGCGAAGCTTGCCGATGTTGCCATCAGCAGGATCAGAGCAGGCGACAGGCGCTGTTTTCGATGCAAGGCAAAGATCGCGAGCAGAGCGACGGCCCAAAGCGCTGTGGCCGGGGCTTCAAGCAGCGCCGTCATCGGCAGCTTGACCGGGACATAGACGTCTCGCAGCAGCGGCAGGACTTCCGTAAAGAATTGCGGCCACACGATTGCGGTGACCGCGACATAGACAATGCCGCCAGCGGCAGCGACGAGGTGCTCTGGCAACCACAGCACCCGCCATGACGAGCGCGTCACGCTGGCCAGCACGAAGAGCGGCACATAGACGGCCAGCGCGAAATGCGGCTTGAAGGCCAATGTCACGGCCGCGCCAAGGCCCGCGACGATTGCGAACCATCGCGGCGGCTGGCCGCCCGTAATGCGATCGATCAAGGCCGCCAGGAAAGGCAGCAAGGCGATCAGGGCGATGTGCTCGCGCTGGCCGAAAACCTGGGTTGGCAGGATGGCGAGCACGGCGAAGGCAAGCAGCAGCAGCGGCCAGCCTCGCGCCTCCGTGAAATCAGCATTTCGCCGCAGCAGAAACGCGCAACAGGCCAGCGCTGCGAAAATTCCGAGAAAGACCAGCGCATCGACAACGACTTCCGCCATCACCCCGGTCAGACGCGAGAGCGTGATGGCCGGCAGATAAGCGAGCACCGACATCGGCGGGTTGGTTTCGAGGACATCGACGTAAAGCCGCGCGCCGTCGAGCACGCGTTCGCCCGCAGTGAGCAGCCAGCTCACATCGGTGTTCGTACCGAACACATGTCGCAGCCCGATCGCGATTCCGAAAAGGCCCGCCAATGCGAGCCAGCCGGCGAAAGATCGATAGTCATCAGATATCGCCGGCGCCGCAGGCCTGCCGACTTCGAGATTGATGGTCATTGCGATCGTCCGCTGATCGCGGCGACCCTAGACGGCAGGCTTTAACAAGTTGTTTACCGACCCGATCGTTACGCGCCGAGCGCGAGCGCGATCAGGCCGAGCGTGCCAACGATCACGCGCCACCAGGCAAACAGCGCGAAGCCGTGGCGGGTGACGTAATTCAGCAGCGTCTTCACGACGAACAGCGCCGTGATGAACGACACGGCGAAGCCGATGGCGATGATCACCGCCCCATCCGACGTAATGTCGTTGCGGCTCTTGAACAGATCATAGGCAAAGGCGCCGACCATGGTGGGGATCGCCAGGAAGAACGAGAACTCCGCCGCGGCGCGCTTGTCGGCGCCCATCAGCATGGCGCCGACAATGGTTGCGCCCGAGCGTGACACGCCGGGAATCATCGCCACGCACTGGCAGCACCCGATCTTCAGATAGGTCATCAGCGGAAATTCGGTGGCATCGTGATGCACCGGCCGCAGATCAAGCTGATCGACCCAGAGCAGAATCGCGCCACCCACGATCAATGTGAAACAGACGACCCACGGATTGAACAGGTAACCTTTGATGAAGCCGCCAAAGGCCGCCCCGAGCACGGCAGCGGGCAGGAAGGCGACGAGCACACCGATCACGAAACGGCGAGCAGCAACATCGCCCTTGAACATGTCGAGCGCGATTCGCCACAGCTTGCCGAAATAGATGGAGAGAATGGCGAGAATGGCGCCGAGCTGGATCAGGATCGCGAAGCTCTTCCAGAGACCGACCTCATCGACTCCCAGGATACGCTGGACGAGAAGAACATGGCCCGTGGAGGAAACCGGGAGGAATTCGGTGGCGCCCTCGACGATACCGAGAATTACCGCCCTCAACGTATCAGACATCATTGACTTGTCGTCCTCACTGGCGGCCTCAAAAAGCCGGGTTCTTCTCGCCTATTCGCTGCATTGCTGCAATCGCAAAAAGCCTGCAATCGCGCCTTGCCTCTCATGCGCGCTTCGCTAGTTTGACGCGCTTCGCGCGCCAGTTATACCGCCGCCGCCGAGACGCTTTGTTAACGTCGATTTACTAACCAAGGCCCGCATGTACACGCTCTATCATCACGCCTTCTGCCCGCATTCGCGCTTCGTGCGTCTTGTTCTCGGCGAATATGGCCTTGACTTGACGCTGGTCGACGAGCGTCCGTGGGATCGGCGTGAGGATTTCCTGAAGCTCAATCCGGCGGGAACCACGCCGGTGCTTGTTGCCGAGGACACGCCGCCGATCCCCGGCGCCAGCATCATCGCCGAATATCTCGACGAGATGCATGGACACGAGGCGAAGGATCGACGCCTGTTGCCGACCTCCATGGCCGAGCGCATCGAAGTGCGCCGCCTGATGGCCTGGTTCAACGAGAAATTTTTTGAAGAGGCCTCTGGCCCTCTGGTCACCGAACGCATCTATAAGCGTTTCATGAGCGAGGATATCGGCGGCGGCGCGCCATCGATGGATGTGATTCGCGCAGCCAATGCCAATGTGCGCTATCATCTGGCCTATATCGGCTGGCTGGCGCGGACGCGAAATTTTCTGGCCGGTGATCGGCTGAGCTATGCGGATCTGGTCGCGGCGGCACATCTGTCGGCGATCGATTACCTGGGCGATGTGCCATGGAGCGAGGACGACGCAGCGAAGGCGTGGTACGCACGGATCAAGTCGCGTCCGTCGTTCCGACCGCTGCTGAGCGAATGGCTGGCGGGCGTGCCGGCCTCGCGGACCTATGTGGATCTCGATTTCTGAGCGCTGACGGCACAACGCCGCTCCCTGCCGATCTGAAGGACAGGCTTGCGCGTGAAGCGCAGCTGCTCGGCTTCGATTCCATCGGCATCACAGATCCCGCCGCCATCGACGGCGTGCGCGAAAAGCTGGAGGCTTTCCTGCAGGCCGGCGCCCATGGCGAGATGGAATGGCTCGCCGACAATCCCGGCCGCCGCGCAGATCCGAAAGTGATGTGGCAGGACGTCCGCTCCGTGATCATGCTCGGCATGAATTACGGACCGGACGAGAATCCGATGGCGATCCTGGCCGAACGATCGCGTGCCGCGATCTCGGTCTATGCCCGCGGCGACGATTATCATGACCTGATCAAGAAGCGCCTGAAGCAGCTCGCCCGCTGGCTGATTGCCGAGGCTGGCGGCGAGGTGAAACTCTTCGTCGATACGGCCGCCGTGATGGAGAAGCCGCTGGCGTCGGCGGCCGGTCTCGGCTGGCAGGGCAAGCACACCAATATGGTGTCGCGCGAGTTCGGCTCATGGCTGTTTCTCGGCGCCATCTTCACGACGCTGGAGCTGCCGCGCGACGAGCCGATCACCGATCGCTGCGGCTCGTGTCGCGCGTGCCTCGACAGCTGCCCCACATCGGCTTTCATCGCGCCTTATCGCCTCGATGCGCGGCGCTGCATTTCCTATCTCACCATTGAGCACAAGGGCCCGATCCCGCACGAATTCCGCAAGGCCATAGGCAATCGCATCTATGGCTGCGACGACTGCCTCGCAGCCTGCCCGTGGAACAAGTTCGCGCAGGAAGGCCGCGAGGCGAAGCTTGCGGCACGCGACGAATTGCGCGCGCCGACGCTTGGTGAACTGTCGAAGCTCGATGACGCTGCGTTTCGCGCGCTATTCACGAAGTCGCCGGTCAAGCGCATCGGCCGCAACCGCTTTTTGCGAAACGTGCTGATCGCGATCGGGAATTCAGACGATGCGACGCTGATCGATGATGCGAAGCGGTTGTTGAGCGACGAGAGCGCATTGGTGCGTGGGGCGGCGGTTTGGGCGCTTCGACAGCTGATGTCGGGCGATGCGTTTGCGCAGCTCGCGATCACCAACGATGAAGATGAAACTGTGCGCGCCGAATGGCGAGACGCACGCACATCGTAGGGTGGGCAAAGCGACTTGTCCGCCATAGCGCGAAGCGCGACGGCGGAAGCGTGCCCACCTTCACCAGCCGAGCACTTGAAGGTGGGCACGGCAAAAGGGCGCCTTTGCCCACCCTACAGATGCCGCTTCATCTCTTCCCGCACCTTCAACGCTGCGCCCTGCTTTCCGGCGATCTTCGCGATCCGCTCCGGTGCGAAATTCAGATCGACGAAGGCCGGCGCCGTGTTTGCGACTTCCTGATAGCTCGCGATCAATCCGTCGCGCAGCGTCATGATCGCAACGCCCTCGAACATCGCGCGCTTGCCGCCCGCTTCCGGCAGTTTTGAGCGATAGCTGAACGTGTAGCGCGCATAGAGCGTGCGCCCATTGCTGACGGGATCATGCATATCCCAACGAAATTCCTCGGCGGTCTCGTAGAAATGATGATCGATCATGTCGGCGATTTTCGCCCGCCCCGCGAAGGCGCCGTAGAACACGTCGTGATAGACGCCGTCTTCGGTGAAGAGATCGGCAAAGCTCTTGCCGTCACGCGTCTCGACGGATGTGCAGAACGTCCGCAGCAGGGCGGTCGTATTCATGGCGTTGCTCCCGAATTTTATTGTTGGTGTTTTTGTAGCCCGGATGGAGCGCAGCGCAATCCGGGATTCAGAGCCTCGGCAATTCGCCGGCCCCGGGTTACGACTCCATCAAAACTCCGCCACCGTCGCCAGTAGCCGCCCGATATCCTGCGGCCGCGACAGGCGGTGATCGCCGTCCTGGATCATGGTCAGGACCACATCCTCAGCTGGCAACCGTTCGGCCAACCGGAACGCATGCTGCCATGGCACGTCGGGATCCTGCCGTCCCTGTAGGATGCGGACGGGACAACCGACATCAATGGAGCCGCCGAGCAGCAGGTGATTGCGCCCCTCCTCGATCAGCCGCTTGGTGATCGGATAGGGCTCGCCATAGTCCGACGGCCGCAGCCATTGCCCGGTGGTCTCGATCTCCGCGCGGATCTCCGGCGAAAACTGCTTCCACATCAGCTCTTCGGTAAAATCCGGCGCCGGCGCGATCAGTACCAGCGCACGCAGCGAGGCACGGCCCGCTTTGCCGCGCCTGGCAATCGCACGCGCCAGCAGCAGCGCCATCCAGCCGCCCATGGAGGAGCCGACCACGATCTGCGGGCCCTGACAGGCGGCGTCGAAGGCGGCGAGACCGTCCACGAGCCAGTCGCCGATGGTGCCATCCTCGAACTTGCCGCCGGATTCGCCGTGGCCCGAATAATCGAAGCGCACGCAGGCGCGGCCGTGTTGCGCAGCCCATTCGTCCAGCGCGACGGCCTTACCGCCCTGCATGTCGGATTTGAAGCCGCTCATCCAGAACACGCCCGGCGTCGCGCCTTCGCGGACGCGCATGGCGATCTGTCGGGAGGCCGCGCCGCTGCCGACGGTGATGAAACTGGGATCGGGCGCCGCCGCCGTGCTCATGGACGATCTCCATCCTGCTGGAACTGCGTGGTGTTTGCTGGACCGAGGCTGGAACGTCAACGCCGGTGCGGCGTTTCCGAATGGAACTGGCGCTTGCGGAACAGGCCGCGGCGCTCTATGTGGGCTGCGTCCGGTTGGCGGACGATTGTCGGGTCCGGCGTGGCGCAAATGCCGCTGACTTGAGCGATCTGGCGCCGCGTTGCGTGAGTTTGCTTGCTCGAAACGCCTTATTCCGACAAAATGCCGCCTTCCATCACAACCTTGGAGAATATCCCATTCGCCGTCCGAACAGAGCCCCGCCCACTGCAGCCAAAGATGGGCCGCGCACCAACGATGAAATCCGGAACGCCCAGATCCAGCTGATCGATCAGGAAGGTATCAATCACGGTACCATCGAGACGATGGTTGCGATCAAGATGGCTGCCGAAGCCGGCATGGATCTCGTCGAGATTTCGCCGAATGTGAGCCCGCCGGTCTGCAAGATCATGGACTACGGCAAGTTCAAATATTCGGCGCAGAAGAAGGCTGCCGAAGCGCGCAAGCGTCAGAAGACCGTCGAAATCAAGGAGATCAAGCTCCGCCCGATGATCGACGATCACGACTACGGCGTGAAGATGAAGGCGATGCAGCGGTTCTTCGAGGAAGGCGACAAGGTCAAGATCACCTTGCGCTATCGTGGCCGCGAAATGGCCCACCAGGAGATCGGCACCAAGCTGCTCGACAAGGTGAAGGCGGATGTCGCCGAATTCGCCAAGGTGGAGCAGGACGCGAAGTTCGAAGGCCGCCAGGTGGTGATGGTTCTGGCCCCGCGGTAACGCGATCAGACCATCGAGAATTTCGGCCCGTCAATTGGCGGGCCTTTTCTTTGTCATCCCGGCGAACGCCGGGATCCATATACACCGTAGGGATGAAATAAACGCCGGCGCTTCTAATACGTCGTCGGAGGCTATGGGTCCCGGCGTTCGCCGGGACGACAAATCTAGCCAAGAACGAACGACAGCGCCCCGGCCAGTGCTGTCACGGCGGCGAGGCCAGCAGCCACGAACAGCCAGCCTGCGGCAGCTTGCGCGGCGGATTCTTGCTGGATAGCGACCGCACGGGCGGCGGTGCGTCGATTGCGGACCATTATTGGTGTCCTTTCAATGAGCGAGTGCTTGGCAGCAGATAGGCATGCATGGCCGAGTCGGCCAGACCAGAACCATCTTTTCGGCTAAAAGTTGCGACGGGTTAAACGTTGCCAAGCTGTCGCATCTCTGCCATAAGCCCGGCTTCGTCGACCGGCTGATCAAGGGCTGCCGTGGCGACGACCGTGCAGGCTTCATTTCATTTCGGAAATTAGCTGAGCACAATCAACGCTCTAACGAGCATTTTCGGCCGATGCAGCGCCCTCCGGGGCGTTTTCTGCGTGGCTAGAGGAGAGCAAAATGCCCAAGTTGAAGACCAAGTCGGGCGCTAAAAAGCGCTTCAAAGTCACCGGCACCGGCAAAGTTGTGTCGGCCCATGCCGGTAAGCGCCACGGTATGATCAAGCGGACGAAGAAGCAGATTCGTCAGCTCCGCGGTACCCGCGTGCTGTTCAAGACCGACGGCGACAATATCAAGCAGTACTTCCTGCCAAACGCCTGATCCCCTGCCACTGCGCGAACAGCGCGGTGCATTCACCCCTTTTGTTATTTCAGATGAAGGAGATCAGTCATGGCTCGCGTTAAACGCGGTGTGACGGCTCATGCCAAGCACAAGAAAGTCTACAAGGCCGCCAAGGGTTTCCGCGGTCGTCGCAAGAACACCATCCGCGCCGCTAAGGCCGCCGTCGACAAGGCCGGCCAATATGCGTTCCGTGATCGCAAGCGCAAGAAGCGTACGTTCCGCGCTCTCTGGATCCAGCGTCTCAACGCTGCCGTCCGTCCGCTCGGCATGACCTACAGCGTGTTTATCAACGGTCTTGCCAAGTCCGGCATCACTGTCGACCGCAAGGTTCTGTCTGATCTCGCGATCAACGAGCCGGCGGCGTTCAACGCGATCGCTGAGAAGGCCAAGGCAGCTCTCGCCGCCTAAGCTTTCCGCTTCCCGCGGATCTATCGACATTGTCATGGCCGGGCAGAAGCGCTCTTAGGAGCGCTCCTGTTCCGGCCATTGGCGTCTTAAATCCCTGCAAAACCGTGCTGTAGAACGGCGCACCCGAACTGTTTCGGGGACGACGACAGCAAGAGGCGCCCGCCTCTTCAATCGAGGTTGCCGATGTCCGACCTGACGACGCTCCAACAACAGATTCTTGCCGATATCGCCGGTGCCAGCGATGAAGCCGCACTGGAAGCCGTGCGCGTCGCAGCACTTGGCAGGAAGGGCTCGATCTCCGCGCTGCTCGCCACCCTCGGCAAGATGACGCCGGACGAACGCAAGACCGAAGGCGCCGCGATCAATCTCGCGAAGGATGCCGTCTCGCAGGCGCTGACCGCGCGCCGCGACGTGCTGAAGAGCGCCGCGCTTGATGCGCGCCTCGCGTCGGAGACCATCGACGTCACCCTGCCGCTGCGTGAAAATCCGGCCGAGCTTGGCCGCGTGCATCCGCTGAGCCAGACCTGGGACGAGCTGACAACCATCTTCGCCGATATGGGCTTTGCCGTCGCCGAAGGCCCGGACATCGAGACCGACGACTACAATTTCACAAAGCTGAATTTCCCCGAGGGTCATCCGGCCCGCGAGATGCACGACACCTTCTACTTCAATCCGAAGGAAGACGGCTCGCGCCTGCTGCTGCGTACGCATACGTCGCCGGTGCAGGTGCGCACCATGCTGAGCCAGAAGCCGCCCATTCGCGTGATCTGCCCGGGCCGCACCTATCGCAGCGACTCGGACCAGACGCATACGCCGATGTTCCATCAGGTCGAAGGCCTCGTCATCGACAAGACTTCGCATCTCGGCCACCTCAAATGGATCCTGCAGGAATTCTGCAAGGCGTTCTTTGAGGTCGATCACGTCAATATGCGTTTCCGCCCGTCCTTCTTCCCGTTCACCGAGCCGTCGCTGGAAGTCGATATCCAGTGCCGCCGCGACAAGAACGAGATCCGCTTCGGCGAGGGCGAGGATTGGCTGGAAATTCTCGGCTGCGGCATGGTGCATCCGAATGTGCTGCGCGCCTGCGACATCGATCCCGATGTGTATCAGGGCTTTGCCTGGGGCATGGGTATCGACCGTATCGCGATGCTGAAATACGGCATGGCCGACCTCCGTCAGCTGTTCGAAGGCGATGTGCGCTGGCTCAACCACTACGGCTTCAAGCCGCTCGAAATGCCGACCCTGGCCGGAGGACTGAGCACGTGAAATTCTCCCTCTCCTGGCTAAAGGATCATCTCGACACCGACGCCACGCTGGATCAGCTGAGCGAAAAGCTCACCATGATCGGGCTCGAGGTCGAGCATATCGAGGACAAGGCAAAGCTGCTGGCGCCGTTCACGATCGCGGAGATCGTCGAGGCCGTGCAGCATCCCAATGCCGATCGCCTGCGCATCTGCACGGTCAATGCCGGCGAAGCCCAGCCGCTGCAGATCGTCTGCGGCGCGCCGAATGCGCGCGCGGGTCTGAAGACCGTGCTGGCACGGCCCGGCACCTACATCCCGGGCAAGGATTTCACCATCGGCCTCGGCAATATCCGCGGCGTCGAAAGCCAGGGCATGCTGTGCTCGGCCGGTGAACTCGGCCTGCCCGATGCGATCGATGGCATCATCGAACTACCGGCCGACGCGCCGGTCGGCGCGGTCTATCCGGACTGGGCCAAGCTCGGCGATCCCGTCATCGAGATCAACCTGACGCCGAACCGCCAGGATTGCACCGGCGTCGCCGGCATCGCGCGCGATCTCGCCGCAGCCGACATGGGCACCTTCAAGAATCCCGGCATCAAGCCGATCAAGGGTGAATTCCCGTGCCCGGTGAAGGTGACGGTCGAGGACGCGAAACTGTGTCCGGGCTTCGCGTTGCGTCTCGTGCGCGGCGTCAAGAACGGCCCGTCGCCGGAATGGCTGCAGAAGAAGCTGACCTCCATCGGCCTGCGCCCCATCAACGCGCTGGTGGACATCACCAACTACCTGACCTTCGACCGCGCGCGCCCGCTGCATGTGTTCGACGCTGCCAAGGTGAAGGGCGATCTCGTCGTCCGTCGCGCCAGAGATGGCGAAACGCTGCTGGCGCTTGATGGCAAGACCTACAAGCTCGACGACAAGATCTGCGTCATCGCCGATGAACATGGCGTCGAATCGCTGGCCGGTATCATGGGCGGCGAAGCATCGGGCTGCTCGGACGACACCACCGATGTGCTGATCGAATCCGCGCTGTGGAACGAGATCAACATCGCGCAGACCGGCCGCAAGCTCGGCATCAATTCCGATGCACGCTACCGCTTCGAGCGCGGCGTCGATCCCGCCTTCATGGTGCCTGGCCTCGAGCTCGCGACCAAGCTGGTTCTGGAGATGTGCGGCGGCACGCCGTCCGAGAACGTCGTGGTCGGCAAATCCTTCGGCGACGACCGCGTGATCGATTTCCCGGTCACCGAGGTCAAGCGTCTCTCCGGCATCGAGGTGCCGCAAACCGAGATGAAGCGCATCCTGACTCATCTCGGTTTCATGATGGCGGGCCCGGGCCCGGTCGTGAAGGTCGCGGTGCCCTCGTGGCGCTCGGACGTGCACGGCAAGGCCGACATCGTCGAGGAGATCGTCCGCATCTTCGGCGTCGACAAGGTGCCGATGACGCCGTTCGAGCGCGGTGACGACGCACGCAAGCCGGTGCTGACACCGCTTCAGCTCCGCATCCGCCGCGCCCGGCGGGCGCTGGCGAGCCGCGGCATCATCGAAGCGGTGACCTGGTCGTTCATCACGAAGAGCGCAGCCGAGCTGTTCGGCGGCGGCCAGCGTGAGCTCGAGGTCGCCAACCCGATCGCGGCGGATCTCTCCGACATGCGCCCGACGCTGCTCGCGGGGCTGATCGCGGCCGCACAAGCCAACGCCAATCGCGGCGTGAGCGATGTCGCGCTGTTCGAAGTCGGCCAGGTCTTCAGGGGTGATCGCCCGCAGGACCAGTTGATGGCGGCAAGCGGCGTGCGCCGCGGCTTTGCCTCCTCGGAAGGCCTGGGGCGGCACTGGACCGGCTCGGCGCAAGCCGATGTGTTCGACGCCAAGGCCGATGCGCTGGCGGTGCTGGCTGCCGCCGGCGCGCCGATGCAGGCGCTGCAGATCGTCGCGGGCGGCCCGAAATGGCTGCACCCGGGTCGTTCCGGCACGATCCAAATCGGGCCGCAGAACGTGCTCGGCTATTTCGGTGAAGTTCACCCGCGCGCGCTCGAGGCGCTCGGCGCCGACGGCCCGCTTGTCGTGTTCGAGGTCATCCTCGACCGTATCCCCGAGGCAAAGAAGAAGCCGACACGCGCCAAGCCCGTGATCGAACTGTCGTCGTTCCAGCCGGTGTCGCGCGACTTCGCCTTCATCGTCGATCGCAGCGTCAAGGCGGCCGACATCGTCCGTGCCGCGCAGGGCGTCGACAAGAAGCTGATCACGTCCGTCAACGTCTTCGACGTCTACGAGGGTAAGGGCATCGACGACGGCAAGAAGTCAATCGCGGTCGCGGTGACGCTCCAGCCGCGCGAGAAGACCCTGACCGATCAGGAGATCGAGGCCGTCGCGGCGAAGATCGTCGCCGAGGTCACGAAGAAGACCGGCGGCACGCTGCGGGGATGAGTATTGCGGACTTCCTTCCGAAGGACGTCAGCCTCAGCATCGCGATGGCGCTCTGCGCCGTCGCGTTCGTTTCAGGTACCGCGCGCGGCTTCTCCGGCTTCGGCTCGGCGCTGATCTTCATGCCGCTGGCGAGCAGCATCGCGGCGCCGCGGCTGGTCGCGGCTCTGCTGCTCGTCATCGACTTCGTCGCCGCCGCGCCGCTGCTGCCCGACGCTTGGCGGAAGGCCGACCGCAAGGCCACCGCCGTGATCGTGCTGGGCGCGCTGGTCGGCGTTCCCGTCGGCACCTATTTCCTCAGCGTGCTCGAGCCCGTCACCACGCGCTGGATCATCTCCTGCTTCGTCGCGGCGCTCCTGCTCCTGCTGCTGTCGGGCTGGCGCTATCGCGGCAAGGACCACGCCTGGCTCTCGGTCGGCATTGGCGGCCTCTCGGGTTTCTGCAGCGGCTTGGCGCAGACCGGCGGCCCGCCGATCGTCGGCTACTGGCTCGGCCGCCCCATCGCGCCGGTCGTCGCGCGCGCCAACATCGTGCTGTTCTTCGGCGCGTCGGATTTCTTTTCGATGGTCAGCTACGCGACCACGGGGTTGATCTCGCGCGAATCGCTGCTGCTGTCGCTGATCGTCGGGCCGGTCTATGCGATCGGCGTCGCGTTCGGCGCCTCGCTGTTCGGGCGCGCGAGCGAGAAGGTGTTTCGCGGGATTTGCTACGGACTGATTGCGTTGGCGGTGATCTTTGGATTGCCGGCGCTGGACGGGGTGTTGCGCTGACTCTCTCTCTACGGGTCGTCCCTGCGAACGCAGGGACCCATTACCCCGGTCAGTGCTTGTAGCGCGAAGCTGACAACTCCGAGTCTTCGCAAAACCACGTCCTGTGGTTATGGGTCCCTGCGTTCGCAGGGACGACAGCGAAGTTTGTAGCGGGCTTGATCAACCTACTGCCGCGGTGCGCGGCGCTTCTTCGTCGACTGCGTCGGTACATCGGCCGGTTCGTCCTTCAGCGCGCCGATCTTGCGCAAGGCTGCGTCCGCGGCGCGCTCGCCGCTTTCCCAGGCGCCGTCGACGGTGCCCCACAGCGTCTCGTGCGTGGCCTCGCCGGCGAGGAACACATTGCCGATCGGCTCGGTCAAAATCTTTCGCGACAGCTGACCGCCGGGGGAGGCCGCCGACATGGCGCCCATCACGAAAGGCGAGGCATTCCAGCGCGTGGCGCTGGTCTTCTGCACGGCGGAGGCGGCCTCGCTGCCGAACAATTTCGTGATCCATTCCTTGGCGAACGCAGCCATCGCCGTCTCGCCCTGCTCGGAGAGATCGCGGCCGAATGAGCCGCCGACGTCGATCGAGCAGAGCGAGGAGCCGCCGATATTGGCAAACATCAGCGCCGTGCGTGTCGAATTGCTTTGCTCGATCAGGATATCGTCGCGCGACAGGCCGAGCGGGTTGCCCGGCAATTGCAGCACGATGCGATCGTAGCTGCCGAGGCCGAGCTTCGAGGCCGCATCCAGCGAACGTTTGGGAATGTCGGGCGTGAACTTGATCGCGCCCGATGTCAGCACGTTGGTCGAGACCGTGACGATGACGGCGCGCGCGGCGATCTTCCCCGCTGGCGTCTCCACGCTGACGTCGCGATTGCTCCAACCGATACGGCTCGCCGGCGTCGACAGCGCCACCGGCGCCTGCTCGCCGAGCTTCGTGATCAGCGTGCCCAGGCCCTGACGGCAGGCGATCGCCGCGTTGCGGTCCTGCGCGCGTCCCTTGTCGATCGCGGACAGCTCCTTCAGGTCCTTGCCGGCAAAGCCCGCGCCCAGCATGAACTCGGCCGCGCCCGCCCAATCGCCGAGATCCTTCGGCAGCACGGACGCGCAAGACGTATCCAGCTTGGCCCGCGAGGCGTCATCGACGGCGCGGTTGGCGCGCACCAGCGCCGCCAGGAATTGCTCGGTCTCGCCCGCACGGGCGTTGCGGCGGCCGATGCGCATCTTCTGGCCCGATGGCGCCGGCAGCACGTCCAGCCCGACGCTGCGTGCCAGCCGGATCATCGGATTGGTGTCGGGATTGTGCATCCAGCGCGCACCGCGGTCGAACGGCACCTCGAAGGTCGTGCTGTCTGTGATACAGCGGCCGCCGATTTGCGAGGCCGCTTCCACCACGACGACCTTGCGGCCCGTCGCGGTGATGCGCCGCGCTGCGGCGATTCCCGCGGCCCCCGCACCGATCACGACGATGTCGGCCTCACGTGGCAGCGGCGCGGCGGTTGCGCGCAGGACCGGCATTGCCGCAAGGCCCGCCGACGCGACAAGGAAACCGCGGCGCGTGATTGTCATGTCATGGTTTCCGAGGACTTGCGGCGAACGGGAACAGTCAGCGAACTTTGCCGCATCTGATGTTGCACGGCAACCATCATGGTGAATCAATGGTGCTTGATGTCACGGAGTGATGAACCGAATTGCAACAGGTTTAGACCATGATAGAGAAGGGAAAAAGACGGCCGCAAAAGGCCGTGGGGGGAGTTGGAAATGGGGACGGTCCTGGATTCAGTCGGCAAGTTGATTGCCGCGTACCTCTCCAAGGAGGTGCCGGGCTACGAGCCGTTCACGCCGAGCGACCCGGAGCACCTGCGCGGCGTCATCGAGCCCGGCGACGTACTGCTGGTCGAGGGCAACAACCGCATCTCCGGCATCATCAAATATCTCACGCAATCGACGTGGTCGCATGCCGCGCTTTATGTCGGCCCGGTCGAAGGCGCCGAAGAGCCCGACGGCGAGCCTCATGTGCTGATCGAGGCCAATATCGGTGAAGGCGTCACCTCGGCGCCGCTGTCGAAATATTTCCCGTATCACACCCGGGTCTGCCGCCCGGTCGGGCTGTCCTACGAGGACCGCACCACGGTGTGCCGCTATGCGATCAACCGCATCGGCTTCGGCTACGACACCAAGAACATCGTCGACCTCATGCGCTTCCTGTTCCCGCTGCCGATCCCGCAGCGCTGGCGGCGCCGCATGATCGCGCTTGGCTCGGGCGATCCGACCAAGATCATCTGCTCGGCGCTGATTGCGCAGGCGTTCGACGCGGTGCGTTACCCGATCCTGCCGAAGATCACCAAGGCCGGCAGCCGCGCCGCCCGCCGCGAGATCCTGCATATCCGCGATTCCTCGCTCTACATGCCCCGCGACTTCGACATCTCGCCCTATTTCGAAGTCGTCAAACCCACCATCGTGCACGGGTTCGACTACACCGCGCTGCACTGGGCCGACAAGCAAAAGCCGCTCGAGGAGGTAGCGGGCTCATTCGGTGTGTTTCCAGAAACGCTCAGTGCGCCGCCGCTCGTTCCTGAAGCGGTTGACCAAGAGGCGCCGGATGAGATTTCGGCTGGGCAAGTGAGCCCACCGCCTGCGGTGGGCGAAAGCCTCCCCGCACATGTCCCGCTGCTGAAGAAGCTGGCGATGTACCGCCCGCGTCGGCGTGGTCGCGCGAGAGAGAGAGCGGCGTAATAGCTGTCGTCCCTGCGAACGCAGGGACCCATACCGCGTGATCTATCAATTGAGGGTGGTGCGTATCGATCGACGAGTCTTCGCCAAACCCCGTCCTGGGGTTATGGGTCCCTGCGTTCGCAGGGACGACACTTGAGGTGGCGTAGGGTCTCGCGTCTCACTAACAGTCATCGCGAGAGCGCAGCGACGAAGCAATGACGGCGGGGCCCTACCGCTCCGCCCGTCCGATCACCGCCATCAACTCCGCGATCTTCGCGCGCTGATCGGCCTTGTCGCCGCTGGCGATGGCGTGCTCGACGCAATGGGCGACGTGATCCTTCAGGACTTCCTCCTCGACCCGGCGCAGCGCGGCGCGCACCGCCGAGATCTGCGTCACGATGTCGATGCAGTAGCGGTCTTCCTCTACCATTTTCGAGAGCCCGCGAACCTGACCCTCGATCCGGCCGAGGCGTTTTCCGACAGATGCCTTGATGTCTTTGCGCATGGGGTCTATATACCCCTACCGGGTATGGGTTACAAGACCACGGGCAAGGCCGGAGCAGGACAATGAACAACAACGAGCATGGGCATCAGCACGACGCGGACAAGCATTCCGGATGCGGTTGCTCGA
>Ga0102592_1002547_pt1 | contig 15589 bp, 13 predicted proteins | sample AraplaCol_mMF_r2_FD_76861 | JGI IMG/M metagenome (GOLD analysis project Ga0102592, IMG submission 76861) | Arabidopsis root microbial communities from North Carolina, USA - plate scrape MF_Col_mMF_r2 (SPADES assembly) (version 2) | ecosystem: Host-associated > Plants > Roots > Endosphere...
AGCCCTTGCATGGGCATGAGCCCATGCGGCGTTCCTGGTCGGCCCACTCATCCCGATTGCACCCCAACGCGGCCTCACTTAGGTCGTAAACAGGTTCTTAACCCCGCATGCTAGCATTCACTTCCCTCCCAGCATTACAAACAGGTTACGAGTGTCCGCAGCGTCCCAATCTTCCCCGAATGCCGTCAAAAAGGTGGTCATCGCCACGCGCGAGAGCCGCCTGGCGATGTGGCAGGCCGAACATGTGAAGGCGCTGCTGCAGGCGCGCCTGGGCTGGCAGGTCGAACTGCTGGGCATGACCACCCAGGGCGACCAGATCCTGGACCGCTCGCTGAGCAAGGTCGGCGGCAAGGGGCTGTTCGTGAAGGAGCTCGAGGTGGCGCTCAGCGAAGGCCGGGCCGATTTGGCCGTGCATTCGCTCAAGGACGTGCCCATGGACCTGCCGGAGGGCTTCGCGCTGGCCTGCGTGCTGGAGCGGGAGGACCCACGCGATGCTTTTGTGTCCAACCAGTTCGCCGGCCTGGCCGACTTGCCGCAGGGCGCGGTGGTGGGCACCTCCAGCCTGCGCCGGCTGGTGCTGCTCAAGGCCTTGCGGCCCGACCTGGTGATACAGCCGCTGCGCGGCAACCTCGACACGCGTTTGCGCAAGCTCGACGAAGGGCAGTACCAGGCCATCGTGCTGGCGGCCGCCGGCCTCAAGCGACTGGGCCTGGAGTCGCGCATACGCGCCACCTTTGAACCCGCCCAGATGCTGCCCGCCGCGGGCCAGGGCGCGCTCGGCATTGAAGTGCGCGCCGATCGCGCCGACCTGCTGGCCGCGCTGGCCACGCTGGCGCACATGCCGACCTGGCTGGCGGTGACGGCCGAGCGCACGGTCTCGCGCGCCATGGGCGGCAGTTGCTCCATGCCGCTGGCGGCCTTCACGCTGGGCGCGGCGGCCGGCGATGCCATGCAGCTCAACGCCGCGTGGGGCGACCCGGCGTCTGCCGAGGCGCCATCAAGCTCCGCCGAACCGCTGGCGCCGCTGGTGCAGGTCAGCCGGAGTGCCCCGGTGCGCAATTTCACCGAGGCCGAGGCTTTGGGCGAAGCCGTGGCGGCGCAACTGCGCGCCGGCGGCGCCGTGTGGGCCGGCAAGGCCCCGGACGCCTGATGCCGCAAAAGCCGGTGCCTGCGGCCGGTGCGGCCCCCGTCATCGTGACGCGCCCCGCGACCGATGCGCAGCACTGGGTAGAGCAACTGCGGCAGGGCGGGTTTGCGGCCGAAGCGCTGCCCCTGATCGAAATCGCACCCGCGTCCGACGATGCAGCGCTGGCGCAGGCACGGCAGAGGCTGGGCGACTATGCGGCTTGCATGTTTGTGAGCGGCAATGCGGTGGAGTACTTCTTCAAGCCATCCCGGCCAGCGGGCTTGCCGCCGTCGCTGCGCCTGATGGCGCCCGGGCCCGGCACCGTGGCAACCTTGCTGGCCGCGGGCATGCCGGCCGCGCAGATCGATGCGCCAGCCGCGCAGGCCGAACAATTTGATTCGGAAGCCCTGTGGGCCGTGGTAGGGCAGCGCGACTGGCAGGGAAAGCGCGTGCTGGTGGTGCGCGGCGAAAGCCCGGATGCCGCGGGCGGCGGGGTGTCTTCCGGGCGCGACTGGATCGCCCGCCAGTGGGAAGCCGCCGGCGCGCAGGTGGATTTTGTCGGTGTCTACCAGCGCCGCGCGCCCCGGTTCAGCGACCCGCAGATTGAGCGCGCGCGCGCTGCCGCCACGGACGGCTCGGTGTGGCTGTTCAGCAGCTCGGAAGCGCTGGCCAACCTCGTGCGCCAGCCGGCGCTGGCCGGTATCGACTGGCACGGCGCCCGCGCGGTGGCCACGCATCCGCGGATTGTGGAGGCCGTGCGGGCCGCCGGCTGGGGTGTTGTTGCGGCGTCACGCCCGGCCTTGGCCGACATCAAGGTCACATTGGCATCGATAGAATCTCTTTATCCATGAGCGACCCCCACATAGCCCAGCCCACGCCTTCCACGCCCGACAGCGAACCTGTATTGGAGCGCGCACTGGTGGTGGCCGGACCGCGCGCCGCGGCGCCCGACAACTGGCTGGTGCCGCGCAAATGGGCGCTGCTGGTCGCCGCGCTGGCGGCCGGAGGCCTGCTGGCCAGCGGGCTGCTGTGGCAAAAGCTCAGCAACATCCAGGAAGAACTGGCCCGCCGCAGTATGGATTCCGGCGCGCAGGCCATTGAGGCCCGTGCCCTGGCACGCCAGGCCCAGGAAGCCACGCGCGAACTCTCGGCGCGCCTCGCCATCCAGGAAACCCGCATCAGCGAAGTCAGCCTGCAGCGCAGCCAGCTTGAAGAACTCATGCAAAGCCTGTCGCGCTCGCGCGATGAAAACCTGGTCGTGGATGTCGAGTCGGCGTTGCGCCTGGCGCAGCAGCAGGCCCAGCTCACCGGCAGCGCCGAACCTCTGCTGGCCGCGCTCAAGTCGGCCGACCAGCGCCTGGCGCGCGCCGCCCAGCCGCGGCTGAACCCTTTGCAGCGGGCCATCGCCCGCGACATGGACCGCATCAAGGCCGCGACGCTGACCGATGTGCCGGTGCTGATGCTCAAGCTCGACGAGCTGGCCCGCATGGCCGACGACCTGCCGGTGGCCAATGCCATGGTGGCCAACAACGCGCAGCGCGTGGCGCATGCGCCGGCTGCGCAGGCCCCGGCCGCGCGCGCCAGCGCGCCAGCCCCCGACAAGCCGGCGGAGGGCGTGCTGGACAAACTTTCGCTCAGCGCCTGGTCGCAGCGCACCCTGGACAACCTGCGAGAGGAAGCGCACAAGCTGCTGCGTGTGAGCCGCATCGAACAGCCCGAGGCGGCGCTGCTGTCGCCCGAGCAGTCTTTCTTCCTGCGCGAAAACCTGAAGCTGCGCCTGCTCAATGCGCGCCTGGCGCTGTTGTCGCGGCAGACGGATTCGGTGCGCACGGACCTCGCCAGCGCCGGTGCCTGGCTGGGCAAATACTTCGATCCTTCCTCGCGCAAGACCCAGGCCGCCGCCCAGTTGCTGACCCAGGTCCAAGGCCAGCTCAAGACCAGCGAGCTGCCGCGCCTTGATGAAACCATGGCCGCACTGGCCACGGCGGCCGCGGGCCGCTGATATTTCGTAAAGGCAGATACACGCATGCGCGCCGCCCTCTGGCTACTGGCCCTTTTTGGCGTGGCGGTTGCCGTCGCGCTGTTCGCGGGCAACAACCAGGCGGTGGTGACCATTTTCTGGCCGCCGCACCGCGTCGACATCTCCTTCAACCTGATGGTGATGCTGCTGGCAGCCCTGTTCTTTGTGCTCTACCTGGCACTGCGCGCGGTGTCGGCGGTGTTCTCGCTGCCGGCCGAGGCGCGGCGCTGGCGCGCCCAGCAAAAAGAGCGAGCCATGTACGGCGCGCTCATGGATTCGCTGGCCCACCTGCTGGCCGGGCGCTACCTGCGCTCGACCAAGTCGGCGCAAAACGCGTTGGCGCAGGAAAAAAGCCTGCGTCCGCTGGCCGACGACTATGCCCACGTGACGGGCCACAGCTCCAGCCGCGGCAACCAGCTGCGCTCGCTGGCCCACCTGCTGGTGGCCGAGGCCGCGCAATCGCTGCAGAACAAGGCCCTGCGCGACCAGCACCTGCACCAGGCGCTGAAGAGTTCGGCGCCGCGCCATGCGCAGGAGGTGCGCGAGGGCGTGCAGTTCCGCGCGGCGCGCTGGGCGCTGGATGACCGAGATGCCGGCGCCGCGCTCGACTGGCTGGCCCAGCTGCCGCAGGGCGCATCGCGCCGCACGCTGGCGCTGCGCATGAAGCTGCGCGCCTCGCGCCAGGCGCGGCGGACTTCGCAGGCGCTGGAAACCGCGCGCCTGCTGGCCAAGCACCGCGCGTTTTCGCAAGCGGCGGCGCAAAGCATTGTGCGCGGCCTGGCGCTGGAGCTGCTCAACGACGCGCACGACCCGGCGCAGCTGCAGCAGGCCTGGTTTTCACTCGATGAAAGCGAGCGCGCCATGCCCGAGCTGGTGGTGCACGCCGCCTCGCGCCTGATGGCGCTGCACGGTGACCCGGAAATGGCGCGCACCTGGCTGCTGCAGGTCTGGGACGCCATGATGCAGCCGCGATCGGACATCGGCGACAACCTGCGCATCAAGCTGATCACCGTGCTCGAAGCCGGCCTGGATTCGCTCGATGCCAGCTGGCTGGCGCGCATTGAAACGGCGCAGCTGAGCCGGCCCCGCGACGCCAACCTGCAGTACCTGGCGGGCATGGCCTGCCTGAGCCGCCAGCTCTGGGGCAAGGCCCGCCAGTTGCTGACCCAGGCCGCGCCGGCCCTGCAGGACGTGACGCTGCACCGCAATGCCTGGCGCGCCCTGGCCGTGCTGGCCGAGCAGCGTGAGGACGAGGCCGCCGCGGCGCAGGCCTACAAACGCGCCGCGCAGATATAAAAGAAAAGCGGCTGGCGGTTTAAGGCTTGATTGCTTGGGCCGCCTTGGCTGCCTTGGCCTTCTGTACGTAACCCTGGTAAGCCGGCAAGGCGATGGCGGCGAGGATGCCGATGACCGCGATGACGGGAAGGGCCAGGCCGCCGATCTTGACCAGCGTGGTATTGGGCGGCGGCGGGGCGCCGAAGCGGTTGCCGCCCTTGGTGCCTGGATTGAAAAGCCAGACCAGGCCGACCAGGGGGATCATGGCCAGGATCGCTGTCCAGCCGGTCCATCCCATGTCGTGGCTGCGCTGTATGGTCAGCAACACGATGAAGATGAAGTAGGGGATGACCGCCAGCACGCCCATCACGCCGGCCGCCTTGGCGAAACCGAGGGCGGCGGCGATAAAGCCCAGCACAAAGGCCGCCGCCACCATCAGCAGGTAGCCGCCGAGGTTGTAAGCCAGGTAGCGCAGCCGGCCGACCCGCCCCTTGGCGGAAAACAGCTTGACGGGCTGCACGCCCGCGTCGTTGTCAAAAACATCGTCCACCACGGCCTTGGGGGCTGCATACGGGTTCACTGCTTCTGCCATCTCATCCCTCCTGTTGTTGAGACCCGAAGGATAACCCTTATCGGGGTGGCCCGAGGCTCGGTGGAAGTCCCTACAGCAAGCCCGCGCGCTTGACTGCGTGGTAGCGGTTGACCAGCGAGACGGCCAGCTGCGCCGGCTCCACGTCCATCGAAAGCGGGTCCTGGCCGACCACGCGAGCGAAGGCGTCGCGCCGCGATTGCGTGAACAGGTGGGCGGCCGCCACGTCCACCGCGTCCGCCGGGCTGGACAGCGCCTGGCCGGCGATGCGGCCCAGCACGCGTTCGCGCAGGCTGGCCACCAGCACCAGGTGCTGGCGGCGCAGCAGCTTGACCGCGGGGCGCAGCTCGGCGGCGTCTTCGTCGCGGAAGTTGGTCAGCACGATCACCAGCGCACGCCGGCGCTGCACGCGCAGCAGTTCCTGGGCAGCCAGCAGGTAGTCCGAATGCATGGCGCCGGGCTGGATGTCGTGCAGGCGGTTCATCAGGGCGTTGAGCGTGGCCGCGCCCTTGCGCGGCGCGAAATCGCGGCGCTGCCCCGGTGGGACGCCGAAGGTCATCGCGCCGACTTCGTCGCCCTCCTTCAGCGCGACGTAGCTCAGCAGCATCAGCGCGTTGAGGGCCTCGTCGAAGTGGCTGCTGCCCTGGCTGTCCTGTTCGGGCCCGCCTTCATCGGCGCGCATGCGGCGGCCACAGTCGAGCAGGAAGAACACGCACTGGTCGCGGTCGTCCTGGAATTCACGCACGATGGGCCGCTGGTGGCGCAGCGTGGCCTTCCAGTCGATGTGGCGCAGCGAGTCGCCGGTCCTGTAGTCGGCCAGCTGGCGGAAATCGGTGCCCAGCCCGCGCTGCACATAGGTCTTGATGCCGATCTGCGCGAGCCGCCTGTCGCCTGAAAGCCAGGCATAGCGCGCCAGCGCGGCAAAGTTGGGGTACACGCGCAGCTTGCCGGGCTGACCCAGCGGCTGCTGCACTTCGAAGCAGCCGCCGCGGCTGCGCCAGCGCAGCTGGGTGGCGCCGAACAGCGCCACGCCGCGTTCGCGCGCGGTCACCGTGTAGCGCAATTCCACGCGCGAAGCCGGCGGCACGGCCAGGCTTTGCGGCAGGCCTTCGAAGGCAAAGCGCGGGTCGACCTCGTCGAACACGGTGACGGCCCAGGCCAGCAGGCCTTCGTTGACCAGCACCAGCGTGAGCACGGTGGGCACGCCTAGCGAAAAGGCGCCGGGCAGGGTGCGCTCCATGCGCAGCGGTGCTTGCCGCCACGCGCGCAGGCTGCGCCAGAGGTCAAACAGCGCCCATACCATCGCCACCAGCAGCACGGCGCCCGCCAGTACGGCGACCCTATCCACCGGAAAGCCCGCGAGCAGGGCCAGGGCCGCGGCCAGGGCAACGCCGGCCAGGGCCTGGACCGTGGCTGCCGTGGGAATCACCAACCAGCGCATGCGAGAGGGCATAAGCAGGTTCTTAGAGGCTAGAGGCGAGGCGCCTGCACGCTGCCCTGCGCGCTGCGCAGCAGGTCGTCGACACCCAGGCCTTCGAGCTGGGCGTCGGGCGAAATCATCACGCGGTGGCGCAGGGCCGGCAGGGTCTGGCGCGCCACGTCATCGGGGGTGATGAAGTCGCGCCCGTCCATGAGTGCGCCGGCGCGCGCGGCGCGCACCAGCGCCATGGTGCCGCGCGGCCCCGCGCCGGACGAGAGGCCGGGCCAGTCACGCGTGGCGCGGGCGATGCGGACCGCATAGTCGATCACCTGCTCGTGCGCCTGCACCAGGCTGGCCAGGCGCTGCAGCTCCAGCACCTGGGCGTCGTTCAGGCAGGGGCTCACCGCGTCCAGCGGCAGCTGGTTGCCGGCGCGCTGGCCGGTGGTGAGTTGCACGACGGCCTTCTCTTCGGCATGGCTGGGGAAGGCGATGTTGATCTTGAGCAGGAAGCGGTCCAGCTGCGCCTCGGGCAGTGGGTAGGTGCCTTCGGTGTCTATCGGGTTCTGCGTGGCCATCACCATGAAGGGGCGCGGCAGCGGCATGGCCCGGCCTTCCAGCGTGACCTGGTATTCCTGCATCACCTCGAGCAGAGCGCTCTGGGTCTTGGCCGGCGCGCGGTTGATTTCATCGGCCAGCAGCAAATGCGTGAACACCGGCCCCTGGTGCACGCGCAGCGTGCCTATGCCGGATTCGCCTCGGGTCGACGGGTCCAGCACCGAGTGGCCGGTGATGTCCGAGGGCATCAGGTCGGGCGTGAATTGCACGCGCGCATAGCGCAAGCTCATGGCCTGGGCCAGCGCCCGCGCCAGCAGCGTTTTGCCGAGCCCGGGCACGCCCTCGATCAGCACGTGGCCGGAGGCGACCAGCGCCACCAGGGTCTGGTCGACGGCTTCCTTCTGGCCGACCACGGCCTTGCCGACTTCGTGGCGCAGGGTCTGCAGCCATTCGGCCGCGCGTATCAGTTCGTCGTTGGGAATTGATGACATGGTGGTTTCTCGGGTTCAGGGTAAGGATGGCAAGGAGAGGATCAGGCGGCGGAGGAAACGGGTGTGTTGACGGGTTCGCGCGCATCGAGCCGCCGGCGCGCGGTTTCCAGCAACTCGAGGTCGGCGGCCAGCACGCCGCGGTTGCGCGACCTGTCGGCTTGCGCGCGTTCGAGCGCGAGCGTATCCAGGCCGGTGGCGCGCGCGATCTCCTGGGTGCGCTGCGCGGGGGCCAGTTGCGAAAACCGTGGGACCTGCCGCGCAGCCGACGCATGCAGCGCGCGAAGCTGGGCCGCGTGCAGGGCTTTCGGCCCGTGCATGTGCAGGAAGCGCGCGGTGCCGCGGACCTGCTCGGCCATGGAGCGCCGGTGCGAGGGGGCGGATGGCGCCAGCGGCCCGAAGCGAACGCCGGCGCGCCACAGGGCCAGGGACAGCGCCAGCAGGCCCAGCAGCAATGCCGCCCAGGCCTGGTGCCAGAGCCAGGACGCGAAGGGTTCCCGGGCCTCTTCGGCCACAAGCCAGAACTCGGCGCCGGCGCGTGCCTGCAGCGCCGCGGCCACCACCTGGGCGTTGTCCGCGCGCAGCAGGTTGTTGTTGCTCAGCATGCCCCAGCCGCCGAGCACGGTGACCGTGCCCCGGCCGACCTGCATGCGCACGGCCTCGGTGCCGGCCGTGCCGCGCAGCGACCACAGGGGCGCGGCCTGCCGGTCCGCCGGCAGGTATTGCGGACTGAAGTAGGCGCCGCAGACGCGGTAGGCCCGGCTGTCGCCGTAGCTGGACACGACTTCAGCGGGTTCCTCCAGCGAGCGGCAGTCGGCCTCCTTGGCGCCCTTGGTGAAGGGCCGTGTTGGCGTGACCGTCTGCGCCCTGATGGCGCTTTCCTCGGTGACGGGCAGCCAGTCCTCGAAAGCCTTGTGCCGCGCCAGAAAGCCGGGGATGACCAGGTGCCCGCCCTGCATCACCCAGGCGCGCAGGCGCTGCGCGCGCTCGGGGAACAGGTCCCAGTTGCGCGACACCAGCACCAGCCGCGCCTGCGGCGGTGGCATAGCGTCCAGGCTTTTGTGCCGCACGACCCGCGAGCCCAGGGCGGCCAGCAGTTTTTCGGTCGCGTAAAGCGGATTGGTGAGGGCCTCGCCCTTGGCCGGTGTGGGGACGTCGACGTCCACCCACTCGGTGGCCGATACCAGCCAGGCGCCGCCCGCCAGCAGCAGCACGCCCAGCAGGATGAGGATGAGCCGGTCCTTCACGGTGCCACCTTGGCCGGTCCGGACTGCGGCGCGCCCAGACGCGCGTCAAATTCGGCGCACAGCGCCAGCACACCGGCCGTGGGGGGCAGGCGCCCGCCGTAGGCCGCCAGCTGCCAGGCGGAGACCAGCCGGGTAAAAAATTCGAGCGACAGGGGCGCCAGCCGGCCTTCGCTGAGCACCACGCATTCGCCTTCCGTGCTGGCATTGCGGATGGGCACCGCGTGCAGGTGCACCAGGCGCGAGAGCGCGCCGCGGTAGAGCAGCGACAGCGCGGGCCGCCGCTGCCCGCGCTGCCATAGCGAGGCAACCTCGGAGCCCACGTCGTCGGGCAGGCTTTCGGGACGGATGTCGAGGCTGCCGATGTGGCTGGGCAGCGGCGCCATGCGGTGCCGACCGCCGCCGGCGCGCACCTGCACCCAGCGGCGTATGCGAATCACCAGCCAGGCCAGGGCCAGCGCGCCCAGCGCCCACACCAGCAGGCGCGCGGCTTCGGACACCTTGGTCACAAAGTCCTTGAGCCAGGCGAAACCGTCGCGGTCCTTCTTTTTGTCCTCCGGTTTTTCATCCTGGTTTTTCAGGCGCAAGGTTTTGTCGCTTTTGGTGCCGGGCAGGTTGGGGTCGGTGCGAACCCGTGCGACGGCCGACTGCACCTGCTCGCGCGTGAGCGGCGTACCCGTTGCCGCGGGCGGGGTGTCGGCCCAGGCCGGTGCGCATGCAGTGCAGGCCGCGCAAGTCGCAACCGCCAGGCAAGCCGCGGCTTGCCGCCAGGTAAGGCGTGCCGTGGTTGTCCTCATGCCCCGGCCTTTGCCGCTGCGGGCGTGAAGGCGCGGCGGAAGTCCTGTTCGATGTCCCAGGCCTCAAGCTCGACGCGGCGGTTCAGGTACATCGCGAAGCCGGCCGCCACAAAAAAGGGCTCGACGATGGCGACGGCAACGGCATAGACCAGCGCAAGGCACAGGCTCTGCATCGTGGACTCGGAGGCGATCAACCAGCGCCAGAGGTCCGAAAGGCTGCCCTCGGGCGCGAACCAGAACAGGATGGAGAGAAGGGCGAGCTGCAGGGCGATCTCGACGTTGGAAAAGATCAGCTGCATGCCGGTGGCCGCACCGCGACGGCCGCGCAGCAACTGTTCGCGCCGCTTGCGCCTGGCGCTGCCGCGCTGGCCCTCGAGCTGGTCTACGGCCTGCGTATACGAGCGCCAGGGCGACAGCCGCCGCCACAGCAGCGTGCGCAGCAATTGCCCGCCCCACACCTGGGCGCGGTGTTCCCAGAGATCCTTCCAGCGTGTGGACTGGCCGAAAACGGCGCGCGAGAGTATGAACAGCAGGCTGCGGTCAAACCAGGGCTTGAGGCAGAAGATCAGCAGGCCGGGCAGCCAGTAGGCGAACTCGATGGTGCACAGCACCAGCACGATCACCACCACATACATGGGCAGGAAAGTCCGCCAGATGGAGCCGGCATGATGGCGCACCAATGCGACGCCCAGGTCGGCGGCCTCGGCCATGGGCCGCGGCCGCAGCGCGACGGCCAGCGCATCAACCTGCATGGCGCTGCCCTTCGTTCAGAGGCGCATCGACGCGCGGCCGGCCCTGCCAGCCCAGGTAGGCCAGCACCAGGGCCCAGCAGGCCGCGCCCGCGCCGTATTTCACGGCGGGGGTGACCCAGCGCGCCGAAGACCAGAAGGCCTCGACGGCTGCGGCGATCAGCAGCAGGCCGATGACGCCATAGACCACCACGATGGCATGGCGGGCCGCCAGACGCAGCGCCTCCAGCCGTGTGTGCCGGCCCGGCGCGATGAGCGCGTAACCCAGGCGCAGGCCCGCCGCGCCCGCCAGCACGATGGCTGTGAGCTCGAAAGCGCCGTGGGTGATGACGAAAGAGCAGAAATTCTTCGCATGGCCGGAGGCGATCAGGTAGCCGCCCACGGCCCCTATCTGCACGCCGTTGAACAGCAGCACGCCAGCGCTGCCGATGCCGCCAAAGATGCCGGCCGCGAAGCAGCGAAAGCCGATGCCGATGTTGTGCATGACGTAGTAGCCGAACATCTGCCAGTCGCCGCTGGCGTCGCGGTTGCGCCCGAAGGCCTTGGCGCTGTCGCTGTACATGCTGTCGAACTGCTGCACCTGCGCCGCGTCCATCAGGTGCAGGATGAAGCCCGGGTCGCGGTAGGTGGCAAGGCCTGCTGCCAATAGGGGCACCACGAATAACAGGGCCGCCACCAGCAGATAGGTACGGTGCGCGCGCACGGCCTGGGGGAAGTCGACCAGCACCAGAAGGCCCAGGCGCGCCAGGCCGTAGTCGTGGCGCCGGTAGATCAGCCGGTGGGCGCTTTGCGTCAGGGCTTCCAGCCGCTGTGTCAGATGGATGGGGTAGGCGCGGGCCTGTGCCAGCGCCAGGTGTTCACAGACGCGGCGATAGAGCGTGGCCAGTTGTGCCCCGTCGAATTTGCGTTCGGTCTCGGCCACGCCTATGACCTTTTCGAGCTCGGCCCACAGCGGCGCGTAGGCGGCTTCAAACTGCAGGGGCGTCATGGACGCGCTTCTCCTTCGCGCCGTCCCATCAGCCATTGCGCCACGCCCAGCAGGCGCTGCGTGGCCGTGCCGCCCGGCTTGCCCGCAGCCAGCACCGGCTCGGCCAGGGTGGCGAGTTCGCCCAGGCGCTCGGGCGTCAGCCGTGTGGCGCGGCCGGCCCAGGCGAGCACCGAAGCCTGCTCGGCGGCAGACAGGGGCCGCGCGGGCGCTAGCGGGGCTGCCAACGGGACTTCGCCGTGCAGCTTGACCGCATCGGTGAAGACCACCAGCGTGCCGGCCGCCAGATCGCCCAGGCGCTTGCTGTCGCGGCGCCAGAGCATGGACACCAATCCGGCGCCGAACAGTGCGGGCATGAAATCGGCGGCGCGCAGCAGGTTGCGCGTGAGCGACGCGGCGGGCGTAACCGGCAGGCCCGAATCCATCACCACGCGCAAGCCCATGGCACGCTTGCCGGGCGTGGCGGCCGCGCGGGTCAGCTCGAACACCACGGGATAAAACCATTCGAGGCCGAAATACACCAGCAGCAGCACGGCCGCCCCGGCCTTGCCCATCACACCGACCGTGATGGCCACGGCGATGAACATGCAGGTGCGTATGGCCAGGTCGATCAAATAGGCCAGCCCACGCGCGACGATGCCGGCGGGCCGCAGGGACAGGGTGATGCCCTCCGGCGTTTCGGCCGTGTAGATCGTGTCAAGGCGCGCGGCTGCCACAGGGCTTGGGCTCAGGCCTTGACGACGATGGTGTCGGCGATCTCGTCGTGCAGGCAGCGGCGCGACTTGCGGAAGATCATCAGGCAGTCGATCAAAGAGTAGATCCAGATCACGACCGTTATGAAAGCGGCCACGAAACCCACGCCATACCGCAAGGCCAGGCGCTTGATGGAAACGGCTTCGCCCGAAGGCCGGATGATGCGTATCTTGAGCAGTAGCTTGCCGATTGTCTGGCCCCGCGTTGCGAGCAGGTAGCCGTTGAGCAACAGGAAGGTCAGGGTGCCGACGGCCATGCCCATCGCGTCGGCCCCTGACCATAGGCCTTCTTTCGGTACGGCCCAGGGGTTGTAGGGTGTCAGCACCGACACCAGCCAGAGCACCAGGCCCTGGAACACCGTGTCGAGGATGATGGCGCCGAGGCGCTCCATGCGGCCGGCCAGCTTTGGGCCCTGAGCCGGTTCGGTGACATCTTCCACATTGGCCTGCGGCGGTGCGTAGCGCGCGTCGTGCGTTGGCTGGTCCATGGCTGCTCCCCCTTGGCGGTTTTGTTGGACTGATTCTAGGGCTTGTTCCGAGGCATAAAAAAAGCCCGCATCGGCGGGCCTTTTCAGGGGGTGGCCGCTGACGCGGCTGGGTGCTTACCGGCCTGCCGATTGCTCGAAAGGCAGGGTCATGGTACCCAGGTCGCGCCGGGTTTCGACCAGCACCAGCGGGCCTTCGTCGGCCACAACCAGCGGCGGGCGCTCGCGCGGCACGTGCACCGGCTTGACCTCGGCGGCGATGGCGGCTTGGGCCTCGGCTATCTTGGTCGCGTCGGAATTCACCCACTGCAGTCCCGAGGACTGTGCCACCTGTGCCAGCTCGTCCAGCGGCAGGGCATAGGACTGGACCTTGGGCAGCGTGATGGCCGCGGGCGCCGGTGCGGCGGCTTGCACCGGTGCGGGTGCGGCAACGCTGACTGGCGCTGTGTAGGCGGGGGTTGGTGCTGGTGCTGCGGGCACGAATGGCGCCGCAGGCGTCACGGCTGCGGCGGGTGCGGCATAGTCGGCAGCTGCCGGCGCGCGCTCTTCGGGTGCTTGCGGCTGCTGGCGCGGCTCGGCAAAACCGGCCTGGGCAGCATCCGCGCCGGCCTCAGCTGCCGGCTGTTGTTCACCGCGTTCGCCGTTCTCATTGCGTTCGCGGCGGTCACGGCCGTAGCGGTCACGGCTGCGGCGTTCGCGCGGCTGGCGTTGTTCGTCGCCTTGGCCGTTTTGGCCGTTCTGTGCGGGCGCGATCACATTGCCGGTTTCGTCGAGCACGGGTGCGGCAGCGGGAGCCTCGGCGTTGACGCCTGGTGCGCCTTCCACGCCTTCGGTGCGGTCGCCGCCGCGGCGGTCGTTGCGGCGGCCGTTGCGGTCGCCGCGTTCACGGCGGCCTTCACCGCGCTCGCCACGATCCCCGCGTGCTTCGCGGTTGCCCTGGCGTTCGCCGTCCTGCGGTGCGCGGTCCTGGCGGGGCTCAGCGGCTTCGCCGCCCATGGCGGCGGCCATCGCGGCTTGGTTGGCCAGTGCGAGGTCCTGTTCGACGGCATCGCGCTGGATGCGTTCACCGCGGTCTGCGCGTTCGCCATTGCGTTCACCGCCACGCTCTCCGCGCTCGCGGCGGTTGCGGCCGCCTTCGCGGCCTTCACGGTTGGGGGTCTCGCCGCGTGCCTGGTCGCTTGCGCCTTCGGCACGGGCTTCGCCGGCCTGGCGTTCCTGGCGGCCTTCGGCGTTGCGTTCACGGCGTTCACTGCCGCGGCCTTCACCACGTTCTGGACGGCCCTCGGGGCGTGCTTCACGGCCTTCGCGGTTGTCGCCGCGGCCTTCCGCACCGCGGCCCTCGCCGCGTGCTTCGCTGCGGCCGCGGCCACCGCGCCGGCCGTCACGGCCACCGCGTTCCGAACGCTCGCCGCGGCCTTCACCGCCACGGCCTTCACGCCGGCCTTCGCCGCGTTCGTCTTTTTTCACTTCCTTGGCGGCAGGGGCGGGAGTTGGGGCTTCGGCGCCGCCGAACAGGCTCTTGATCCAGCCGAAGAAACCTTTTTCCGCCGGTGCCGCAGCCGGCGCCGCGGGGCGTGCAGCCTTGGGGGCTGGCTGCGGAGCGGCTTCGGGCTTGGCCGGGGCCACGGGGGCGGGAGCATCGGGCAGCACGCCTTTGATGACGGGCTCCTGCTTGTTGTGCTTTTCCTGGCTGCGGCGCGTGACGGTGGTCGGGTCTTCGACTTCCTCGGCCATTTTGTAGCTGGCGGCGATGTTGTCCAGGCGCGGATCGTCGTGCTTCAGGCGTTCCAGGCGGTAGTTGGGGGTTTCCAGCGTCTTGTTGGGCACCAGCAGCACGTTGATGCGCTGCTTGACTTCGATCTTGGCGATCTCGGAGCGCTTTTCGTTGAGCAGGAAGGAGGCCACGTCGACCGGCACCTGACACAGCACCGAGGCCGTGCTGTCCTTGAGGGACTCTTCCTGGATGACGCGCAGGATCTGCAGCGCCGAGCTTTCCGTGTCGCGGATATGGCCGGAGCCGCCGCAACGCGGGCAGGGAATCGATGCGCCTTCGGAGAGGGCCGGGCGCAGGCGCTGGCGGCTCATTTCCATCAGGCCGAACTTGCTGATGGTGCCGAACTGCACGCGGGCGCGATCCTGGCGCAGCGCGTCGCGCAGGCGGTTTTCCACGTCGCGGCGGTTGCGCGACTCTTCCATGTCGATGAAGTCGATGACGATCAGGCCGCCAAGGTCGCGCAAACGCATCTGGCGCGCGACTTCATCGGCGGCTTCCAGGTTGGTGCGGGTGGCGGTTTCTTCGATGTCGCCGCCCTTGATGGCGCGGGCCGAGTTGACGTCGACCGAGACCAGGGCTTCGGTGTGGTCGATCACGATGGCACCGCCGGAAGGCAGCTGCACGGTGCGGGCGTAGGCCGATTCGATCTGGTGCTCGATCTGGAAGCGGCTGAACAGCGGTGCGTCGTCGCGGTAGCGCTTGACGCGGTGCTCATGTTCGGGCATCACGTGGGCCATGAACTGCTTGGCCTGCTCATAGACGTCGTCGGTGTCGAACAGGATGTCGCCGATGTCGCTGTTGAAGTAGTCGCGGATGGCGCGGATCACGAGGCTCGATTCCTGGTAGATCAGGAAGGCGCCCTTGCCGCCCTTGCCGGCGCCGTCGATGGCGCTCCAGAGCTTGAGCAGGTAGTTCAGGTCCCATTGCAGTTCAGGGGCGCTGCGGCCTATGCCGGCGGTGCGCGCGATGATGCTCATGCCGTTGGGGTACTCAAGCTGGTCCATCGCCTCCTTGAGCTCGGCCCGGTCGTCACCCTCGATGCGCCGGCTCACGCCGCCGCCGCGCGGGTTGTTGGGCATCAGGACCACATAGCGGCCGGCCAGGGAGACGAAGGTGGTGAGAGCGGCGCCCTTGTTGCCGCGTTCTTCCTTTTCGACCTGGACTAGCAGTTCCTGGCCTTCCTTGATGACGTCGTTGATGCGTGCCTGGCTGACCGGCACGCCCTGGGCGAAGTACTGCTTGGAGATTTCCTTGAACGGCAGGAAGCCGTGGCGGTCTTCGCCGTAGTCGACGAAGCAGGCTTCCAGCGAGGGCTCGACGCGCGTGACGA
>Ga0102592_1002555_pt1 | contig 15520 bp, 16 predicted proteins | sample AraplaCol_mMF_r2_FD_76861 | JGI IMG/M metagenome (GOLD analysis project Ga0102592, IMG submission 76861) | Arabidopsis root microbial communities from North Carolina, USA - plate scrape MF_Col_mMF_r2 (SPADES assembly) (version 2) | ecosystem: Host-associated > Plants > Roots > Endosphere...
GGACAGCGCACCATATTTCGCGGCGTTAGTCGCGAATTCATGGAACAGCAGCGCGAAGTTTGTAATTTTGGTGCCGCTGATGTCGATGTCATCTCCGATCAGCTGCCAACGATTGGCACCGTCCCGCTCATAGGGCGCGAGAATATTCGACAGAAGCTGAAAGAGGGTGGTCTCCGGAGCGCCGGTCGCCTCTTCACCGTTCAAACTCGGCAATGTCATCTCATGCGCCCGAGAGAGGGCCATCAACCTGTCCTTCATCCCCGCAGCGAGATCGGCAGTCGTCTTTGCCGTCCTTGCAGCAAGGGTGATGATGCTGCCGGTAATGGCAAACAGGTTTTTTACCCGGTGATGCATCTCGCGCATTAGAAGTTCCTGACGCTCGGCGGCGCGCTTACGCTCCGATATATCGCGGGCAATTTTCGATGCGCCGATGATCTTTCCGTTGCCGTCCCGAATAGGCGAGATGGTAAGAGAAATATCGATCAGGGTACCGTCTTTACGTCGTCGTATCGTCTCGAAGTGGTCGACGCGCTCGCCGGCTTGGATGCGGGCGAGAATGGCGGGTTCCTCGTCGAGGCGATCGGGTGGAATGACGATCGTGATCGGGCTGCCGACAGCCTCGTCTGCCATATAACCGAAAAGACGCTCAGCGCCCTTGTTCCAAGTCGTGATGACTCCGCTGAGGCTCTTGCTAACGATCGCGTCGTCGGAGGATTCGACGATCGCTGCGAGGAAAGCTGCAGCATTATGTCCGTGCTGCGCAGCTTCTATGTCGGCCTCCAGCTGTCGCAAACGGAGCTGGGCCTGGGCCTCGTGTTGCTGGTGATCGGAAATCGACATTTACGCCCCGTCAATAAAACGCATTTTGAAGAAATCGAGACGGTCGCGACCGCCAATGCACCGCGACCATATTCGCTAAACACCACTAACAACAGTTAGAATAATATAAGGGTCGCAAATCCGTATGACGCCGTCCGAACGCGAGATCGCAGGCAAAATGCCTTCGCGTTGAAAAGTGCCGACCCGTTGATACCCAGCATCGAGAACACAGCCTGGAGCGTTGGCAAAGTGTCTGGCCATTACTGCGCGCCATGGAGGACGCGAAGAATACGAACCGCTGTTTCGGCAATTGCATACGCCGCGACGTACGGCGTGCCAATGACAATGATCGATCGCCACACTTGCTGGCATCAGTACTTCGCGACCGGCGCGCGGCCCTATGGACAAGAGACAAGCGCCTGAGGGCAGCGGCCGAAAAGGCGGGCGCTTGGCTATACATTTTTGTCAACAGGCCCAACTGAATGCCCAAATAGACTGCTCCTGGGGACCGGAGCAGTTTCGATCCCACGCCTGAACCATAACGAACCGGTGCCCCGTTGTATCTTTCATGTGGGATGAAGCAACTCGCTGAGTGCCCCTGCGCATGAAGAATAAAGAGCGGAGTCCGGGCTTGTGTGGGCGGCCGCCATCAAGGTGATCATCGACATCGGCAACCCGGTTGCCTCCGACCTCTCGGGGCTTGTTACCCCCAGCGGCAGTTCTGGCGGGCAGGAGACCGCCAATCGCAAGCGTTCTACCCCGAGACTATCGAACAGAGATCGAAGCCCTTATCAAGGCGTGGCGGCCTGAGATCTGGCCGAAAGCCAAAGCTAGGCAGACGTCGCAGGCAGCTAAGATTACCTCGCCGCCCTCGCGGCCTGCTGCAGCAGTTTGAAGGCCGCGTATCGCCGCCCATGCCACTCGGCATCGTCCTTGCTTGGAAGGTGCACCTCGCCAAGAGTCGACATGCTTTGCATTGCCTCGTAGACCGACGGAAAGTGGCCGCCGGCGACCGCCGCCAGAATCGCCGTCCCCAACAGAACTGGTTCCGGGGACGTCGAGGAGGTGATGACCGTCCCGGCGGCGTCTGCAAGGACTTGTCGGACTGTAGGATCTTGTCCAGCGCCACCACTTACGACGACGGTGTCGATCGAGATGCCTCTCGCGACCTGGGCGTCCAGAATCTGCCGAAGTCCGTAGCCAAGTCCGCAGACGCCCGCCAGATACAGTCCGACGAGGCTGTCGAGGTCGGACGCCATGCCTAGTCCCGCGATCACTGCGCGAGCGTTTGGATCAGCGAACGGAGCTCGATTGCCCAGGAACTCCGGTACGACATGCAACGATCCGACGAAATGCGGTAGACGGGACGCACCGCCCAATTCGGCCGCTTCGACGGCCAGCCATTGGGTCAGGTTCATCTTGCATTCCGACGCCCGTGCAGCAGCCTCGCAGGCGGCCGGATGGTGGCGGACAAGGTGGTCGATTGCAGCGCCGGCGGCTGACTGTCCTCCTTCATTGAGCCACAGACCGGGCGCCATCGCGGAATAGTAAGGACCCCACACACCATCGACGAATGCGGGCTCGGATGTCGTGGACATCGTGCAAGCCGACGTGCCGAAGACGTATGCCATGCGAGTCTGGATATTACCCGAACCGGTCGCGCCGACCGTCCCGATGCCGCCCGCGTGGGCGTCGATAAGGCCTGCGCCGACCGCGATACCTTCAGGCAAACCTAGTTCCGATGCAGCCTCCGCCGTCAGGCCATTTCCGAGCGGAGTTCCAGCATCGACGATCTCAGTGCCAATCCGGGCGAATCCTTCCTCAGCCAAGGATCCGAGCCCAATGCCTTTGAAGTAGGACGGGTCCCAACGACGCTCATGCGCCAGATAAGTCCATTTGCAGGTGACCGTGCAGACCGACCTTGCGATACTTCCGCTCGATTTCCAGGTCAGGAAGTCAGTAAGGTCCATAAATTGCCATGCGTTGGCAAAGGTATCCGGCATATTCTCTGCAAGCCAGAGAAGCTTGGGGGTTTGCATTTCGGGCGAGATCGTCCCACCCACGTAGCGGAGCACATCTGCTCCTGTCTGATTTATCCGGTTCGCCTGATCGACCGCGCGGTGATCCATCCAGACGATGATGTTGCGCTCGACATTGCCTGACGGGCTCACTGAGATCGGCTGGCCGTCCTGTCCGAGGACGACGAGAGAACACGTCGCGTCGAAGCTTATGCCCGCAACCGCGCTGCGATCAATCCCGGCATTCTCGACTGCTTTGCGAACGCTTCCGCATACGGCCTGCCAGATATCGGCGCTGGATTGCTCGACAATGTCGCCGGGCTCGCGATAAATCTCGATGTCCTGCTTCGCGGACCCGAGCATGTTTCCGCGAGGGTCGAAGACACCCGCTCGCGCGCTCCCGGTCCCGACGTCAACACCGATGAAAACCACGGGCGCGCTCTCTGGCATAGTCAACTTCCCCTATTCACGCGGCCAGATGCCGCTTGATCAACTGGACGCAGCGCCGGGTCTCTTCGATGCAGTCCAGGTGTGGATCGATGTCGGGAATCCATCCCTCGTACTCGATGTTGATGATGTGAGGACGTTCGCTGCTGCGGATCGCCGACATCATTTCAGCGATCGGAAAGTGAGGTTCTTCGCCGCTTTCGTCAAGACGGAGGAGCTTGGCGTGGACCAGTCGAGCGAGCGGCAGGCACTCCTTGAAAAGGGGAAGTTCCGCAGGCATCGGCGAGGCTGTATCCTGCCTCTCGACATGTGTGAGGGGCAGGTCTTTCGTTGCAATGCGCCACGCTTCGAAGTCGGGTACGACGGTCAGTTCCGGCCGGCTGACCTCCCGAACCAGCTTCGCGACAGCCTGCGGCGTGCAAAACGTCCCTTGCGAACGGCCTGACTCAAGTCCTATCGTCAGTTTGTAGGATCGCGCAAGTGGAACCAGCTCTTCCACGATGCGCCTGAACTTCTCCCGGCCCTTCTCGCTCATATACTGGGGCAGGGAATCCACGGGCGTCATCACCACAACCTCGGCGCCCAGGTCCGAGGCGATTTCGAAGCAATTCTCGACCTGATCGACAACCGTGTCGAGTGACGTCGTTTCAGTGGCGCCAAGCAGGTCGGTATAGAACCACATCGACGCCACTCGGAGGTCTGCGTCAAAGATCCTGTTGCGCAGAGTGTGCCGGGATCGCGGCGCTACGTACTGTGGCAGGCGGGAGTAGTCCTCGTTAATCTCGACGGCGTCGATCCCGAAGCTCTGGAGGTTGGCAGGAGGTCCTCAAGGGAGCGCCCTTCGGCTATTGTCAGCTTCTGCAGCGACCATGTGCTGACTGCGATTTCGTGCTGGATCCTGCTCATGCCGCCAACTCCATTTCATTTGTCAGATGTTGATGGAGCGTCGGCCAAAGGCAATCCACCGCCGAGTAGCGATGCGGAGTTGGGAGCGCCGAAGAGCCTCTTCATTCTTAACCCATCGGGTTTCCCGAAGTTCTTTCCGTCCAGTCGTTCGTGCCGTCGTCGACCATCTCGTCTACGAAGCCGTCAGCCTGGATCTCGCGCGCCTGCGCATACTTGGTCCGAAAAGCGGCTTTGTCGTCATCAGCCAGCCAGGCAAGGACGGTGGATTTCGCCGGCTTAGTATCATCCCGGCAGATCGAGCGGAGGCATTCCCCGTCAGCCATACGCTCGCAGATGGTGCCCACCAGGGGCTGTGTGAACCTCGTGGGTCTAACCTGTCATGGGACCTGCCTTCTGATCGGCCGGGGTGCCGTAACGTGGCGTGACGTGACTCAAAAATTCGGATGTGCAGAACAATCAGGGCATTGGATCGTTCAGCGTGGGTGTGGCTAACCTGGGGAGGACAAGATGAAGCTGGTGCCATTCCACTACGCAGGCACTAACAACCCGATAGTTTACATCAACCCCGAACATGTGGTCGCCGTCAGGGCGTTCACCAACAGCACTCACATCTATGTCAGTGTGCTGGGGAAAGATGCCTCGCCGAGCTATTATCCTGTGAGAGAGACGGTCGACGATGTCGTTATGCAGCTAACCGGCTAGCATCCCGATCGGCCGGAACTTCTATACTTCGTCGATGTTGTAGTCGGATGAGCAACACAGATAAAAAAGCCACGAACGGCATGATCAAATTTGTGCTTACTATCTTCGTCATCGCGATGATCATAGCACTGGCGTATCTGGCGTTCTTCACGCCCGGACAAGTGTGAGCTGAACTGCGCGGAGTACACCACATCACCAGCAGCGTGCCGCGCTCGATCTTCCCGCTCATGGCGGCCACCATCTTGGTAGAGATCAAACCGAACGTCAGCGCCACCAGAGCTAGATGCACCCCTGCGAGGGCGTTGCGAACAAGACGGGGTATGCGAGTCAGATGGCCTTGAAGATGCCATCTTGATGCCCGGTCAGGTGAAGGTATGTTCCTCCAGTCGCGTGCAGGCCATCACCAATCCGCTGCCATCCCCGTAGATCAACTTCAATCGATCCGCTTTCCGGGACCGGAATACGAAGACGGCCCTTGCAAAAGGGTCTTTGTGCAGCTCATTCTTGATCAGCGCCGCCAAGCCGTCACCGCCCTTGCGAAAGTCGACCGGCTTGGTGGCCACCATGATCCGAACTCAGTTCGAGGGACCGCACAAGCACGTGCGATAGCGGCGATCCGGGCGGCAGACGCGCCTTCTTCTAGGCGGATCGTGACACCGCCGACATTGATCTCGGGGCGGCTGGCCTTTTTGATTGAAGGCTCAGAAACAGGTGGATCGACAATGATCGCTGCAAGCTCCACCGCATCGTCGGGTGCGGGCAGAACCCGTTTGCCCGGTCGCGCCATCGTTCGCCAAGTCGAGAGGTGGTCCGGCTACAGGACGTGGTCCGGCTGCAGGACGCTCCGCGACCGCATTGACTATCGCGCCTGGCCGAAGGCTCTCCGAAACGATCTGTGCCTTCACCTCGTCCGGCCAGTGCCGGTGAACCTCACCTCCAGACTTCCTGTTTAATGAACTGATCGCGCCGGTGGCCTTCGACACAGTCGCAGGACCTTCGACCATCGACCCATCTCATCTTAGGCTACGCCCTTATACAAGTTCGTACAAAAACTCGCAGATCAGTTCGGCGAGTTTTACCGCGTCGACATCGCTCATGTGGGCAGTATTCTCGATTGCGGTAACCTCGATATCATCACGGTCAACCGCTACGAGATCAAGTATTCTGGCAAACTTGATCTTAAGCTCAATGTCACTTTCGAACTCGTCAAGGGTGACCGCGAGAATGCTGTCATTTGCCTCGACCAACCGGCTTTGAATGCTCTCGGAGGAGGTAGCGAGTGTCCGAACTGCCGAGAAGAAGTGCCCTCGTGCATTGGGATATTTTGCGTCCATGTGGTTCCTTTTTCGCTCTTAGCGCAGGCCTTGGACGTGAGGCCCAACGCGGGTGTACGATCTTGGAGAGGTTTGGTCAACAAATGCTTGTCACCGCCAACTAATGCAGAAGCAGTCGTACGGGCATGGAACAAAAGCCGCAGCGCCGTTGTTCACCAGAATAGCTTCCTCATCGATCTGTCACGCCGCCAGACGGCGGCGCGCGGTCTGAAAGACGAAACATGAACCGGTATGTCGCGCAGTCCCTATCGATTGCACTCGCCCTCTTTTCGGGCAGCATTGCTCACGCCGACGAGGCCCCCTTCCTCAAATCACTGGCTGGAAGCTGGAATGGAAAAGGCACCGTCAAGGTGCGCGTTAATGCGCCAACCATTAACGTGACCTGTCGCTTCAAGTCCGATACGACTGCCGCATCTCTGTCGCTGGACGGAAAGTGCACCAGCCTTGCCATCTTCTCCCGCGTGATCACCGCGGATCTCAAAGCGACCGGCAACAGGTACTCTGGATCCTATGTCGGCGCGGGCACGGGCACCGCTGGCCTCGGGGGACGACGCGCTGGCGACACTATCAACCTCGGGATCACCTGGGCGCAGGAAGTTAACGGCGACCGGAAAGCACAGATGACGATCGAGAAAGTCGGGACCTCGGGGATGCGTCTTACGACAGTCGATACCGATCCAAAGACTGGCAAGGCAGTGGTCACGAGCCGCATCGATCTGCGCCGGAGCTGATCTGGACCTTCATCGCAAGCTATAATATCATCGAGACCATCGGACCAAAGGCAGAAGCAGTCGAATATTTGGGTCTTAGATGAAGTCGACGAGGTTACGCGAAGATCGTTGATGACGGTGGCGAGGCCCGGCGCTCCAATCAACGGTACGACGCAACTCTGCATGCGCCACGTAAAGATCTCCTTCTCACCACGCGCCTTCGGCGACCGACTCGGGCAAGCGGACCAATCGAAAGAGCTTACTGAAAATTCCGGCTCTTGGTCTTCAGCGTGTCGATATGAAGATCCAGACGGACAGCGATCTTGGCTGTGCAGGGTTGCGTTTGAAGGCCTTGCCTTGATGGAGGCCGAACCGGCGACACGGCGTGGCTTCACCACTGGTTTCAGCAATTTAGAAACGGCTGTAAATGCACTGAGCTCAATGTCGACAAACTACGGTTGGGAGTTCAGCGCGCTGCTGAAATCATTCAGCCCGACCATCCGCATCATGGGATCAGATGGCGAAGGAAGAAAGCCGACCGCCTGATAGAAGGCTCGCGCATCATTGGAAATCGCATGCACAAACACGCCTCGTATGCCGAGGATTTCAGCGGCATTGAGCAAGCGTAAGCCTGCGTCGCGCACCAACGCTCTGCCGATCCCCGCCCCTGATAGGACTGATCAATGGCGAGACGACCAAGCACGGCAGCCGGAATTGGATCGGGCATGTTGCGCCGAAAACGGCCTGGCGCTTCCGGCTGTTTCACGGCCGCCCCGGAAGCGAGTGCGTAATAAGCGATGACGCGATTTTCTTCACACACGACAAAGGTGCGCGATGCGCCACCTACCTGATTGGCGCGGGCGCGGCGACGCAGCCAGTCGTTCAATTTAGGGACACTGGAATTGAATTCTGAAAGCTCGTGATGATCGGCCAGTGGGATGGGTGCGCTGAGAGTCACGCCTCATCCCACGGCGCTTTGGTGGACATCGTGCGTCTCAGACGCTCATTGGGCTGCGGGGGTACATCCAGTCGGGCAAGGTATTCGGCATAGATTTCGGGGCTAACCGTGAATATGGTACGGTCAAGCAGCACCTCCTCGGCACGACGCTCTGAAGCCTCCAGCATGAAATCTGTGCGCGTCTTGCCGAGCAATTCAGCGGCGCGGTCGATCAAGTTGCGGGTCGCAGGCTTGATTCGCATATTCAGCGGCACGCTGGCGTCCGGGCTTATACTTGTATGCGAGGTGGTGGGCATAGAAATCTCCGATCTCCACCCCATATAGCGTAACGTTCGCGTCGTGCCGTTTCGCTACCCTATTTCATAGCGGGTCTTGAACCAGTTCGAACTGCCGACGCGCGGTTCAGCGGACCGCACCCGCTGGTTCCTGCCGCACCAGCCATTGGCTTATGCGACGACCGCCGAACCGTTGACGAGCTGACTAACGGAAATCAGGCCAGCAACATTCGTTCCGGTGCCAAACGCTGCAATGACACCGAGTGATACAGGGCGAAATATCCGCTGCGACCATTCAGGTCGCATAGCCAATCGCGAGATCGGTACATATGCCAAGGCAACTGCAGCGAGACCTCCTTTCGATTCCTCTGAAAAATCGACCTTAGATAGCACCGCCGAGACCGGCTGTTCTCCGATCCGACGCCAGTAGGAACTTTCATGTCGCGGCGGTGTTGTCGTTACGGCGCTGGCAGATCTGCCGCGTAAAGAAACAAAACTATGGGAGCTGACTGATGAGTGATACGGAGCAACCGGACCAACAGACGCCTCCTTCCCCGGGGAGCCCAGCTCCAGCCGCGACACCAACCTCAACCGGGCCGATCTCGTCCACACCAGATGAGCCGACGGTAGAGGCGTCGGTAGACAGCGCGCCGGCATTATCAGCCGACAGCCAGACCCTGCAGGAGCGTCCAAAAACCAAAGGCGTGGCCGATATTGTCTTCCTCGTCGACGTTACCGGCAGCATGGAACCCTGCATCGACGCACTGCGGCGAAATATCGAAGCCTTTATTGACTCCTTGAGCCAAGGCGACCCGAACAACGCCGCCCCTGTCAAAGATTGGCGCGGCAAGGTTGTCGGCTATCGTGACATTGAGGCAGCCGAAGCGGAAGGCCTGCCATGGATCGTCGACAATGAGTTCGTGCGCGATGCCAGCGCGCTCAAGGCGCAGCTTAGCACGTTACAGGCAAATGGGGGTGGGGACGAGCCGGAGTCGCTCCTCGATGCTCTTTATAAAGTTGCCTCTATGGAGGCTGTGCCGAAAGGTTCGCAGACGGAGGATCCGACGAAATGGCGCTATAGAAGCGATGCGGCGCGTGTTGTCATCGTCTTCACCGATGCTTCATTCAAGGAGACCATGAGTATTGCCGAGGCAAAGGGCGGCTCGTTGCAAGACGTGGCTAACCTTATCATGGCCAATCGAATTATTCTCAGCCTCTTTGCCCCGAATTTCGAGGGCTACGATAGACTGAGTCAGATCGACAAGTCGGAATGGGAGGTGGTGGAATACGAAGGGCTGAACCCGCAGGAGGCGCTTCAGAAATTTACCTCCGACCCGGTTAACTTCCGTAACACCCTGAAGCAGTTGGCCGCCAGTGTATCCCGGTCGGCGGCGACCGTAGCGCTTTAGCGACTGATCCGATAGCCATGGCCAAGAAGCTGAAAATAGGCGACCGGATCCGGCAGTATCGCGTCACGAAAGTCTTCGGACCGGGAATGATGGCTATTTCCTATGGAGCTGAGACTTCGAGCGGCGAGAAAGTTTTTCTCAAGCAGTACAAGTCTCCTGCTCCGACGGTTGTCTGGTATGGGGCCTTCATTGCTTATCAGAACGAGCTCGGAGCACGCGTGCGGAATGGCCGCGCTGCTCAATTTGCGGTGCGCCAGGTCGATGCATTCGAAGAGATCTGGGGCGGGCCTTGCTACTTTCAGGCATTTGAGTTCGTCGAAAATGGTGCAGACCTGCAGCAAATGCTCGATGAGGAGCGGGAGCAGCATCGTCGCACCAAGCAGGCCGCAACTAACGATGCCACGGTTTGGGCACGTCACCTCACATGGTCCAAGGTGTTCATGACCGGTATCGCGGCACTGCACGAATCCAAGGTCGTCCACGCGGATCTCAAACCGGCGAACGCATATTTGATCACTGACCCGTCGATCAGCTCCGGCTACCAGCTTAAGCTGATCGATATGGACTTCTCCTTGTTGGCTGACCGCCGCGCGCCCTGGCACGGGCATCAGGGTTATGTTGGCACTGACAACTATCGATCCCCCGAACATATGACGCGCGGCGCTATTCCGGGACTGGCTTCGGATATTTTCACCTGCGGCCTAATACTTTACGAACTTCTCGCCGGCCATCATCCGTACTGGACCCAGGACCAGGCTGATTATGCAAAGCTTGTGCAGAGCTATACCGCCAAAGCTCCGGCACTTGCCGGGTTGATGCCGGCACCTGCGAGCAATGCCGACGTCAGTTCCGTCCTCCACCGATGCCTGTCTCCAGATCCCGCTGCGAGACCGACGGCTGCGGAAGTTCGGGCTATTTTAAGTGGACGCGGCGCAGGCTCTGCCTTCTCCGGACAGAAAGCTGCTGCATCGACAACAAAAGGCATCGCTCCTCCCGCTTCCGCAGAACTGATCATTTCCGAGAGAATCGAATTGCTTGGTGCGGGCGGACGTTCGCTTCAGATCGGGGTGATGACGGAACTTGGAAAACCTCTGTTGCGGCAGTTCGGGCCGGAAAGCGAGTTCTGGGATGATCGCCAATGTGTCCTTGACCGAAATCCCACACGGCAATGGGTGGTATCTCCCGTGGTTGGTGCGACCAACGAAACACTGGTGAACGGCCTGACCCTGACAGCTCCTCATCCGCTCAGGCAAGGTGATTGCATTGCGGTCGGCCGCCAGGCCAAAGGCATCGCCAAGATGCCCCTTACGGTCCGGGCGCTCAACAAATGAACTCGGCCGGCGGACGTGAGAAGTCCGATCCTCCCTGCGAGCAGTCGGCGATAGCAGAGGCTCATCCGGTGATGACAGATGTACCCAAAGACGAACCGGGGGCGCCGGGTCCTTCCAGTCCCCTCGGCGCGCTTGCCGCAGATGTTCCAGCTGTGGGCCCCGAACCTCCACCGGCGGTTGTTGCGCCGTTGGACGGAGAGCCGGCGTCCAGGACGGAAGGCCTGCCGTCTGACCAGGATCTTTCGAAGGTGACGGCCTTTGCTCCGTTAGAAATCGTCGATGTGAATGACCTTGATTGGAAAGCTGTTCTCAACCGGGCCAGCCCGTCTTCCATCCGCTCCGATATTCGGTCGACGGTGGAAAGAATGGAGGGTCTGCTTGACCGGGCCGACGGCCCAGGCATGTTGTTCGACAAATTCCGCGCCGATCCCACCGACAAAGTCATCAAGATTTCGGACTTCGATGCCGAAATCCCGTTGTGGATCATCGGCGACTTGCATGGTGATCTTCTGGCGCTCGAAGCTGCACTCGTGGCAATGAAACCCCCGGACCTGCAGCCCGGAGACGGCCCACCAAGGACCCTGTTTCTCGGCGATCTCTTCGATGACGAGGGTTTTAGCCTCGAAGTCCTTCTCCGCGTATTTGAACTGATCGTAGACGCGCCCGACCGCGTGTGCGTCATCGCCGGCAATCACGATGAAGCACTGTCTTACGATGGCGTACGATTTTCCTCGAGCGTGACGCCATCGGACTTTGCCGACTTCCTCAACGCTAACCTCACCCACGAATGGATCGAGCGGGCCGGTAAGCTTGCCGTGCGCCTGTTTACGAACGCTCCGCGCGCACTCTTCTTTCCCGACGGATTGCTTGCCGCCCATGGAGGCTTTCCGCTGGTTGACTTGCATCCCGACCTCGCTGAGTCGGGGGAATGGAACAACCCGATGTGCCTGTCTGATTTTGTATGGACAAGGGCCCATCCGAAAGCCCGCAGGAAGCTGCCAAACCGTTTCTCCCGCGGGAGCCAGTTCGGCTACGAGGACTTCGCTGCTTTTTGCTCTTTGAGTGCTGGTCTCGGACGGCCCGTCACACATATGGTACGCGGCCACGATCACGTGGAAGACAGGTATGCGAGCTTCCCCTACTATCGAGCTAATCCGCTGCTCACGACCGTCGCACTTTCGCGTCGGTTGAGCCGCGAGGCTTTCGGGCCCTACGAGCGGGTTCCCACCATGGCGCGATATGTCGAAGGAGCCATGCCGAGCGTGTATCGGTTGCACATTCCCGCGGAAATGATCCGTGCCTATTATCCGCAGCCGGCCGCCGATAGCATCGACAATCACCCGAGCCAGGAGCCTCAACCATGACAGGCGTCATCTTGCGTTGTCCAAACTGCGGCACCGCCACAGCGACCGCCGGTGAGTGCGAGGCCTGTCACGAGGCACAAGTCCGCTTCTACTGTAAGAACCATACGCCGGGGCACTGGTTAGATGCACCCGCATGTCCGCAATGCGGCGCAAAGTTTGGCGATGCACTGCGTCCGACGGCACCGTCGGTCCGCCCTCCCGTTCGCCCACGTCCCCCGGCCCCTTCTCCCAAAGCAGCGTCTCGCCCGGCACCACCACCGCTGGATGCGAGCCCCGGGCCATGGGGTCGGAAGGAGCGACGGAGGTCTGTCCGTCCCGACGTCGAGGCCGATGGCGCCTCAGCTGGCGACATCCGCACGGCAAGAATGCTGGAGATGCTTCGAGCTCTCTCCCGCGCCGGTCGTATCAGTCGGCGGTCGACCTATCCCGTTCCGGAAGCGCCACCTGCAAGCGCAGCAGCGGGGGGGTGCCTGATGCGCTTTATGCTCCTCGTGATGTTCTTGTTCATCATCCTACCGCTGATATTTTCCCTGATAGGAGGCTCTCTACTTGGCGTACTCGACGGCTATTACTTCTGAGGATCGACGACTAGGCCAAGCGCCAGGCGACTGAGGCCGGATCGACGCGCCATCCGATCTGTTTGTACCTTATACGTGCCGCTCCACAAGCTATCCTGCCGCGGCCGTGCGGAGCACAGGGTGTCCGCGACTCGAATCGAAACCTCCCGGATGTGCTGACGGAAAACCTGTCGGAACTCCCTGAAGTTATTCGAACCCGAGAGCAGTTGCGACTCGCAAACGGTCGCGTCTTCTGCCACATCGACAACGGCATTCCGGACGGCATCCGCACCGATGTGAGCGGAAATCTCTGGTCGCGCGCAGCCGATGGGATCCACTGCGTCGACACGACGGGGAACTGATCGGCAAGATCCGTGTCCCCAGACCGTTGCAAACCTCCCCCTTCGGCGGGCCCAAGCGCAACCGCCCCTTCATCGCCGCTACCCGCTCACTCTATTCGGTCTACGTCGCAGCAACCGGCGCCCAGACGCCGTAGGCTGGCGAACTGGCGCCTATATCGGGGCCGTCCGGCGGACACGGCACGTTCCGACTTCCTGTTGACGGGATTCTCATCGAGGCCCGCCCGCGGCGGCGGTCGCAATATCTGGCTATTGGCAGGGCACAGAAACCATTCGAGCGCCGGGTCCGAGCGCGATAGTTTAATAAGACTCAGCTAACTTACGCTTAAGTTTTAGTTAAAATGCGATTCACTGTGTTTGCAGATGATGGGCGACGTTCTCGGCAGCTGACGCGTTAAGACGCCATGCAACAGATTTACCGCCAATGGCAGCTCTCCTCCCAGAACGCGACGAGCTACCGCGCCAAATACATCCTGGCGACCGAGATCCTGAAATCCGATATGTCTTCTCGTGAAATCCGCCGAGCTGCCCGCCGTGTCGTTCGTGCGCTCGAAGCCGTCATCGATCTTCCTATTGCCGCCGCTGATGTACTGAGGACGGCGCGGGAGCACTTTGGAGCATTGACGGAACTCCTTGCAGCAATCGAACCCCTGCCAGCCGGTGATTATGCGCATTGTCCCGAGCCGCAAGGGCCGCGACAGGAAGCTGATGCAACCCTTGGCCATGGGAACCGGGAGGGCTCGGCTCCTGACATGGTGCCGAGCGGGTTTGAGCTGACCCAGCAGGATCGCCACGTCGGTAAGCAAAGCGTGGACGGGCTAACCCTACGACCGAACTGACCTCTCGAAATCCTCACCAGCCGTTGCGCGAATTTTGAGGGATCTTGTGGCCGTTCGCCGTCGAGATTGCGCGCTTGGTCGAGCAACAGCAACGTTGCGTCCTCTTGATAAAATGCATCGTCCTCGACGGCCGCGATGGCTTTAATCACGGGATGTGCCAGGTTGATTTCGAGGATCGGCTTGGCGGCTGCCTGGAGACGACCTGCGTTTTGCAGGATCTTTTCCATCTGCCTGTCATAGCCGTCTTCCGGCGCAACCAGGCAGACCGCGCTCTCCGTCAAGCGGTCGGATGCCCGAACATCGGCGACTTGACCGGCCAGTTTTTCTCTAGCGAAGCCAATAAATGTCGCCAAACCGGCGCTGTCCGTGCCAACGGGAGCCACATGGACGCTTGTTTGATCGCCGCGGTTCGGAAAGTGCCAGTACGACCCTCAGTTTGTTTTTCGGGACTGTGAAATGCTTTAGCGCGATTCCGGCTGTGGAGAACGATGGTTCTGCTCGGAAACTAAAGCCTGGGCGGCCGGTCGGCGGAAATCGAAAGCGTAAATGCAGGAGTCAATGGCGTATTCAGGAATCACTTACGCAAGCATCCTTCCAAGGCCCTGCGGCGGATGACTGGTGCCGCCAACGGAAGATCCTCGATACGAGACCCGTGCTTGGAACCTTACCATTCTATTTGGTGGCAACGTTCCTTGCCATCCCGACCGAACGCGGCGTGGTTTCGACGAAACCGAACTGCCGGTAAAGGTAATTTGCCGGGCCGTCGGCGATCAGACTGACATAGGCGGTCTTCGGCAACTGGTTCTCGATATAGTCCGTCAGTGCAGCCATGATCATCTTGCCGAGCCCCCTGCCCTGGTGTTCGGGCATGATCGCGATGTCGGTGACCTGAAAGAAGCAGCCTCCGTCGCCGATGATGCGGCCCATGCCGATGATCGTGTCACCGCTCATCAGGCAGACGCCAAAGATCGAATTGGGCAGCCCCTTTTCGGCAGCCTCTCTCGAAAAAGGGCTGAGGCCAGAGGCTTGGCGCAGGCGCAAATAATCGTCAATACCTGGGACGTGGGACTCGATGCGGTAGTCGCCATGCTGGGTCAATTGGATGCCTTTCAATACACGTCTCCTAAAATGTCCTACAGCACTATCGCGTCTCCAGCGGCCGATAGGCAAGCATTGGCGCTGTAAAACCGGCCACGGAGTAAAAGGGTTCTGAGAATTCAAGAGGAACCGTCATGGCTACCGGTACCGGACGACGACATGGAAGAGGCCTCCGGGATGTGTACCCAGCGAACTCGTACTGACGCGAGAGGACGTGGTCCCTCCGTGTTCTTGATGCTGGCGACCACAAACGAGTGATGGCTGGGCCGGCGGGCTCAGCGGCGGACGCGGTAGCGGATGTGCGTGGCCTCGGGTGTATCGATCACCCGAACGATCTCCAACTCGACGCGCGATGGTAAGACTTCGAACATTCGGCGGCCACCTCCGAACAAGA
>Ga0102592_1002569_pt1 | contig 15413 bp, 13 predicted proteins | sample AraplaCol_mMF_r2_FD_76861 | JGI IMG/M metagenome (GOLD analysis project Ga0102592, IMG submission 76861) | Arabidopsis root microbial communities from North Carolina, USA - plate scrape MF_Col_mMF_r2 (SPADES assembly) (version 2) | ecosystem: Host-associated > Plants > Roots > Endosphere...
GTTCGGGACTCGGCTCGCTGGTGGTGATTGCGGCCATCCTCGGAGGCGCCGCTGCAGCGTTCGCATATACTGCGGGCTGGCTGTCGCCCGATCGCCTGACGCCGGAGCGGATGATCGCGGCGCTGACGCCGCCGGGCGGCGCGCCGCTCGGGCATCGGCGCAATCATGCCAAGGGGATTTGCTTCACCGGGGTCTTCGAAGCGAACGGAAACGGCCAGGCGCTCTCGCGGGCTAGGGTGTTTGAGCGGGGCAATTATCCTGCGCTGGGCCGCTTCAATCTCGGCACGGCCGATCCGAACGCCGTCGATGCAACCGTACGCGTCCGCGGTTTGGGCTTGCAGATCACGGCGGGCGGCGACGAGTGGCGGATGGCAATGATCAACCCGCCGTTCTTTGCAGTTTCCACGCCGCAGTCGTTTCACGACCTGCTGATTGCGTCCGGCAAGAAGGATCCGGACGCGATGAAGACGTTCATTCAGGCAAATCCGGAATTCGCCGCCTTCGCGACCTGGGCCAAGACGGCGCCCTGGACCGCGAGCTACGCAGAGGAGCCTTACCACGGGCTCAACAGCTTCATCTTCACGGACGCAGAGGGCGGTGAACACGCGGTGCGATGGTCGCTGTTGCCGGCGGCGCCTGTCGTTCCGATATCGCAAGCCGAGCTGGAAAAGCGCGGTCCGGATTTTCTCGAGCAGGAGATCGTGGAGCGGGTCCGCGCATCCGGCCCGCAACGCTGGACCATGGTCACGACGGTTGCCGATCCCGGCGATCCGACCGCGGATCCGAGCAAGGCCTGGCCGGAGGGCCGCCGCACAGTTCAGGTCGGAAGTCTCGTCGTGCAGCAGATCGAACAGGAGCGGGACGGGCGGTGTCGCGACATCAATTTCGATCCGACCGTGCTGCCGCGTGGGATCCGGCTGTCGGACGATCCGTTCCCGGCTGCGCGCTCGTCGGTCTATCGCAAGTCCTACGACCTTCGCGCCGCCGAGGCCAATGACTATCCGAGAACCGGGACCGCCAAGCCATGAACAACGAGGCCCATCGTTTCGCGCCGATCCAGCGGCTTCTGCATTGGCTGATGGCGGCGTGCATCATTGCCATGCTCTTCATCGGTGTCGGCATGGTATCGACCGTGACGCCCAAATATCCGTCGCTCATCCTGATCCACGAGACGCTCGGCGTCACTCTTCTGTTGCTCGTCGCGATCAGGCTGGCGCTGCGGCTGCACTACGGCGCGCCGCGATTGCCGGCTGACCTTCCGCACGCGATCAGGCTGGCAGCGCGGTTGTCGCATCTTGCCCTCTATGGCTTCATGATCATCATGCCGCTATTGGGGCTCGGCATGCTCTGGGCCGCGGCCTATCCGGTCGTCCTGCTTGGCGGGATTCAGATTCCGGCGTTGCTGCCGCAGAGCGACCGCGCGCACACGCTGCTGTGGAACGCCCATGTCTATCTCGGCTTCGCGTTCTTTGCCCTCGTGCTGCTGCACGTAGCGGCAGCGCTGTTTCACGCGTTGATCCGCCGTGACGGAGTTTTCAGATCAATCGCACCCCTGCCACTGCGGAACACCACCACGCCGGCCGAATGAGCGCCTCGCAAGCCGGCGAAACGCGCGGCTAGAGTTTTCAACCCCCAGCAAGGATGACGATAATGACCAAGGCAGATATCGAAACCCCGACGGATCTCGGGACCAATGCGAACCGGGACATTCCCGCTGCCCTGAGGGCGCTGCTGGCGGACGTGTTTGCGCTCTATCTGAAGACCAAGAACTTCCATTGGCACGTGTCGGGCCGGCACTTCCGCGATTATCATCTCCTGCTCGACGAACAGGCCGAGCAGATCTTCGCCATGACCGACGACATTGCCGAGCGGGCGCGCAAGATCGGGCGAACGACGTTGCGGTCGATAGGGCATATTGCGCGCGAGCAGCGCATTCTCGACAACGACGCGGACTATGTCGATCCGCAGGACATGCTGGCCGAACTGCGCAGCGACAATCAACAGCTGACGCGGGAGATGCGCCGCGTCCACGAGCTCTGCGACGAATATGGCGACGTCGCCACCGCAAGCGTGCTGGAAAACTGGATCGACGAGACCGAGCGGCGGATCTGGTTCCTCTACGAGACCGGGCGGAGCGGTCCAAATGCGTAGGCAGCGGATGCGCAATGAAGCCGGCAGGCGCCGCCGGGCCTTACGGCAGTCCGCCCGGTCGGCGAGGGCCTGAGCCGTGATGATGGGCTCTACATTCACGCGGCATCGCGAGATCGCCTGGCGAGGCGGCCGGGCGACATCGACCTCGCGGTTGGTCGCCGAGGAAAGCGCCATCGCGCTCACCTACAACGGATCGACCCATGCCGTGATGATGGGGACGCCGGCCGATCTCGAGGATTTCGGGGTCGGCTTCAGCATCACCGAGGCCATCATCGGCAGCGCGAGCGAGATCCGGAGCATCGAACTGATCTCGAACGAGCTCGGCATGGAGGTGCGCATGTGGCTCGATGGCGATCGCGCGGCGGTACTCGCCGCGCGGCGCCGCGCGATCAGCGGACCGGTCGGGTGCGGGCTGTGCGGCATTGAAAGCCTCGAACAGGCGCGCCGCACGCCCTCGCGGGTCGAGGGGAGCGTCGTTGCCTTTCATGCGCGGGACCTGCTGAGCGCCATGCAGGCGTTGTCTCCGCTTCAGACCCTGAACCAGCAGACGAGGTCCGTTCACGCGGCCGCGTTCTGGCGTCCCCGCACCGGCATAACACTGGTCAGGGAGGACGTCGGCCGACACAACGCGCTCGACAAGCTCGCCGGTGCCATCGTCCGCGACGGCAGCTCGGCCCGCGACGGCGCCGTGCTGCTGACCAGCCGCGTTTCGGTGGAAATGGTGCAGAAGGCAGCCATGATCGGCGCGCCAGTCGTCGTCGCGGTTTCCGCGCCGACCGCGCTCGCCATCCAGACCGCGAACGAGGCGGGTATCACGCTGCTCGCCGTCGCCCGCGACGACGGATACGGCGTCTTCACGCATCCGCGTCGCGTGCTGCTGCCCGAACAGGCCGCGCCGCATACCGGCTGCTGATTTCGGGGCTGCGACAATGGCGATGCAAGCCGTATCACCGGATCAATTGGCCGGCGCGCGCATAGAGGTCCAGGCTCCGGAACGATCGTTGCTGGTTGCTTCCCTGCTGAGCCTGTCAGGCGGCTTCCTCGACGCATATACGTGGCTCTCGCTCGGCGTGTTCGCGAGCTCGCAGACCGGCAACGTCGTCTTTCTCGGGATCGATGCGCAGTCCGGGCAGTGGCAGCGCATGCATCACCATCTGCTTCCGCTTGCAGCCTTCATCCTGGGCTCGCTGGTGGCGGTTCGCAGCCGGGCGATGCTGGGCTGCCTCGTTGGGGAGATCCTGTGCCTGGCTGCGGCGATGCTGCTGCTTCATCATGTTCCCGACGAGATCACGATTCTCGTCCTCTCGTTCGGCGTCGCGCTGCAATCGGCGAGCTTCAGGCAGGTCGGCCACTGGAAGTATCTCTCGGTCACCGTCACCGGAAACATGCTTCGCGCGATCGACCAGGTCGTTGCCGGCACTGATCGCGATGCGGCGCGCGGCGCCGGAACGATGCTCGTGCTTTGCCTGATGCTCCTGCTCGGAGCCGCCCTCGGCGGCTGCGTGACGAGGTGGCTGGGAACGTGGAGCCTCGCTCTGCCGATTGCCTGCTCTGCGTGCGTTCTCTGGCTCTGCCGCCGGCCAGGCCATCCGCGCTGAAGCCAAGGCGTCCATGCCATTCGGCAAAAGAACGTTCGTTCGCGGAAGCGTGCGGGCCATGCGGTCCGTACACTTTCGTTCATTGCCGCAAACATGCGTCCGGCATCGACTGCCATGGGGGGCGAGGGATGAACGACTTCCGCAACGAGACCGATAGCCTGGATAATGCGAAGGCCATTGGCGCGGCAACCGCTGCAGTGCGCGAGATCGACGACGGTCCGCAGCCGGCCGCACGCGCGCTGGCAGAACGCGGCTGAACGGGAGCTTGTCCGATGGATCCGACGGCTCTCCTCCTGTCGCGGCTGCAATTCGCCTTCACCATCTCGTTCCATATCATCTTTCCCGCGTTCACGATCGGGCTGGCCGCCTGGCTCACGGTGCTCGAAGCGATGCACCAGTACACCGGCAAGCCGGTCTACCGCATCCTGTTCGAGTTCTGGCTGAAGATCTTCGGCGTGGCCTTCGGCATGGGCGTGGTCTCGGGCGTTGTGATGGCGTTTCAGTTCGGAACGAACTGGAGCGTGTTGTCGCGGATGTCGGGCCCGATCCAGGGGCCGCTGCTCTCCTACGAGACATTCACCGCCTTCATGCTGGAGGCGGGCTTTTTCGGTATTCTCATCTTCGGTCGTCCCCGGGTGCCGCCGTGGTTCTACCTGTTCTCGACCGCGATGGTCGCGCTGGGAACGACGCTTTCGGCGTTCTGGATCATGGTCAACAACAGCTGGATGCAGGTGCCGACCGGCTACGTCCTGCAAAACGGCCAGTTCGTCCCCAACGACTGGGTCCAGATCATCTTCAACCGGGTGGTCTGGGTCCGCTTTCCGCACATGCTGCTGGCGTCCTACCTCACCGGCGCGTTCTGCGTGGCCGCAACCGGCGCGTGGTATCTGCTGCGGCGGGCCTATCGCGCGGAAGCTCATGTCATGCTGCGGATGGGCCTCGCGCTTGCAGCGATGCTGCTGCCGGTCCAGCTCCTGATCGGCCATCTCGTCGGTGACTACGTCCACGATTATCAGCCGGCCAAGTTTGCGGCGATCGAGGCGCGCTGGCACGACGAGCAACCGGCCTCGGAGGTGCTGATCGCGATCCCCGATCCGAGCACCGAGTCGAACAGATATGCCCTGTCGATTCCGGTGCTCGGCAGCGTCATCGGCAGCATGAGCCTGACGTCGAAGGAGGTCGGGCTGACCAGCTTCGCGCCGCAGGACCGGCCGCCGGTCGTAATCCCGTTCTTTGCGTTCCGCATCATGGTCGGCTGCGGCCTCGTGATGCTCGGGCTCGCCTGGCTCGGGACCTGGCTTGGCCTCAAGCATCGGCTCGATCGGAACCGGTTGCTGCTGTGGGGCATCTTCCTCAGCTTCCCGCTGCCATGGATCGCGATCCTGACCGGCTGGTACACCGCGGAGGTCGGCCGCCAGCCCTGGACGATCTATGGCGTATTGCGAACCGCCGATGCCGTGACGCCATCCCTGACGGCGGCGGCAGCGACAGTTTCGCTGATCCTGTTCGTTGCGGTCTACGCGTTCATCTTCTCGTTCGGGACCTACTACATCTACCGGCTGCTGCGCGCCGGGCCGGCCGGGCTCGGCGGCAAGCCCCTGCACGTTCCCGTGCCCAACCGGCCGATGTCGCTCGCCGACGGGGGGCCGACCTTGCACGGCAGTCTCGAAGCGGGAGAATAGACATGGTGATGTTCTGGGTTGCGCTGCTGGCCATCAGCATTCTGATCTATCTTCTGCTGGACGGGTTCGATCTCGGCGTCGGGATGCTGTTCGGCCTCGCTGACGGCGAGGCGAGGCGTGAGGAGATGCTGCGCACGATCGCTCCGGTCTGGGACGGCAATGAGACCTGGCTCGTCGTCACCGGCGTGATCATGTGGGGTGCGTTCCCCCTGGTCTATTCCATGCTGATGCCTGCTCTTTACATCCCGGTCGTGGTGATGCTGCTGGGATTGATCCTGCGCGGTGTCGCGTTCGAATTTCGCGGCAAGGCCTCGCGTTCGCGCCGCGTGTGGGACGTCAGCTTCACAATGGGATCACTTGCGGCCAGCTTCATGCAAGGCGCGATGGTCGGAGCGCTCGTCGAGGGACTGCAGTTCTCCAACGGTGAATATACCGGCGGAACATTCGGCTGGCTCACCGGCTTTTCGGTCCTGTGCGGGATCGGCCTGTGCTTCGGCTACGCGCTGCTCGGTGCCTGCTGGCTCGTGCGAAAGTGCGAGGGCCCGGTCCGCGAAGCGACGCGGCGTCAGATCCCGTTGCTCGCGGTCGCTGTGCTGGCTTTCCTTGTGGTGGTCTTCGCGCATGCCCTCGTCGAGCATCTGCCAATCCTGCGCCGATGGACCGAGCGACCCTATCTGTTCGCGTTTCCCCTCATCGGCGCCGGCGCCGCCGCAATGCTCGCCACCAGTATCCTGCGCGGGGACGATTACTGGCCGTTCCACATGGTGGCGTTGATCTTTGCGTCGGCCTTCGGCACGCTTGCCTTGTCGTTCTGGCCCTACATGATCCCGTTCGTCGTGACGATAGACGAGGCGGCGGCGCCCCGCGCAAGCCTCGCCTTCATGTTCTGGGGCGCCGGCCTGTTCGTGTTTCCGCTGATGCTGCTCTATGTCGCCGTGGGTTATCGCGTCTTTCGCGGCAAGACGGACATGGCGGCGGATTACGACTGACGGCTGCAGGTGCGAACAGCGGAGCAAAGGAAAGGCGCCGGCTTCGGCGCCTCTCTCGTTCGGGACACTTTGACGTCCTTGTTCAGGACTTGTTCAGGACTTGGGCATGACGCCGGGGCCATTGACCGGCCATTGCGCGACCAGCTTCTCGTCGATGTTGAAATGCTGGGCCACCAGCTTGGGCGGCGTGTGCGTCAGCCATTTGGAGAGCGAGACCTCTTCGTAGCGCGGTGCACGGAACACACCGATGAACTGCAGCTCGGTATCTCCGACGTTCTCGACATAGTGACCGAGGTTGCGTCGGACATAGCCGATGTCGCCAGCCGAGAAATCGGTGGTCAGCGCGTTGGGGCCGGTGTCGAACACGGTCATCCGCGCCTTGCCCTTGATGTAGTACTGCCACTCGTCGGCGTTCGGGTGCCAGTGCATCTCCCGCACCGCGCCCGGCGGCATCGTCACCAGTGCCGCGGCGATGGTGGTGGCGACCTTGAAGTTGCTGCTGTCGGCGACGCGGATACTTCCTGCGGCACTCTCCTTGACCGGGGCCGAGCTGCCGAGCGAATAAATGAAGGGATAGGGCGGGGCTTCGGCGTTCCTGGCGATCGCGGCGCGATCGGCGGCGAGATCGCCGGGCACCGTCCCCTGGAAGATCCAGAGATTGTGCAGCGGAATCTTCGCGAAGGTGTCGGCCGGGACGCCGAAATTCTTTGCCAGCACCTCGGGCGGAGTGTGGGCAAGCCAGTCCGTCACCAGCAGCGTGTTGAACTCGTTGGCGTGGCCGTCGTCGAAGCAGATCACGAACTCGCAGCCGTCGGGCCCGAGGCCTTGCAGCGAGTGCGGCGCGCCCGCCGGAAAATACCAGAGGTCGCCGGCCTTGAGGTCGCCGACATAGGGGCGCCCCTGCGTGTCGAGCACCGTGACGCGGCAGGAGCCGTAAGTCATGATCGCCCACTCGGCGGCCTGATGCCAGTGCAGCTCGCGGATGCCGCCGGCGGCCAGGCGCATGTTGACGCCGGAGATCTCCTTGGAGATGGCGAAATCCTCGACGGTGACTTGACGAGCCCAGCCGCCATTCTGGATGCGCTTCGGCGCGTTGTTGAACGAGGCCCAATCCATCGGCAGGCCGCCGACGTCGGTTGCGGGCGGGGTTTGTACCGAGGGAAACTGCTTGGCCAAAGCCGGATTCTGCGGACCGGGATCGGTCAGGCTTCCGGGGCTCCTGGCGTTGATGGCACCTTGCGGCGGCTCATCGGGATTGCCGAAGGTTGCGGCCTGCGCACTCGCGCCGACCATGGCGGCGCCTGCCGCAGACACGGCCAGTAGATCACGTCTCGAAAACATCTCTGGTTCCTCCTGAAATCGTTCAAAGCCCTCCGCTTTGTCGGGCTCCAGCCACGAAGCCTAGTTTCCGGTCTCCGGTTCAGCTTCCGGGAACAGCGCTCTTTTTGTCGGAATGCACTGGGACGGACCGGCCAGGTTTGAGCGTACGCAATCGGAAAAATTGCCTTCGTTTTGAAAAGACAGCGATGCCGGCGCGATCCTTAACTCACCGGAATTGTCATATTGAGAGACATCGAAATGACCACGAAATCGGTTCGTCCCTATCGTGAACCCGCCGGCGGCTGGGGTGCGCTCAAGGCGCTCGGCGAGGCTCTGCTGCTGCAGGGAGTGCCGCTGAAGGGTGCGGCGACCCTGCGCCGGATGAACCAGCCGGAGGGCTTCGATTGTCCCGGTTGCGCCTGGCCCGATCCGAAGCACACATCGTCGTTCGAGTTCTGCGAGAATGGCGGCAAGGCGGTCGCCTGGGAGGCGACATCGAAGCGCTGCACGCCGGAATTCTTCGCCGAACATACCGTCACCGAGCTTGCGGGCTGGAGCGACTACGAGCTCGAAATGGTCGGCCGGCTCACCCACCCGATGGCCTACGATGCCGCATCCGACCGCTATCTCCCGGTGCAATGGAGCGATGCGTTCGAGACGATCGGGCGCGAGCTCCAGGCGCTGCCTGATCCGAACATGGCGGAGTTCTACACCTCGGGGCGGACCTCGAACGAGGCCGCCTTCCTCTATCAGCTGTTCGTGCGCGAATACGGCACCAACAATTTCCCCGACTGCTCGAACATGTGCCACGAGGCGACCAGCGTCGGTCTGCCGCACTCGCTCGGCGTCGGCAAGGGCACCGTGCTGCTGGAGGATTTCGACAAGGCCGATTGCATCTTCATCTTCGGCCAGAATCCGGGCACCAACAGCCCGCGGATGATGACGAGCCTGCGCAATGCGGCGCGCCGCGGCGCCTCCATCATCTCGTTCAATCCGTTTCGCGAGCGGGCGCTGGAGCGCTTCCAGGCGCCGCAGAGCCCGGTCGAGATGATCACGCTGTCGTCGACGACGATCAGCTCGAAGCTGTTCCAGGTGCGGGTCGGCGGCGACGTCGCCGTCCTCAAGGGGATCATGAAGATACTGGTCGAGGCGGACGAAACCGCCCGCGCGGCCGAGCAGCCGGAGATTCTGGACTGGGATTTCATCCGCGGCCACACGCTCGGCGTCGAGGCTTTGATCGACGACCTCAAGCGCACCCAATGGCCCGATATCGAACGTCAGTCCGGCCTGACGCGCGAAGACTTGGAATATGCGGCCGGCGCCTATATGAAAGCGGAGCGGGCCATCCTCGTCTACGGCATGGGCGTCACCCAGCACTGGCGCGGCGCGAGCAACGTCCAGCAGATCGCGAACCTTGCTCTGTTGCGCGGCAATGTCGGGCGCGAGGGCGCCGGCGTCTGCCCGGTTCGCGGTCATTCCAACGTGCAGGGCGATCGCACCGTGGGTATCACGGAGGTTCCCAAGGCGGACTTCCTCGACCGCCTCGAGCAGCGCTTCGGCTTCAAGCCGCCGGCCGCGCCGGGACATAACGTGGTGACGGCTCTGGAAGCGATGATCCGCGGCGAAGTGAAGGCCTTCTTCGCGATGGGCGGCAATTTCGCCGCGGCCATTCCGGACTGGCAGGCGACCCGGGCGGCGCTCGGCAAGCTCGATCTCACCGTCCACGTCTCGACCAAGCTCAACCGCAGCCACCTGATCCACGGCCGCGCCGCCCTGATCCTGCCGTGTCTCGGCCGCACCGAGATCGATGTCCAGGAGACGGGACCGCAGTCGGTCACGGTGGAGGATTCGATGTCGATGGTGCATGCGTCCGGCGGACGCAACAAGCCGGCGTCGGAGCACCTGCTCAGCGAGATCGCGATCATCGCCGGCGTCGCCAAGGCGACGCTGGGCGGGCGCACGGTGGTGGATTGGGACGCGTTCGTCGCCGATTACGACCGCATCCGCGATGCGATCGAGGCGGTGTTCCCGATCTTCCAGGGCTACAACTCCCGCATCCGCGTCCCCGGCGGATTCCATCTCACCTCGACGGCGCGCGAACGCATCTGGGCGACGCCGTCGGGCAGGGCGAATTTCCTGGTGTTTCCGGGCTGCGGCGAGGATCCGCCGCTGAGTGATAGCGATGTCCTGTGGCTCACCACCATACGCAGCCATGACCAGTACAACACCACGCTCTACTCGATGTCCGATCGATATCGCGGCGTGTTCGGCCAGCGCGACGTGGTGTTCCTCGACGAATACGAGTTGAAGAAGCGTGGGCTTGCCGACGGCGATCGTGTCGACCTGATCACCGCCTCGACCGATGGCGCCGAGCGGATCGTGCGCAACTTCCGCGTCGTGGCCTATTCCTTTCCGGCCGGCTGCTGTGCGGCGTACTATCCGGAGACCAATCCGCTGGTGCCGCTGTACGCCCGTGACCCCGTCAGCTTCACGCCCTCATACAAGGGCGTGCCGATCCGCCTGGTGCGCTCGGCTGGGACTGAGTAATTGAAGCATCCCCGGGAAGACCGGATTGTGGCCAGTCCGTCGCGACGGATGTCGGCAGGGTGAACCAGAAGCGCGCCGCCATGGGCGGCGCTGCGCTCCGCGCCGATCCGGCCTCCATGGGCTTCGACGATCGAGCGGCAAATGGAAAGTCCCATCTGCCGAAGCTCCTCTTTTGCGTTTTCGCGGCACCTTTGCCGAAAACGCACGAAACTCCGATCGGACGACTAGGCCATCTCAATGGCTGGTCTTGTCACGCCGAAGCGCCGCTCGAACTCGGCCACGTCGACAACACCGCGCCGATGGGTGCCGTCGCCGATCTTGCGGTCGCCGTCCCAGGCCTCGACCTCGAACAGGACGCTCCTGGCGTCGACCGCAACGACGCGGGCGATCGCGCGCACCGAGCGGCCGACGGGTGTCGCCGCCAGGTGTCGGACATTGACCATCATTCCGACGCTGACATGGCCTGCCGGCAGGAACGGCGCAACCGCCGATCCGGCGGCCATCTCCATGTGCAGGATCATCGTCGGCGTGCCGTAGACGGCCGGCATTCCCGGGACCACATGGCCGACCGTCATCTCGGGCGTGACGGTCACCAGCTTCTCCGCCGTCGTGCCGGCGATCAACTTCTCAAGCGGATTCATGGCTCAGTCCCGTCTCTGCCTTGGTCGTGGAGGGGTTGGAGGGCGCATCTGCGTGCGGCGCGCGCCCGGTGATCCAGTTGCTGAGCCGGTCGAGATAGAGATAGACAACCGGCGTGGTGTAGAGCGTCAGCACCTGCGACAGCATCAGGCCGCCGACGATCGTGTAGCCGAGCGGCTGGCGCAGCTCCGCGCCGGTCCCGCTGCCGATCATCAGCGGCACACCGCCCAGCAGCGCCGCCATCGTGGTCATCAGGATCGGGCGGAAGCGCAATGTGCAGGCCTGGTAGATCGCCTGTTCCGGACTGAGCCCCTGCTGGCGCTCCACCTCGAGGGCGAAATCGACCAGCATGATGCCGTTCTTCTTGACGATGCCGATCAGGAGAATGATCCCGATAATGGCGATGACGCTGAGATCCGTGTGGACCGCCAGCAGCAGCAGCAGGGCTCCGATGCCCGCCGAGGGCAGCGTCGACAGGATCGTGATGGGATGGATCAGGCTTTCGTAGAGCACGCCGAGGATGATGTAGATCACGATCAGCGCCGCCCCGATCAGCAGCGGTGTGCCTCGCAGGGAGGACTGAAAGGCCTGCGCGTTGCCCTGGAACGAGGTCGACAGCGAGGCGGGCTTGTCGGTTTCCGTCTCGATCTTCTGGATCGCCGCCACGGCATCGCCCAGCGCGACGCCGGGCTTCAGGTTGAACGAGATCGTCACCGAAGGAAACAGGCTCTGGTGATTGATCAGGATCGGCGCCGGCTTGATGACGGCGTGGACCAGCGTGCTCAGCGGGACCTGCTGGCCGGTCGACGAGTTCAGGTAGATGTCCTTGAGCGCCTCGGGCCCGTACTGAAAGCGCGGATCGACCTCCATCACGACGTGGTACTGGTTCAGCGAAGTGAACATGGTGGAGACGATGCGCTGGCCGAAGGCATCGTCGAGTGCATTGTCGATCGTGGTGGGCAGGATGCCGAAGCTCGAGGCGACCTCGCGATTGACGGTGACCTCCAGACGCGGGCCGGCATTGGCCTGGTCGCTTGCGACGTCGGTGATGAGGTCGAGCGCGCGGAGCTTATCCAGGAAGATCGCCGACCAATGGGTGAGCTCGCTGGAATCGGCGTCCGTCAACGTGTACTGATATTGCGTTTTCGACAGGCGCGCGCCGATCGTGATGTCCTGTGCCGCCTGCATGAAGAGCGTGATGCCCTGGATGTGGGCCAGCTTTGGCCCCAGCCGCGCGATGATCTGGTCGGCGCTGGCCTTGCGCTCCGGCTTGGGCTTCAGGACGATGAAGATGCGCCCCTGGTTGAGCGTTGCCGTCGGTCCGCCCGGACCGATATAGCTCGCCACCGACTGGATCGCGGGGTCTTTCGAAAGGATGCCGACGATCGCCTGCTGGCGTTCAGACATTGCCGGGAAGGAGATGTCCTGGGCGGCCTCGGTGATGCCGACGATCTGTCCGGTGTCCTGCTGCGGGAAGAATCCCTTCGGGATGATCACATAGAGGTAGCCCGTCAGCGCGATGGTCGAGAGCATGACCAGCAGCGTCGCGAAACGATGCCGAAGCACGACGCGAAGGCCCCGCGCGTAGAGCGCGAGCAGGGCATCGAAGCCTCGCTCGAACAGCAGATAGACCCGGCCGTGCTTCCTTCGTGAATCGTCCTTCAAGAGGCGCGCGCACATCATCGGCGTCAGGGTGAGCGAGATGATCAGTGAGAGCAGCAGCGAGGCGGTGATCGTAACGGCGAATTCCTGGAACAGCTTGCCGACATAGCCGCCCATCAGGAACAGCGGAATGAACACCGCGATCAGCGACAGCGTGATCGAGACGATCGTGAAGCCGATCTCACTGGAGCCTTTGAGCGCGGCCTCCAGCGGAGTCATGCCCTGCTCGAGGTGGCGCACGATGTTCTCGATGACGACGACGGCATCGTCGACCACGAAGCCGACGGCGATCGACAGCGCCATCAGCGAGAGGTTGTCGAGGCTGTAGCCGAGCACGTAGAGGACTGCGAACGTTCCGATCAGCGCCAGCGGAACCGTGATTGCCGGGATGAGGGTAGCCCAGAAATTCCGCAGGAACAGGAATATGACCATCACCACGAGCGCGACCGTCAGCAGCAGCGTGAACTGGACGTCGGAGACCGCGGCGCGGATGGTGGCGGTGCGATCGGCGGCGACCGTCACCTTGATCGCGGGCGGAACCGAGGCCTGCAGTTGCGGCAGCAATTTCTTGATGCGGTCGACCGTCTCGATGACGTTGGCGCCGGGCACCCGCTGGACTGCGAGGATGATGGCCCGCTCCTTGCCGTACCAGCCGGCCAGGAGATCGTTTTCGGGCGCTTCGATCGCCGTCCCGACGTCCCGTATCCGCACCGGCGAGCCGTTGCGATAGGCGATGATGAGATCGTCATAGGCCGCGGGCTTCAACAGCTGGTCGTTGGTGTTCAGGGTGTAGGTGACGCGCGGACTGTTCAGCGTGCCCTTGGGCAGATCGACATTGGCGCCGGCAATGACGTTGCGGACGTCTTCGAGGCCGATGCCGCGGGCGGCAAGCGCCTGCGGATTGACGCGGATGCGGATCGCGGGCTTCTGCTGTCCGCCGATGCCGACGAGGCCGACGCCGGGAACCTGCGATATCTTGGGCAGCAGGATGTTCTCCGCATAGGCGTCGACGGTGGTGAGCGGCAGCGAGTCCGACGTCAGCGCGAGCAGCATGATCGGCGTCTCCGCCGGATTCACCTTCCTGATCGTCGGCGGGTAGGGGATGTTCGGCGGCAGGAAGGGGCTAGCGGCATTGATCGCCGCGAGCACGTCCACCGCCGCGCTGTCCACCGTGCGCGACAGCTCGAACTGCACCGTGAGCTGTGCCACGCCGAGCGCACTTGACGAGGTGAGCTGCGTGATGCCGGGGATCTGGCTGAGTTGCTGCTCGAGCGGCGTGGCGAGCGACGAGGCGATGGTGCCGGGATCGGCGCCGGGCAGTTGCGCCGAGATCTGGATGGTCGGATAGTTGACGTTCGGCAGCGCACCGACAGGCAGCAGCGGATAGGCCGCAAGGCCGCACAGCAGCACGCCGGCCATCAACAGTGCGGTTGCGATCGGCCGCAGGATGAAGGGCGCGGAAAGGTTCATGGGATCGCATCCTGCACGGCGCTCTGCAGGTCGGCTTCACGCGCGGCCTTGCCGTGCAGCTCATGAACGCGGCTGCCTTCCGCCAGGCGATACTGGCCGTCGACCACGACGACGTCGCCCGGTTTCAGCCCCTGGTCGATCAGGGCCTGTCCGTCGCTGATCTGCGCGACGTGGACGGGCCGCAGGGCGACCGTCTGGTCCTTGGCGACGACATAGACATAGCTGCCATTCGGGCCTTGTTGCACGGCCGAGCCGGCGACGGTGAGCGCATCCTTCTGAATCTCGAGCAGCAGGCGTGCGTTCACCAGCTGGCCCGGCCAGAGCCGATGTTCTTGGTTCGCAAACACCGCCTTGAGCTGGACGGTGCCGGTGGTCCCTGCGATCTCGTTGTTGACCAGCAGCAGCGTACCCTCACCGAGCTTCATCTTGTTGTCCTGGCTGTAGGCGATGACCTTCAGCTCGCCCTTTGCGGCGTGCTGCTGGATCACGGGCAGGTCCGTTTGCGGCAGGGTGAACAGCAGCGAGATCGGCTCGATCTGGGTGACGACGACGAGACCGTTGGGATCGGTCGGGTGAATGACGTTGCCGACGTCGATCTGGCGAACGCCGGTGATGCCGGGAATCGCCGACGTCAGGCGCGTGTAGCTGAGCTGGACATTGGCCTCGTCGATCTGGGCCTGGTCCGCCTTCACGGCGGCCTTGAGCTGCGCCACCTGCGCGGTCTGCGTCTCGATCAGCTGCGGGGTCGCATAGCCCTTGTCGCCGAGCTGATTGTAGCGGGAGAGATTGGCCTCGGCATTGGCGAGCTGCGCCTGGTCCCTGTCGCGATTGGCGGTCAGCTGCTCGATCTGTGCTTCGTAGGGCCGTGGATCGATCTGGGCGAGCAGGTCGCCGGCCTTCACCGTCTGTCCTTCGGTGAAGGCGATCTTGACGATCTGTCCTTGAATCTGGCTTCGCACCACGTCGGTGTTGTAGGCGATCACCGTGCCGATGCCGCGTAGATAGATCGGAACGTCCTTGCCCGTGACGGTGGCGGCGACCACGGGGACTGGGGCGGGCAACGGCGTGGCCGTCACGGCCGCCTTCCGGTCGATGCCGAGAAACCAGAAGCCTGCGCCGCCGAGGATCACGACGAGCGTTACGAACGCAATGGTGAGGTTCCGTTTCACGGTGTGATCGTCCTTCTTGATCTCAGGGATTGCCAGAGCCGACGATTGGGGGCATGTCGACTGTGGAAGTGGGGCCGGGCACCGGCACGGTCGGACTGATTCCGGCGCTGCCGATCTCGGTCGAGCCCAGCGGGATTCCGACGCGCCCAACCGTCGAGGTCGAGGTCGAGGGCAGGGGCGAGGCAG
>Ga0102592_1002573_pt1 | contig 15397 bp, 14 predicted proteins | sample AraplaCol_mMF_r2_FD_76861 | JGI IMG/M metagenome (GOLD analysis project Ga0102592, IMG submission 76861) | Arabidopsis root microbial communities from North Carolina, USA - plate scrape MF_Col_mMF_r2 (SPADES assembly) (version 2) | ecosystem: Host-associated > Plants > Roots > Endosphere...
CGACATCCTGATGGAGAACACCGAGCGCTTCGCGGGCGGCCTGCCCGCCAACAACGCCCTGCTCTGGGGCGCGCGCGGCATGGGCAAATCGTCGCTGGTGAAGGCGGCACATGCCAGCATCAACGCGGGCCGCAAGCCTGCCGAGAAGCTGAAGCTGATCGAGATCCACCGCGAGGACATCGAGACGCTGCCGATGTTGATGGAGAAGCTCCGCGACGCAAGCTTCCGCTTCATCGTGTTCATCGACGACCTCTCCTTCGACGGCAATGACGCGTCCTACAAATCGCTCAAGGCCGTGCTCGAAGGCGGCATCGAGGGCCGGCCCGAGAACGTCATCCTCTATGCCACCTCGAACCGCCGCCATCTGCTGGCGCGCGACATGATCGAGAACGAGCGCTCGACGGCGATCAATCCCGGCGAAGCGGTCGAGGAGAAGGTCTCGCTGTCGGATCGTTTCGGCCTCTGGCTCGGCTTCCACCGCTGCAGCCAGGACGAATACCTCGCGATGGTGCGCGGCTATTGCAGCCATTTCGGCATCAAGGTTGACGACGAGGCGCTGGAGCGCGAGGCGCTGGAATGGTCGACCACCCGCGGCTCGCGCTCTGGCCGCGTCGCCTGGCAGTTCGTGCAGGAGCTGGCGGGCCGGCTCGGCGTGAAGCTGACGACGAACTAGCACGCCAGTGCGGCCGCCTCACCCACGACTGTCATTCCCCGCGCAGGCGGGGAATCCAGTACGCCGCGGCCTATGGGCTCAACAATGGTTATCTCTGGAATACTGGATCGTCCGCCTGCGCGGACGATGACAGTTCAGGGAGCGGCGAGATCGCTCGCCCCAGACGGCGGCGCCTCACGCCCCGTTCAGGAATTGAAGCGGGTCAACCGGGCTCGATCCCTTGCGGATCTCGAAGTGGAGCTGCGGCGACGCCACCTCCCCGGATTGACCCGACTTGGCAATGACCTGACCGCGCTTGATGGGATCGCCGCGCTTCACCAGCAGCTCACTCGCATGGGCATATGCGGTGACGTAGCCGTTGGAGTGCCGAACCAGGACCAGATTGCCGTAACCCTTCAGCTCGTTGCCGGAATAGGCGACGACGCCGTCTTCGGCGGCCTTGACCGGCGTCCCCTCGGGCACCGCGAGATTGATGCCGTCGTTGGACTTGCCGTTGGTCTTGGCGCCGTAGCTCGTGACCACCTTGCCGCGCACCGGCCAGCGGAAGGTCGGCAGCGCGCTGGTGGTCTCGGCAGCCTTCGCAGGCGCCTCGGCGGGCTTCTCTTCGACGTTCGCCGTGGCCTGGGCCAGGCGCGCGCTCTGCACCGGTGCAGCGGCGGCCATCTTGGTGGCAGGCACCGGGGCAGCCGCAACGGGCTGCAGCGTTCCAGCCACCGGAGCAGCCCCGACCGGAGCCGCAGCCAGCGGAGCCGCGACGGCGGCGGTCTTGGCACCGGGCACGGTCAGCCTGGTGCCGAGCTTGAGCTTGGTCGAGGGATCGAGACCGTTGGCACGAGCGAGCTCGGCCGACGAGATATGGTTCTTGCGGGCAATGCTGGCGAGCGTGTCGCCATGATTGACGAAGTGCGTGCTCGACGGCGCAGCCATGACCGCAACCGGCTTCGCAGCGGGAGCTGCCGCGACCGGAGCCAGCGCGGGCGCTGCTGCGGGCGCAGCGGCCGTGGCCGGATGCGGGATGATCAGCTGCTGGCCGGGCGAGAGCGCGCGCGGGCCCTTGTAGCCATTGGCGGCAAGGATCGCCTGCGGCGTGACGTGATAGCGCTTGGCGAGCACGTCGAGCGTGTCGCTGGTGCCGACGATGATCTTGGTCCCGCCAGCTGGCTGGGCGGCGGCAACGGAGCGCGGCGGCACGGTGGCCGTGGTCTCCAGATGAGGCTGTGCCGGGGGCGCATAGGAGCTGACGCCGCGCCCGCCTCCGGATACCCCGCCACCTGCCGCGACGGGATAGGATTGCGGCGCCGAGACCGCCGGCGGCGGCAAGGGCTGCGACTGATAATAGCCGGGCTGCGTCTGCGGCCGCGCATATTGCGGCAGCTCGCGCGGCTGCTGCGGCGGCGCCTGCTGCACCGATCCGGTCTGATCAGAGGCGAAGGGGTTGGAGAAGTTCGACTGGGACAGCCGCGACGACATGTCGGCGCTGCACCCTGCGAAGCTGAAAGAGATCAGCGCCAGCACCGCGACCTGCGGTACGCGGCGCGAGTAAAGCAACTCGGCGACAGCGGACATGGTTACTCACTCGTACGCAACAGAACTGGAGTTTTAAGTAAACACGCGCCGAGTAAATAACGGCTTAACCCTCCCAATAAGATGTTGGCGGCACAGCCGATCCGGAAATCTACAGCTCCCGCGCCACCCCGGGCAGCGCCGGCACGAAGCGGACCTCGACGAGTTCCCTGCGCTCGATCCCGGCTTCGGTCCGCGTCAGGCGGATCAGCGTCTGCACGCCCTGATGCGGGCCGACCGGGGCGATCAGGATGCCGCCAACCTCCAGCCGCTCGATCAGGTTCTCGGGGATCTGCTCCATCGCGGCGGTGACGATGATGCGATCGAACGGGCCGATATTGGCCGGCAGGTTGAGCCCGTCGCCGAGCATCACCTCGACATTGTGACAGGCCAGTTTTTCGAGCCTGGCGCGTGCGGTGTCCGCAAGCTTGCGATAGCGTTCGACCGTCAGGACCTGGCCGGCGAGCCGCGACAGCACGGCGGCCTGATAACCGGATCCGGTGCCGATCTCGAGCACGCGGTGCTGCTTCCGGAGCTGGAGCTGCTCGGTCATGTAGGCCACGACGAAGGGCTGGCTGATGGTCTGCCCGCAGGCGATCGGCAGCGCGCTGTCGCGGTAGGCGCCCTCGCGATCGGCCTCGTCGACGAAAAGCTCGCGCGGCACCTCCTCCATGGTTCGCAGCACCGCCTGATCGCTGATGCCCCGACGCCTCAGCGTGAGCTGAAACATCATCTTTTCCGGCGGATGCTGATGGGAGGTCATTGCCTGATTACGCTGTCTTGCCGGGCCCGCGGGCGTCAAGCCCGGACGTCAGAACCGTGTTCCTGCCAAGGAACTCATGATAGCCTTCCGGTGGCGCATTTGACCACAGCTTGGCTTGCCACGGACGAGCCGCAATGACCATTTTCGGGCATCCCTTGGTCGAAACGCGCATTGCGTCACTTCGTGTTATCTGCGAACGTTTTTAGCAATGGGCAAGGACTCAACCATGACCGCGACAGGGCTTTCCGGCCGCTCTGTATTCCTCGTCGAGGACGAGGTGATGATCAGGATGATGGTCGCGGACATGCTCGAAGAGCTCGGCTACAGGGTGGCCGCCGAGGCCGGCGACATCAACGAGGCCATGCGGCTCGCCCAGGCGACCGAGTTCGACATCGCCATCCTCGACGTCAACGTCAACGGCAAGGTCATCTCTCCGGTCGCCGACGTGATCAAGGCCAAGGGCTGCCCCTTCATCTTCGCCACCGGCTACGGCTCCTCCGGCCTGCCCGAGCAGTACCGCGACCGGCCGGCGCTGCAGAAGCCGTTTCAGCTCGACGCGCTCGGCAAGACCATCGAAGCCGCACTCCGCGGCGGATAGGATGTTCCGTAGCCCGGATGGAGCGCAGCGCAATCCGGGAATCTCGCCACGAGCGACGACGAACCCGGATTTCGCTTCGCTCCATCCGGGCTACGGCATCTCGGCTAACCGCTATTTCAGCGTCGCGCTCAATTCTTCCGAAAACGCCTCGTTGGTGCGGTCGAGCCTGAGCGGCGTGACCGAGACGTAGCGCTCGCGCAGCGCCGCGAGATCGGTGCCGTCAGCGGGCATATCCATCATCGCCGTACGCTCGAACCCGATCCAGAAATAGGGATTGCCCCGGCCGTCCTTGCGCTCGTCGATACGCAGGAATCCGAGATTGCGCTTGCCCTGGCGCGTGACGCGAACGCCGAGCACCTCTTCCGGCGCGCAGGATGGGAAGTTGACGTTGATGACGGTGTCCTTGGGGATGCCGGCGGCGATCACCTTGCGCAGGATGTCGGGACCGAACTTCCGCGCGGTGTCCCAGGGCGGACGCTCGCGGGTCTCGACGCTGAACTCCTGCGACAGCGCGAACGACGGCAGGCCGAGGATGGTGCCCTCAAGCGCGCCGGCGATGGTGCCGGAATAGACCACGTCCTCGGCGACGTTGCGGCCCTTGTTGACCCCGGACAGCACGATGTCGGGCAGCTTGGGCCCGAGGATATGCCGCGCGCCCATGATCACGCAGTCGGTCGGCGTGCCGCGCACGGCAAAGTGCCGCGGCCCGACCTCGCGCAGGCGCAAGGGATCGTTCAGCGACAGCGAATGCGACACGCCGGACTGATCGAGCTCGGGCGCGACCACCCAGACGTCGTCGGACAGAGCGCGCGCGATCTCCTCGACGACCTTGAGGCCGGGGGCGTGAATGCCGTCGTCATTGGTGCAGAGGATGCGCATGCGAAGGGTCGATTCCGGAAATAGGGGTCTGAGCCGTCTTATCCGGCTCCGGCCGATCAGGCAAACCGGCTGATCAGGGGTTCCCAGCCTGGTCCGCTACCGGCGGATGCGCCATTGCGGCAGGAAGCGCGCCAGCCGGCCCTCCGCGCGCAGCTGCATCGCCGGCACGGCCGGACTGACGACCGGCGCCTCGATCACGCCGAGTGCCTCCAATTGCGCAGCCAGCGGGTTCGACTCCGGCGCCTGCGGAAAGCGTTCGCGCGCCACCGTCAGCGCCGTGTCGAAATCAGCTGCATTCACACCGGGCTTGGCCCGCCGGCTCCGCACCAGATCGTCGTCCCAGAGCCGCGCGATGTCGATGTCGAGCACGCCGCGCAGGCGCTGGTCCACGGCCTGGATGCCGGCCCCCGTCACCGCCCATTGTCTGCCGACCCAGAAGATGTCGCGGTGCAAGGCCATGAACGGGTGGGTTCGCGTTGCGGGGGTCGGCAGGATAGCCGGCCGCCCGATCTGCGCAACGCGATTCTGGTCATGCCGCGTTTTCTCGACGCGAACCGGTATCCACTTCGCTCGAAAACGCTTTAGTCGCGCGCGATTACTTTCAGTCCGCCCATGTAAGGCTGCAGCACGTCAGGGACCGCGATCGAGCCGTCCTCCTGCTGATAGGTCTCCATCACGGCGATCAGCGCGCGGCCGACCGCGGTGCCGGAGCCGTTCAGCGTGTGCACGTGCCTCAACGGGACATCTCGCCAGCCACTGACCAAAGGCGCTTTCTTGTACGATGGAGAAAACCGAGCATTCATGCGTCGGGCTTGGAAATCTCCGCAAACAGAACAGCTCGATATCTCACGGAATGCTCCGCCCTCGCCCTGTCCCGGCATCCAGACCTCGATGTCGTAGGTTTTTTGCGACGAGAATCCCATATCCCCTGCGCAAAGCGTCATCACGCGATAATGCAGGTCGAGTCGCCGCAGCACCTCCTCAGCACAGGCGAGCATGCGCTCGTGCTCGTCCTTGCTCGTCTCCGGCGTCGTAATCGACACCAATTCGACCTTGCTGAACTGGTGCTGGCGGATCATACCTCGAGTATCCCGTCCTGCCGCCCCTGCCTCAGCGCGGAAGCATTGAGTTAGAGCCGTGAAACGCAGGGGCAATTGGTCTTCGTCCAAGACGGATTTGCTGACCAAATTAGTCAGTGGGACCTCCGCAGTAGGGATAAGCCAGTACTTATCCTCTAGTGGATATGTTTCATAAAATTCCTGGAGATCCCGGTCATCCCAATTCGTTTCACCTCGCTTCGCCCTTCTTGCCATCTCCATAGCCGTTTCAATCCAGCGCTCGTCCTTCGAGATCTGTTTGATTGCCGCAAATTGATCATCCCGAAACTTCGGTAGTTGGCCCGTTCCGAACATCGCTTGATCTCGAACCAGCAAAGGGGGATTGACCTCGGTATAACCGTGTTTCTCAGTATGAAGATCAAGCATAAATTGCCCGATTGCCCGCTCAAGTCTGGCTAAGCCCTTCTTGAGCACGACAAAACGTGCGCCCGAAATTTTTGCCGCAGCCTCGAAATCCATGTAACCAAGCGCTAGGCCAAGCTCATCGTGAGGCTTCGGCGAGAATGCATATTCACGCGCGGCGCCAAACACATGACGTTGAACATTGTCATGTTCGTCCGCCCCCTCGGGCACGTCCGTCAGTGGCAAGTTGGGAATAGCTCCGAGCTCTTCGATCAGCTCCTGCTCCGCTGCCTTCGTCCTAGCCTCAAGCTGTGGAAGCTCGGTCTTAAGTTCCGTGACCTCGGCCATTAGCTTGGCCGCGCGCGCTTCGTCCTTCGCTTTCTTGGCGTCGCCGATCTCTTTCGAGGCTGCATTGCGCCGCGCCTGCGCCTGCTCAGACGCCAGGATCGCGGAGCGCCGCTTCTCGTCGATCGCGAGCAGCGAGGCCGATAGCGGCTTCAGACCCCGCCGGGCGAGGCCGGCGTCAAAGGCTTGCGGATTGTCGCGGATCGATTTGATGTCGTGCATGGCTGTCTTCCCGTCATGGCCGGGTTTATCCCGGCCATCCACGTCTCTGCCGCCTTAGATCAAGTCGTGGATGCCCGGGTCAAGCCCGGGCATGACGAATCAAGGGCTGAGCGGCGCGATGATAGAGGAAAAGCGCCCCTACTCCGCCGGATTGGCCGGCGTCGACACGTCGGTGCCGGTGGTCGCCTGCGCGGCTGCCGCCGCTTTCTTCTCCACCATCCCGACCGCGATGATCGAGCCCTCGTAGAGCGCCAGCAACGGAATCGCGAGCGAGCACTGGCTGAGCACGTCGGGCGGCGTCAGCACGGCCGCGATGACGAAGGCGATGACGATGAAATAGCGACGCTTCTCGCGCAGCATCTTCGAGCTCACGATGCCGATACGGCCGAGCAGGGTCAGGATCACCGGAAGCTGGAAGGCGATGCCGAAGGCGAAGATCAGTGACATCATGAGCGACAGATATTCGCCGACCTTCGGCAAGAGCTGGATCTGCGCGGTCTCGTCGCTTCCGGCCTGCTGCATGCCGAGCGAGAAGCGCACCAGCATCGGCAGCACGACGAAATAGACCAGCGCCGCACCGAGCACGAAGAAGAACGGGGTCGCGACCAGATACGGCAGAAAGGCCTGTTTCTCGTGCTTGTAGAGGCCCGGCGCGACGAATTTGTAGATCTGCGTCGCGACGATCGGGAACGAGATGAAGCCGGCGCCGAACAGCGCGAGCTTGAGCTGGGTGATGAAATATTCCAGCAGCGCCGTGTAGATGAACTTGGAATTCTCGCTGCCCGCGACCCAGACGAACGGCCAGACCAGCACGTTGTAGATCTGCTTGGCGAAGAAGAAGCAGAAGATGAACGCAATGCCGAAGCCGAGCAGCGCCTTGATCAAGCGCGAGCGCAGCTCGATCAGGTGGTCCATCAGCGGGGCCTTGCTGGCCTCGATATCGGCGTCGCTCATGACGCTTTGGCGTCCTTGATCGCTTCGGAGGGCGCGGTGTCCTGTGCCACTTGCGCCTGCTCGACCTCACGGGTGATGGCGAGCGGTTCGTTCGCGGCCGCATGCGCCTCGGCTTCCACGAAGGTCGCAGGCGTCGGTGCTTCCGGTGTGGTCGGGGTCGTCGGCGGTTCGACGGCCGTGGTGGTCGGCGTCTCCGCGGGCTTGTCGAGCGCATCGACGCGCAACGCGTCGCTGACGTCCTTCTGGAGCGAGGTCAGCGGGTTGAATCCGGTTGCGGCTTCCTTGACCTCGTCGAAGCTCTTCTTGAGGTCGGCCATTTCGGCCTCGCGCATCGCTTCCTGGAACTGGCCCTGGAATTCGGCGGCCATCTTGCGGGCCTTGCCCATCCACTGTCCGACCATGCGCAGCACGCCCGGCAGCTCTTTCGGGCCGATGGCGATCAGGGCTACGACCCCGATGAGGACCAGTTCACTCCACCCGATGTCGAACATGAGGTCTTCCGTTCACGCCAGCCGCAGCCGGCCCAACCCTCGCGCGCAGGATCGGGGCGCTGGCCGCGTCGCGTGCTTCTTTCGGCTCAGACGGCTTTGCTGCCGACGTCGGACCGCGCCGCAGTCGGCGCGCCATTGTGCTCGATGGACTTGGCCGGCTCAGGCTTCTCGGCGGGCTTGTCGTCGTCCTGCATGCCCTTCTTGAATGCCTTGATGCCCTGTGCCACGTCGCCCATCAGATCCGAAATCTTGCCGCGGCCGAACAGCAGCAGGACCACTGCGATCACCAGGATCCAGTGCCAAATGCTGAGTGAACCCATCCTGCAACCCTCCAAACGCGCATAGCCGGGGACCCGGCCGATCTTCATCGAAACCTAGGCTCGGCAGGCCTCAAAAACAAGGACCAAGGCGACGCCAATTCGCTGTTGGCGCTACGTAATCTTGCTAGTGTTAACCGGTCGCAGGGCACCGGTAAAACATCACGGCTTCACTCTTCGGAGCCGCCTTCACCGCCACCGTCACCGGTTTCCGGTGCGGCTTCCGACGTCTCGGGCTCGACCGCAGGCGCCAGCGCCAGATCGAGGTCCTCCCCCGGTTCCAGCGGATCCTCGTCCTCGCGGAGCTGCGGGTCGTCAGACGGCGTCGGCACGCTGAATCCGGTCGGCAGGCGCGAATCCAGCAGGCCCGTGCCCTTCAGCTCCTCGAGGCCCGGCAGATCGCCGAGCTGTTCCAGGGTGAACTGCGACAGGAAGTCCTCGGTGGTTCCAAAGGTCAGCGGCCGGCCCGGCGTCTTGCGCCGGCCACGCGGCTTGATCCAGCCGGTCTCCAGCAGCACGTCGAGCGTACCCTTCGAGGTGACGACGCCGCGGATCTCCTCGATCTCGGCGCGTGTCACCGGCTGGTGATAGGCGATGATCGCCAGCACCTCGATCGCCGCACGCGACAGGCGGCGGGTCTCGGTGCTCTCCCGCGTCATCAGCCAGGCGAGATCGCCGGCGGTGCGGAAGGTCCATTTGTTGGCGACGCGGACGAGATTCACCCCGCGCAACGAATAGTCGGCCTGGAGCTGTTCCAGCGCCGCCTTGACGTCGACGCCCTCTGGCATGCGCTTGGCCAGCGTCGCGGTGTCCAGCGGCTCACTCGAAGCAAACAGCAGCGCTTCCAGCAGCCGCAATTCCTCGGGACGTGCCTGGGTTTCGTTCTCCATCGGCTCGGCCTCATCTACCCGCACTTCAGCCAGGCTTGCCATGGTAGCTTCTCCTTCTTGCACTTAAGCGACCGGCGCATCAGGCGCAGGAGCTGCGTCCGGCACCGGCTTGGGGCGCCCCTTGCGGAAATAGATCGGCGCGAACGCCTCTTTCTGGTTCAGCTCCAGCTGGCCTTCGCGCACCAGTTCGAGCGCGGCGGCAAAGCTCGAGGCGAACACCGTCGCGCGCTGCGTCGGATCGGCGACGTGGCGGATCAGGAAATCGTCGAGCACACCCCAATCGTCCTGCTCGGTGATGCTGCCGACCAGCCGCTCCAGCGTGGCGCGCGCTTCCGCAAGCGACCACACCGTGCGCTTGGCCAGATGCACGCTCGCCAGCACGCGCGACTGGCGCTGCGAGGCATAGGCGGTGAGCAAATCGTACAGCGTCGCGGTGTATTTCGGATGCCGGATCTCGGCGATCTGCTCGGGCTCGCCGCGCGCGAAGATGTCACGCTGCAATTGCGGTCTGTTCATCAGCCGATTGGCGGCCTCGCGAATGGCTTCCAGCCGGCGCAGCCGGTTGGCGAGCGCGGTGGCCATCTGCTCCGCGCTCGGACCTTCCGCGCTCGGCGGCTCCGGCAGCAACAGGCGCGACTTCAGGAAGGCGAGCCACGCCGCCATGACGAGGTAGTCGGCAGCAAGCTCCAGCCGGATCTTTCGCGCGGCTTCGATGAAGTGGAGATACTGGTCGGCCAGCGCCAGGATCGAGATCTTGGCGAGATCGACCTTCTGCTGCCGCGCCAGCGCGAGCAGCAGGTCGAGCGGGCCCTCATAGCCCTCGACGTCCACTACCAACGCCGGCTCACCCTCGGCAAGCTCTGCGGGCCGCCCGGTTTCGAAGGATAGAATTTCTGCGGTCATGCGGATGCCGTGTTTGCCCGTGCGATCAATGCGTCCAGCTCAGTGCGTGCGGCCGCCCTGTCGAACGGCTGCGGCGGCTTGCGTGCAGCGAGCGCAGCATTCGCCCGCTGCAGTGCCAGGCCGGACAGCTCAGGTGTCTGGCCGGCGACGTCGCGCATCTCCTCGATATTGCCGTTGCAATGCAGGGCCATGTCGCAACCGGCCGCGAAGATGGCGCGGGTCCGCTCGGCGATATTCCCCGACAGCGCGTTCATCGACACGTCATCACTCATTAACAAACCCTGGAACCCGATTGCGCCGCGAATCACGTCAGCAATCATTGTCGCAGATGTCGTCGCCGGATGGGCGGGGTCGACCGCGCTAAACACAACATGTGCAGTCATGGCCATCGGCAGGTCCGCCAGCGGCTTGAACGCGGCGAAGTCGGTCCGTTCCAGCTCATCCCTCGGCGTATCGACCGTCGGCAGCTTGAAATGGGTGTCCGCGGTGGCCCGGCCATGGCCGGGAATGTGCTTGAGCACCGGCAGCACGCCGCCCTGCTCCAGCCCTTCGGTGACCGCGCGCGCGATCGCCGCCACCTTGGCCGGCTCGGTGCCGTAGGCCCGGTTCCCAATGACGGCATCGGCGCCCGAAACCGGCACGTCGGCGAGCGGCAGGCAATCCACGGTGATGCCGAGATCGGCGAGATCGGCCGCGATCAGACGGGCCGACAGGCGCGCGGCGGTGAGGCCGAGAGCCGAATCAGTGTCGTACAAGGTCGAGAAAACGGCCCCCGGCGGATAGACCGGCCAGTGCGGCGGACCCAGCCGCTGCACCCGTCCGCCTTCCTGGTCGATCAGCACGGGCGCGTCGGCGCCCCCCGCCACGGCGCGCAATTCCGCAACCAAAGCAGCCACTTGAGCCGGCGTAGCGACATTGCGCTTGAAAAGGATGAAGCCCCATGGACGTTCGGCGCGGATAAACGCCCGCTCGTCGGCGGTCAGTTCGGTTCCGGAAACGCCGGTAATGAAGGCCCGCGTGCTCATAACGGCCGATTAACCCTGACCCGCAAGGGGGTCAAGGAAACGGCCGTTAATTCCTCTGGACGAAGCAGTTCGGCAGGCCTGCGGACTTCAGGCTGTTGCAGGCATGCGTCGCCTCTTCGGCCGAGCCATAGGGGCCGGCGAAGGCGCGATAGACGATGCCCTTGCCCTTGTCGGTCAGATCGGTCCGCTTGATCACCGGCGAGCGCGATCCGAGGATGCTGCCATACTTGCCCTGAAGCACGCGGTAGGACGCGGCGGCACTATCTTCGCTCTGCTGCGAGGAGACCTGCACGATGTAGCCGCCACCGCTGCTGGTGGCGGGTGCGATCTGCGTCGGGGCGGTCGCGGCCATCCGCTGCTGCGGCGGCTCGGCCGCCGGGACCGATTGCGGCGCCAGCGACATCGGCTGGTTGGCGCTGGCATTGGCCGAGGTCGGCGGATTGCGCGGCGCGGCAGGTGCAGCCGGCGCAGCAACAGGCTTCGGTGCAGCGGTCGTAGGCCTGGCGGCAGCGGCCGATTGCGGCGTGGCGCTGTCAGTCTGATCGCCCTTCACCGCCACAGTCCTGATCGCGCGCGGCGAATTGTTCGGCAGCGTACCGTTGCTCGCGCCCGGCGGCGGCACCGCGGACGGCGACACGCTCGCGACCGACGGCGGGTTCGCATTCTGGTTCAGCGGCGGAAACACCACGCGGGGACCGCCCGCCTTGGCGTTGACGTCGACCGGCGCCTCTTCGCGCGGCACGATCTTCTCGGTGCCATCACCCGTCACCATGCGATCCGGCACCTTGGCCGAGGAATCCGTCGGCGCGGGCACGATCTTGGTCGGGGTGTTATCGGCCTTGATGATCGGCGGCTCACCGCTGCGGGGCGAGCCGACATAGGTCTTGTAGGCGAAGGCTGCGCCCGTGCCGACCACGGCAAGCGCCAGGATCGCCGCGACCGTCATCATGCCGCCGCGCTGCTTCTTCGGCTCCTCGGCTTCGGCCTCGGGATAGTCGCTCTGATAGGCGTAGGGATCGTCAGGATAAGCCGGCTCACGCTGGTAGTCCTGCTCGCCTGCCTCGAGCCGACCATAGAGCGCATCGTCGTAGCGCGACGGATCGGGCTGCTGATACGGCTCCTGATAGGCTTGCTGCTGGTAGGCGTGATCCTGCTGCTGGTGGGCCGGCTGCTGGTAAGCCTGCCCCTGATAGGCGTGATCCTGATAGGCCTGCGGCTGATGAAAATCAGGCTCGGGCGCGGCGGGCTGGGCTGAATAGCGATGCAGCGGATGCACCGGGCTCACGGAGACGGGATAGTCAGGCTCCGGCTCGGGTGCCGGCTGCGGCTGCACATTGGCGCGTCGCATCCATGAAGGCGGCGTCGGCGCGGCCGGCTCGGAATAGTCCTGCTGATAATCGTCCTGCAGGTCGTCGTGATCCTGATAGCTCTGGGGGGGCGCTGCCGGCGGCTGCGCAGCCGGCCGTCCCTGCGCTGCGAATGGATCGGTCTGTCCGATCAGGCGGGCGAGCTCGGCCAAGGGATCGCTTTCCGTCCTGCCATGCGGGTTGCCACCGCGACCATAGTCATCGGAAGGAAACGGTCTGTCCTGATATCGTTCGGCCATCGTGATGATGCGTCCCTTCGGGAAAGCCGCGCGCCCCTCGACCAAGGCACGGCTTTCGACCCACAAGGCTTCCAACCAAGTTTAAGCGATCCGGCTTCTGCCGGTTACCCCCGAATTCCCCTTAAGTAGTTCGCCCCAAACTACCGCATCTCGTTCGGAGCATGGACGCCGAGGATGGCGAGGCCCGATGCCAGAACCGAGACGACGCCCTGGACCATGGCCAGCCGCGCCTTCGTTAGATCTGCATCATTATTGATAATGAAGCGTAAATAGGGCAAATCGCGCCCCTTCGTCCAAAGTGCATGAAATTCGCTGGCTAAATCATAGAGATAAAAGGCAATTCGGTGCGGCTCGTGGGCCGCGGCAGCGGCTTCGAGCATACGAGGATATATTGCGAGGCGCTTGAGAAGTTCAAGCTCGACCGGGTCCGACAACCGCTCCACCGCCGACTCACTGAGCCAGGCGATCCGCTTGTCCGCATCCTCCGGGAGTTCCGGGAACACCTCGGCCCGCGCATTGCGGAAGATCGAGTGGCCGCGGGCGTGGCCGTACTGGACGTAGAACACCGGGTTGTCGCGCGACTGTTCCATGACCTTGGCGAGGTCGAAGTCGAGCACCGCGTCGTTCTTGCGGTAAAGCATCATGAAGCGGACGGCGTCCTGGCCGACCTCATCCACCACCTCACGCAAGGTGACGAAGTCCCCGCTCCGCTTCGACATTTTCACCGGCTCGCCATTGCGCAGCAACTTGACGAGCTGGACGATCTTGACGTCGAGCGATCCCTTGCCCGAGGTCGTCGCCTTCACCGCCGCCTGCATCCGCTTGATGTAGCCGCCATGGTCGGCGCCCCAGACGTCGATCATCTCCGCAAAACCACGGTCGAACTTGTTCTTGTGGTAGGCGATGTCGGAGGCGAAGTAGGTGTAGGAATTGTCCGACTTGATCAGCGGACGATCGACATCGTCGCCGTAAGCAGTCGCCTTGAACAGCAACTGCTCGCGGTCTTCCCAGTCCTCGACCGGCGCGCCCTTCGGCGGCGGCAGGCGTCCTTCGTAGATGTCGCCCTTCGCCTTCAGGAAATCGATGGTCTCGGCGACCTTGTTGTTGCCGGTCTCGATCAGCGACCGCTCGGAGAAGAACACGTCGTGGCGGATGTTGAGGGCCGCGAGATCGTCCTTGATCTCGTCCATCATCATCGCGATCGCCTTGGCGCGCACCGTCGGCAGCCACTCGGCCTCGCTCATCGCGCGCAGCTTGTCGCCGTGCTCTTTTGCCAACGCCTGCCCGACCGGCTTGAGGTAGTCGCCGGGATAGAGGCCTTCAGGAATGGCGCCGATGTCCTCGCCGAGCGCCTCGCGATACCTGAGGAACGCGGAACGCGCGAGCACGTCGACCTGCGCGCCGGCATCGTTGATGTAGTATTCGCGGGTGACGTCGTGGCCGCCGAACTGGAGCAGGCTCGCCAGCGCGTCACCAAACACGGCGCCGCGGCAATGGCCGACATGCATCGGCCCGGTCGGATTGGCCGAGACATATTCGACATTGACCTTGGAGCCGCCGCGGACGCGGCCGTAATCGGCGCCCTCGCGCAGGACCGTCCGCAGCGCCTCCGCCCAGGCGGCCGGCTTCAAGGTCAGATTGATGAAGCCGGGACCGGCGACATCGACCTTCGCGATCAGCGCGTCGGCGCGCAGCCGCTCGGCGATCTGCTCGGCGAGGTCGCGCGGCTTTGCCTTTGCCTCTTTCGCCAGCACCATCGCGGCGTTGGTCGCCATGTCGCCATGGGTGGCGTCGCGCGGCGGCTCGACCACCACGCGCGAGAAATCGATGCCCTCGGGCCAGCTGGAATCCGCCGCGAGCGCGCGGCAGGCGGCGTGCACGCGTGCGAGCACATCGGCGAACAGATGCAGGGATGAGGATGTCTGGGGCATGGGCGCCGCCTATCGCAAATCCGGGGTCGAGTCAAAGAGCCGCTGGTGCTCGGTCAGGGCGAAACGGTCGGTCATTCCGGCAATGAAATTGCCGATCCGCCGGGCCCGGTCGGCCTCGTCGTCGCCTTCCGCCCCCACCAGCCATTCCGGCGGCAGCTCGGCCGGCGATTTCAGGTATTTTGCGAACAGGTCGAACAGGATCTGCTCGGCCTCCCCCATCACCCGCATCACCCGCTTGTGGCGGTACATGTGCTGGTACAGGAAGCGCTTGATGGCGGCCTCCTCGGCGGCAACCTCGGTGGGGAACGCGACCAGCGCCCGGCTCAGCTGCCGCACGTCCTGGGCCGATTGCGGCCTGGTCGCGGCGAGGTTCTTCTGCGCCTCGGCGAACACCGCGCCGATCAGGTGCGAGATCAGCTCGCGCACCAGCTCGGCGCCGCGCCTGACGTCTTCGAGATCGGGATAATGCGCGGCAATCCCGTCGATGATCTCCGCGGTGAGCGGCATCGCCCTGAGATCGTCGAGATCGAACAGGCCGGCGCGCAGGCCGTCATCGATGTCATGGGCGTCATAGGCGATGTCGTCGGCGATCGCGGCGACCTGGGCTTCGAGCGAGGCGAAGCTCCAGAGTTCGAGATCGTAGACCTTGATGTAGTCGGAGATGCCGACGGGAATGCCGTGCTCGCGATAGCGTCCTACCGGTCCGCCGCTGCGATCGGTCAGCGGGCCGTTGTGCTTGACGATGCCCTCCAGCGACTCCCAGGTCAGGTTGAGGCC
>Ga0102592_1002576_pt1 | contig 15384 bp, 16 predicted proteins | sample AraplaCol_mMF_r2_FD_76861 | JGI IMG/M metagenome (GOLD analysis project Ga0102592, IMG submission 76861) | Arabidopsis root microbial communities from North Carolina, USA - plate scrape MF_Col_mMF_r2 (SPADES assembly) (version 2) | ecosystem: Host-associated > Plants > Roots > Endosphere...
ATTGGTCAAGTCCACGGACGGCTCCTGCTGTTCGCGAATTCGATCGATGAGCTGCTGCGTTTCGAGATCAGGCGCGACACCGAGATTGGCCTCCAGCAATACCTTCAGGCCTTCGTAATGCCTGATGGCACGGGCGCGCTCGCCTCGGGCCTTGTGATGGCGCAGGATCGTTCGATGAGATGGCTCGTGGTAGGGATCCTGCCGCAAAAGGCATTGCGCAGCGAGAACCGCCTGCTCCGTGCTGCCCGCCCTCTCCAAACCTTCGGTTAGATCCGCAAGGCAGTCGGCCAGCAAATTGTGGTGTCGGCCGCGTTCAATCCGAAGCCATGTTTCCAATGTCTCGTCGTTGAAGCTCAATCCCTCGAGAAACTCGCCCTCAAAAGCATCCAGTGACGGCGGCAGAGATCCCGCCTTTGCGCTTTCCGCAAGAGTCTGAATGTCGGTGACAATGGCATCAGTTCTCATCCAGCCGGCGCCGCTGTCGAAGACGAGAGGTGACACGCCGTGGCCGTTGACCGCATGGCGGATTGCAAAGAACGCCTGGCGGAGACTGTTGCGTGCATGCTCCTCGGTGCGCTCGGACCACAGCATGCCCGCCAGTTTCGATCGTGAAACAGGCTTGCCGTTCGACAACGCCAGCATCGCAATCAGCGCCTGATGCTTGCGCGAAGCGATCACAATGCTCTCGCCCGCGGGGGAGAGCAGCTGGAATCGACCGAACAGGCGCAGCATGAACCGCATCGCTACTATCTCAACTTCTAATTTAGCATGAGCAAATAACGGCGGTATAACAGCAGGAAAGCGACCGCTTGTCATAGTCAATTTTGGGCTATGGGCGAACGAGGGATGCGGAAATGCTCAAGATGCTGATTGGTATGGCCGCGGCTGTGGTTTTGATACTGCCCGCGTCTCCATCCTTGGCCTGCGCGGATATCGCGCTGGTTGTGGCCATCGACGGATCCGGTAGCATCACCGACGAAGAATATTCCTTTCAGAAGTCCGCGATCGCCACCGCCTTCCGAGACAACGACGTCCTGGCCATCTTGAGAAGTGCTGGCAACGTTGCCGTATCGGCAGTCTTCTGGGGGGATGGTGAATTCTCCACCCAAAAACTGGATTGGTTCGTCATACACAACGGGAACGGTGCCGAATCCTTCGCGGCCGCGATCGACGCCAATCAGCGCAAGGTGTTTGGCAACACTGACATCGGCAATGGCATGTGGGCCGCTCTCGATATGCTCACCGACCCGCGCTTCTGCGCCGTCAAGACCATCATCAATGTCTCCGGCGACGGCAAGGAGACGGTTGCGCCGAAACGGCGCCAGACGCCGTCGCTCTATCAGGCGCGACAGCGCGCCATGAAGATGGGGACGACCGTCAACGGATTGGTCATTTCCGACGAGGAACCCGATCTTCCCGACTACTACGAGTCGCGCGTCATCCTCGGCGAGGATGCCTTCGTGATGGAAATCAGGAGCTTTGCTGATTATGCGACGGCGATCCGCAAGAAGCTTATCAGGGAATTGTCACCGCCTACAGAAGTTCAGGTCGCCGAGCACCGGCAGTGAATGCGACCAGCCAATCAGCTGGCCGCACCCTCTTGGATCATTGCAGAACCACCACCGGAGCCTTGTTCGGCACGCGGTCATAGAGATCGATGATGTCCTGGTTCAGGAGGCGGACGCAGCCGGATGAAACGGCCTTGCCGATGGAGCGCCATTCCGGATTGCCATGCAGGCGGTAGAGCGTGTCTTCGCCATTCGAGAAGATATAGAGCGCCCGCGCGCCAAGCGGGTTCTTCAAGCCCGGCTCCATGCCACCGTTCTCGATCGAATACTTGGCGAGTTCGGGCTGACGCGCGACCATCTCATTCGGCGGCTTCCAACGCGGCCATCTTTGACGCCACTGGATGACGCCGGAACCCTGCCATGCGAACCCTTCGCGGCCGATGCCGACGCCATAGCGCATCGCGGTGCCGCCCGGCTGAACGAGGTAGAGGAAACGCGAGGGTGTATCGACGACGATCGTGCCAGGCGCCTGGCCGGTCGGATCGACCACCTGCTGACGGTAGAAGCGCGGATCGATCTGCTGGTAGGGCACGGCCGGAATGAGAAAGCCGCCGTCCTCGATCGGGCCATACATCACCGCCAACTCGGCGTCACCCGGCGTCTGCGGTGCCTGGAACATGTTGACCGGACTGCGCATGACGACCGGCTGAGCTGTGGCATAGGGCGGCGGTCCAGCCGTGGATGCACACCCCGTCAGCGCCGAAGCTGCGGTCACTGCCGAAAAGGAAAGGAAGCTGCGGCGGGAAAGGGGTTTTTCGAAGCTCATACGCGGGTCTGGTTTCCTGTTGCGCGGGAAGGACGGACGCCCTTCGCGGAAGGTGGCTCAACGCCGGTGACAACACAAGAAATCTATCGCCATACGTTAAATAAACCACCACCTCACGAAGTCGTGTCCGTCTGCCGCGAGACGAAATCACCAGAGCTGTTGCGCGACTACATCACGACGATTTCGGCCTTTGCCGGAACGCGGTCATAAAGGTCGACCACATCCTGGTTCAGCATGCGCACGCATCCCGACGACGTGGCCTTTCCGACCGACTGCCAATCCGGCGTGCCGTGGATGCGGTAGAGTGTATCCTGCCCGTCCTTGAAGATGTAAAGCGCGCGCGCGCCGAGCGGGTTGCCGAGACCCGGATTCATGCCCCCATTTTCTGCGGAGAAGGCCCGGACATCCGGCTGGCGCGAGACCATTTCGGCGGGCGGCGTCCAGCGCGGCCACTTCTGCTTCCACTGGATGACGCCGCGGCCGGACCATGCGTAGCCTTCACGGCCGAGGCCGACGCCGTAGCGCATCGCCTTGCCGCCCGGCTCGACGAAATAGAGGTGCTTGGTTTTCGTGTCGACGATGATCGTGCCGGGCTTCTCGTTGGTCGGATAATCGACCTCCTGCCGCAGGTATTGCGGATCGATGCGGCTGACCGGTATGGCCGGCAAGGTGAAATCAGTGTCGCGCACCTGGCCATACATCGCGCCATTCACCGGATTGCTGACCGGCAGGCCGTAGGTCCGGCTGAAATTCGCGCCCGGGATACCATAGGTCTGGTTATAGATCGTCGGCGGCACACCCGGCCTCTGCGGGACCGGCGTATCCAACGGCTTGACTCGCATCGGATCCACACCGTTATAGAAAACGGGCGACGTTTCCTGCACGAAGCGGGCGGGATCGGTGGCACCGGTATCCGGGACAAGGATGTTGCAGCCGCTCAGGCAAAGAGCAGCGGCCGCAAGCCCGGCAAATGGCGACACCCGGCTGAGAACAGTCATAAAACACCCTCATCGACAACAGCGACACGTATAGTTGCGCCAAGGTGGCATGTGCGGCTGGCGCGAAGCTGGTCACCCAGTCTGCCTCGCATCAATCACGGCGGGCAATCAGGCTGTGATACCCTGGAAGAACCGGATGCTCTGTTCGATCTCCGCCGGCAGCGCCGACGTATGGTTGCCAGTCACCGTATCTGTCTCGATGCGGACTCCGCCGGAGCGCGCACGGCTCGCAAGCAGGCCGGCGCGATCATTGAAATGCGCCTCTTCGGTACCGTGAACGACGCGGACGGGGCACTTGAAGCTCTTGGCATAGCAAAGCGCGCTGCGGACCTCGAACTCGTGGGCGTTGCTGTCGTCGAACCGAATGTCCTGCGGGTAGCGATTGAAGAAACGGAAGGCATCCGGATTGCCGGAGATCGGCGCCGCCGCACGGAACTTGTGGCTGCTCATCGCCGCAAGCATGGTCAGCGTGCCGCCGACACTGTGACCGGCAATGAACAGGCGATCGGCATCGACGCCCGGAAGGTGCTGCAGCCGGTCGGCCGCCGAGAGCACATCGTCCACCTCGTCGTAGAAGCCCGAGAAATTGCCCATCTGGCCGTTCTCGCCGCGCAACGACGGCATCATCACCACGAAGCCAGCATCGACATAAGCCTTGAGCAAGACCCAGTGACCAAGACCCATCGCGTTGCCGCCATGGAGGAACAGCACGCCCGGCTTCGGCTTGCCGCCGCGCTTGTACTTGGAAACCCAGGCGACCAACTCCAGTTCGCCGCCGTAACCCGAACGATAGAAGATCTTCTCGCCCCCCGGCGGAGCGTCGAGCGGTTCGTACTTGTCGGGAGCCGGCCCCTTCTGCAAGAGCTTGGTATGGAAGCGCTTGCGGACCTTGGCATAATCGTGATCGATCAGCCTTGGCACCTCCGGAACCTCGAATGCGCTTGCCATGCGCGGGAGCAGGAGGGCTCCGGCCAGGCCTGCAAGAACCGTGCGGCGCTGGCGGAGAAAAGAATTACGTTCGTCTGACGTCATTTCACACTTCCATGGTTCCCGGCGATTCGAAAATTGCACCGGAAGCGCGCGACCGCCAACACACATTGTGTTGAAAACGGTAGTCCTGCGGCGTTTTGCGTCAGAAATACCTACTGGTCGCCCTTGGCATCGATCATGGCGACCAGCGTCTGGAGGCGATCCGCCTCGTAGGACGGCTTATCGGGGCGCAGGCGGGAGATCCGCGGGAAGCGCATCGCAACCCCCGATTTGTGGCGGGTGGAGCGATTGATGCCTTCGAAGGCGACCTCCACGACGAAACCGAAATCCTTGTCCGCCCTGACGGCCCGCACCGGACCGAAGCGCTCGGTCGTGTTGTTGCGCACGAACTTGTCCAGCAGTTCCAACTCGGCATCGGTGAAGCCGAAATAGGCCTTGCCAACTGGCACCAGCTGTTCTCCCTCCGGCGTCTCGGTCCAGACGCCGAAGGTGAAATCCGAATAATAGCTGGAGCGCTTGCCGTGGCCGCGCTGCGCATACATCAGCACGGCATCGACATTATAGGGATTGCGCTTCCACTTGAACCACGGCCCCTTCAGCCGCCCGGCCTGATAGACACTGTCGCGGCGCTTGATCATCACCCCTTCGATGACAGGATCCGGGGGTGACGACCGCAGTTGATCCAGTTCATCCCACGACGAGAACTCGACCAGGGGCGAAAGATCGAAACGGTCGTGCGGCGCATGATCGATGACCTCCGCAAGACGCGCGCGGCGATCGACATAGGAGCGGCCGCGCACGTCCTCCTCCCGATCGAAAAGCAGATCGTAGGCACGAATAAAGGCCGGATACTCGTCGAGCATCTTCGTCGTCACCGTCTTGCGGTTCAGGCGTTGCTGGAGATCGGAAAAGGTACGCGTCGGGCTGTTCGAACGGGTGGTTCCGCCAACGAGGAGTTCACCGTCCATCACGCCGTCAAAGCTGATCGAATCGACGATATCGGGAAATGCACCAGAGATATCGTCTCCGGAACGCGAGTAGATCTTGCGCGTGTCGCCGGAGCGCGACAGCTGCACGCGAATGCCGTCCCATTTCCACTCCGCGGCATAGTCGGACGGGTTGAGCTGATCGAGATCCCCCTCCTCCACCGGATTGGCGAGCATGACGGAATGGAAGATCGCTGGCGTCGCCAGCACCGGCTTGTCGCCCTGCCCTTCCAGCCAGCGAAACAGCGGTTCGTAGGGCGGCTGCAGGCCGTGCCAGAGCGTCTCGATTTCCGTCACGTCGCGACCGCCCATATCGGCCAGCGCCTGTTTCGCCAGACGGGACGAGACCCCGATGCGGAGCGCCCCGGTCGCAAGCTTGATGAAGGCGAAGCGACCTGATGTGTCCAGCCGATCGAGCAGGTCGCGCACGAAGCTGCGGACCTCGGTGCGCCCGAGCGCGTTCATCTGCCTGACGACATCGCCGAGGCGCGGCTGGGCGAGCGCCGACCGCTCGATGTCCTTCTCGACGTCCCAGACAAGGGAGATCGTCTCGGCAAGATCGCCGACATAATCGTAGGAATAGCGGAAGAGCACTTCGTCCATCCGCTCCAGCACCAGCTCGCGCAGCATGGCCGGCTTGACGTTGCGCACTTCGAGCGTGCCGGCGATGGCGGCAAGACCGTAGCCGCGATCCGGATCCGGTGTGTCGCGGAAGTAGTCGGAGAGGAGTTTCAGCTTGCCGTTGCGGCTGGGGGTGAGCACGAGGCGGTCAAGCAGATCGGCGAACGCTTTCATCAATCAGCCTCGTCTTCGTAGCCGACGAGGTGAAGCGGTCGGGCCTTGATGCCCTGCAACTGGCACCAACGAACCAACGCCTCTTCGCGACCATGCGTTACCCACACTTCCTCGGGGCGCAGATCACTGATCGTCTCCGTCAGTTCCGGCCAGTCACAATGGTCGGAAATGACCAATGGCAGCTCGACGCCCTGTTGCTTGGCGCGCTGACGCACCATCATCCAGCCCGACGCAAACGCCGGCAACGGCTCGTTGAAGCGTCGCGCCCAGCGGTCGGCGAAGGCGGAGGACGGACCGACGACAATGGCTCCCTTGAAGGCGGACTTGTCTCGGCTCTCGATGGTCGCCGGGCGAAGCTCACCAAGGTCGATGCCCTGTTCTACATAGTAGTCGCAGAGCCTTTCCATCGCGCCGTGGATATAGATCGGCTGGTCGTAGCCGGTATCGCGCAGCAGGCGGATGACGCGCTGCGCCTTGCCGAGCGCGTATGCGCCGATCAGATGCGTGCGCTCCGGAAATTGCCGCAGCGAGGCGTAGAGCTTGCCCATCTCATCGACGGGATCGGGATGGTGGAAGACCGGCAGCCCGAAGGTGGCCTCGGTGATGAAGACATCGCAGGGCACCGGCACGTAGGCGGCACATGTGGGATCTGCGCGCCGCTTGTAATCGCCGGAGACGACGATGCGGGTGCCGTTCTTCTCGATGGCGATCTGTGCCGAACCGAGCACATGTCCGGCCGGATGAAAGCTGACTTTCACGCCGTTGATCAGGATCTCCTCGCCGAAAGCGGCAGCCTGTTCGCTTGCGCAGAAGCCATCGCCATAGCGGATCTGCATGATGTCGAGCGTCTGGCGTGTCGCAAGCACGTTTGAATGGCCGGGCCGCGCGTGATCGGAATGACCGTGGGTGATCAGGGCTCGCTCGACCGGCCGCACGGGATCCACATAGAATCCTCCCTCGGGACAATAGAGCCCCTCGGGGGCGGGATAGAGCAAGGCATCTGGTCTCATGCCTGCAAAGATAGCGGGAAAGGACGGAAGGGCCAGTGGGTGACGGGAAGATGCCGATCTGTACCAAAATGAAACAGGCGCGCCGGCACGTTTCCTGCAAGGCGGTCGAAATGAAGGAAAGTCCGTTAACATCCCGTCGTGACCTGCTCCGTCTTGCGGGAGCATCCGCCTTTGCGCTGATGGCATCGCGCAGCTTCGCGACAACGCGCGATGGAGGCCTGCGCGGCGCGATTGACGCGGCAGATTACCAGCCAACGCCAGGCGCGCCGGACCGCAAGCGCGTCAGCCTGCAGAAGATGATCGACCAAGCAGCGGCGGAGAACGCACCGGTTTTCCTGCCACCCGGCACCTACAAGGCTTCCAATCTCGTATTGCGGGAGAACACCCGCATCACCGGCGTTCCCGGCGCATCGCGCATCGTCTACGCCGGCGGTGGCAACCTCTTCAGCGCTGAGAACGTCAAGCACATCGAACTCTCGAACATCATTATCGACGGACAGAATCGCTCGCTCGGTGATGATGCCGGCGGGCTGCTGCAATTCACCGGCGTCGCAGAGGTAACGATCGACAATTGCGAGATCGCCAACAGCCGCAAACATGTCGTTCGACTGGAGCGATGCGGCGGCCGGATCACGGACAGCCGCATATCGGGCGCCGGACAATCCGGCATCTATGCCGTCGAATCCAGCGGGCTTTCGATCACCGGCAACGAGGTCTTCGACTGCGGCAATGGCGGTATTCTCGTGCATCGCTGGACGAAGGCGGCTGATAACAGCGTCGTCAACGGCAACCGCATCTACCGGATCAACGCCAATGACGGCGGCACCGGCCAGAACGGCAACGGCATCAACATCTTCCGCGCCGACAACGTCATGGTCGCAAACAATCACGTGTCGGACTGCGCCTTTACCGCCATCCGCGCCAATTCGGCCTCCGACATCCAGATCACCGGCAACCAGTGCCAGCGTTCCGGTGAGACGGCGATCTATGTCGAATTCGAGTTTGTCGGCGCCATCGTGTCCAACAACCTGGTGGACGGCGCGGCAAACGGCATTTCGATTGCCAATTTCGACCATGGCGGCAGGCTGGCGAGCGTGACCGGCAACGTCGTGCGTAACCTGACGCTCAAGGGTCCCTACGAGCACGAGGTTGGCTTCGGCATCGGCATTGCCGCCGAGGCGGATACACTGGTCTCCGGCAACATCATCGAAGGTGCGCCACGCTGGGGCATGCAGCTCGGCTGGGGTCCCTATCTGCGCAACCTCGTCGTGACCGGAAATATCATCCGCAAGGCCCCGATCGGCTGCGCGGTCTCGGTGGCGGAAGGCGCAGGCGCGGCCATCATCACCGACAACGTGTTTCAGGAAACGCCCGGTGGTGCCGTCCTCGGCTTCGAATGGGACAGGAAGGTGTCCGGCGAGCTGGCGACCGCGGGCGCTGCCTCGCGCTTTGCGCAGCTGACGGTCGAGCGCAACCGCATCTCCTGAAAAGCATCAAAAGCTTTCATCGATTCATAAGGTTTGGCTCCTACCCTGCGCCCAGCCGAACAAGGGGGACATCGACATGCTGACAGTTTACGGAGTTTATCGCTCGCGCGCCTCGCGCGTTTACTGGATGGCCGAGGAACTGGGGCTCGAATTCGAGTCCGTGCGGGTCATTCAGGCCCGGCGACTTGTCAATCCGCTTGCCGCCGATGCGCCCATCAATACGCTGTCGCCTGATTTCCTGGCGGTCAATCCGATGGCGCTGATCCCGAGCATCAAGGACGGCGACCTCGTGATGCACGAGTCGCTTGCCATTACCCTTTACCTCGCCCGCAAGCATGGCGGACCGCTGGCCGGTCAAACCGTCGCGGAAGACGGTTTGATGACGATGTGGACCATTTGGGCGGCCACCGAGGTTGAGCCGCATACGGTGAAGATCGTCTATGTCTACGACGACGAGAAGCAAAACAGCGACGAGGGCAAGGCAACGATAAGCGTCGCCGTCCGATCGCTGAAGAAGACGTTCGCGACATTGGAGAAGCATCTGGCGACCAACGAATACGTCGTCGGCAACCGCTTCACCGCAGCTGATCTCAATATCGCGGAAGTTCTTCGCTACGCGCAGACGGAACAGGCGCTGTTCGACGCCCATCCCAATATCAGCGCCTGGATCAAGCGCTGCCAGTCGCGGCCAGCCTATATCGCGATGCAGGCGACGCGGTCGCAGGAACCGGTTTGATCAGGGAAAGAGCTTGAGAGTGCCGGCCATTTCCTCGCGGATCCAGGCCTTGAAATCCTTCACCTTCTTGGGTTCGCGCGCGCCTTCGGCCGTTACGAAATAGTGGCCGAAGCCGGTTTTCGCGCGAATGCCGAAAGGCGCAACCAGCTGCCCCTGCTGCAGGGCAAAGTCCGCCAACGTCTGCCAGGCGAGCATGACGCCCTGCCCTGCGATAGCCGCATCGAGGCAGAGCGAGGCATCGTTGAAGACGTGGCGCGTCTCGAGCGTCGCGCCCGACAACCCGGCCTCGCGCATCCACACTTCCCACGTGAACATGGCGCGACCGTCGATCACCGCCGGCAGCGACAGGATATCGGCGGGCTCGTGCAGTCGCGCCGCCATGGCGGGCGAGCAGACCGGGAAGACCTGCTGCTGCAGCAGCAGTTCGGCCTTCACGTCCGGCCACTGACCGTTGCCGACCCGGATGCCGACATCGACATCGCAGAGCGCCGGATTGACGAGCCGCGTCGTCGCATCCATTCGCAGGCTGATTTCAGGGTGCCTTTCGGCAAAACGATCCAGCCGATAGACGAGCCAGCGCGCGGCGAAGACCGGCGCCACCGAGATCGTCAGGATGCTGTCGTCGCGTTGCTGTGTCACCGCGACGGCCTGTGACAGCGCGTTGAATCCCTCGGTCAGGCCGGCCAGCAGGCGCGCGCCGGCCTCCGTCGCGATCATGCCCTTTGGCGTGCGCTCGAAGATCAGGTGATCGAGCTGCGCCTCTGCCTTGATGACCTGCTGGCTGACCGCGCCGATCGAAACACCCAGTTCCTCTGCAGCCGCCTGCAACGAGCCGAGCCGCCCCACAGCCTCGAGCGCGCGCAATCCATTCAAGTGAACCGAGTTCAGGTTTCTCATATAGTTTTTCTATACTCCGACATTGGTAATCTCAATTGAAACCTGCCTGGTTGACCGCGATAATCCGCCCGTGTTGAGCAGATGCTCCATTCGCCACTCTGGAAGGAAGCGAGGCGCGCCATGCAAATACTAAAGTTTTTCTTGAGCGTCGAAACGATCGAACCGCCCTACAGCGCGGACATCAAGCGGGATCCGCTTTACCATCCCGATCTGGCCCGCATGTCGCCGAGGGCGTTGGCCGACCTGCCGCTCGGCCCGCAACCACGCGCGCCCGCGCCGGAACCGCGACAGCTCGCAAAGTGCGCATAGCCCGGTAAAATCTGCTAGTCTTGGCCCGCTTCAGTTTCGAGCGGGCTCACATGACCGACAGTGTCGATACGATCTTTGCGCGCCTCAAGCGTCTTTCGGCGGAAGCCAATCTGCCTGACGTCGAGGAGGGCACGTCCTACGGTAACCCGGCGCTGAAAGTCGGCGGCAAGTCATTCGCGGCGGTCAAGAACAACCAGACCATCGTGCTCTGCATCTCGATCGACGACAAGGAACGGCTGATCGAGATGGCGCCCGAGATTTATTATCAAACACCTCACTATATCGGCTGGCCGTATATGCCCCTACATGCCGCGATGATCAGCGACGCCGAACTGAAGGAACGGCTGATCGGCGCGTGGCGGTTCCGCGCGCCAAAGCAGCTTGCCGCAAATTTTCAGGGCTGATGTGCCCGGCGGCCGGGCGACGTCTGTTTAGGCCTGTTCGCGCTCCAATGCCCGCAGCACGGCCGGGCGCTCCATCATCTGCGCATAGTGCGCCGTCGCTTTCCGGAAGCGGGCCGGATCGACGCCATCGGACCGCAGCCAGCCGGTCATGACGAAGAGGTAGGGATCGGCGACCGAATAGTATTCACCCATGACCCAGGGGCCCTCCAGCATCTTCGCCTCGATGATCTCGAAGCATTCGGCCATGGTTTGCGGCACCTTCGCCTTCATCGCTTCATGGGCTGCCGGATCGTCGGCCCACCGGCTGCCCCGGCGGCCGTGCGCGTGGTTCACATGTACAGTCGAGCAAAGATAATTGTTGAAGGCCTGCATGCGGGCGAACTCGAAAGGATCAAGCGGGGCCAATTGCGCGGCGGAGGCGACCTGAGCGATATAGGCGAGGATTGCCGGCGTTTCGGTAATGATGCCGCGATCCGTCACAAGCGCGGGAACCCTGCCCTTGGGATTGATCTCCAGGTACTCGGGAGAACGCTGCTCCGCTTCGGCGAAGTTCAGCTTCTTCGTTTTGAACTGCAGGCCGGACTCCTCCAGCGCAATGAGGCTTGCGAGCGCGCAGGTATGCGGCGCGTAGTACAGTGTCAGCATGATCGACTCCCTTCGATGCTGACTTTATAGCGCGGCTCTCCGCAAACGCACAGATCGAGGCCGGCGAGCCGGCCTCTTAAAAATCAACCGGCCTCAAGCGCAGCCGGGGACATCCTCGATCCGGTGCCAGACCGGGATGCCGCGTTCGCGGGCGATGCGAACATCGTTGTCGGCGCCCTTCGATTCGCCCTCGAGCCGCAGCACGCCATCGCACAGCTGCAGCAGACGGCCGGCAACGGGGTGGAAGATTTCCTCGTAGAGTTCATCGCCGACAGCCTTGCCGCCGGCCGCGTTCCACACTGGGAGCGCCACCCATTCCCCAATCATCGGTAGATGGCCCGCCTTGAACAGCCTGTGCGAGGGCTGCTCCAGCCGCTGCAGATTGGCAGCCATTTTTTCCGGGTCATCCCCGGTTCCGGACCTGTAGGGACCAGCAATCAAGATCAACATCATCAAGCTCCATTTCCCTCGGCTTCATGCACGAGATGGCCGATAACTGCACGATATTTCTTGATTGTCGATTCATTTCGTGCAATTTCACGATAATTCGTGCAAATACGGGATGAAGGCATGCTTACGACCCAGCGCAGATCGTTGATCCTCGATATTCTCAGGCGAGACGGCCAGGTGATTGCCAAACGTGTCGCCGAAGACTTCTCGCTTTCGGAGGACACGATCCGCCGCGACCTCAGGGAGATGGCGGCGGAAGGTTTGCTGAAGCGTGTTCACGGCGGGGCGATGCCTGTTGCGCCCGAGCTGCCGGATTTCTCGACGCGAAAGAGTGTTTCGTCCGAGGCGAAGGCGCGGTTGGGACGAAAGGCCGCCTCGCTCGTGCAACCCGGGCAGCTGATCTTTCTGGATGGCGGGACGACGACGGCGGAGATTGCCCGGCAACTGCCGCGCGACTTTGCGTTCTCGGTCGCGACGCACAGTCCGACGATCGCTGCGGAGCTGGAACACCACCCGACGGCGAGCGTCATCCTGATCGGCGGCAAGCTCTACAAGCACTCGATGGTCGCGGTCGGCGCCGTTGCGATGGCCGCGATCTCGCAGCTTCGGCCGGATATCTTCTTTCTCGGCGTGACGGCTGCGCATCCCGTGCACGGGCTGTCGACAGGCGACTTCGAGGAGGCGGCCATCAAGCGGCACATCGCATCCTGCGCAGCCGAAACCTACGTGCCGCTAACGGAGGAGAAGTTCGACCACGTCTCTCCCTGCCAAGTCCTGCCGATCGCAGGCGTATCGGGGCTGATCGTCGCCTCTGATATCCCAGCGGCAGCCATAGAGCCCTATCGCAATCTTACTGCCGAGATCCTCGAAGCATGAACGGCGGGACGAAGCGCGCCCCGAGTTCCTCGAGGTTCTGTGGCAACAGGCTCGCAGCGAGACCGGCGACAAAGACTGCGAAGACGATGTAGGCGAAGGTGTCGCGGCTGGCCCAGAGGGTCAGGACGTCATGTAGTCCGGGCTGTAGCGCAGCAATTGTCGTCGAAAGCCGCATCTCGCCGAGCACACGACCCGGGATGGTCGCGAAGGCGGGTGCTTCCGACAGCGCCAATAGCGCGCCGTAGACGGCGGTGCCGGAAATGATTGTGCGCAGCGCACGCCACGCCCCAAGCGGCCGCGCGCCACTCTCTTCAAACGACCAGCCGATATAGGCGCAGAAGATCACAAAGAACAGGAACGCAACCGGCAGCCCATCCAGCACGGTCTCCGGCTTCAACTGGCCGGTCCAGCCGTTGGCGAGGAGCAGAGGAAACGGCGCCGATGCGACGAACCAGATTGCGACAATCACGCCCCAGATCCAGTTCATCGACAGATAGTGGATGCGGGCAAGCGTCACCACGAGGATGATGCCCCCCGCGAGGTAGACGCCTGACGGTTTCATGGAACCGGTCATGGTGACGATGATCGGCCCGCAGGAGCCGGCGATCCGCGCGCAGCCGGACGAGACGACCGTCAGCCAGGTCACATAGTCAAAACACATGGTGAAGAAGAGGAAGATCGCGATGGCGATCAACATCCACCAAAGATAGCGGCCCGCAAACATATCCTGCCCTCATGGCGTTCGATGTAATGGGCAAAGGGTAACTCAGCCCACAAAAACCGCATCCGTTCTCGTGGGCTGTAGTTTCACATACATTAGCAACTTCTATTTTCGCGGCACAACTGTCCCGTTCCGGAACGGCTTATGCAGTCAACGCAGCCGTCGCGCGAATATCACCAACATGCATACCGTTCCAATTGTGCATCTGGACGGTCGCCATGGCGGCCAGGCGCGCGCGAATCGCATCTTCCTTGCCGAAGAATCGGCTGAGGGCGGCGGCAACCATTGCCTCGGAGGCACGCGAATGGCCGTCGTCGCATTTGACTGTTATCGCGACTCCCTGCTCGGGGATCGCCGCGCAGAAGACACCCTCGGCCCCCGTCTTGGCGAAGATGCGACCAGGTGCGGCCTCCATCAGCGCGGTGCAGGCACGGCCGGTTCCGGCCACATAAAAGGGCTCGGCCATGCAGGCATCAAACAGCCGCCGGGAAGCCTTGGCGCGGAGCGGCTCGAGGCCATTGCCGGTCGCCATCTTGGCAAAGCCAAGCGCCAGGCCACGCAGGGGAACGGCGTAGGTCGGGATGGAGCAGCCATCCGTGCCGCAATTGTCATGGCCAAGCGCCGCACCTGTCAGGCTTTCCATGACGCCACGAATTTCGGCCTGCAGCGGATGGTCGTAGCCGACATATCCCTTCGGATCGATGTCCTGATGGCAGCAAGCGCAGATGAAGCCGGCATGCTTGCCGGAGCAGTTGTTGTGCAATGCTGTCGGCTTGTCGATCGTGCGCGCCTGGTGGATCAGCACCTTCTGGCTCGAGGACCAATGCGCGCCGCATTCCAGCGCTTCGACATCGCGACCGGCTTTCGCCAGCATGGCGGCGGCGAGCGCCACATGCTCGTCCTCGCCATTGTGCGAGGAGCAGGCCAGCGCCAGTTCCTTGTCGCCGAAGCCATAGGCGTCCGCAGCACCGCTTTCCATCAGCGGCAGCGCCTGCATCGCCTTGCAGGCAGAACGCGGGAAGGTTGGCGCGTCGATGTCGCCGATCGAGAACACGATCTTTCCATCACCATCCACGGCAACGACGGCGCCGCGATGGCGGCTTTCAACGAGCGAGCCTCGGGTGACTTCGACGGTGACGGGATTGGTCATGGCTTGGTCCTGATCATGTAGGCAGATGCGTCACGCATAGCGAGTCGCGTCGATAAAGCAATTGCCTTTCGTCGACTCCTGTACCGCGGCGCCGCTCAAAGCGGCGTGACGCGATAGGCGCAACGGCGGGCGCCGAGCAGGATATGTTCCTCGCGCTCGACCTTGGCGCCGAGGACGGCGCGAAATGTCTCCAGCTCGGAGCGGCAAAAACCGGCACAGACGCTTGCGGCGGCGCAGATCGGGCAGTGGTTTTCGACAAGCAGAAGCGAACCGTCCGCCTCTTCCCAGCTGTCGGCCATGTATCCTTCGCTAGTGCGTATGGCGGCGAGCTGCCGCGCACGCGATCCCGTGTCGGCAGCGTCGACTTCCTTGCGGTAGCGCTTGAGGGTATCTGCTTCGCGGGCGGAAATGACGGCATCCAGGGCCGGCGTCCCCAGCTGCGCGACCAGCGTGCTCAGGATCGTGGCGGTGAGTTCCGCATGGCCATCGGGAAAGGTCTGGTTGCCGGCAGCAGTCAGGTTCCAGAGCTGTCTCGGCCTCCCCCTGCCGGTCGCGCTTTCGTTCACTGCTTCGACCAGCCCATCCTCCGCCATCTT
>Ga0102592_1002584_pt1 | contig 15306 bp, 9 predicted proteins | sample AraplaCol_mMF_r2_FD_76861 | JGI IMG/M metagenome (GOLD analysis project Ga0102592, IMG submission 76861) | Arabidopsis root microbial communities from North Carolina, USA - plate scrape MF_Col_mMF_r2 (SPADES assembly) (version 2) | ecosystem: Host-associated > Plants > Roots > Endosphere | place...
AAATGATCACCCTCGCACAAACGGTAGTGGTGATGGCCGACAGCTCCAAGTTTGACCGGAGGGGCATTGGCCGCATCTGCAGCCTGGAACAGGTGGATTATATCATTACAGACAACCTGGTATCGCCCGACACGATAAAAATGGTAACCGACCGTGGTGTGAAGGTGATCATTTCAGAATAGTTATCAGAAGCACCATCTTACGCCTGCAGAAACATCAAGCCTGGTGAGGTTCTCGCGCTGGTTATCGTTTAGGCTAACTTCCCTTTCGCCAGTACCGTCGTTATACTTCATCGTACCAATCGATCCGCCTATGAGCCCCAGGTTGGCGCCGATGCCAAAATGCGGGGTGATCATATAGTCCAGGCCTATGTCAAATCCTACACCTACTGTACTACCTGTAATGGTGAGAGGATCTACCAGCACACCGTTGTCGATATAGCGCAGGTAACCAATGGAGGCACCGGCGAGTAAAATGAGCTTGTCATCGGCGAAGGAATATCTTGTCCAGAACTCCGGCGCGAAGTAATGAATATTGATCTTGTCCTGCATCAACCCGGTCTTCGATTCTCCGGTGGTGGTGGTAACGGTTACATTGTCTATTTCATTACTGGTACGGAAGTAGGCATATTTCAGGCCGGCGCCATAGTTCTCCGTAAAAAAGAAGGCTCCGTCCACGCCCAGGTGGAAGCCGGACTTCAGACCTTTGATGTACTCTTTGAGATCAGCGTCTCCCACATCGGCTACTTTTGCCAGGCGACGGCTCCATCCTCCCTGTAAGGAAATGCGGAAGCGCGGGAGATCATCATAAGCCCGCACTGTTTGTGCAGGTAGGGCCGAATGATCAAAATACTTTTTCTTATGGTATGTTACCTGGTCAGCCGGCATCAGGGTTCTGGTTGCCTTTTCCCCATTTTTATAAACGAAATAGACGTGCTCTTTACTGACCTTTGTGATCAGACAGTTCACTGAATCCCCCTTGGAGGTTACGATCAGATCCTGCGCGCGAAGAGCGTTTAATGCCGATAGCAGTAAGATTGCTACAAAATAAAATGGCTTCATAGGTTATTTTTTCTTTTTTGTTTTGATAGTGTTATATTCTACCTGTCCTTCTCTGCTGTCTACCAATTGTAATTCAGGACGCCCAACCATCACGCCCATACGTATACCGCAACGCAGATAATATTCGCGGCCCATGGTGATATCTATGGGCACCTCTGCTTTGGATTCTGTTTTGGCCCACAGCTTGCCGGGCCCCTTGGAGTAGATCCTGATCTCCTGTTTGGAGTTGTTCTTCACCCTGCATAACAGCGAATCACCCAGGTACAGATCATAGCCAATCAATGAGCCAACACCTTTGTGACGGTACACATAAAGTTTGGCATAGTCCCACGTACTGTCTATGGTTGCTGGCGCCGCCGCCTGCTTCAGCTTCGTGAGCTCCGAGGGATCCTGTATCCTGAGGATCCTGGCTTTGATCCTGTGGCAGCTGCTTCCAAATGAAGGGGACTTATGCTCCGTTAGCTTTAATACGTTACCTCCTGCTTTCCGGGCTTCCATCCTGGCGGCCTCAATTACCGTTTCCCAGCCACAATCGGTAGAGAAACCCGAGTCGCCTATCTTCACCGTACCTAATTCGACAGCCGAGGCGGGAGCTTCTTCAGCAACGCCGATCACGAATACGTCTTCTTTATAGTCCAGTGCTTGCTGAGACTGACTCAGGGAGGTTTTAACTTTTGGAGTACAGGCCATCATACCTATTACGATAATAGCCATCATTCGCAAATACATACTGGTCATTTGATTTAAGATAAAGGGATTATTATATGGGTTTAGAAATATTACAGGTATTTATGGGTCATTGTATTTTAAAATTATCTAGAAATGTCCGCCGATTCTTATAGGGATAATAAGCGAAAATACAATAATTCCGAAAAGTATTGCTTATTTTATGGGATCATTAAACAGAATACTATGCAATACAGAACATTTGGCAGAACCGGCTGGAAAGTGAGCGAAGTAGGCTATGGCATGTGGGGAATGGCCGATTGGACCGGCTCAGAAGAAAAGGAAGTGAACGATGCACTGGACAGGTCCATCGAATTAGGATGTAATTTTTTTGACACTGCCTGGGGATACGGCAAAGGGCTGAGTGAGCAGATACTGAACAAAACCATCAAACGGCATCCCGGCAAACGCTTATACGTAGCCACCAAGATACCGCCTAAGAACTTTACATGGCCTTCCCAACCGCAGTTTAAACTGGAAGAGGTATTCCCGGCAGCTCATATCGTGGAATACACGGAGAAGAGCCTGAAAAACCTGGGTATTGAAACCATTGACCTGCAACAGTTCCATGTGTGGGAAGATAACTGGGCCCAGCTGGATGAATGGCAGGAAGCCATCACCCAATTAACCAAAGCAGGTAAAGTACAGGCCTGGGGTATCAGCGTGAACCGCTGGGAACCGAATAACTGCCTGGACACATTAAAGACCGGCCTGATAGACGCCGTACAGGTGATCTATAACATCTTTGACCAGAACCCGGAAGATAAGCTGTTGCCCTTATGCCGTGAAAAGAACATTGGCGTGATTGCCAGGGTACCATTTGACGAAGGTACACTGACAGGCACCTTTACCAAGGAAACCACTTTCCCCCAGGGGGACTGGAGGGCTACTTACTTTGTTCCCGAAAACCTGAATGCCAGCGTTGACCATGCAGACGCACTGAGACCACTGATACCTGCAGGCATGACGATGGCGGAAATGGCTATACGCTTTATCCTCAGCAATCCTGACATTGCGACTACCATACCTGGTATGAGGAAGATAAAGAACGTGGAATCGAACATGCACTGCAGTGATGGCAAAGGATTGCCGGCTGAACTGTTGAAAGAACTGAAAGGCCATCGTTGGGATAGAACACGTACCGAATGGTCTCAATAAGATAGTAAGCATACAAAAAGAAAAAGACGCGAATGATCTTCGCGTCTTTTTTTTTTGATTAGTTATTAGTTTTTTACTGTTTTACCATTGCACGTGTTAATACCTGCACCACCAGTGTATCGTGGCGATTGATACCGCCATCATAATCCAGTTCGGAGATCATTGCTTTGTTAAAGAGCATAATACCCTGTGTTGAACTATAAGTGGTTGAATTGGCCATTCCAAAGGGAGTAGAGACCATTTCATCTACTGACACATAAGCTACCACATAAGGGATGGAATATTTACCATCTGCCACCATTACAGGTGTCAACGCACGGTATTTGCAGGGTGTGTTGTAAAAATCTGAGCATACTGTTCTTGGGCTGTGCAGCGGTACGAGGCTCATCAGCCGTTTCGCTTTCCCCTCGCCGACAGGCTGGCTGACAGATGAATCTATTTCAGCGATCAGCAGCTGGGAAGCTGTCTTTTCTATGATCTCGGCGTTCCTGAAACCCAGCTGGATCTTATTTCCTTCTTTGAAATGCATGGAGAAGGAACTAAAGTTGTCACCCGGAATAGGAGACAGAAAGGTAAACTTGTCCAGCATATTTCTACGGGTCAGGTACTCGGTAATCCGACGCTGATCCCTGATGGTGTCTGTACCAGTATACATGACCGGCCGCTCTGCCGTGAGCGTGGAGGCGGGAGAGTAGTTTTCAGTGCCGTAGTCGTCATCGTCCGGGCCTTTGTTATCGTTATCCTTTTTACAGGATAGAGAAAATAAACAAAAAAAAGCGGCCACAAACAAGGTTGGAATGGCGGGTGTTGTTCTCATATAGCTCCATGGGTTTATTGGATAAAAGGAGAGCGCGAAGATATAGTATTCTTCGCGCTCCTTATTATAGTATACTTATCGTATTTCCGGTGTTTGGGGTTATGTTTCTGTTAATAAGTGTATTGCCGTTCAACACGCTTCTCCTTTTTCTTCTTGGGTTTAGCGGCGCCTTTAACTTCTACCTTGTAGATCACTTCATCAATGCAATTGCCTGAAGCATCGTATACATACTCCGCTTCATAAAGATCATTAGCACCACGAGCCCATTTTGTAGCATCTCCCTGCTCATTATAGGCGCTTCCCTCTGCCGGGTGTAAGCGGGCATCCTTAATGCTTATCTTCATCGTATCGGTTGAAACCTTGTGATCATCGCCATCCAGCACCGCTGTAACGACGCTGTTACGATCATAAAAATAGGTAGCGGTTTCTCTACCGATCGGGGTTCCCTGTCCATCTTCCAATGAGAGCGCAACAGGATGTCCCTTTTCATCATTTGTGATCTTAGAGATCAGCATGGTGGCTCCGTTTGCGTCCTGGTCTGTTACACGGATCAGAAAATGGCTGGCATCATAGCTGTAGATGGTTGTTTCCTTGGCATTTCCTGTAGAGCCCCATCTTTCAAAGGATCTTTCCAGGCAGCGCCGGTTAACCGTGTCATTTTTAAGTGTCAGCCTGGCAGTACGTTTGCCATTCTCATCGAAACGTTCTTCTGTCAGCAGCATTCCGGCAGCGTCAAAAACCTTGACAGACTTCTCTATCTTTTGACCTTCCTGGCCAAAGAAAGTCCTTGTTTCGGCAATCTGTTTTGGCCGCTTTCCTTTGTACGCTGTTTCTTCATTTAATTGCAGGGCGCTGTAGATGTTCTGTCCCTTCACCACACCTGCCGTGAATACCAGCAGGAGTAAACTAATAGATCTTTGCATAGGTAATGTTGAAAATGGGCCGCAAGGTACGAAAAAAGTATTAATCTCACTTTCTTATTACCGGAAATTGCGATATCCTTAGGTTACTGCATCCGTATGGGATCAAGATAATTTCCTCTTCCTCTTTTGCCACTTCCATCTGGAAGGTGTAGCTGAAAGGAATGGGCCCGGCCATCTCATTGTACAGGCCCCAGGAAGGAATTCGTTTAGCCTTTACCTTGATAATCAGCGGTGCATTCTCCGGGTTCCAGGGATAAACGGGCATCTGACCTTTTTTCTCTACCTGGCAATTTTCTTCCAGTTTATTTTCCGGCGTTTCCATCAAACCGTAGTTCCAGGGGGTGGTAGGATATATTTCCTCGTAGCTATCGCCGTAGTCAATAGGATCTTTATCGTTCTTTACCAGCTTTGAGGACTCTCCTATCTTCAAGGCATATGTGAGAGGCCCACGTTCTACTGATACGGAGTTCTCATACCAGCTGTTGCGAAAGATATGCATAGGTAGTGTCAGTTCTACCACATCGCCGGGTTGCCATTCGCGGCTGATCTTAACGATGGTATTGCCTGCGGACTCTTTCCATACTTTACCATTGATCCTTACAGCGCCTTTTTTACACCAGGCAGGAATGCGCAGGTGAAGCGGGAAAGTTGCCTTCTTATCTGCGCTTAAGGTAAAGCGGATACTTTCTTCGAAAGGGTAATTGGTCTCTTCTTTGAAAGACACAGGAATGCCGTTGGCAACGGTGGTTTTTATTTCGCTGGGAGCGTAGACCAGTGCGGCCAGTCCTTTATCGGGCGTGGCATACCAGAGGTTCTGCGTGAATTTAGGCCAGCCCTGGTGCATATTGGAAGTACAGCAGGGATAGCCGGTGAGCAGGCCGTAACATACATCGGTGCCATGGTGGTTGACATCGAAGTTGCGTTCATGCCTGGACATCATTACCTGGTTGGCCTGCTGGAAATACTGGCGGCCCATGAAATCATCAGTGGCTTGTGTGGGCAGGGCGTTAAAGGCAATCTTCTCCAGCTGGTCGGCATAGGATATGTCGCCGGTGATCTCCAATACATTTTCGAGTGTGTACATCATCTCAACTGCGGAACAGAATTCTGATCCCTGCGTAGGGTTGTTGCCGTGCAGGGCTTCATCTCCGCCATACAGACCGTGGGCCATACCGTTGAATTTGCGCAGCTCTTCAAAACCTTTTTTGGTGGCATCCAGGTATTTCTTTTCGGGATGATGCTGATAATAGATAGCCGGTTCTTTCATTCCCTGCGCCAGGTTTACGGCGTGGATGCTGCCAGCCGTGGACAACATGTCTGTATGTAAAAAGGCGTTGGTGAAATCAAAGGTTTGTTTGTGCAGCAGATCGCCCAGCTGCAGGAGGAAAGGCTCATGCGTGATGTTGTACAGCCAGTATACTACCAGGAGATTATCGCCGGCACGATAACGAGCCCAGAAGGACCAGTGATCCAGTGGTTTGGCGGGCAGCTCTTTCAACTGATAACGGAAGTAGTTGGTCAGGAGACTGATCACCCGTTTGTCGCCGGTGGCGGCGTAGTACTGCTGTAGCACTTTCAGCATGACCATCTTAGGCCACCAATCGTGGCTGTTATCGCGTTGCAGGCCAGGTTCAGGACTGTAATCTTTTGAAGGGCCGAAGTAGCCGTCGGGCTGCTGGCTTTTAATAGCCCATTCTACCCAGGGTGTTACCTTGGCGATGAGGGCAGTGTCGTGAAGAATATAGGCCAGTGGCAGCAGGCCGTCTATCCAGTAAGGACCCCGCTCCCATTGGTCGCCATCGCCACCCAGCCAGCCATTGCGGTTGTTCATAACCTGGGGATAGAGCTCGTCCAGACGGCCGGTGGCGCCGTTCTTCTGGCGGATGAGCATTTCACGCAGCCAGCCTTGGGGTTGGATGGCGCCTAAGGGCAGCTGCATGTAAGGATTCTGGTGCTGCGACGTGCGGGCAGCGGATTTAGTTTGTGCGGTAAGGTGCATGGCAATGCATAGCACGAGGGCCGTGAGTACAGATGACTTTTTCATGGAACTTAGCATAATATCAGACAAGATAGTGAATGATATCTTTAAGAGGGTATGTTAACGATCACCGCGGGCAGCTCCTTTGGCCTGTACATTGCCAATCAGGGCCCCTTCTACCTTATCCAGCCGGATAACAGCTACTGCTCCGGCCGTTTCGGGAAGTGTCCAGTCATTCAATTCAACATCTTTACCATCTTCGCATACAAAAGCAGGACGCTGATCATTAGCCGCCAAACGGAAGGTGATATGCTTCAGTTTCAGGCCCTGTACATGCCTGGCCCAAATGCCGTAAGCGGGTATTGTTGGACCGAATGTTTTTACTTCAGGATATTTATCTATGGCTTCAGGCACTACCTGGCGGGCATGTTCTACTGTGCCGCCTCCTGCAAGATCGATCTGTATATTTTCCAGGGTGAGGCCAGTGATATAATGCCCGGGGACACCGGTGATCAGGATGCCGGAGGGTGGCATGAGCTGTGCATCAGCAGCAGCTTGCGCTTTTACATTTCTGACTACCACATTTTCCATAGTGCCGGTTGGTTGCTGTGTATCCTTTCCTTTACGGAAGACGCTCAGGCGCGAGCCCAAACGGAAAAGCATGGGTGTTCTTACATTGACCATGGTAACATCGCTGATCGTTACATTACGCAGGTGTGCACCGTCTACCGTCAGGAGCTTTATACCTCCGTTCTTAGTATCGTAGATGTAGCAGTTGGAGATATCAATGTTCTCAAAGGCGGCCATTGATTCAGTGCCCATTTTAATAGCGCCCTGGTTACTCTTCAGCTTCATGCCGCTTACGACTATATCCCGGCAGGCCATCGTGCTGGAAGTGGTTTTAAAGCAAAGCGCATCATCACCACTGACAATGTCGCAATCTTTAATGCGCACCTGCTGACAGCCGTCGATATCAATACCATCGTTGTGGGCTACGCCATGGCTGACGATCTTTACGCCTTCAATGTGCACATTCCTGCTTTGGAAATAGTGCGAGGTCCAGGCAGCGGCATAGTTGAGCGTTACGCCGGTTACCCTCACATCATCACATCTTACAATGCGCAGCAGGAAAGGGCGGCGTCCCCAGCGTTGGGATTCCGGGCGGTTGTCTGTTAAGATCTGTTGTGCTTTGAGCGCTGCGCCTTGTCCGTTGATGGCGCCTTCACCTGTTATGCCGATATGTTTGGCATCTACGGCTACCAGGAGGGCCCAGCCTACATCTATTCCGAGCCCGTCTGCAAAAGGATCCATGTTCTTGTAATCCTCCACGTTCGTGCTGCCCAGCAGTACGGCATCTTTCTGCAGCTGTAAAGTCACATTGTCTTTCAGCACGATGGTGCCGGAGAGAAATTCGCCTGCGGGGAAGATCACCTTACCTCCGCCACTTTTGCTCACAGCATCTATGGTAGCCTGGATAGCTTGCGTATTCAGTGTTTTGCCATCGCCAACAGCGCCATATTGCAGGATGTTCAGATCGGCAGCGCTTAGGGAGAAAGCGCTGCCGGTTAGTAAACAAGCAAGGATAACTGATCTTACTTTTATCATGAGCATGTGTTTTTATTGCCAGCCCGGCGTTTGTTTAAATGCGTTATTGCCATAGGTGGCGGCGTTGTCTATTTCAGACTGAGGAACGGGCCACAAGGTATCACGCAAAGGGAATGTACGCGAAGCGCCGCTGGGATCTTTAATAGCAGGAATGATGGTCCTGTCGGTTTGCCAGCGTTTCAGATCAAAGTAACGTTGTCCTTCCAGCGCCAGCTCTATACGACGCTCGTGCCGGATAGCAGTACGCATCGCATCACGGGAAAGACCTGCTGGTAAATCGGGCATATCTACGCCGGGGCGGTTACGGACAGCGTTCACGGCATCGTACACACTGGCGTCGGGGCCACCTACTTCGTTCTGTGCTTCAGCATACATGAGCAACACATCAGCGTAACGCAGGTATACCCAGTCCTGATCGCTTTGGGTGCCGATCACCGTGGCGCGGGTAGAGTCTACTCCTTTTTTGTTCAAAAAACCGGATGATGCGCCGATATCGGAAGGCCTGAATACAATGCCGCCTTTGTATAATACGCCGGGTACCAGTATGGTAGCCAGTAAACGAGGGTCCCTGTTGTTGTAAGGATTTGCGGCATCGTATAAAGGAGAGGTGGTAATAGGCTGGCCATCTATACATTCATAATCATTTACCAGGTAGCCGAGGGGTTGAAAACTGGCACTGTAGGTATAGAGGTAATCTGCAGGGCTGTAAGCATTAGGCACCTGGTAGCGGCCGGAGAACATGATCTCGGGATTATTGTCCTGACCGGGTTTGAGGAACAGTTTGCGATAGCCGCCTGTATACAGGCTGAACTGGCCTTCTGTGATGATGGTTTTGGCAGTAGCCGCCGCTTCCTGGTAGTTGCGGACAGCGAGGAATACTTTTGTGATATACCCCAATGCGGCGCCTCTTACCACATGCCCTTTATAAGGGGTGTTGGGAAGATTGGCGGCCGCATAACGAAAATCGCTCATCACCGAATCCAGTACCACCGTTTTAGGCGCCCTGCCCAACTGGTAGGAAGACTGATCCTTTCCTAAGGGCTGGAAAGATAATACCACATCACCATAGAGCTGCGTGAGCAAAAAATAATAGTATCCGCGAATAAACCTTACCTCTGCAATGTAAGTGGCTTTAATGGCATTATCCATTGAAACATTCCCGATATTGGCCAGGAAGATATTGCAGGCTTGTATGGCCCTGTAGGGTGTGTTGTAGGCGTCAGACTGGATAGTACCAGTAGTAGCCTCTATAGCGCCCTGGGCAACGTTGGAGAAAGCGCTGCTGTAAGCATTATCGGTGAGCGTTTCCCAATAAGGTGTACCGGAACCCCAACCCTGTCCGGTGTTGTTGGCGTTGGTATAATTATACCCCTGTACAAGGAAGCTGTAAATACCCGTCAGGGCCTGGTCTGCGTCTGCTTTGGTTTTCCAGAAAGTGGCAGCAGACTGCTGATCCAGCGGATTCCTGTCCAGGAAGCTCTTTGTGCAGCTATACAATACGACGGTTAGCGTTAGCAGTATAGCGAGATGTTTTATATGATGTTTCATTGTTGTAAAGATTAGATTATTAGAAAACCGCTTTAACACCAAAGGCGAAGACCTGGTTTTGCGGATGCGACACAAACCTGGTATTGTTGGATACCCTTTCAGGATCCAGGCCTTTGAATTTGGTAAATGTGACCAGGTTATCTCCGCTGAAGAAGATCCGCAGGCTGCTCAGGGCGGCCCGTTTCACCAAGGCTGATGGTAACGTGTAGCCCAGCTGCAGGTTCTTGATCCTCAGGAAAGAGGCGCTTTGCAGATAGTAGGTAGACGCTGTGCTGATATTGCTACTGGCGTTACCCTGGCCCGTGATATAGATCAGCGGCATGGTGGTGCTGGGATGCTCAGGCGTCCATGCGTTCAGCCAATCTGTTGTGGGAGGAGAGCCCTGGTTGAAGGGTTGTACGCCCCAGCCATTCACAAATAATTTCTGACCGTAAGAGCCATACAGGAAAACGGAGATATCAAAATTCTTCCAGGAGGCGCTGGCGTTAAAGGAGTAATCGAACTTCGGAAAAACACCCGGTACGATCACGCGGTCATTGGCATCTACGGTATCATTACCGGTTACATCTTTGAACTTCATATAGCCGGGCTTCGGGCTGAACTGCTGTGCGGCGGACTTATTAATTTCATCCGTGGATTGGAAGATGCCATCATACTGGTACAGGTAGAAGCTTCCGTAGGGCTGCCCTTCCTTGATGATGGTGTTATTGCTGGTGTTGATAGCAGGTGCTCCGAATTTAATTACGGTATTCTTGTTGGCCTGGAAAGTACCGCCTGCGGAGAATCTTACGTCACCTATATTATCCGTATACTGCAAAGAGGCTTCTACACCAGTGTTCCTCATTTTTCCCTGGTTGATGACGGGCGCGTTGAGGCCGATATATCCCAGGATCTGTGGTGCGTACAAAATATCGTAGGTGAGTTTATTGTACCAGTCGACTGTGATGTCAAATTTATTGAACAGGTTAGCATCCATACCAACATCAACGATGCGGGTGGTTTCCCAACGGATGTTCTGATCTACCAGGCCGTTCTGTGCAACGCCTGAGCTCAGGGTATTACCTGTAAATGAATACGCGTAGCTGGTATTGGTGTTGTAGTAGTTCTGACTGGAATATACATCCTGGTAAGGATAGTTGCCGATGTTCTGGTTACCCAGTTTTCCCCATGAGCCGCGGAGCTTCAGGTTGCCCAGCCATGCAATGTTGCTGAGGAACTGTTCTCTCGTTAGCACCCAGCCTGCAGAAACAGAGGGAAAAAGTCCCCAGCGGTTGTTGGGCGGGAAGCGGGAAGAAGCATCATAACGGGCATTCACTTCCAGCAGGTATTTTTCATCATAGTCATAATTCAGTCTGCCGTAGTAAGAGCGTAAGGCCCATTCTGATGAGGTGCCGGTAGCAAGCTGTGAACCTGTTGGGCCTGCATTCAGCTCGTGCAGCTCATTGCTGGGGAAGGGTGTGTTACGGGTGCCGATCAGGCGTTGTGCCTTGTTGTACTCAGCCTGGGTACCGGCTAAGACTTTAAAATTGTGTTTGTCAAATGATGTTGTGTAGGTCAGCTGGGTGTAGCCAACGGGGTATACCATATTACTGTCTGTGACTACTAGCCCTTGTCCGTTTACATCCAGCGTACGTTCCGGTGCGTCGTTTGGTCCGGCGAACCAATTGTACTGGTTGATCACCGGTTTAAAATCGTACACTTTATTGAAGTTGAAATTCAGACCGCCGCTTGTTCTCCATTCCAATCCTTTTAATAAGCGGATGTTCAGAAAGAAACTGCTTTGCAGATAGTAGTCGTTACTATTCACCAATGCGTTCTCTGCGACAGCCACCGGATTTTTGTTAGGCGTTTGCACACTGGGGTAAACAGAATTTACATAGCGGCCGCTGCCATCCGGTAGTTTAGGTCCATACATGGGAGATTGTGATAGGGTGGACAGGAACTGATCCTGGCTGCCCCTGGAAGTGTAGGTCCTTTTTCCGTAGTTGAGCGTAACGCTGCCCCCAAAGGTGGCCCAGTCGTTGATCTTGGAATTCAGGTTGAGCTGCAGGTTGTATTTCTTGTAGGCGTAGCCGATCATGATATCCGGCTGGTCTACATATCCCAGGCCTACGTTATAGACGGTACCGTTGTTGCCGCCGGTCATGCCGATGTGATGGGTGTGCATCAGCACCGTTCTCATTACGGCATCCAACCAGTTGAAATTAGGGTATAATTTAGGATCTGAAGGATTGGTATATGCAGCGATCATTTCCGGGGTGAAGCGGTTAGGATAGCCGGAGTTGGCGGCCGCCTGGTTATACAGCTGCATATACTGGGCGGAGTTATAGATCAGGTTATCCGGCAGGGCGGTGGGTTTGGTGATGCCTACACTGTAATCGTAAGACAGCTGGAAGCGCCCGGCTTTACCTTGTTTGGTAGTCACCAGGATCACGCCGTTAGCGGCCCTGGTACCATAGATGGCGGCGGAAGCAGCATCTTTTAACAGGGTAACGGATTCAATGTTCTGCGGGTCCAGTGCGGTCAGGTTACCCGGCAGACCATCAACAATCACCAGGGGACTACTGCCTGCACCGCTGTAAGTACCCAGGCCTCTTACCCGGAGTACGGAGCCTTCATTGCCAGCTTCGCCAGAGCCCTGGCTAAGGGAAAGGCCGGGCATTTTACCCTGCAGTAGCTGAACAGGATCTGTAGCGATCCTTTTATTCAGCTCAGCGCCATTCACCGTAGCCACAGCCCCGGTGAGGTTTACTTTTTTCTGGGTACCGTAACCTACTACCAGCACTTCATTCAATCCTTTGCTGCTTTCTGTCAGGGTGACATCTATCTGGGATTGACTGCCTACTGGTTTCTCCTGCGATTGAAAACCAAGAATGGTAAATACGAGGGTGCCGTTGGCGGGCACATTGGTCAGGGTGTAATGTCCTTTATCGTCTGTGGAAGTGCCGATATTGGAGCCTTTTACCCTGACGGTGGCGCCGGGCAGGGGCTGCTGATCACTTTCTTTTATAATAGTTCCGGAGATGGTCCGGACCTGTGCATTTGCCCAGGGGATGCAGGTAAAAGACAGTATAAGGCACAGGAGCAATTGCCTTATGCGTGTGTCATAAACATTGATCATAACGTATGGATTTATGTGGTGAAGAACATGTCTTATCTGTTAAGTAAGCATTAATGCAATCGTTTGCATGTATGTAGGTGTTTTTAGTATGGGTAATAGGATGCCGCGCCGCAAAGTCTGTGGTGATTATTCCAGACTACGAAAGAACCAGATATAAAGGGGAATAGCTCTCATGATTTTACCGGATACAAATACTTTTTTCGCTTTTTGGGGGAGGGGTGGCAAACGCGGCGGTGGGAGGGAAAATAAAACTCATTTTAATATAGTCACATAACCCGCTAATCTTTCCGAACCATCTTTCAAATCAATTACATAGAAATACACTCCCAGGGGTAGGCCGCCACCATCCCAGGGGTTACTATAGCCCCTGGAGTAGAATACCCGCTGGCCATACCTGTTAAAAATTTCTATTGTACCGGCCGGATATGCTGATAGGTTACGTATCTCCCAGGTGTCATTGATACCATCGCCGTTAGGTGAGAAGGCGTTAGGCACTTTAACCGGTCCGGGTGGCTGGGCGCAGGGCATTTCTTCGGGGACAGCTACATACATTGTAGTGTCATCTATACAGCCTTCTTCTGAGACCACTTTTAACTGTACGGGATAGCTGCCTTCCGCAGCAAATAGTTTACTGGTAGTATCTGTATTGGCGGTAGTGTTATCAGGGAAAGTCCACAGCCATTTGTTGAAATGATAAGCACCTGCATTGGTACTGTCCCACTGCAACTTTACCCTATCAGGCAGACAGCCGGATAATGTGTATTTAAATAGTGCGGTATTGCTGATATCCTTTACTATAATATCCAGGGGAAGTTTTTCCGTGTTATTGCAATTTTCAATAGCGGTATGCGTACTGCTTACTTCAAACCGGAATGTATCTGCCTGGCTGAAAGTATAGGTTCCCGGCAGTGTGTATTTATAATAAGTGAGGCCTTTATATACTACAGTACCAGCAGGTGTGGGATTGTTCTGTACGACATCTGCATTGGGAGTGATATATGCCAGCTGGCTCAGATGCCATAGTAGCCTGGAAGGCTGATAGGTCATGAGGATGGAGATCTCTGTTGGAGAATGGCGGCAGGCAAATGGGTGCACGACTTCCGGGACTCCTTCCGTATTGTGCAGGTTTAAAATACCATTCAGGTTATTGATCATCGTTCCGGCATTGTAACCATAGCTATCGTACTTGCCCATACCATAGGTAATGGCGGTGAATGCTGAATCGCTTTGCACAATACATTGCGCTTTGGCGGCGGGCCAGCGTTGTACCACTACCGTATAGCCGGGTATGTTAGGATGCGGATAGCTATGCGAGAAAGTATTGCTGCCGTCTATTGTAAGCGAAGAAACTCCATTAGAGGGGATGATCAGGGTGAGATAGTTTACCTCTACCACAGCAGCAGTATTGCGGTAGAAACCTACCCTTTTGATGGATTGCTCCAGCGGACTGAGATAGATCATCTCCGGATCTCCCATGCCAGTGTAAGCGCAGCCTCCGTTTGATACGTTATCATTCATGGAAGGCATGTATTGAGCTACCAGTATAGGTTTGTCAGCTTCAATCAGATCGGCGGTATTACTTTCAAATTCGTAGTAGAAATTATTGATCAGGGATGATAGTGTTACGCCGTTCCTCTTTACCACTGTAGCTGGATCTTTCACTGCTACACGGAACCGGCCCATGTTTAAGGTAGCAGCGGCATCGCTGGCAGAGAAAGGAGCGGTCAAATATCTTTTACCCCAGGCATGAACAGGGAAGATCTGCTGTATCAGGTTGTCTGCAAAGCCGGAGTTGGTCGCATTGCATGTGATGGCGGTGGAACTGCTGCCTGCGAACACCGCTACAGGAAAACAATCGCCTGCCGCATTGGCCACTGATCGTACACGGGTGCCTGTAAGGTCATGCCCTTCGATGCTGCTGATAGCAGCGCCTACTACCTGGTAGATCTGACCGCGGTTCAATGTTGCCCTGAATGGCTGGCCTGCAACAGCGCCGTTGCGTAAAGGCACCGAGGGTGTTATTTCTACTTCCGTGTTATCATGGTCTGCCACTACAAAAAGCCAGGAAAAACAGCCATCCCCGCTTGCTACACCGCGGATGATCTGCCGGGTATTCAAAGAGAAATAAGAATATCCCCATGACTCCACAGGCATTAACATAGTGGCGCCAGACGAACCGGCGCCACTGATATGGGCATAGGCGACGATAGGCACATCGCTTTCTATATGGATCGACCTGTTGAACAGACGGTCCGAGCCCTGTCCTCCATAGGAAACCGGATAATCGAATAACCTGCAATCAGCTGCACCTGACTTGGGCATAGGATCTGAAGCTATCACACTATTGGCTGGTACGGTATACTGCTTTA
>Ga0102592_1002604_pt1 | contig 15225 bp, 28 predicted proteins | sample AraplaCol_mMF_r2_FD_76861 | JGI IMG/M metagenome (GOLD analysis project Ga0102592, IMG submission 76861) | Arabidopsis root microbial communities from North Carolina, USA - plate scrape MF_Col_mMF_r2 (SPADES assembly) (version 2) | ecosystem: Host-associated > Plants > Roots > Endosphere...
CGTGCCGTGGCGAGGCACGTCGGCTGAGCTGGCTGCGATCCCGGTTCCGTTGGCGACCACCGTCGAAAAATGGAAAGCCACATATGCAAACTGCCGCGATTCTGAAAAGTCCGCGGCCTCGGACAGAGATAGATTGCAATCCGAACTCGACCGTCTGGATGCCGAAATCGCGGATATTAAAGGACGTTCCGGGAAAATCGACGAGACCACGGCGATCGGCAGGCGTGCTGCGCGCGATGAAGCTTGGCTATTGCATCGCCAGACGTTGACGATCGAGACCGCGCTCGACTTCGAACGCGCCATGAGGGCCGACGACCAGGCCGTGTCGCAGCGTCTTCTGCATTTTGCCGATAGCGGAAAGCTGGCGCAACTCAGCCTAACGCGCGCCGTCGCTGTCGCAGAGCTTCAGTCCGCGGACCAGCGCCTTTCAGACGCGCGCTCTGCGCTGGCAGCGTTGACCTCGGAGATGCTCACCAGTTTCTCGGGTGTGGCGGCGGCCCAGCTCCTCGTGCGTGACCCAAACGAACTTCAAGAATGGCTCCGTCGCCGGACAACGGCTCTGGCGGCCCGCGACGACTTGGGTTCGATCGACCAGGATATCGCGGATGTCCGAGATCGATCAGTCTCGGCGAAACTGGGCATAACAGCAGCGCTGAAAGCCGCTGGCATCAAGGCCGTCGATGCTGACGATACCGTCTCTCTCATCGCGCTGGCCGAACGCGAGCTCGATCGGTTCAATTCGGCGATGGATCAAGCCGACCGGCTTGAACGCCTCAATGCTGAGCGCAATGAGCGGACAAAGCTTCTGGTCGAAGCGCAAAACGACGATGTCGAGTGGAACGCCCGGTGGGCGGAACTATGCGCTGGCTGCTGGCTCAAGGATCAACGATCTGTTCCGGATGTCGACGCCGTCAACGTGATCATACCGATCCTGGAAAAGCTGTCGTCGGCGGTCGAAATGAAAGAGAGCCTGGTAGACCGTGTTCAGAAGATGGAGCAGGACGCCTTTGTCTTCGAGCAGACGGTCTTTGCTCTGTGTTCGGGCCTCGGTATCGACCGGTCGGGATCGCTCGGCGATATGACGCGGGCAATCGGAGAGAAGATCAAAATCGCCGAGCGGGACCAGGATCGGGTCGAGAAGCTTGAAGAAGCACTCGATCAGGCGCGGGAGCAGGAGAAACAGCTGTTGGTGACCCGACAGGTTCTCTCCGCTCGCACTGGCGAGATGACGGCATTCTTCGGCTGCACCACCATTGATGAGGTGGAAGCGCAGATTGATCTTTGCTTGAAGCGGCAGGCAGTCCGCGCGGCCATTGATGGCCTTGAGCGCGAGCTCCTGGAGATCACCGGCGTCCAGGACATTCTCGAGGTTGAACACCAACTTTCCCTTGCCGACAGGAATGCGCTTGAGGTCGAACTGGAGGGCATGAAGCCGCTTCTTGCACACCACGAGCAGGCGTGCCGAGATGCGTTTCACGAGCTCTCCACCATCCGCAAGGCATTGGACGCGGTCGGAGGCGACGCAGCGGCCGCTCAGATCGAGGAACGGCGTCGGACCACGCTGCTGGACATTGAAGAGCGGGCAGAGAGATATCTCGAGCTGCGGATCGGCATCGTTGCTGCCGAACAGGCGCTCAGGCTTTACAGAGATCGTCATCGGAGCGGGATGATGTCCAGAGCATCGGAAGCGTTCCGGACTATCAGCCGCGGCGCCTATTCCGGGGTTGCCGCGCAGCCCGGCAAAGATGGGGAAGTGTTGATGGCTCTATCAGCGAGCGGCGGATCTCTGTCGGCAGACGCGCTGTCGCGGGGAGCACGGTTTCAGCTTTACCTGGCATTGCGAGTGGCTGGATACCACGAATTCGTGACCGAGCGGCCAGGCGTCCCGTTCATCGCCGATGACATCATGGAGACGTTCGACGACTTTCGGGCGGAAGAAGCCTTCAGGCTGTTTGCCGGGATGGCGCAACATGGCCAAGTGATCTACCTCACGCATCACAGACACCTAATCGATATTGCGAAAAAGGTGTGTCCATCTGTACGGGTACATGATTTCGGCCAGATCCAGCGGCAGGCAATAGTGAGCGGAATAGCGGCGGAATAAGATATAAACGCAGCTATCCCTTTTGCTCGTGCGGTACGATGATTTTTTCGGTCTGTTACCGATCACGCCTTTGTCTCTGCGGCCATAGGGCTAGTTTTTAAGGGTTCTCCCGAATTGGGGAGATCATGCCATCTGCACGGAGGCGGCATGGCGGACTGGCGAGCCGTCCCGGTTATGAAGAGTACGCTTGGACCCGATTGTCGGCCGGCTCGTTGCAGGCCTGGGATTGACGCCACGTGGGTGACAAGGAAGCGGCCATGCGCGATTGGCCCTGTGTTCGTCCCCTATCGGTTTCGATCCCACAGGCTTCCTGCCGCGGGCTAGCTGTTCGGATTAACAACCTCGGACACAGGCTCCTTCGCGGCCTCACCTGGTTTCGCGATAACGACATAGGCCCCCGCTATTGCGAGCGCTGCTGCGAAAATAATCGCCACGAAGATGTACATATGGTGGCGAGCTTTGCTACCCGAGGACATGTGATCTCTCTCTAAAGACGACCGAGAAAACGCACATACGACGACTTGAGTTCCCGGTGCTTGGGAAAGATATCAACCGGGGATGCCTGGTCGCATGCACGCCCAAACATCTTCAGTCTGCTGCTCTAACGGGGCTTTCCGCGGTTCGAGTTCGAGCGGTCTGCCGAAGCAAAAGGATCGCCTCACCATATATCTCCCGGCGGCGCGCTTCCCGCATTGCCACCAATCGAGTCCGGGTGGCAGGCGAACGATGATCGTCCGGTTTCCGCACTGCCAGTTCCTCGTTTTCGACGAGATCGGCCAAGATATTGCGCATCACACCATTGAGTTCACGCAGTTCGCGCATCTCCGACAGCACCGGAGACGTATGGAGCCTCCGGGCGATCGCGGCGTCGATCGACTTTTCCGTCAGCCGCGTTTTCGCGAGCAGATATCGAGCGGCCAGAGTGGCAACGAGCGTGATGACCGCGGCTGAGATGATGACAAGCATGACGTGGCTCCTGACCCCACTTACATCGTGCTCGCACGGGCATTGTTCAATGCCTGATCGGCATAGAACTGAAAGAGGCTTGAATGGAGGCTGCTGCCCATAGTTTCGCGGCCGAAGGACTATGTGCCGGCCGAGCTACCGCGCACGGAAAACCTGACATAGGAAGGGGTTTGCTACAGTGCTGCGATCAGACGCGCTAAACTCTCCGCAAGGTGTGCCAAATGTTGTGCAGGTCAGGGGAGCTCAGGCTTCAACGCTGCTATCGGAGATTGCCGCGCCGGGCACAATAGCCGAATTTGACGACATCAGCCATCCTGTCTACCTCCTCGGCCTCGAGCGTATTAAGCAGCACGCCGTCAAGATCGACCGGCCAGCCCGTAAAGATGTCGATGATCGACCCGCACTGGTCGTCAACATTCTTGTAGACCCAATATCGTGGGTGCGACATACGTGAAAGGTAGCGCTCCCAATATAGTAGGAAAGGCGCCGGGAGGCACGCACTGCGATCGGGTCATTGCAATCTTTGGCGGACCGCAGCCTCGTTCTGAGCAAGTTGACCCTTGGGAGAAGCCGGAACATCCTCGCTCGCCCATATCAACACGGCCAAAGCCGCGACCGACAGATAGCCAAGCTTGTGTGTCAGGACACTGCGCGCGGCTTGCGAGCGCGTGCAGCAAGTTCTCGTAATCGAGTTCATTCGTCTCGCCCATTGGTGGTTTCCGCGGAGCCTAAGGCCTTGGTTGAGCCGAGCCAATCCCCAGAAATGGGCTGCCGTTTGCGCGGCGTTGCCAGCCGCCGCCACGCGTCAGCGACCGGATCGCGACAGGCTGTCGTCAAGCTAGAACCCCGGCAGATCCCTGTATTGCGCAGGCGCCTCCAGATACAGTGGGCAGCTACAGCGGCCAGGATTGGCGCTCGATGCGGGCAGGGGAAGAGACGTAATGTACGACAATGGCGGCAAACGCTCGAGCGCTTCGGTCGACGGCCCGGCGGGATTAGGGCGGGAGTGGCATCAACAGCAAAACGGCTGTGGCATTCGATTGGATTTCAGTGATGTAGCTCATTGGCTCCCTCATGACCTGGGAGTAAGCCCCTTGATCGCCCGCAAGGGTTGGTGCAATACCGTCGGCGTTGGATAGCTTAGGAGTTTCGGAATGCCCGATGAACCCTTCGAAAAGCTCAAGGACTATATGTACACCCTGATCATCGTTGCCGTTATCTTCTTGGTGATTGCGGCCGCAGGTGGAACACCCATAGGGTTTGGGCCGCGATGAGGCTGGAGGGTCATTGCCCATGTCATAGGCTTCTTGATTATGGCCTTGGCACGATGATCGGTTGCGCTTTTCGGCCAGCCAACTTGTGTGTGAGTCGCTCCTTCAGCCCACTATGACGGGTCTATATTAAGCCACCTTGAGGCTATGCGGGATTGCCGCGACATGAAGAGCAGGATAGCGTCGCAGCGATGTAAACTCGGCCGCCATTATCCCGTCGGGTATCCGCGTTCGCGACGGTATGCTGCGCCTGCTTGGGTCAGCTTGCAGCGGGGACGTAGCCCAAGTGAACCCTCCCGCTGAATGAGGCCTGCCGTCTCGGCGAGGATGACCGTTTTGATGCCGACGTTATGCGGGAGAGGGCGAAACGATACGTCACTCATCGAATTCAACAGCAACATAAGACGAACAGAGGAGTTGATCTGTATTCCCGGCATCCGAGGCTCCAATTCACCTCGCTGAAACGACACCGCTGAAAAGTTGTTCCGAAGGGATTGTTCAAAACCGTACAGAAGCCGATTTTCCCTCTTATCGCGAATAGGAGGAAGATCTGCATTCCCATCATCACAAAGGTGGAAAGCTTTGTGCGGCAGTGGACAGGAATATTGCGCTATTAAGTAGCAATTGCCACCAATAGCGACGTTCTGGAAAGATGGGCTCAACGATAGACTTCACATGGCCATTGTGATGCCGGGTCCGTTTCTTCGTCTACAGGTTCGGTCAGCACGACCTCCTCTGGAAGCGGTGTCATACCCGTGCGGATCTCTTCCGCATGCCACCACATCGCGTCGCGGGGCATGCGCGCCCGACGAAGAGGCTCCATTTCCGTGAAAATGAATCGGCGCCTGTAAGCGCTGGGGCTTTCGGCAATGAAAAACGGCTTCATGCGCTCTTGTCCAAGGAACCATGGCTTCTTTAGGAAGCGTTCCGGCTCGTCGGTCCAAAGCGGAGCCGGTCCTAGCCTCCACCTACGGCAGAGGTGTTCCCCAATAGCTCCCATCAGCGCGTCAAAACGCTGGTCACCCGTTAAATCGGGTGTATCAACGAGCCGCTCTCGTCTCCGGCGACTTGAGGGATCAATGTAAAAACCGTCAAGAAAACTGGCAAGGTGGTATCGAAACTCGCTACCCGTCTCCAGGTGCGAGTGGACGGCCGCGGCCAGCGATCCAGGTCGGACTCGCTGCATTGGCGCCATTGTATTCATCTACCAAACCCTTGATCTTCGCGCTCATTCGCGAGGCGACGGTGGGAACGACGATTCCCAGAATGTCAGGATAGCACTGCTTTTCACAACCACGCCATAGGATCACGGCGATCCTGCGCGTCCAAGGCTGGTGGCAGTTGCTACCCAATTGCGGAAAATCGAGGAGACTGTCGGAACTAGACAATAGCGGGACCGTTCGTCTCTTTTGAGCAAAGGAGGAAGCTATGGACAGAGAACCAGCCGAGACCGGAAAAGGAAAAGACGCTAGCCACGGCCTGATGGAACAGGTAGCGAAGGAGGAAAAGGAAGTCGAGGCGCGGAAAGGATCCGACCTTTCCAAAGGTGCAGATCGGGTCGAGGAACGATCCCGAAGCTCCGACGGAAGAGGGGCCGGTGAGAAGCAGGGTTTTTGAACCGGGCTTTGTATGGCTGAAGGGGCATTTCCAGTGATCCGGTATCGGCGACCGTGACGACCATCCTGGGGACGACGAAGAGATAGAGGCTGCAGCCTTCGCCGGGCTGCGCCAGCTTGGTGCGTGTCCTGCTTCTAAGAACGCGGTTGGAACAAAGTAGTGGTCGGTAGATTTAACCTGCGCGGCTGCTGCGGGGGTCGCGTCCATGGAGTGGAGGGAATTTCGGAATGCATCTGGTGCGGACAAATGTTGCCAGGACGACAGAGGCGACTGTCACGGTGGAGTTTCATGGGGAGGGTAACGAGCTTGTGGCTATCCGCATGTCAGCCGACAGCGTTTCCAACGATGACGACGCTATAGCGTTCGCTGCGCAGATGTTGGAAGACTTGCGTATTGCTGCGACCACGCCCGGACCAGCAACGACCCGCGAGGGAGCAAGCATCGACGAAATGCTTGCTGCCGAGGAAGCGATGAAGTCCAGCTGATTGCAGCGATGGAAGATCGCTCATCAGCATTTCACATCTGTCTAGGAACCACGCTGCTGCAAGTGAGGGCCGCACCTCCGAAGCAGGGGCCTCAAAAGGCTGCCTGCATGTGTTCTAAAGATATCTGCCTGTCCGCTACAGCTGTGAGTTCCCTGGCATGGGCTTACGAAGACGGGGGTCAGGACGGAGATCTGGCACTAGAATCTAGGGAAGCGCGGCTATGAGAGCCGGCCCGCTGGGGTAGCACTACCAGCGGACCACCGGGTCCCGCCGAAGGCGTTATGCCTTATCGACGACCTTCTTAACTGCGTCCTTAGCCTGGCCTTTCGCCTGCTGAGCGTCGCCCTTGGCTTCTTGCGCCATGCCCTTTGCCTTCATATCACGGTCATCGGTTGCATCGCCCACGCTTTGGCGGGCCTTGCCAGCCAGTTCATTGGCTTTACCGGAAACCTTGTCAGCTGTGCTTCCCATCGGAACACTCCTCTCAAGAGACTTGATTGCCTCGAAGAAGTGAACCTCTGTTTGATTAGTTCGTTCCGCCGCGACCACCTGATTGTGCCTTGAGCGATATCGCTATCGGCGTCACGATTGGCAGGCCAGGCTTGACCTTTCGCAACCGGAGGCCGAGCTTGTCCGACCGCTGCCGGCTTGCAGCCGTAGAGCTGGTCCGCCAATGCCGTGACATGTTAGGACCACACACCTAGGAGGCGCGGGCGCACAGCAAGCGTGTGCCCTTCCCAGATCCTCGAAGGACATTGCGCCACTTACTGGGAATTGCCAAAGCGTCGAACCGCGCGATCAGGCATGGGCAAAGGAAAAAATCATCGCCAAAACTCTTTCAAGCCACCGGTCGCGCCAACGACCGGATCGTTGCCTGGTATTGAAAGCGACGAAATGATCGCAAGCAGCTCCGCGCTCGGTGCCTGCGTCTGGATATCTGCCTGCTGGCGCGGAGGGTAGGCTCCGACGATCTCGAAGTCGCTTGATGCCTCTATTTTCTTGTGGCCCGTTCCTGCTGGTAGGAGAAGGCAATCTCCCGTCGCCAGTTCGATGATTTCGCCACCAGGTCCGCCGAGTTGAAGATTGGCTGTCCCGCGCCCCACGCCCAACGCCTCATGCGCTCCCGAGTGGTAATGATGATAATCGAACACGCCATCGCGCCAGATACCGGTCCAGCCGTTCTCCTCGAATGCCTCCTCGAAATCCGATGAGGTGGCATCGAAAATTGCCTGGCGGTAGATCAGGACTGGCAACCGAGTGTTGTTTGGGACCCAGTCACTTCGTTTGAAAGATTTGTGCTCGATGTTCATAGGAGTTGGCCCGTTGAGGATAGGGCGGCGGCAACGGCCGTAGCCCGCATTCGACCAACCACCGAAAGCAGAAACAGTTCCGAAATTAAGTGCCCTTACTGCGTTGGCTCGGGAACAACTTCCTATCACGGAGCTTTTGATCTCTCCTTCATGAAAAAGGGTAGATGATCAATGGCTTCCGCCGACCAGTTTAATATGCAGAACCCGCTCACGCAGTATCCTCAGCCGAAATTTCCAGAGCAACCACAGCCAGTACCCGGCTTGGCGAGCAAGATGCAGCCTGTGCCCGATCACGGTGAAACATCCTATAAGGGTACCGGTCGACTGAATGGTCGCAAAGCACTCGTGACTGGTGGCGACTCCGGGATCGGGCGGGCAGCTGCGATTGCTTTCGCCCGTGAGGGAGCCGACGTCGTCATAAACTATCTGCCTGAAGAACAGAGCGACGCGGAGGAGGTGATCAAACTCATTGAGGCGGAAGGCCGAAAGGCAGTGGCGATCCCTGGCGATCTCAAAAGCGAAGCGTTCTGCAAAAAGCTTGTTGAGACAGCGAATGACGAGCTGGGCGGTCTCGATCTCCTGGTCAATGTGGCTGGTCGCCAGAAAGCCATCGCCGACATTTCGCAGCTGACAACCGAACAATTTGATGAAACCTTCAAGACGAATGTCTACGCCCTGTTCTGGATTTGCAAGGCGGCTGTTCCGCTCATGCCTGAAGGCTCATCGATCATCAATACCGCTTCCATTCAAGCTTACCAGCCGTCTGCGACACTTCTCGACTACGCGCCGACGAAGTCGGCAATCGTCGCGTTCAGCAAGGCACTCTCCAAGCAGGTTCTGCCAAAGGGGATCCGCGTGAACATCGTGGCACCTGGTCCATTCTGGACGCCGCTGCAAACATCCGGAGGCCAAACGCAGGACGTCATCAAGGAGTTCGGCAGCGAGGTCCCGATGAAACGTCCCGGTCAGCCAGCCGAATGTGCGCCAATCTACGTTTTCCTGGCCTCCCAGGAATCGAGCTACATCACGGGAGAGAGCTTTGGCGTGACCGGCGGCAATACGCTACCCTGATGCTGCGAACCCTCGTTCCAGCCAGGATCGACGGATATCTCCCACTGGAGAACTACGCTGCAGTGGGAGATGGCCGCTCAGTTGCCCTTGTCGGCGCTGACGGCGCCATTGACTGGTGTGCGCCCCCGACATGGAATGCCCGCCGCTGTTCAACCGTCTGCATGATCCAGCGGGCGGTCAATTCACCATCACGCCGACCGCAGAGTTTCACATCGAGCAGCAATACCGGCAAGACAGCAATGTTCTGGAAACAATCTTCATCACCGACACCGGGTCTGCCCGGTTGACCGAGTCCCTGAACAGCGGTGTCGCTGGACGGCTGCCATGGTGCGAACTGGCTCGTCGCATTGAAGGTTTGAGGGGTTCTGTCGAATTCAAAATTGCGCTGGAGCCGACATGCGCTGAGCGGCAGGTAAGGCGCGCCGATCATCCGAACGCAGCAATACGGTATATCGGGGATTTGACCACAACCTTCTGTCACGATGATAAGGTTGGTATCATCGTCGACGAGGATCAGCGAACACTTGCCTGCCACACGACGTCAGCCGGTTCGTCGACATGTGTTGCCTTTCTCGTGGCCGATCAAGCTCCTCTTGCCATACCAAACCTCAAGGATATCGACCTTCGGATTGACCTTAGCGATGAAGAGTGGCGAAGGTGGTCCAGCGAGTTGGCCTATGACGGCCCATCCAAAGGCGATCTCGTGCGCTGTGCGCTATCCCTGAAATTTCTCGTCTATTCCAAGGTTGGGGCTATCGCTGCAGCCGCGACGTCTGGACTTCCTGAGCGGTTTGGCGGCGTCAAAAACTATGATTACCGGGTCCCACCGCATCCGCAGGGGTCGCGTGACGTTCCTTGCTCTCAGCATGGACACCTGGCCGCCGTGAAGATTGTCCCATTGGTGGCTTAAGCCGAAGAGCCTAGGTGATTTCGCGCGCCTTCAATTGGATATTGACGGCGCACCAGGCGGCACTTGGGCAGCCTGGCAAGCGGAAGGTAACGGACCGGATAGCTCATGGCATCAGAACGTGGCGGCATCCGCGATCATATTCTGAAGACGATCGACACGATGGAACATCTTGGCACGTCGGAGGAATATAGCGTGCGCAAGCAATTCAACAGGATGATTGGTGACCAATATGAGGCGCTGATCGCGCTCAGCGCCTCCGAACTACGCGACATGGCCGGCGACAAGGCGTCCGACGATCTTTGAGGCGCTTGGTGAAACGGCTGGTCGTATCTGAGGCTCTGACCACTTTGATCGTGCTGACATTGCTGATCGGGTTCGTCTTTTATGACCGTTCAAACCCGGCGGGTTTCCTGAATGTCTGGTAGGACAACTGCGCTAGCGGACGGCTGTAAAGCCAGGGAGCGCTCTCTCAGGCTGCTTTGGCTGCTCTTCGATGTCGAGGACGTCAAGGAAGGCAGGGAATGTGACGGTCTTCCCTGTCGCGTGCGACTTCGTCGCCGCGTGGCTCTCATACAGGCGCCTGGCATCCGGCCAGCACCTTAACCTTATCTGATAAGCTTACCAGACAGATCAGTTTGACGACCGGCGCTGCAGTTGCTTGGTTTTGGTTAGAAAAGACAGGAGTTGGGGAATGAAGGACAAGCTCGAAATCGTTGGCGCTGTGGCCGCAATCGTCATCGTCATTGGCGGGTTCTGGGGCGGCGTGGCTTATCTCGTCCTGTGACGCAGGCTTAATAACCCGTGTCGCGCCTAGCAGTCGAATCGCGGCGAGCCTCGAGGTGGCAGGCAATTTCTACGCGCGATGCCGTTGTGGAAGCCTGGCTTGTGGTCACGTACTTGGCTGCGATGGCTGCCGCTCGCGCTGAGCATCGCAGGTTGGATTGTCTGCCCCGCCATCTTTAAGCCGGCGTGCCCGGCGGTCATTCGTCACCTTGCCGGAGGCGGCAATGAAGAGGCGAGGCTCGCTCCTGCGGAGCGCGAGAGCAGAGCGTTGCAAGCGCTTTCCACGTTATTCACATCAGCATTTCGGATGAATTGATTACGCCCAATGAACGTGCAAGGCTCGATACTGACCTTTGTCGGCCGGTTCATGTAATGCGTATGGAACCGTCGGGGAAGCGATTGGGCTGGCGCAGCCGACCCGATGATGGAGGCCGGTTAAGTAAGTTTTTGCCGCTCACAGGGGCGGCCGAGGTGCTTGGCCGCTTCTCTTGGTCGAGACCCGCCCAGTCAACCCCCGGGCGGGTCTTTCCCGTTTCTGTTCCGTTGGTTGTTCAATGCCCCACAGCCTGCCGGTAATCGCGCTGCGCGGTTTCTTGCCTGGTCTTGGAAGTTGCCACGGCACTGCCGGCGTCGATCCGCAGTCGTGCCGAAACGTCTCACACCGTTATCATTTCGTCACCTACAGACAGCCGTCGTTGCAGGAGAATTTGCCCGGTGGCCAAAGCATGATAATGACAGAGGAAACACAGGACAAAATGCACAATGGCCGCAACCGACATCAAGGGGGAACGTTTCGGACGCCTGGTGGCGGTAGCTCGCGCCGACAACGCTGGAAAGCACACGCGCTGGCATTTTCGTTGCGACTGCGGTCAGGACTTGACCGCATTTCTTGAGCCTGTGCGCTCAGGTCGCACGAAAAGCTGCGGATGCCTGAGAGCCCAAGCCAACCGCGAGCGATCGCTCAAGCATGGTCATCGCACAGGATACCGGTCGACACCCACCTTCAAGGCCTACCAGACGATGAAAGGCAAATGCCTGAACCCCAATGATCCTTGTTACCCGGCACATGGGGGAGCCGGCATTACGATCGACCCACGCTGGATTTACTCGTTCGAAGCGTTTCTGTCTGATCTCGGGACGCGTCCCAAAGGCAGTATCCTTCGCCGCTATGATACAGAAAAGCCTTTCGAACCCAGCAACTGCCGGTGGGCGCGCAAACGGCGCTCGACCAAGCTTGAGCCGGTCTGGTTCGTCGAGAACGGCAAGCGCTTCTCGATCACGTCCTTTGCAAAGCGGATCGGCATCGACCCGCTCGCGCTGCGAGAGCGTATGGCAGTCTTCGATGAAACCCCATCGCAGGCCGCGCACGCTCTCAAACCAGTGCGCCCCGGCGATCCGCTTCCGCAGATCGATTATCGCCTACGACGCGGCTTGCAGTTTCGCGATGATCCGTAGGGCCTCGATCCGGTCCGGCTCCCAGAATGTCAGGGCCACTGTCCCCGAGGGCTCGCAGGACAGCGAAAATGCTTCCCGATTGAGCCCAATTTCGGCAAGCCTGTCGCGCAACGCGAACCTGTCGGTAAGCTGACCGCCAAGCGGGTTTTGGACGATATACTGCGTGGGTTCCAACATACGGTCCTCCGGTGTACCGGAATCACGTAGCGCCGTTTCCGAGCTTCGAGCAAGCATAAGCTGCTGTTAACATTAAGCTTAAAGGTAAATTTTGGGTCGCCAGAAAGCGGCTGCGGCGATCTATGTCGATGAAAACCGCTGCCTGCGGAAGGCCGGGCCAAGCGCATATATCGCGCCAGCGATGACCAGAAGGTGGCAGAGTGCCAGCAAGTGAAGGACCGACCACCCCCCACAGACGACTGCCGTGATTACGGCTCCTGCAGAAACGAAGGGTGCCACGAAAATCGACGAGAGGAATACCACCGTCATGGTGACGGCAAAGATCGAGTGGACGATTCGATACGGACGAGGGCACATGTGTCGATTCGATACAGTAATTTCATCCTGTTGTCGCGCTCCATCTTTGGCTAGTCAGCAGAGCAGCGAGCAAACACCGGCTATCCCGCCTTGTTTAGCCGACGAGTTACATCATCGCGGCGGCAGGCATTCCTAAACGGTACACTATTCACGCCGCCTTAAGCCTGTCGTCGTCCGAGTGTGGAAGGGGGAGGTTCCGGTTTTGAACGACTCATCAACTAGCTGCTTATTGGTTTGGCCGCATTGCGGTAGGAGCCCGCTGAACCCCCGCTTTCGAGCGCGGCGGGCTCCGCAACTGAAGCGCTTGTTCGGCGCAGATTACTGCCTGGGTCTGCCGGTGTCGCTCATCGCGACATATTCCCCAGGTAAAGGCTCGCGCCTTTCTTTCCGCACTTGCAGCGCATGGCTTTCGCGAGCGCTCCCATGGTGACATCCTTCCCGAACCTTCGCTGGATCTCCCAGCGGCTCACCGGCTTGCGGCGTTTGCATGCCAAGCACTGAGCAAAAATGGTGTTGTACTCTGCCAGCTCGCCGATCGTCCTGTCATCATCGGCCTTCGGCTCTTCCTTCAGCATGACTGTGCCGGCTCCGGCATACGAGAGCTTGCAGGTCTCATTGATCGGCGCGTTCGGTCCGCGCGTGCAGCCGAACCGCGAAGCCAGATGGTAACGAAGGCTCGGCATGCTCTGATCGCCGAATTCGGCCAGAAGATCGTCTGCCGATGCCGCGCCGGCCCTTTCGCATTTGATGCAAAGGAACTCGACGGTCCGGCCGGCATATTCAGATAGCCAGTAGGCGCCATTACGAGGCACCGAGCCGCTCCAGGCGCCAGCCGCCGGCAGGGGGCTTTCCACCTCTCATCGCAACGCGGTAGTCAGCTTCGATGATCGCTTCCTCTTTGGCTGCGGTAACGCTTTCAGCCCAGCGAGTGATCCGGAATTTGCCGACCCGGAATATGTACCGTTTCAGGTTTTTGCGTTTGCCAGCCGTGTAGCCCGCCTGGAAGATGGTCCAGGCTGCATGGACGTCCGTGCGTTCCTGGAATTCGGGTGTCTGGGCGTTCCACCATTCGTCGAAAGCCTTGCGAAACTGCGTCTTAGGTTGCGGTTTGTCGAGCACGTCAATCCCCGCGCTCGCAGGCAGGCCCACACAGGCGAGCAAAGCCCTTGCCCGTTGCGGCCCCCGTAAGGGTCGATTGAATGCGCAGATGCCAACAGCTATCGAGCAGCGCCTGGATAGCTGCTATTGCGTCGCCGTCAAGCCAAGCGTGAGCCGCGGCGGACTCGTCGCAAGCGGACGGCCTTGGCGGATTTTTTATAACATGAGACATCAAACAGGTTCCTGGTTGGTCTGATGCGCTCTGATCCGAACGTAGGCGCCGCCGATAGCGTCATCGATGTCGCCTTGCCACGGAAACCAAACTGCCTTCGAGAACCGGTCCGGGTTATAAAGCCGGTGGCCGCCGCAAGCCTGCTTAGCCGCTTCGTCAATCGCCACTTCTATTTCGCCATACGGCCCAGCGTCGGGCATCGCATAGGCGCAAGCCACGGCAAAACGCAGACTGCTGATCGCACGCGTACCAACCATCCGAATGAGGTCGGGGTGGACATCGGCTGCGCTCACCTCGCCAGCGGGTGTCATATACATATCGACACCGTTATCCTGTGCAGCGGCATGGTCTATCGATCGCGCAAACATGCTCGTTCTCCGTGGTTCGAATTGTGAGGTAGGCGGCCGCATCGCCAAGATTGTTCCTATTATGTTCCGATGGCGTCGAGAGTCAATATCGATCTCGTGCTCGACCTCGACAAAGCTTTGGCTCGCGATCTTGTGAGCCGAGACAACGGTTAAACTTTTGTTGAGGGTAGCAGGTGCGCTGCGCGAGCTTGACCTGGCGGTGTGGCACTTCGGGCAGGGAAGCCACGCAGATCGTCAGTTGGGATCGGGAAGGGTCACAGAGTATCTGGGAGGATCGAAAGGCGATGTGGCAGTTCAGCAAGCGGGTGAACTCGATAGCGGGAGTGCGGCGCATCCCTGCCTCCTCACGCATATTGGCAGGGTGGCTGCCAGAACTCCGTGTCAAAGAGGATGAAAGACAGCGGGCTGAACAAAGTTCAACGGATCGCGACGGTGATCAAGCTACCTGCCTCGTCTCGATGAAGTAGCAAGTCCGGCTGTCGATACCGACACCGCGTTCCCTGCTGAGGCACGCGAGGCCAGCCCTGCTGGGCGCCACGGCAAGCATGCGGCATCGCGGTCGATCACTCACCCTGAATTTACACTTCCTCTTGCTCCAATCGCGGTCGTCACTTCTAATCGCGGGTGTCATTGGGCGTCGTCAGTGTAGGCTGCCGCATATAGAGGGAGCTCTGGGTCATTTGCGCTGATCGTTTTGTGACGGGGATCTTCGCGGGCCGCGATGCAATCAAAAAGTAGACAACAAAAAGGCGCGCCACTTGGCGCGCCTCTAACCGCGTCGAGCCTTCAAAATCAGGCGCGATCGACGATGTTCTTTACAGCATCCTTCGCCTGACCCTTCGCCTGCTGCGCATCGCCCTTGGCTTCCTGCGCAAGACCCTTGGCCTGCATTTCCCTGTCGTTGATGGCTTTTCCAACAGCCTGTTTGGCCTGGCCTGCCAGTTCGTTTGCCTTGCCAGAAATCTTGTCGCTGGTGCTACCCATTTGAAATTCTCCTCAGAGACATAAGCGTCTCGGCCAA
>Ga0102592_1002607_pt1 | contig 15218 bp, 12 predicted proteins | sample AraplaCol_mMF_r2_FD_76861 | JGI IMG/M metagenome (GOLD analysis project Ga0102592, IMG submission 76861) | Arabidopsis root microbial communities from North Carolina, USA - plate scrape MF_Col_mMF_r2 (SPADES assembly) (version 2) | ecosystem: Host-associated > Plants > Roots > Endosphere...
TCGCCGTCGCCGAGCGCGGGCCGACGCCGTCGGGGCGGGTCACGCCCGCCAATCCCGGCTTCTGCAAGGCGCTCGGCCATATCGACCCCGTCGATCCCAAGGCGCCGCCGATCAAATTCCAGGTCAACCTGCCGGTCGAATGGAATGGGCGCTCGGTGCAATATGGCGGCGGCGGTTTCAACGGCGTGCTGATCACGGGTCTCGCGCTGCCGCCGGCCTATCCGTTCGACAAGCCGTCGCCGCTCGCGCGCGGCTTTGTCACCTACGGCACCGACTCGGGGCACGAGACCAAGCCGGGCGAGCTGCCGCAGCTGTTCGCATTGAACGACGAAGCTTTCGAGAATTTTGCCCACCGCGCCTACAAGAAGGTGCGCGACGTGGCCGTGACGCTGATGGAGCGCGCCTACGGCAAGAAACCCGAGAAGATGTATTTCATGGGCTCGTCCGAGGGCGGCCGCGAAGGCCTCACCATGGCGCAGCGCTATCCCGACGATTTCGACGGCATCTTCGCCCGCGTGCCCGTCATCAACTGGGTCGGCCTGCAGCATGCCGGCACGCGCTCGGGCCTTGCGACCATGGGCGAGGGCTGGCTGAACCCGGCGCAGGTCAAGCTCGTCGGCGATGCCGTGCGCGCGGCTTGCGACAAGGCCGACGGCTCCGACGATGCGCTGGTGCAGGATCCCGTCACCTGCAAGGCGGCATTCAAGATCGAGACGCTGCGTTGCGAGGCCGGCAAGAGCGGCGACCAGTGCCTGACCGATCCGCAGATCAAGGCCGTGAACACGCTGCACGGGACCTACAAATTCCCCTTCGCGCTCGCCAACGGCCTCGACGACTATCCGGGGTGGGGCGTCTCGGGCGAGGATACGCCGGCGGCAGGCCCAACGGGTGGCTGGACCGCGTGGTGGCTCGGCACCGCGCCGCCGGCGCAGCCGCCAGCGCCCAACAACGGTATCGCCTGGATCTACGGCGCCGGGGGCATCCAATATGTGTTTGCGCGCGATCCCAAGCTCGACGTCACCACCTACAAGGTGGAGGACCACAAGGCGCGGCTGCTCGAGGTCTCGAACCTCATGGACTCGACTAATCCCGACCTCAGCCGCTTTCGCGAGCGCAAGGGCAAGCTGATCATCCTTGAGCACATGGCCGACTATGCGCAAAGCCCGTATGCCGGCATCCGCTATTTCGAGAGCGTCGAGCGCTTGATGGGGACGGCAACGACGGAGCTGTTCGCGCGGCTCTACACCGCGCCCGGCGTCGATCACGTCGGCTCGGGAGCGCCCGCCAATGTCGACATGCTCAGTGTGCTGGTCGATTGGGTCGAGAAGGACAAGGCGCCGGGCGACCTCGAAGTGACCGAGCAGAAGGTCGAGGCGCCCGCATTCCCTGTCGTCCGCGCGCTGCCATTGTGCCGCTGGCCGGCCTGGCCGCACTACAAGGCGGGGTCGGTGACGGAAGCGTCGAGCTATTTCTGCGCGCAGTGAGCAAGCGCAGCCAAGTCGATTGCCATGACGGTGGGTGTCATCCCGCCGCCATCGCCTGCTCGCCGCCGAGCAGTCGCGCATTAAGCCGGCCGCCAGAGAACAGCATGTCGTCGAGGGCTTCGTCGATATCCGCGGAAATGACGGAGTCGCCGCCATCGCGCGCGAGGCTCGCTTGTGCCAGCCGTCGCGTCAGTTCCTTGATGAAGGCGCAGCTCGTGCCGTCGCTGCGCCGAGCGGCTTCGGCGACAATGGTGTCCTCAATCGGCAGTCCCTTGCCGTAGAGCCGGACGAGCTTGCCACGACCGATTTCATCAGGAAGCGGCACTTCGATGGCCTGGTCAATGCGGCCGGGGCGACCCGCGAGGGCACCCTCCAGATCTTCCGGTCGGTTGGTGGTCAGGACGAACAGGATGTCCGCATCCTCCTTCAGCCCGTCCATCTCGTTGAGCAGCTTGTTCAGCATGGATTCCTCGCACGGTCCCATGTCGTCGCGGTCGCGGGCGATCAGATCGACATCCTCGATCACGACCATCGACGGCTGGAGCAGCCGTGCGAGGCTCACATAGGCGCCGAGAAGGCCGATTTGCTCGGCGGTGATGATCAGCGTCGTATGACCGGGCAAGTGCGTTGCGAGATAGCGGATCGTGTGGGTCTTGCCGGTGCCCGGTGGTCCGTACAGCAAGATGCCTTTGCGCGTCGACTGGCCAAGCCGGCGCAACTGTTCGCGGGTGCCGACGAAATTCAGGACGTTGCGATCGAGCAGCCGCAGGGTCTGCTCCGGCAAAATCACCTCGTCGCGCGCGACCGGTGGCAAGCGATGCACGGTGATGCCGCGCGAACGCCCGCGATAGTCGGAATCGGCATCGAGCGACAGGATTTTGCCGCGATAGGTCTGTGCGGCCTGTACCGCCTCTTCCAATTCGCCAAAGCATTGCTGGACGAGAGCCGCGCCTGCGGCACCTGACGGCACCAGGATCTCGATCCGAATTCCGGGCTCGCGGCTGTATTCGCGGTGCGCGCAGAGCAAAACCGCATAGCGGAGATGGTCCTGCCCGCACAGCCATAGTCCGTTATCTAGACACTTGACCGGGCTCTTCTCGCCGACGTCGACGTCGGAATATTGCAGCGGGGCAATCGCGACTGCATAGCGGCCGTCTTTAAGGAGCCGTGAGATCGACAGGGTCTCGTAGCGCTGCTCCTCGTTTAGACCGTACAGCCGGATCGCCTTGCCGAAGAGCCGATCGACGGCAGCCTGGACATCGACCCGCATGTGGCCGGGAAACTGGCGGATCGTGGTCACGAGCTTGCTGCGCGCGGTGCTGGCAAAGTGCTGATCAAGAACGTCACAAGCAAAGTCGAAATCGTCTTCCTGTTCGTTCGAGGGCTCGTCCGCCGCACGCATGCATTCGCTGCATAGCCAGACCGTGCGGTCGCCGATCCGAACGTCGGTCCGGCCCTCGGGCTTGCCACAGAGCTCGCAAGGCGTCTTGATCGCCTCTAGCGTGATGTGCAGCTGGTGGCCGGCCAGGCTGATGGATCGTTGTGCGGATTTGAAAAGGGCTTCGGCAACCGATTGCGGGTAAGGCCCGCAAATCGCCTTTTCCTTCTGTTCGATTTGAGTGATCAGCGCGGCCGCTTCTCGCTCCGTTTTGCCAAAAACCTGACGAAGCAGATCCTTCACGAATTGATGCGGCGTATCGTCGTCATTATGAATTACGAGTTGGGCCAGCTCGTTCTCGCCACGCATACTATTCATCACGGCTCCAGAGCAATCTATGATTGAATGGAACGAATAGGGAACATAAAACGAGGCGGCCGTCAAGCGTGACGGCCGCGACAAGCTGCAATGGACGGGCGAGGGCTAATGCGCGCCGCCGCCGCCCGCTGCCTTCACCCGTCGTGTCAGCAGCACCGCGATCGCGGCGAGCACCAGCACCACGCCGATCACCGCAAAGGTGTCGGAATAGCCCATCACCAGCGCCTGGCGCTTCACGGTCTTGCCGAGTGCGATGATGGCCTGCTCGCGCGCAGCGTTGGGGTCGGGGACGCCGTGGGCCATGAAATAGTCGGTCATCTGCGCGATGCGGGCACGGACCTCCTCGCGGCCGAGCGTGACGGAATGGCCGATGATGTTGGAGTGGAACTGCTCGCGCTTGGTGACGATGGTGGCGAGCACCGCGGTGCCGATGGCGCCGCCGAGGTTACGCATCATGTTGGAGATGCCGGAGGCGGCGGGCGCATCCTGCGGCGCGACGCTGCCGAGGCTGAGCGCTGAGAGCGGCGCCAGCGTCAGCGCCTGCCCCACGGCGCGCACGACGTTGGGGACGAAGAACTGGTCGCCGGAGTAGTCGAGCGACATCATGATGTTCATAAAGGAGCTTGCGGCGAACAGCAGCAGGCCGATGGTCGCGATATAGCGGGCATCGAAGCGCTGCATCAGCTTCGGCACCAGAGGGATCAGCAGCAGCTGCGGCAGGCCGGTCCAGGCCAGCACATTGCCGATCTGCTCGGCATTGTAGCCCTGCACCTGGCCGAGATAGGCGGGCAGCAGATAGACCGAGCCGAACAGCGCGAAGCCGAGAAACACCGCGGCGATCGTGCCGATGCCGAAATTCCACTGCGTCAGAAGCCGCAGGCGCAGCAGCGGCTTCTCCACCACGAGCTCGTTGACGATGAACAGCGACAGGCTGATCGCGGCGATGACCGCGAGCCGCACGATGAACGGCGAGCCGAACCAGTCGTCCTTGTTGCCTTCCTCCAGCACGGCCTGCAGCGAGGCGAGGCCGATCGCCATGGTGGCGATGCCGAACCAGTCGCCCTCGCGCAGCAGGCCGAGATTCATCGGCTGGCGTTCCAGGGTGAAGAAGAGGATGCTCACCATCACGATCGTGGGCAGCACGTTGACATAGAAGATGGTCTGCCAGCCGTAATTCTCGGTGAGATAGCCGCCGATGGTCGGGCCGATCGCGGGCGCAAAGGTCACGGCGAGCGAGAACATGGCAAGGCCGATCGGCTGCTGGCCCTTCGGCAGCCTGGTGAAGACCAGCGTGAAGGCCATCGGGATCAGCACGCCACCGAAGAAACCTTGAAAGCCGCGCATCGCGATCATCGAGGGCAGATCGTGGGTGAAGGCGCAGGCGACCGAGAACGCGGCGAACAACGAGGCGAAGCTCAGCATGATGTTGCGGAACGAGAAGACCCGCGACAGGTAGTCGGTCAGCGGAATGACGATGATCTCGCCGATCAAATAGGACGTCGAGATCCAGGATCCGTTGTCCGCGCCGGTTCCGATGCCGCCTTCGATGTTGAGCAGCGAGGCGTTGGTGATCTGGATGTTCAGGATCGCCATGAAGGCGCCGATCATCGCCGCGAACACGGCGATCCAGACCGTGGCGCTGGCGCGATCCGGAGCGGTTGCGGCCCGCTCAGGCGTCGCGGTCGGTATGGCGGGTGCTGGCGTCGATATTGAGAGGCTGTTTGACATGGCACGACCCTCCGGAAACGGGCTTGGCTTTGAGCGTCGCTTCCGCTTGCGCGGCCGGCGCTGAACGCGTTGCGATCGTCGGAATCACGGACATGCCGGGCCGCAGCGCGATCGCAGATGCGGTCCCGGCGTCGAGCGCGATCTTCACGGGAATGCGCTGCACGATCTTGGTGAAATTGCCCGTGGCGTTGTCGGGCGGCAGCAGCGCGAATTCCTGGCCGCTGGCCGGCGCGATCGAATCCACATGGCCGCGGACGACCTGGCCCGGGAACGTGTCGATTTCGATCTCGACTTGCTGTCCGGCGCGGACATGGGTGAGCTGGGTTTCCTTGAAATTGGCGACGACATAGGCGCCATCGCTCGGCACGATCGCCATCAGCTGGGTGCCGGCCTGAACGTACTGGCCGACGCGCAGGGTGCGGTTGCCGACGACGCCGTCGATCGGCGAGACGATGGTGGTGTAGCCGAGATTGAGCTCGGCCTGATGCTGGAGCGCGGCGGCCCGGGCGGCCGCGGCATTCGCCTGCACGATCTCGGCCTTGAGCAGGTCGACCTGCTTCTGTGCGGAGATGAGGTTGGCGTTGTCGCGCGCGATCGCGGCGTCGGCGCCGGCATCGCGTGCCTGCGCCTGCTGCGCGTTCTGCACGCTGCCATAACCGGTCTTGGCGAGGTCGCTGTAGCGCTTGTTCTCCTGCTGGGCGAAAACCTTCGCGGCGGTGTCGACGTCGATGGTCGCTCGCGCAGCGGTGATCACCGCCTCCTGAACCTCGAGCTGCGCCTGCTTGCTCGTCACCGTCGCATTCGCGGCGGCGACGTCGGCCTTGGCCTGGTCGAGCGCGACGCGGAAGTCGCGGTCGTCGATCCGGGCCAGCACCTGGCCAGCCTTCACATGCTCGTTATCGCCGACCAGGACGCGGTCCAGATAGCCGCTGATCTTCGGCGCGATCGTGGTGTTGTCGGCCTTCACATAGGCGTCATCGGTGGAGACCAGGAAGCGCCCGACCGCCCAATAATCGTAGCCGTACCAGCTCGCGCCGGCGAGGGCAGCGGCGGCGACACCCGCCAGCAACAGCTTGCGAAGGTTGAGCTTTCGGCGCGGGGCGGGGGCCGGCGCCGCCGGCAGGATGCCTTCCGGCGCGCTTGTCGGTACCACGCTGGTTTCACTCTTGGACGGGTTGGTGTGCACGGTCATGGCCGGCTCCCTGAATTAGGAAACTTGACGATTTCCAAAATAGGACTAGCTTGGGGAGAGTCAATGGAATGACAGGCATCATCTAAAAACATGGCTCAGGCAAAACCGTCATCAGAAGGCCGCCCGCGCGGCCGGCCGCCGGTGCGCAGCGACGAGGAGACGAAGCAAATCGTCATCGAGGCCGCACGGCACGCCTTCGCGGTCGAGGGCTATGCTGCGACCAGCACCGAGGAATTGGCGCGGGGCGCCGGCATCTCCACCAAGACGCTCTATCGGTTGTTTCCGGGCAAGGCGGCCTTGTTCGAGGCGATGTGCGCGGACCGGCTCGAGCGGCTGCTCTCCGACGTCAATCTTCAGGCCAGCAACCAGGCCGACATTGAAACGAATCTCGCCGCCGTGCTGGTCGCCTGCGCCGATCTTGCGCTCGATCCGGAGGTCGTGGCGCTGCAGCGCATGGTCCTGCAGCAATCGGCCACGTTCCCCGACCTCGCCGCGAATTTCTACAGGGACGGCATCTCCCGCACGGCGGCGGCGCTCGCGGGCTGGCTGCGCGACCAGGTGAAGAAGAAGCGCATCATGCTCGACGACGTCGACGAGGCCGCCGGCATGATGATCGGCATGATGGTGTCGGCGCCGCAGCGTGCGGCGATCTATGCGAGCCGGACGCTGCCCTCGCGCAAGGAAATCGAGCGGCGGGCGCGGACCTGCGCCGCGATCCTGCTCGACGGCTGCCGCGGGCCGTCGACCTAGCGGCGGCAGGCTTTGACAAGCCGCCCGAGCCGGTCTATATATTTCGCATGCGAAATAACGAAGCCGCGGCAAGGCACCATCGGCTGATCTACCTGCTCAATGTCGCGCAACGGCGGCTGCAACGCTGGATGGCGGCGCAGCCCTCGAGCGAGGTGACGCCGGCGCAGGCCGGGCTGCTGTTCATCCTCGGCAGGCAGGACGGCGTGCTGATGGGCGAGGCGGGCGCCGCGCTCGACATGGGGCCGGCCGGAATATCCGGGCTCGTCGATCGCAGCGCCGCGGCGCAGCTGGTCGAGCGGCGGGCCGATCGCGAGGACGGCCGCGCCTGGCGGGTATGGCTGACGCCGAAGGGACGCACCGTGCTGACGCAGGCGAAGACCGACGCGGCCGCGATCAACGCGGCCCTGACGGAAGGATTCACCAGCGCCGAGATCGACGTCGTTGCGCGCTGGCTGACCAGCGTTCAGGGCAAGTTTCCGAGAGCAAGAGATTCAGAGGACTAAGGAGAGACCCATGACCGATCACGTCCGCATCGAGAACAACGGCGGAATTCTCACCCTCACGCTGGCGCGTCCCGACAAGAAGAACGCGCTGACCGACGCGATGTACGGCAAGCTCGCCGACGCCATCGAATCCGCCGAGTTCGATCCGTCCGCCCGCGTGATCCTGATCCGCGGCGAGGGCGACATGTTCACCGCCGGCAACGATGTCGGCGAGTTCGCGGCCGTCGCATCCGGCAAGTCGGAAGGCAGCCGCAACGTCGTCCGCTTCATCCAGTCGCTGGCGCGCTGCAGCCGGCCGCTGGTCGCGGCGGTGCAGGGCCGCGCCGTCGGCGTCGGCACCACGATGCTGCTGCATTGCGACCTCGTCGTGCTCGCCGACAATGCGCAATTGTCGACGCCCTTCGTCAGCCTCGCTCTGGTGCCGGAGGCCGCTTCGAGCCTGCTGATGCCCGCGCGCATCGGCTATGCGCGCGCCTATGAGATGTTCGCGCTCGGCGAAACCGTGCCGGCCAAGGCCGCGCTGGAATGGGGCCTCGCCAACCGCGTCGTGCCGCTCGACAAACTCGATGCCGAGGCGCTCGCGCTGGCGCAGCGGCTCGCCCGGCAGCCGGCCGGCGCGCTCACCGCCACCAAGAAGCTGATGCGCAACGGCGAAGCACTGGTCACGCAGATGCAGGCTGAAGGCGAGCAGTTCGCCCAGCGGCTGCGCACCGCCGAGGCGCGCGAGGCGTTCACGGCGTTCGCCGAGCGCCGTCCGCCTGATTTCACCAAGGTCGCATGATGAATTGTGGGCGGGTCCGAATGTGTGCAGGCGGAGCCGCCTCAATTCAATTCAAACCTTAACGAAACATTGGCATGTCGCGGTGCAAGGTGTGGCCTACGTGAAATGTAGGCCCCTGACCCCATGTCCATTTTTAAGAAATCGGTAAGCACGCTTCTCCTGGTGCTGATGGCCCTGTTGGCGGTGGGCGCACTGACCAGCACGGCGATCCAGATGGTCGGGGCCTTCGGCCGCTACAATGACAGCCTCGAGACGGCTCGGCTTGCCGCCGCCGACAAGGCGATCTTCCATGGCGTGCTCGCGCTTCGCAACAATCGCGGCGATGCCCAGAGCGCGATCCTCGGCGAGGACGATCCCAAGGCAAAGCTCACTGAGGCCGAAAAGGCCGAGCAGGCCGGCTATGACGGAATCATGACCGCGCTCGCGACCGTCGATTTCGCGCGCCGCGACGAGCTCGCCGGGACGCTGAAGCAGCGCTGGAGCGATGCCGCGCCGCAGTTCCAGCTGTTCTACGACGAAGCCAAACGTCCGCGCGCCGAGCGCAAGATCGAGCGGACCAATTCCTGGTACGATGCCGTCACCAAGGTCATCGACACCGCGAACCTCGCCTCCACCGCGGTGTCGAACCGCGCCTGGATGAACGATCCCTACATCGCCCGCATGATCCAGGTCCGCCGCTTCGCCTGGCAGGTGCGCGACCGCTACGGCATCCATTGCTCGTCGTTGCGCTCGAACGTCAACAACAGCAAGCCGCTCGACGACGCCCAGAAGCGGCAGGTCGCGCAATGGGACGGCACCATCACCTCCGGCTGGGCCGGCGTGGCCGAATTGCTGGCCGCGCCCGACGTGACGGCGGAGCTGGTGTCGGCGGCGTCGGACGCCAAGGCCAAGACCGACGGCGTCCTCAAGCAGATCGGCGATCTCACCAAGAATTTCGATGGCAGCGGCAAGCCTGCGATGTCCGCTTCGGAGTGGAACACGCTGTGCCAGTCGCCGTTCCCGCTCATCGTCGGCGTGGCGACCAAGGCGCTCGATCAGTCGATCGCGCGCGCCGAGGCCGTCCAGGCGACGGCGCTCACCAAGCTCATCGTGCAGTCGCTCGCGTTCCTGCTCGCGCTGGCGGTGACGCTGGCCGGCGTCTACGTCGTGCGCAATCGCTTGATGCGACCGGTTCGCGCCATCCTCGATGCCATCGCGCGGATCGGCGCGCGCGACTATGCGACGCCGGTTCCGCAATCCCGCTATCCCGACGAGTTCGGCACCATGGCGGCGGCGCTCGAGAGCCTGCGCGAAAGCGCGGCGACCGCCGAGCGTCTCGGCCAGGAGCGCGAATCGCAGCAGGCGCTGCAGCTTGCCCGCTCCGGTACGGTGGACGAGGCCTGCCGCAGTTTCGACGACACGGTGCAGGCGGTGATTCAAAGCGTCGCTGCGTCGGCGCGGGAGCTCGATGCCACCGCGACCGATGTGCGCACGCTGGTGTCGGAATCGAGCAGCCAGACCGCTGCGGTTTCCAGCGCGGCCGAGCAGGCCACCAACAATCTCGAGACCATCGCGGCGGCGACGGAAGAGCTGTCCGCCTCGGTCGGCGAAATCTCCGCGCAGGTCCAGTCGAGCGCGCGGGAAGCGCGTGAGGCTGTTTCGCAGGCGGAACGGACCAATGCGACGGTCGAGATTCTCGACCAGACCGCAAGCCGGATCAGCGAGGTCGTGAAGATGATTCACGCCATCGCCGGCCAGACCAATCTGCTGGCGCTGAACGCCACCATCGAAGCCGCGCGAGCCGGCGAGGCCGGCCGCGGCTTCGCCGTGGTCGCCGGCGAGGTCAAGAGCCTTGCGGCGCAGACCGCGACCGCGACGGAAGAGATCTCCCGCCAGGTCGAGGAGATCCAGGGTGCGACCGGGCAGGCAGTGACCGCGATCCGCTCCATCGGCGGCGCCATCAGCGGCATCGACGAGAAGATGACGGCGATTGCTGCTGCCGTGGAACAGCAGCGCGCGGCCACCACCGAGATCTCGCGCAACTTCCAGCAGGCCGCGCAAGGCACCCGCGAAGTCACCGACACTATCGGCAGCGTCGCCAAGCTCAATCAGGAGACCGGCAATGCCGGCACGGTGCTGTCGGACTCCGTGAAGAAGATGTCGGCGGACGCCGATCGTCTCCGCGTCGCGGTCGAGGGCTTTTTGGGAGCCGTGAAGACCGCGTAGTTGCCGCGCAACACGACCTCATCCTGAGGGCCCGCCATAGGCGGGCGTCTCGAAGGATGGCCGCAGGCGCGCTTCCCGCCGCGCCTCATATGCGATAGCTCCGCGTATCCCTCGGTTTTCCATCCAATGGCGCGCGGGCATTGCCCACGGTCCGCGCGGCGGCTACACCTGTGCCGCCGCGTCACGCGGCAGCAGACGTAAGCCACATCAGGGATGGAGAGTTCGATGCCGGTCACCCCACACAAGGCCCAGCGCCCCTATCGCGGCGTGTTCCCGGTCGCGCCCACCATCTTCGACGAACGCGGCGAGCTCGACCTGGAAGGCAGCGCCGCTGCATCGATTTCATGATCGACGCCGGCTCGCACGGCCTCTGCATCCTCGCCAATTTCTCCGAGCAGTTCGTGCTCACCGACGCCGAACGCGAGACGGTGATGCATGCGGTGCTGGAGCATGTCGCGGGCCGGGTTCCCGTCATCGTCACCACCACGCATTTCAGCTCGGCCGTCTGCGCGGCGCGCAGCAAGCAGGCCGAGGCCGCCGGTGCGGCCATGGTGATGGTGATGCCGCCCTATCACGGCGCGACCTTCCGCGTGCCCGAGAAGGGCATCGTCGAGTTCTTCAGGGTGCTCTCGGGCGCGATCAATATCCCGATCATGATCCAGGATGCGCCGGTGGCCGGCACGCCGCTGTCGGTCGAGCTGCTGGCGCGGCTGGCGCGCGAGTTCTCCAACATCCGCTATTTCAAGATCGAGGTGCCGGGCGCGGCCTCGAAGCTCCGCAGCCTGATCGAGGCGGGCGGCAAGGACATCGAGGGACCGTGGGATGGCGAGGAAGCCATCACGCTGCTGGCCGACCTCGATGCCGGCGCCACCGGTGCCATGACCGGCGGCGGCTATCCCGACGGTATCCGCCAGATCATCGATCCCTATTTCGCCGGAGATCGCGAGAAGGCGAAGGCGGCCTATGAGCGCTGGCTGCCGCTGATCAATTACGAGAACCGCCAATGTGGCCTGATCGCCTGCAAGGCGATGATGCAGGCCGGCGGCGTGATCAAGTCGGAAGCCGTGCGCCATCCCTTGCAGCCGCTGCACCCGGCGACGCGCGCCGGCCTGCTGGAGCTCGCCAAGGAGCGCGACGCGCTGGCGCTGCGCTGGGGGAAGTAGCGGCCGCTTGCACCGCCGTCGCTGAATTCCTCAGGTGTCGTCCCGGCGAAGGCCGGGACCCATAACCACAAAGCTCAGTTTGACGAAGACTCGGAGTTACCAGCTCACTCCACAACCACTCCCTGGGGGTATGGGTCCCGGCCTTCGCCGGGACGACACCGAGGAGGTGGTGCGCACTGCGTGCCCTCGCACCATCTCATTGCCCCACCTTGCCTGACGGCGTCGAATTAGCGCAATTCCGCCAGTTTCCCCCGGTCCGGCGATGGCCTATCCTACGTCCGCCAACCGGCCCTGCGGAGCATTTCAAGACATCGCGTAACACCTCTTCATTATGCCGTTATCCCGAGCCAGGTTGGAGCGAACCGACAGAACAGGGAGGCAGTGCCATGACGATGAGGCCGGATCCCACCTTTCACGCATCGCCCAGGCTTGCGATGGAAGCGCCTGCGGAGAACTTTGCCTACACATTGCTGCTCAGTCCGGATTTCTCAAAGCCGGATGCTCTCGCGGTCATCGACGTCAAGCCGGGATCGCCGACCTATAGCCAGATCGTCCACACCGTGACGATGCCCAACAAGGGCGACGAGTTTCATCACTTCGGCTGGAATGCCTGCTCCTCCGCGCTGTCGCCGCTCGCCGGACACGCCTTCGTCGAGCGGCGCTATCTCATCATCCCCGGACTACGCTCGTCGCGGATCTACATCATCGATACCAAGCCGGATCCGACGAAGGCGAAGATCCACAAGATCATCGAGCCGGAGGAGGTCTTCAGGAAGACCGGCTACTCGCGGCCGCATACCATCCATTGTGGGCCTGATGGCATCTATGTGAGCACGCTGGGCGGTGGCGGCAAAGACGGCACTAACGGACCTCCCGGCGTCTTCATCATGGATTGCGAGACGTTCGAGGTCCTTGGACGATGGGAGATCGACCGCGGCCCGCAGACACGGCATTACGATTTCTGGTGGAACCTGCCGCGCGATTACATGGTGACCAGCGAATGGGCGCTGCCGCCGCAATTCGAGAACGGGATCGTCCCTGAAGATCTGCTTGCGAACAAATATGGTCATCATCTCCACTTCTGGGACCTTCGCGCCCGCCGCAACGTCCAGACCATCGACCTCGGCGCCAATCATCAGATGGCGCTGGAGGTGCGGCCGGCGCACGATCCGGTTCGCGAGTACGGCTTCGTCGGCGTCGTGGTCGACACCACCAACCTCGAAGCATCGATCTGGACCTGGTGGCGCGAGGGTGGAAAATTCCACGCCGAAAAGACGGCCACGATCCCTCCCGAACCCGCGCCCAAGGAGAAGCTGCCGCCGCTGCTGCAGGGATTTGGCGCCGTGCCGCCGCTGGTGACGGACATCGACCTGTCGATGGACGACCGGTTTCTCTATGTCTCGTGCTGGGGCACGGGTGAAATGCGCCAGTACGACGTCAGCGATCCCCGTAAGCCGAAGCTTGCGGGCTCGGTCCACATCGGAGGCATCGCGCGCCGCACGCCGCATCCGAACGGCAAGACCTTTGCGGCGGGCCCGCAGATGGTCGAGATCAGCCGCGACGGCAGGCGCGTGTATTGGACCAATTCGCTCTATTCCACCTGGGACGACCAGTTCTATCCCGACGGGGTTCCGGGCGTGGAGGTCATGGCCAATGTCGGTCGCAACGGCGGCCTCGAGCTCGACAAGGACTACTTCGTGAGCTTCCCCGACGGATATCGTGCGCACCAGATCAGGCTCGAGGGCGGTGACTGTTCGACCGATTCCTTTTGCTACCCGTCGGTCTAGACGGGACGCATGCGAGCCCGGCGTTTGGCTGGCTGTGGCTCGCGCTTGTTGCGAGCGGTCTCTATCACGGGATCAATCCGGGAATGGGATGGCCGCTCGCCGTCTCCGCCGGGCTCCTGGACAAGAGCCCGCGCGCGCTCTTCCGTGCATTGTGGGCCCTGGCGGCCGGGCATCTGCTGGCAACGCTTCTCGTGCTGCTGCCATTCGCCTTCCTGCTCGTGCTGGCCGAGTGGCAGCGTCCGATCCAGATCGGTGCGAGCCTTCTCGTCATCGCCTTCGGCGTCTATCGGCTGATCGACCGGCGCCATCCGCGTGCGCTGGCGCGAATTCCGCCGACGCAATTGGCGCTCTGGTCGTTTGCCGTCGCCATTGCTCACGGCGCCGCCCTGATGCTCGTGCCGATCTATCTCGGGCTCTGCCGGGCTTTCGAGCTCGATGCCGGCCATGAGGCGGCGGGCGCGCTGATGCAGGCAAATCTCGGGATGGCGGTGCTGGTGTCGCTGGTTCACGTCACCGCCATGGTCGGCGCCGGCGGATGCCTGGCGTGGCTGGTCTACCGCCATCTGGGATTGAAGTTCGTCTCGCGAAGCTGGTTCAATCTCGATGCAGTCTGGGCGAGTAGCCTCGTTCTGGTCGGCGCGGTGGCGCTCGCCTTCAATCTCGCGAGCTGGCGCTGAGGTCCATCCGTGCTAGAGCCCATTCGCCAATGATACGGAATCTTGCCTTGGCATCGTCCTGCCTGAACAGCGCGATGCGGTCGATCTCAAGCGCATCGAGCTTCAGCGCCGCAAACCTTGCCCGCAGCATCTCCAGGATCGGGCCGCGCCGCTCCGCATCCAGCCGCCCTGTCAGCGTCATGTGAAAGCGGAATTCCTCCATCACGTAAGGATAGCCCCAGCGGTCGAGATGGTCGCGCTGCCGCTCGCTCAGCTTCTCCGGCTTGCGCCGCGCGCGATCCTCCGCCGTCAGCGGCGCCCGGAAAGCGTCGAAATCGCGGACGCAGTCGGCGGCGAGCTGTTGCAGCGCATCGACCGGCTCGGCCAGAATGACGGCAATGAAGCCGCTGATGGCATCCACGATCGGGCGGATCACCGGAATGGGCCGCGCCTTGCCGGCGAACACCGCGCAGGCGGCCATTAGCTCGGCCTCGGTCTTGTCAGCTGCCAGCGCCATCGGCGCCTTCAGCGTGCCGTGAAAGCCGTATTTGCGGGGATCGCTGCTGACGTCGCGCCAGTCCGGTGCGACATGCAGCGCGTCCTTCGGAAACGAAAGCTCGTCACCGGTATAGGCATCGTAGCCGAGCAGCTCGGCGCCGAAGCGGGAGAGGCGGCTGTCGCGGCCTGCGGCAAAATAGATCGCGTAGCGGGGAAAACCTGTCATCGCCTCAGCATAACCAATTTAGGCCGCGACGACAGCCTCGCGCGGCGCCGTCACCGTCGCGAGCAACCGCGAGGCATCGGTGAGATGCACGAGCTTGCCGCCCGAGATCACCGCAACCAGGCGCGGGCGCAACGGCATGGTGTCGTCGACCAGCAGGATGTCGGCGCGCCGTCCTTGCGCAAGGATGCCGCGATCGGTCAGGCCGGTCGCACGGGCGGGCCCGGCGGAGACCAGATCCCAGGCCTTGCTCAGCGGCAGCACGCCGTCGGCGGCGAGGCGGAAGGCGGCGAGCAGCTGTGCCGGATAGTAGTAGTCCGACGCCAGCACCGAGCAGAGCCCCTTGGCGATCATGTCGGACGCCTTGGTCCAGCCGGTGTGGCTGCCGCCGCGCACGACGTTCGGCGCGCCATAGACGATGGCATCGCCGTGGTTCGCAGCGGCGCGCGCGGTCTCCTCGTTGATCGGAAACTCCGCGATGTCAGCGCCGAG
>Ga0102592_1002611_pt1 | contig 15207 bp, 12 predicted proteins | sample AraplaCol_mMF_r2_FD_76861 | JGI IMG/M metagenome (GOLD analysis project Ga0102592, IMG submission 76861) | Arabidopsis root microbial communities from North Carolina, USA - plate scrape MF_Col_mMF_r2 (SPADES assembly) (version 2) | ecosystem: Host-associated > Plants > Roots > Endosphere...
CAAGCTGCGCGCGATCGACGCCGGCACCGCGCCAGAAATCGGTGTAGGCGATCGTCGCGATGCTGCGCGCGGCGACCTTGCCGCCGGCCCCGCGTCGGTCAGCGGGGCCTTCGGTTGCGGGGTTGAAGACGGGGTCGCCGAAGCCGGTCATCGGCTTTGCGCCCTGATCCCTGCGCGCGAAGGCACGCAGCGATTTCAGGGAGATCACCGACGGCAGCACCGAGACGGCCTGACGCCGCAGCAGCCAGGCGGCGTCGCGATAGCCTTCTATCTTGTCCGGGATCGCAGCCTGCGGCTTCTCCGTCACCAGGAGATGAAACGGCAGGGCGGTCAGCGCCGCCGACGGCACCACCAGCAGATTGCGCTTGTCCTTCGTCAACGCCTCGACCGGCCCGAGCAGCGCGACATAGAGCTCGTTCGCGAGCGCGAGATCGAACAGGCCCGACTTGCCGGAGGCATCGCGCGCCTTGCCGACATCCAGTCCCTTGCGGAAAGCCGCCACCTTCCGCGCCATCGCATCCGCGCCGAGCGGAATCTCCTTCCACTCGGCGCCATCGCGCGTGATCGCGACGACATAGCTCTGCTTGTCGACGACGGAATAGATCACCATCGCCTCGTCGGCCGACAGCAGCGGCTGGATGTCCTTCACCGCCAGCGGCAGCGGGTTGGAGAGCGAGGCGTAATCGGGGAATTCGCGCGCGAGCGTCTTCTGCAGGCCGGCACGCTCGCTTGCAATCACCGCGATCCGCGCGCGGCTGCGCTGCTCGGCTGCGACGTCGCGCTGGGCCGACTGCTTCGACACCGCGGTGATGATCGCCTTGTCGAGCGCCTCGGCCTCGGCGGTAAGATCCTGGTCCCGGCGCACCAGCTCGGCGAGCCGGTCGCTGCCGGCAGCCATCCGCACCGCGAGCTTGTTCACGGCCGATGCGGCCGAGGATTGCGTGCCGCGCTGGATCGCACTGAGCGCGTCGTCGAGCGCCTTGTCGCTCGCCAGCAGCGCTTGCTGCCGCGCGGCGAACAGAACCGGCAGCACGACGCGCAACTGCGCGCGGTTGGCCGCAAGCGTCTTCTGCGCGAATGGCAACGCCTCGGCGGTCCGGCCCGACACCTGAAGGAAATACGCGAGATTGTTCGTCGAGGTCGCGACATCGGGATGGTCGGGTCCGAGCGCGCGTTCACGGATCGACAGGGCGCGGCGATACAGCGGCTCGGCCTCGGCGTAACGCTGCTGGTGCTCGTAGAGCCCGGCGAGATTGTTGAGCGAGCGCGCCACGTCGGGATGATCCGGTCCCAGCACCTTTTCGCGGATTGCGAGCGAGCGCTTGATCGGCGCTTCGGCATCCGCATCGCGGTTGAGGTCGCGGTCGACCTGGCCGATATTGTTCAGAACAGTGGCGACCGCGGGATGCTCGGGCCCGGCGACCTTCTGGTAGATCGCCAGCGCCCGCTGGAACAGCGGCTCGGCGTCGGCAAAGTGCTCCTGCTTCACATAGAGCGTGGCGAGGTTGTTCAGGGCACGGCCGACATCGGGATGCTCGCGCGACAGGCTCTTTTCGCTGACGGCCAGCGCGCGCTTGAACAGCGGCTCGGCCTCGGAGAAGCGGCTCTGCCGCTGATAGAGCGCCGCAAGATTGTTCAGGAGCGGCGCGATCTCGACGCTGCCCTGCCCGGTCCCCTTCTCCATCAGCGCAATGGCACGCTTGTAGAGCGGCTCGGCCTGATCGTCGTGGCCCTGATCGCCATAGATCTGCGCGAGATTGTTGAGCGCGGCGGCGAGATCGCGGTTGTTGCTGGTGTTCTCGAGCGAGGCCACCATCGCCTGCGCCAGCGGCAGCGCCTCCGCATATTTGCCGGCGCTGCGAAGCGCGTTGATGCGCGCGCTCTGCGCCGACAGATCGGTCTTCTGGGCAAGACCGGGCGCGGCAAACGACGTGGTGATCGCGAGCGCCAGACCCGCAGCCAATGCCAAACGACGACGCGCCATGAACCCTCTCGCTGCGAGCCTCAAGATCTACCGTCTTGGGTCGCAGCGATGGGTCGCGGCGTTCAATTTGCTGCGTTCTAGTCCACCTTGCTGCGCGCTTCGCCAGCGAGGCGCACCAGCATCTTGCGCAGCGACGTGCCGTCGGTGACCCGCTCCGGAAAGTCCAGCCGCAGCGCGGTCTGGCCGTCCTGCATGTCGAGGCCTTCCGGATCGCAGCCGGTGCAGCGCCAATCGCCTGCGGCTGCGCCCAGGAGCCTGGTCGCGTAGAGGCCCATGGTCTCGCGATGGTCGGCATTCATGTGTTCGACGGCGCCCTCCTCCGCTGCCAGCAGGTCCTCGGCGCCGGAGAGGTCCGTGAGGAACCGCTCGGGCTTGAGATCGACGATCCGGCCGAAGCCGGCGACCAGATGGGTCCCCGTGGGACGGATCCGGAAGAACGAGAAATCCTTAAAGGAAACAAAGCCTTCGGCCGAGGGATGGGCATTGAGATACCGCCGCTGCAGCAGCTCCTTCTCGGCATCGGCCTGCTCCGCCCGGCCGGACAGCATGATCCGAGCGCCTTCCAGCGGATCGCCCGCGGCCCGCTCGTCCAGCATCAGGGAGACCCGGCTGTCCGCCAGGATGTTCTTGGTGTGCACGGCAAGGCCGGAGATCAGCAGGATGGGCGAGCCGTCGGGATGGCTGGCCAGATTGACCAGGGAACAATAGGGATCGCCGCTGCCCGCCATGAGGGTTGCCAAGGCCCCCTGCCGCGATCGCCGCAGCAGGGATTTGGCGAGCTTTGCGGGGTCGAAATCAGGGGTCGGTTGCATCGGCTTTCTCGGCTCAGGTGGTTGCAAGGGGGGCCATTTTTCGGGTAAACGGGGGCCCGGTTATGGGTCGACATGCGGCGAATCTGCTGCATTTCGTGGAACTTGGTCACACTTCAGCCTAGCTTGCATTGCTCGGTGACAAGGTTCGTACGCCGACATCGGCACCCATCTATGCGGCGCATCAGTGGATTGCTCGCCGTTTCAAGCCACGACCCAAACGGAAAGCAGAAAGCAGAGGCTCATGCCCACAATCGCTTTGGTCGACGACGACCGCAACATTCTCACATCCGTCTCGATCGCGCTGGAAGCCGAAGGCTACCGCATCATGACTTACACCGACGGCGCCTCCGCGCTTGACGGTTTCCGCACCACCCAGCCCGACCTCGCCATCCTCGACATCAAGATGCCGCGCATGGACGGCATGGAGACGCTGCGCCGCCTCAGGCAGAAATCCGACCTGCCGGTGATCTTCCTGACCTCCAAGGACGAGGAGATCGACGAGCTGTTCGGCCTCAAGATGGGCGCCGACGACTTCATCCGCAAACCGTTCTCGCAGCGCCTGCTGGTCGAGCGCGTCAAGGCGGTATTGCGCCGCTCGGCGCCGAAGGACCCGACCGTCGCGCCGAAGGAGAACGACGCCAAGGCGCTCGATCGCGGCCTTTTGCGCATGGATCCGGAACGGCATACCTGCACCTGGAAGAACGAGCCGGTGACGCTGACCGTCACCGAATTCCTGATCCTGCAGGCGCTGGCGACCCGGCCCGGCGTGGTGAAGAGCCGCAACGCGCTGATGGACGCCGCCTATGACGACCAGGTCTATGTCGACGACCGCACCATCGACAGCCACATCAAGCGGCTGCGCAAGAAATTCAAGGTGGTCGACAACGAATTCGAGATGATCGAGACGCTCTATGGCGTCGGCTACCGCTTCAAGGAAGCCTGAGGCTCACGCAGCTTCACGAACGACTGGGAGCATCTCCGGTTCTGATTCCATCGGAACCGGGATCGCTCTAGAATGCGGGGACCTTCTCGACGAACCGTCCTAACGCGGGCGTAAGCATTGCTGGACCGAACGCAGCCTGATCCGAACCAGAGCGCCGGGGATGTCACGTCCGACGGGGCTCAGGAGCACGTCGCCGACGACAAGCCGCACGGCTTCCGGCCGCTGAACTGGCTGAAGCGCGCCGGGCAGTTCTTCTTCGCGCTGTCCTTCTCCAGCCTGACCCGCCGCATCGTCTCGCTCAACCTCGCCGGCCTCGTCGCGCTGGTCGCGAGCATCCTGTATCTGTCGCAATTCCGCGCCGGCCTGATCGACGCGCGGGCGCAGAGCCTTTTGGTGCAGGCCGAGATCATCGCGGGCGCGATCGCGGCCTCCGCCACCGTGCAGACCAACGCCATCACCATCGATCCCGACCGGCTGCTCGACCTCAAGCCGGGCGAGACCTATGGCGGCCCGGACGAATATTCGCCGCTGGACTTCCCGATCAATCCGGAGCGCGTGGCGCCGGTGCTGCGCACGCTGATCTCGCCGACCAAGACGCGCGCCCGCATCTACGATCCGAACGGCAGCCTGCTGGTCGACAGCCGCAACCTCGAAAACGTGCTGCGCTACAATCTGCCGCCGCCGGCCGACAAGCCCGGCCTCGTCGAGCGCGGCATGGTGGCGGTGCGCACCTGGCTCAATCGCGGCGACCTGCCGCTCTACCGCGAACTCGGCCCCGAGAACGGCAACGGCTATGCGGAGGTGGCCGATGCGCTGCAGGGCCAGAAGCGCTCGATGGTGCGGGTCAATGCGCGCGGCGAGGTGATCGTCTCGGTCGCGGTCCCCGTGCTGCGCTCGCGCGCCATCCGCGGCGCCTTGATGCTCTCGACGCAGGGCGACGACATCGACCAGATGGTCACCGCCGAGCGCCTCGCCATCCTGAAGGTCGGCGGCGTCGCGGCTGCGGTCATGATCATGCTGTCGCTGCTGCTCGCGAGCACGATCGCCGGGCCCGTGCGCCGGCTCGCCGACAGCGCCGAGCGCGTCCGCCGCCGCATCAAGGCGCGCATCGAGATCCCGGATTTCACTCGCCGCCGCGACGAGATCGGCCATCTCTCGGGCGCGCTGCGCGACATGACCAGCGCGCTCTACAGCCGCATCGAGGCGATCGAGATGTTCGCCGCCGACGTCGCCCATGAGCTGAAGAACCCGCTGACCTCGCTGCGCTCGGCGGTCGAGACCTTGCCGCTGGCGCGCAACGAGACCAGCCGCGCGCGCCTGCTCGAGGTGATCGAGCACGACGTCAAGCGGCTCGACCGCCTGATCTCCGACATCTCCGACGCCAGCCGCCTCGATGCCGAATTGCAGCGCCAGGACGCGATCCCGGTCGATCTGCGCCGCCTGCTGACGACGCTGGTGTCCGTCGCCAATGAAACCAAGCTCGGCCACGACGTCGCGGTCGAGACGCGCTTCGAAGGCCGCAGCGCGTCCGACAATTTCGCCGTGACCGGCCATGATTCACGGCTCGGGCAAGTGGTCTCCAACCTGCTCTCGAACGCGCAATCGTTCTCGGAAGCCGGCAGCAAGGTGCGCCTCACCTGCCGCCGCGTCCGCGGAGAGATCGAGATCGTGGTCGACGACGACGGCCCCGGCATTCGCGACGACGCGCTGGAGCGCATCTTCGAGCGCTTCTACACCGATCGTCCGCATCAGGGTTTTGGCCAGAATTCCGGCCTCGGCCTGTCGATCTCCAAGCAGATCGTCGACGCGCATGGCGGACGCATCTGGGCCGAGAACCGCGCAGGCCCGCCGGATGACGAAGGCGTTCCGACCGTATCGGGCGCGCGCTTCGTCGTGAGGCTGCCGGCGCTATGAGCGACGGCAACGGGCCCAGCGTTCACGCCTCCGCGGTCAAGGTCGGGCAGCGGGCGGTGCTGATCCGCGGGCCCTCGGGCGCCGGCAAGTCGCGCCTTGCCTTCGATTTGATCATGGCGGGACGGGCGGGCGTGGTCGAAGGGGCCGTTCTGGTCGGGGACGACCGTGTCCATCTGGCGACACTCGGCGATGAAATTGAGGTCCGGCCCGCGCCTCGCCTGGCGGGCCTGATCGAGATCCGGGGCCTCGGAATCCGCCGCTGCGACTTCGTGGAGCATGCGACCGTCGGTCTCGTGGTCGACCTGGACGCGGCGGACGCGGAACGGCTGCCGCCGGCGGAATCCCTGAAAACCAGCATTTTTGGTGTCGAAATACCGCGAATTCCGGTGAGCCGCGACACTTCACCGCTCTCCTTGGTTGTCGCGGCCTTGACCACTACCAAGAGTTCATCTTCCGTTAACCCTTCAGGCGATTGTTTGAAGGGAAATGGTAACCATATGAACCCCACTATCGCGACCGAATAGACCGGCGCAGCTCCCCTCGTCCATCCGTCTAGATTCAGGGAGATACGCAACATCCCCTCTTGCGCAGGGGCTCTGGATGGTCAAAGTGGCGCGTTCGTGCGGTGCACCAAAAGCGCCCGCGAGGAGTTTTCCGATGATTGGTCTAGTACTTGTGACCCACGGGCGCCTTGCCGACGAATTCAAGGCAGCGCTTGAACATGTCATGGGGCCACAAAAGCAAATCGAAGCGATCACGATCGGGGCCGAAGACGATTCCGATCTCTGCCGAAGCGACATCATCGAGGCGGTTAACCGCGTCGATTCCGGCGACGGCGTTGCGATCCTCACCGACATGTTCGGCGGCACGCCGTCGAACCTCGCAATATCCTGCATGAGCCGGCCCAAGGTCGAGGTGCTCGCGGGCATCAACCTGCCCATGCTGGTGAAGCTCGCCAAGGTGCGCGAGGAGCGTCCGCTGCCGGACGCGATCGCGATGGCGCAGGAAGCGGGCCGCAAATACGTCACCATCGCCAGCCGCGTGCTCGCCGGCAAATGAGCGAGGAGGCGCCACAAGCGGGGACAGGCGTGCCCGCGGGCGCGATCTCCAAGGACCTCCTGATCATCAACAAGCGCGGCCTTCATGCGCGCGCCTCGGCGAAATTCGTCCAGGCGGTCGAACGCTTCGAGGCGCAAGTCTGGGTGACGCGCGGCGGCGAGACCGTCGGCGGCACCTCGATCATGGGCCTGATGATGCTCGCGGCCGGCCCCGGCACGACGATCACCGTGGCCGCCGCCGGCCCCGACGCCGAAGCCGCGCTCGCGGCGATCACCGAGCTCGTTGAAAGCAAGTTCAACGAGGAAGGGATCTGAGCCGCGGGCTCGGTTCCGTAGGGTGGGCAAAGCGAAGCGTGCCCACCATCTCTATCAATCAGTGAAAGAACGTGGGCACGGCGCTTCGCGCCTTTGCCCACCCTACGAGATCCCGCTATTTCGCCGGGCCTACGATGTAGACGTTCCAGCTCATCGCCGGGCCGGCCTTGCCGTGGGTGAAGCGGCGCGTGGTCATCACCATGCGCTCGGCGTTCGGCGCGGTTTCCGAGATCCATTTCTCGAACTTCGGCAGGCGTTCGTCGGCCGCATCGACCACGCCGATGAAGCCGTATCGCTTGACGTCGTCGAGCGAGGTCAGCCCGGAGGCCCAGGCTTCGTTCGGCGTGAACGGGCTCGGATGATCGGGGCTGTAGAACACCATCGGCTGGATCGTCTCCATGGTGCCCGCGACGACGGCCCAGCGCGAGGCGAAGCGCGCGTGCCAGGCCTGGGTCAATTCGCGCGCCAGATCCGAGCGCGCGCCATAGGTCGCGGTGTTGCCGGCATTGGCCGCCATCTCGCGCGCGGCGATCCAGGGCGAGCCGGCCAGTGTCGCGGCGCTGAGCACGAGCCAGATCGCGGCGATGTTGAACAGGCTCGCAGCTTGCACCCGCAGCGTGGGAATCGCGACCAGCGCCAGCGGCACCAGGAAGAACAGCGAGATGCCCCAATCGGTCTTCATGTAGATGCTGAAGAGGAGCGCGCCGAGCGGCGGGCCGAACGCGACGATGAGCTGGATGATCCAGACGTTCAGCGCCTGCGAAACATTGACGCCCGGATTGGCGCCACGTGCCCAGGCGCGCGTGACGATGCGCAAGGGCGCGCGCCGCAGCAGCGTGAACCAAGGCGGCACCAGCGCCATCGCGAGCCCGGCCAGCGCCACCGGCAATGCCAGCAGCCCCAGATTATGCAGCAAATAGCCGGCGACGAGCTGATGCACCTGGCTTTTGTCCTGCAGGCTGTAGGTGTCGCCGGCATAGGTCAGCGGCACGAAATGCGCATCCGCCAGCCAGACGATGTGCGGGATCATCGCCGCTACCATCGTCGCGATCGCCACCCACGGCGCCGGCGAGAGCAGGAATTTCATGCGCTGGGGATGAATCAGCGCGGCAAGGCCGATGGCGCCGATCATGGTCAGCACCCAATATTTGGTCATCAGCGCCAGCGCGCCGGCAAGGCCGAGCAAGACTCCGGATTGCCAGCTCCGCTTCTCGAACGCGTTGAGATAGGCCAGCACGAGCAGCGGCAGCGTGACGAGCTGCAGCAGGTCCGGGTTGTATTTGAAACCCTTGAAATTGAAGATCGGGTAGAGCGCGACCATCACCACGACCAGGAACGCGCGGCGCGCATCCACCACGCGCAAGGCCACCAGCCAGCAGATCACCATGCCGACGCCGACGGTCGCCATCGCCAGCGCGTAGGTCGCCCAGTCCGTGGCCGGGAAGGCCATGAACCAGAGGCCGGCGACCCAGCCCGACAGCGGCGGATGCTTGCCGTAGCCCCAGAGGAATTTCTGGCCCCAGCCATAGGCTTCCGCGACGTCCATGTGAACGTCCTGCGCCGCCTTCAGATTGATCAGGATGAAGGTCCAGAGCACCGCATGCAGGATGGCAAGCTGGATCACCAGCCACAATCTCGCCTCGGGGCGGACCGCGCAGGCCACCAGCCAGGCCCGGAAGCGGTTGAAGCTCAGGCGGGACTTCGTGCGCGCCCTGACGGTGGGGATCGAGGTGGTCGACATGGCCGTTGCCTAGCGCGTTTTGGGCGATGGTGGAATCAGCTTGGCGTGAACAAAGGCCCTGAAATTACAGCAATATGGTTGCCGCACGGGGATGTGAGTGGTATCCCGCGCCCATGACGACCGTCCCCATTTCGAACATCCGCAATTTCTCCATCGTCGCCCATATCGACCATGGCAAATCGACGCTGGCCGACCGCCTGATCCAGATGACGGGCGGCCTTTCCGACCGCGAGATGGCGGGCAAGGAGCAGGTGCTCGATTCCATGGACATCGAGCGCGAGCGCGGCATCACCATCAAGGCGCAGACGGTCCGCCTCGCTTACAAAGCCAAGGACGGCAAGGACTACATCTTCAACCTGATGGACACGCCCGGCCATGTCGACTTCGCCTACGAAGTCTCGCGGTCGCTGGCAGCGTGCGAAGGTTCCCTGCTGGTGGTCGACGCCAGCCAGGGCGTCGAGGCGCAGACGCTCGCCAACGTCTACCAGGCGCTCGACAACAATCACGAGATCGTCCCGGTCCTGAACAAGGTCGACCTGCCCGCGGCCGAGCCCGAGAAGGTCAAGCAGCAGATCGAGGACGTCATCGGCATCGACGCCTCCGACGCCGTGATGATCTCGGCCAAGACCGGCCTCGGCGTGCCCGACGTGCTGGAAGCCATCGTCACCCGCCTGCCGCCGCCGAAGGGCGATCGCGACGCGACCTTGAAGGCGCTGCTGGTCGACAGCTGGTACGACGTCTATCTCGGCGTGGTCGTTCTCATCCGCGTCGTCGACGGCGTCATGAAGAAGGGCAGCCGCGTGCGCATGATGGGCACGGGTGCGGCCTACGACGTCGAGCGCGTCGGCTTCTTCACGCCGAAGATGACGCAGGTCGACGAGCTCGGCCCCGGCGAGATCGGCTTCATCACCGCCGCGATCAAGGAAGTCGCCGACACCCGCGTCGGCGACACCATCACCGACGACAGGAAGCCGGTCACCGAAATGCTGCCGGGCTTCAAGCCGGCGATCCCGGTGGTGTTCTGCGGCCTGTTCCCGGTCGATGCCGACGATTTCGAGACGCTGCGCGCCGCCATGGGCAAGCTGCGGCTCAACGACGCCAGCTTCTCCTTCGAGATGGAAACCTCGGCCGCACTCGGCTTCGGCTTCCGCTGCGGCTTCCTCGGACTTCTGCACCTCGAGATCATCCAGGAGCGGCTGTCGCGCGAGTTCGATCTCAACCTGATCGCGACCGCGCCGAGCGTCATCTACAAGATGAAGCTCACCGACGGCACCGAGATCGAGATCCACAATCCGATCGACATGCCCGACGTGGTCAAGATCGAGGAGATCCAGGAGCCCTGGATCGAAGCGACGATCCTCACCCCCGACGAATATCTCGGCAGCGTGCTGAAGCTGTGCCAGGACCGCCGCGGCTCGCAGAAGGAGCTGACCTATGTCGGCTCCCGCGCGATGGTGAAATACGATCTGCCGCTCAACGAGGTGGTGTTCGACTTCTACGACCGGCTCAAGTCGGTCTCCAAGGGCTACGCCTCGTTCGACTATCATCTCACCGACTACAAGCCGGCCGATCTCGTCAAGATGCAGATCCTCGTCAACAACGAGCCGGTCGACGCGCTCTCGATGCTGGTCCACCGCACCCGTGCGGAGGGGCGCGGCCGCGCCATGGTCGAGAAGATGAAGGACCTGATCCCGCCGCACATGTTCCAGATCCCGATCCAGGCGGCGATCGGCGGCAAGGTGATCGCCCGCGAGACGGTGCGCGCGCTGCGCAAGGACGTCACCGCGAAATGCTACGGCGGCGACATCACGCGTAAACGAAAACTTCTGGAGAAGCAGAAGGAAGGCAAGAAGAAGATGCGGCAGTTCGGCAAGGTCGACATCCCGCAGGAGGCGTTCATTGCCGCGCTGAAGGTGGATAGCTAAGGCGGGTCGCTCGGGCCGAGCCGGCTCTAACCAGCAAAAATCACGAAAACAACCCCATGCACAGTAGAACGGGGCTTGTTTAGATTGAGCTTTTCGCTTTCCCGAAGTCCCGCTTGCCCCGTCGGGCAAAACAGGGGCATGATGGCATTATCGGAGGACGCGTCGACCGAGCGCTAAGGTCGGCGAACCTCGAAGTAGGTCTTGCTGCCGCGAGCGAAGCCTGCACCCTCGTAGAAGCGGAGGGTGCTCTCCTGCTTCGAGCCCGTTGCCAACAAGACCTTGTAGCAGTCAGCCTGCCAACCAATGTCCAGCGCATAGGCGAGAACCCGACGGCCGAGCCCCCGGCGGCGGAAATCGCCATGGGTGACGACATTCTCGATCACGCCGTATGACCTGCCGCCTCGCGACAGGTTGGGCACGATCGCGAGCGTGCATGACGCGACCAGCAATTCCGCCGCTTGCGCCACGATCACGGTCACGACGCCTGATGCAATCAATTTCGACCAGACACGCTCGGCGTCGGCCGGCTCGAGCTGAGGATCGTGCGGATGAAGATGACGATAGAGCTTCATCACCTCGCGCAGATCATCTTCCATCGCGGCGCGAATCAGGACTTCTGTCATATTTGGGGCACCAGGGATCTTGGGACGCCAGCGACACTAGCAGAAACCAACCATAGTTCGCGCAAGCCGGAGTCAACTGCATCCGGGATTTCGATCCGCAAGCCCTCAGGACTTTGGCTTGGCTTCCACATGGCGTTTAAAACTGTCGAGGATCGCCTGCCAGCCGCCGCGCTGCTGCTCTTCCGAGTGCGTGGTTTCACCATCGAAGGTGACGCGGACGACGACGCCGTTCGGGCCGGGCACGAATTCGACCTCGGCCTTGCGATCGCCGAACGCGTATTCGATCCGCTTGTGCTCGACGATCTTGGTGTAGGTGCCAGCGAAGTCAAAACCCATGCTGCCGTCCTTGGCTTCCATGCGGGACGAGAAGGCACCGCCTTCCCTCAGGTCGACCGTCGCCTTGGTCGTGTGCCAGTCGTCGGAGGCAGCATTCCACTTCACGATGTCGGCAGGCGTCGTATAGGCCTGCCAGACCTGATCGATGGGGGCTGCGACGCTGGTTTCGACGGTGATCCTCATGGGCATTGCTCCAGTTCGGTTTTTGGCGCGAGACGTCGACATCACGTCAGGCGCGATCCAAGGCCCCTCCGGGACGTCTCCATCCAAGGACGGACGGGACCCGCCCGTGCCGACATGATCCAGCCCTCTATATTCGAAAAAATTGAGGTTGGAATAGCGCTTGGCTAGACGCCCTCACACCGCACGCACCACCAACAAAACCAAGAGCGCTGAAGAAACCCATGTTGCAACGTCGGGCAAAACAGGGGCATGGTGCCAAGATCGCGGTATCTGCAGTCGACTGATCAACGAGAGATGGTTCGGCGGTCGGACTTCCGGCAGAGAACTTCATTGCTCCACCGAAGGTGTGTGGCTGGGCCGCGGCTCGGACGTTTCGCGTCACGGCTTCTTCTTCCGTCGAACTAAGATTCCTGGACTTTTCGGCTCCGGTTCAGAAACTTTTTCAAAGGGAAGCATAGTGTCATCGAAAAGCCTGCGCACAAATCGATCAAATTGCGTTATCAGGAAATGTGCAGCGTCGTTGTCACCTAGCGACGAGCGATAGACGGACTTCGAATTTCTAATTAGGGCGATAGTTCGAAGCAATCTCTTGGATTCCTTCTGCACTTCTGACCGCTTGTTCGATTGGAGCGCATGATAAAGGCTTATTCCGAGTTCATAGAACCAGGGCAAATCATCCTTCACCAAAGAAATGGCGATAAGCCAAACAACTGCGATTTCGTCTTCTTCGCTACCAGACCAAGCACCAAACAACATCTCTTCGATCATGCCGGGATGAAAGCGGCGCCTACCGGAACCTCGATAGGATACCGGCACTAAGCGCTCATCAACGCGGTCCGGCAATTCGCGGACCATTGCCTTCACCTCCTCAAAAAGCTTAGCAATATTCTCTTCAGGGGCAGGCGGCTCTGTTACCTTTTTCTTACCGCGGGCCTCCAAAATGCCATTCACGCTCTGCCTAAAAACTCGAACCTGAGTCTTTACCGCCTCTTCTCGAGGAGCCGCATCCGGATTTCTCTGTAGAAGCTGCATAACAAGTTTTGTAAGGGAATCCTCATCGTCTCCGCAGTTCTGGAATTGCCCAAAGGGACCAGTGCTGACCTTCTCTAGCGCAACGCCTAAGGCGATGCCGAAGACTGTAGTTTCAAGTTTTCCCTTAGCCACACCTGCTTCGTAGAGTATCCACGGCCGATCAATGCTTTGCGCGGTTAGCAAGGCAACCACATCCGTTGCTTGATCCAACTGCGACATGATGGACGCATACCATTCCGCACCGAATTCGATGCCCGAGGTCCCTTTTTTGTCGGAAGATCGAAACGACTTCAAGGTTCCGGCACTTACATCACTAAGCAAGTTCGCAAACGCCTCTGCTAAGTCGGCGTCACGACTGTCGTGACTGATAAATGCAAGAGCCTTCGCTCTCGGCGATGGCGACGCTATAGCAATGACTTCGCTTTCTGCTACGGTATCAACCGACGCCGCTCTTGCGCGTTTTCTCGATGCCATGAAGCCCTCTCCCCACCCCATGCAACCTATTGTAGAACCAGAAGTCAATATGACCCTGACATCCGTAAGGACCTGTAGCAATCCCACAGATGAAGGCCGAAATATTTGACACTTAAGATACTGGTCTTTGAGCACACCGCGAAATACGCGATCGTTATTCTTGGTCGCTCAGGGCAGAATGACGAAGAACGCTTATGCTTGGCGATCTTGCCGTCTGCCGGCATCTAGGCCACCATCCCCACCGCGCACCACCAACAAAACCAACAGCGCCGAGGAAACGCATGAGCAGGCCATCACGCTTCGACTATGGCTGGGTCGTCGTCGCAGCGGGCGCGCTGATGACCTGTGTCGGGTTCGGCACGATGCTGTCGCTGGCGGTGTTCCTGCAGCCGATCTCGGAAGCGATGGGCTGGTCGCGTGCCGGGGTGTCGGCGGCGGCGACGCTGGATTTCCTCTGCATGGGATTTGCAGCGTTCCTGTGGGGCGCGCTGTCGGACCGGCTCGGCACCCGCATCGTGGTGCTCGCGGGAAGCCTGCTGCTGGGACTTGGTCTCGTCACCGCGAGCCAGGCGACGAGCCTGTGGCAATTCCAGCTCTTCTTCGGCGTCTTGATCGGCATCGCCGCCGGCAGCTTCTACGCACCGATGATGGCGCTCGCGAGCGCCTGGATCGAGAAGAACAGGAGCCTTGCGGTAGCGCTGGTCTCGGCCGGCATGGGCGTGTCGCCGGTGACGATCGCGCCGACCGCGAGCTGGCTGATCACCGCCTATGACTGGCGCACCGCCATGCTGGTGATCGGCTGTGCGGCCTGGGCGCTGCTGATCCCCGCGTGCTTCCTAGTGCGGCCGGCACCGCCGGCCGCGGGCCGCGCGGCGGCGGACGCCGCGCCGGAGGTCGAGCTGACCGCGGCGCAGGCGCTGCGCACACCGCAATTCATCGCGCTCGCGGCGGCGCATTTCGCCTGCTGCGCCGCGCATTCCGGCCCGATCTTCCACATGGTGTCCTATGCGATGGTGTGCGGCATCGCCCCGCTCACGGCGGTGACGGTCTACAGCGTCGCCGGCGTCTCCGGCCTCGGCGGGCGCCTGCTGCTGGGCACGCTCGCCGATCGCATCGGTGCAAAGCCGGTGCTGGTCGGCGGCCTGTTCGTGCAGGCGATGTGCATCGCGACTTATCTCGCGGTGGCGCAGCTCGGCGAATTCTACGCACTCTCGGTGGTGTTCGGCCTCGCCTATGGCGGCGTGATGCCGCTCTATGCGGTGCTGGTGCGTGAATATTTCGGCGCGCGCATCATGGGCACGGTGTTCGGCGCGGTGTCCGCATTCGCCAGCCTCGGCATGGCGCTCGGGCCATGGGCCGGCGGGCTCGTATTCGACAATTTCCAGCGCTACACATGGCTGCATGCCGGCTCCTTCGCGATCGGGCTCGCCGCCGTCGCGGTGGCCTTGAGCTTCCCGACCAGGCGCAGATCATCGCTCGACCTCGGCCGCGCTGCGGCCTGACGAGATGCCGCACCGACCGATCACGCTCAGGGCACGGCCGGGCCAGTGACCGCGGCAGCCGGCGTCGTTTCGCGCGGCGCGCGACGGCCATTCAGCAGCACACCCACGAAGGTGAAGCGCACCATCAGGTGGTAGCTCGCCAGCATCGGGAGAAGCGCAGCGATCAGGATGATCGCGAATTTGAACGGCCCAGGCCAGTCGAGTTGCGATAGCGTGACCTGCAGTGCCATCACGATCGGCATATGGATCAGATAAAGCCAATAGGAGGCATCGGCGAGGTAGCGCCGGGTCGGGCTGAAGCCGGACATGAAGCGGAGCGCGAGGCCGATGAAGGCGAAGGTCGAAATCCAGATCGCCGGCGCGTA
>Ga0102592_1002631_pt1 | contig 15128 bp, 11 predicted proteins | sample AraplaCol_mMF_r2_FD_76861 | JGI IMG/M metagenome (GOLD analysis project Ga0102592, IMG submission 76861) | Arabidopsis root microbial communities from North Carolina, USA - plate scrape MF_Col_mMF_r2 (SPADES assembly) (version 2) | ecosystem: Host-associated > Plants > Roots > Endosphere...
CCTACAACCGTTCGGGCTGTAGAGAAGGACGGTCCGGCTCGGGCGCCCAGTGCTCAGAGGCGGGCTTCAAGCATCCCAGAGGCCGCTCGGGCTACCCGAGCCGGTCCGAGCCATAAAGATACAAGGCTGCGCGACTTCAGCGGATTACTTCGCGTCGAACGTGCGCGGGCGACAACGCCCTGAGCTCAGCTACTCCTGCTGTACGGCCGCCGCGTCGCTCACCCGACGCGCATCTAGCTGGCTACCACCCTGCGCCAGCGACACCCCGATCACCGCGTTCGCCGCATCGCGCCTGAACATGACCTGCGCGCCGATGGCGGTCACGGCAAAGCGATCGGTGCCCGTGGGCGTAAGCGCGCTGTAGCCGCGCCCTGTCTCGCGCACCAGCAGCCGGCCGCCGCGCACGGTGAAGTTAAGCGACTGGGTGCGCGTCACGCGGTACTCGCCCCTGTATTCGTCGAGTCGCTTCGGATCGATGGGCACTTCCGAGGTCGGCACCGGATAGCGGCTCTTGCCGATGGCCAGCATCACCGTCTGCATCGGCGCGTGCGCATTGCTGCTGAGCACGATGATCGCCTCGCCGGTGTCGGGCGCGAGCAGCCACAGCGTGCGGTAGCCCTGCGTGACGCCCGCGTGGTAGTAGGTGCGACGGCCGCCTTCGGGCCCGCGCACCATCACCGCATAGCCGATCTCGGCGCCCTCGTAGCGCGCCAGCGGCGTGAGCATGCGCGCCGCGGCCGGGCCCAACGGCCCGCTGGCGCCCGCGAGGATGGCGCGGCTGAAGGTCATCATGTCGGCGGCCGTGGAACGCAGCGCGCTGGCTGGCGCGTAGGCCTGCATGTCGAACAGCGGCTGGCGGCGGTCGCCCGCGAAGGCCGGGGCCATGCGCGAGGCCTTGTCGCCCAGCGTGATGACGGTGTCGTTCATGCCCAGCGGCTCGGTGATGCGCGCGCGCACGAGTTCGCCCCACGATGTGTCGTAATGCTCGGCGAGCAGCTGGCCGAGCAGCGCCATGCCGAAGTTGCTGTACGCGCCCTCGCAGGGCGGCGCAGCGGCCGTGAGCCTGATGCGCGCGAGCGCGGCCCAGAACATGGCCCTGTCGTAAGTGTGGAACTGCTCGACTAGCGGGACGCCGCCGGTCACGCCGTCGGCCATCACCGGCATGCAGCCGGTGTGCGTGACGAGTTGCCGCAGCGTGACCGAGGCCACCGCGGGCGAAAGGCCGTCGACCTTGCCGGCGAGCAGCCTGCCGACGGTGTCGTCCAGCTTCAGGTCGCCGCGCTGCACCGCCTGCGCGAGCAGCAGGCCGGTGAACACCTTGGTAACGGAGCCGATCTCGAACATCGGCTGCTCGGCGCTGCCGGCCGCGATGGCGCGCGGGGCCGAAGGCGGCTCGGGGTTGTAGGCCGCGCCGTAGGCGGCCTGCCCGTTGCGCAGCGTGCCCACCACCAGGGTGCCGCGTTCCGCGCCGAGCGCAGCCCTGGCCAGAACGGCCGGGTCGCTCGCCAGCGTCAGGGGCTGTTGCTGCTGTTGCGGCGGCTGCAGCTGTGCAACGGCATTGCCGGCCAGCAAGGGGACGAGAAGCCAGCCCGCGAGCCAGGAGCGGTACGGCAAGGCATGGGGCAGGAGCCGCATCGTCGGATTCCTCAGCGTTCGAAGAGCGCCATCGTGCCATGCCCCCGCGCGCCGCGACGACAATGGCCCGATGCGCGCATTGCTCGGCACCTTCTCCTGGCAGGAACTCCGCCACCATCCCTGGCGCAACGCGGCGGCCGTGCTGGCCGTGATGCTCGGCGTTGCGCTGGCCTTCTCCGTGCAGCTGATCAACGCCTCGGCGCTCGACGAATTCTCCAGCGCGGTGCGCTCGGTCAACGGCGAGCCCGACCTGGAAGTGCGCGCCGTGCAGGGCGGCTTCGACGAAGCGGTGTTCGCGCGGCTGGCCCGGCATCCGCAGGTGGCGCTCGCGAGCCCGGTGTTCGAGTTTCAGGGACTGGCGCTGGCCGGCGAGCGGCAGGTGCCGATCCGCGTGATCGGCATCGACGCACTGGTGCTGCCGACCATCGCCCCCGCGCTGATGCCGCAGGTGGCCGCGGGCGCCGACCGCTTCGCGCTCTTCGCGCCCGGCCGCGTGTTCCTCAACCTCGCGGCACGCGACGCGCTGGGCCTGCCTGCTCAGGCACCCGGCGAAGGCGCCACGGAGACAGTGCAACTGCGCAGCGGCGACGCCTGGCACTCGCTCACGGTGGACGGCCACGTGGCTGCGGGCGGCAAGGCCCTGGCGGTGATGGACATCGCGGCGGCGCAGGAACTCTTCGGCCGCATCGGCCAGTTGAGCCGCATCGACCTGCGGCTCGCGCCCGGCACCGACCGGGCCGCCTTCATGGCCTCGCTGCAGAAGTCGCCCGACTGGCCCGCGGGCGTGCAGTTCGCCGAGCCCGGCGACGCGGCGCAGCGCGTGAGCAACCTCTCGCGCGCCTACCGCGTGAACCTCACGGTGCTGGCGCTGGTGGCCCTGTTCACGGGCGCGTTCCTGGTGTTCTCGGTGCTGGCGCTCAGCGTGGCCAAGCGGGCACAGCAGTTCGCACTGCTCGGCGTGCTCGGCCTCACGCCGCGCGAGCGGCTGCGGCTGGTGCTGGCCGAGTCGCTGGTGCTGGGCCTGATCGGCAGCGTGGCCGGCCTCGCGCTGGGCACGGCGCTGGCGGCCTTCGCGCTGCGCGTGCTGGGCGGCGACCTGGGGGGCGGGTATTTCGAGGGCGTGGCGCCCACGCTGCACTGGAGCGCCGGCGCTGCCCTGCTCTATGGCGGGCTCGGTGTGCTGGCCGCGCTGGTCGGCGGCTGGTGGCCCGCGCGCGCGGCGCAGTCGCTGCCCGAGGCGCAGACGCTCAAGGGCCTGGGCGCGGCGCCCACGCAGGGCAACAGCCACTGGCTGGCGCTGGGCCTGGTCGCGCTGGGCGCGGTGCTGGCCAACCTGCCGGCCATTGGCGGCATTCCGGTGGCGGCGTACCTCTCGGTGGCCTGCCTGCTGGTGGGCGGCATCACCGCCCTGCCCTGGCTGATCGCGCTGCTGTACGACCGCGTCGCGCCGCTGTTCGCGCGGCGCGTGCTGCCGATGCTGGCGGTGGAGCGCGCGCGGCGCATGCGCGGCACGGCGGCCGTGGCCGTCAGCGGCGTGGTCGCGAGCCTGAGCCTTGCCGTCGCGCTCACGGTGATGGTGGCGAGCTTTCGCGATTCAGTGACGCAATGGCTCGACGTAGTGCTGCCTGCCGACCTGTACGTGCGCGCCACCTCGGGCGGCCGCGGCGGCAACAGCGGCGGCGCCAGCAGCACTGACACCGCGACCTTCTCCCCGGCCTTCGTGCAGTCGCTGGCGCAGTTGCCCGGCGTGGCGCGCACCGGCACGCTGCGCACGCAATCGCTGCAGCTGGATGCGACGCGGCCCGCGGTGACGCTGATCGCGCGCAGCCTCGAAGGCGGCGCCGCGCAGTCGCTGCCGCTCGTGGGCAGCGCGCTTGCCGTGCCCGACGGGCAGGTCGGCATCTACGTGAGCGAACCGATGGTGGAGCTCTACGGCGCGAAGCCGGACACGACGTTCGCGCCGCTGTCGGGCGCGATGGGCAAAGCGCGGGCGTCGTTCTTCGTGGCCGGCGTGTGGCGCGACTACGCGCGGCAGTTCGGCGCCATCACCATGGACGCGCGCGACTACGAGCGCATCACCGGCGAGCGCAACGTGAGCGACGTCGCGCTGTGGCTCGCGCCCGGCGCATCGGAGGGTGCCGTGCAGGCCTCGGTGCACGAACTAGCGGCACGCCTGGACGACGGCTCGGCCGGATCGGTGGAGATCGCCTCGGTGGGCCAGATTCGCACGACCTCGCTGCGCATCTTCGACCGCAGCTTCGCCGTCACCTACTGGCTGCAGGCGGTGGCCATCGCCATCGGCCTGTTCGGCATCGCCGCTAGCTTCAGCGCGCAGGTGCTCGCGCGGCGCAAGGAGTTCGGCCTGCTCGCGCACCTGGGCTTCACGCGGCGGCAGGTGCTGGCAGTGGTGGCGGGCGAAGGCGCGGCGTGGACCGCGATCGGCGCCGTGGCGGGGCTGGGCCTGGGGCTGGCCGTGTCGGTGGTGCTCGTGAAGGTGGTGAATCCGCAGAGCTTCCACTGGAGCATGGACTTGCTGGTGCCATGGGCGCGCCTGCTGGTGCTGTGCGGCGCGGTGGTGGCGGCAGGGACCATCACTGCCTGGCTGGCCGGCCGCGCCGCAGCAGGCAAGGATGTGGTGCTGGCTGTGAAGGAAGACTGGTAGGCCGATGACCGTATTCGTGCAAGGCCCGACTCTTGAACTGGAACCCATGCAGCAAGCACCTTTCTCCTTCTCCCTTTCGCGCCGAAGCCTGCTGCTCGCCGCGCTCGCGTCGGGCCCGCTGGCCGCGTGGGCATTGCCCGAACGCCGCCTGGAGTTCCCGCGCGATTTCGGCAGCCACCCCGATCTGCGCACCGAGTGGTGGTACATCACCGGCCATGCGAAGACGCCGGCCGGGCGCGAATTCGGCTACCAGGTCACCTTCTTCCGTTCGCGCGTCGAGGCCACGCAGGGCATGCGATCGGCCTTCGCGGCGAAGCATCTCGTGTTTGCCCATGCAGCCGTCACCGACCTCCAGGGCCGCATGCTGCTGCACGACCAGCGCATCGCGCGCGCGGGCTTCGGCGTGGCGGAAGCGAGCACGAGCGACACCGACGTGCGCATCCGCGACTGGTCTCTGGCGCGCCAGAACGGCATCTATGTCGCGCGCATTCCGGCGGGCGAGTTCGCGCTCGAGCTGCGCTTCACGCCCACGCAGCCGGTGCTGCTGCAGGGCAATGCCGGGCTCTCGCGCAAGGGGCCGGAAGAATCGCAGGCCAGCTACTACTTCAGCGAGCCGCAGCTCAAGGCGCAGGGCAGGCTCACGCTCAAGGGACAGGCCCTGGACATCGCCGGCACCGCCTGGCTCGACCACGAATGGAGCGAGGCGCTGATGCACCCCGAGGCCGTGGGCTGGGACTGGATCGGCATGAACCTCGACGACGGCAGCGCCCTCACCGCCTTTCACCTTCGGCGCAGCGACGGCAGCGCGCTGTGGGCCGGCGGCTCGTTCCGGCCGCGCGATGGCGCGGCGCGCATCTTCAGGAACGAGGAAGTGCGCTTCGAAGGCCTCGAGACCTGGAACAGCCCGCGCACGCAGGCGAAGTACCCGACCCGCTGGCGCGTACAGACGCCCGCCGGCAGCTTCGAGGTGCGCGCCCTGCTCGACGACCAGGAACTGGACAGCCGCGGCTCCACCGGCGGCGTGTACTGGGAAGGCGTGAGCGACCTGATCGATGCGCAGGGGCGTCGCGTCGGGCGCGGCTATCTCGAGATGACCGGCTACGCGGCGCCGCTGAAGCTGTAACTGTTGTCACCCCGGTCCGGGGCTGACAACCGAACACCGCCTACATGCGTTGGGAAAATTTCCCATAAATAATCAACCGACTCAGAGGAGCCCCCATGAAAACCCGAATCGCAATGCTGGCCGCGGCCGGCGCGCTCTCCATTCTCACGATCCCCCTTGCCGCCACCGCGCAGGTCTCCGTCAACATCAACGTGCCCGGGCTGGTGATGACGGCCCCACCCCCGCCGCGCTACGAGCCCCTGCCACCGCCCCGCGGCGGCTTCGTCTGGGTGCCGGGCCGCTGGGTCTGGGACGGCCGGGCCTATGCATGGCATGCGGGCGGCTGGCAGCCGGCGCGCGCGGGCTACGTGTATGCACCGGGCCGCTGGATCGAGGACCGCGGCGGCTGGCGCTGGAACGACGGCGACTGGCGCCGCGAAGCCCGCCGTGAGGCACGCCGCGAGCGCGAGTGGGAAGAAGACCGCCGCCACGACCGCTACGAGCGAGACCACCGGCACGGCCACGATCGCGACCGCGGCGATTTCTGCCCGCCCGGCCAGGCCAAGAAGGGCAACTGCTGAGGCGCAGGCCCGCAGAGCCTCAAATGAAAAGGGAGCCGGACGGGCTCCCTTTTTCTTTCTGTTGGTCCGCGCCCTGCCTACTTCGCCCGTCGCCGGTCGATGAACGCGATGATCTCGCCCATGATCCCCTTGCGGAAGGCCAGCACGCAGATCACGAAGATCAGGCCCGTGACCATGGTCACCGACTCGCCCAGCGTGTTGAACCACTCCACCGTCGTGATGCGTGCGAGGAAGTTGCCGAGTTCGCCGATCTTGTTCTCCAGCAGCACCACCACCGCCGAGCCCACCAGCGGACCCGAGAGCGTGCCGAGGCCGCCCACCAGCGTCATCAGGATGACCTGGCCGGATGCCGTCCAGTGCACGTCCGACAGCGTGGCGAAGCCGAGCACCAGCGTCTTGAGCGAGCCGGCCAGGCCCGACAGCGCCGCCGAGATCACGAAGGCCAGCAGCTTGAAGCGGCTCACGTCGTAGCCCAGCGACAGCGCGCGCGGCTCGTTCTCCTTGATGCCCTTGAGCACCTGGCCGAACGGCGAATGGATGGTGCGCACGATCAGCAGGAAGGCGGCCACGACGATGACCAGCGCCACGTAGTACATCGTGAGGTCGTTCGACAGGTCGATCACGCCGAAGAGCTTGCCGCGCGGCACGCCCTGCAGGCCGTCCTCGCCGCCGGTGAACTTGGCCTGCAGCGCGACGAAGAACATCATCTGCGCGAGCGCCAGCGTGATCATCGCGAAGTAGATGCCCTGGCGGCGGATGGCCAGCACGCCGAAGACCCAGCCGAGCAAGGCGCCGGTGAGCGTGCCCGCGATCAGGCCCAGCTCGGGCGTGAGGCCCCAGACCTTGATCGCGTGGCCCGCCACGTAGGCAGAACCGCCAAGGAAGGCCGCGTGCCCGAAGGACAGCAGCCCGGTGAAGCCCAGCAACAGGTTGAACGCGGCCGCGAAGAGCGCGAAGCACATCAGCTTCATCACGAACACCGGATAGGCGCCGAAGAACGGGGCCAAGACGAGTGCGAGCAGCAGCAGCGCGTAGACGACGGTGGAGATTTTTTTCGTGTTCATGCCGCTCGCCTTATTTCTCTTTGCCGAACAGGCCGGCCGGACGGATGAGCAGCACGATGACCATGATCACGAACACGACGGTGGAGGATGCCTCCGGATAGAAAACCTTGGTGAGCCCTTCAATCACCCCGAGCCCGAGGCCCGTGAGGATGGCCCCCATGATCGAGCCCATGCCGCCGATCACGACCACGGCGAACACCACGATGATGAGGTTCTGCCCCATCAGCGGCGACACCTGGATGACCGGCGCGGCCAGCACGCCAGCGAAGGCGGCGAGCGCGCAGCCGAAGGCGTAGGTCAGCGTGATCATCAGCGGCACGTTGACGCCGAAGGCTTCCACTAGCCGGGGGTTCTCGGTGCCGGCGCGCAGGTAGGCGCCCAGGCGCGTCTTCTCGATCACGTACCAGGTGGCGAAGCACACCACCAGCGAGGCCACCACCACCCAGGCGCGGTAGTTGGGCAGCACCATGAAGCCCAGGTCGGTGGCGCTCGACAGCGCGTCGGGCGCGTCGTAGGGCAGGCCCGAGACGCCGTAGACCGAACGGAACACGCCCTCGATCAGCAGCGTGAGGCCCAGCGTGAGCAGCAGGCCGTAGAGGTGGTCGAGCTTGTAGATCCAGCGCAGCAGCAGCCGCTCGATGAGCACGCCGAAGATGCCGATGACGACCGGCGCGGCAATCAGCATCACCCAGTAGTTGATGCCGAAATACTCCATGGCCATCCACGTCAGGACGGCGCCGAGCATGAACAGCGCGCCGTGCGCGAAGTTGATGACGTTGAGCAGGCCGAAGATCACCGCCAGCCCGAGGCTCAGGATGGCGTAGAAGGAACCGTTGACCAGCCCAAGCAGGAGCTGGCTCAACAGGGCGGGAAGGGAAATGTTCATAGAAAGTTCAGGACACCACTGGCCGTTTCTTCTTTTTCGCGGGGGCCGCCGCGCACGGCCGCCCGAAGCGGCCGGCCCGCCCCCCTTGCAAAGGGGGGTTGGCGAAGCGACACGCAGTGCGCGCAGCCTGGGGGGTTACTTCCATAACGCGCACTTGCTCTCGGCTTTGGTCGTGAAGACCTCTTCGCCCTTGAGCTTCTGGACCACCTTGTAGTAGTCCCACGGCTGCTTCGACTCGGCCGGCGACTTCACCTGCACCAGGTACATGTCGTGCACGAAGCGGCCGTCCGCGCGGATGCTGCCCTTGGCATAGAAGTCGTCGATGGGGGTGGACTTGAGCGTTTCCATCACCTTGTCGGCATCGACCGTCTTGGCGGCCTGCACGGCCTTCAGGTAGGTCATGGTGGCCGAGTAGTCGGCGGCCTGGATGTCGGTGGGCATGCGCTTGGTCTTCTCGAAGAAGCGCTTGCCGAAGGCGCGCGTCTTGTCGTCGAGGTTCCAGTCCCAGCTGGTGGTCAGCAGCAGGCCCTCGGTGTTCTTCAGGCCCAGGCTGTGCACGTCGGTCACGAACACCAGCAGGCCGACCATCTTCATGCTCTTGGTGATGCCGAATTCCCGCGCCGCCTTGATGGCGTTCTGCGTGTCGCCGCCCGCATTCGCGAGCGCCAGCACCTGCGCCTTGGAGTTCTGCGCCTGCAGCAGGAACGAGGAGAAGTCGGAGGTGTTCAGCGGATGCTTCACGCTGCCCACCACGGTGCCGCCCTTCTCCTTCACGACCTTGGAGGCGTCTGCTTCCAGGGCCTGGCCGAAAGCGTAGTCGGCCGTCAGGAAGTACCAGCTCTTGTCGCCGCGCGCGATGACGGCGCTGCCCGTGCCCTTGGCCAGCGCGACGGTGTCGTAGGCGTAGTGCACGGTGTAGGGGCTGCACTGCTCGTTGGTGAGCGCCGAGCTGCCCGCGCCGTTCACGATGAACACGCGCTTCTTCTCCTGCGCCACCTTGGCCATGGCCAGGCCGGTACCCGAGCTGGTGCCGCCGAACAGCATCGTCAGGCCTTGCGTGTCGATCCACTCGCGCGCCTTGGAAGCGGCGATGTCGGCCTTGTTCTGGTGGTCGGCCTGCAGCAGCTCGATGGGCATGCCGTTGACCTTGCCGCCGAAGTCGTCGATGGCCATCTGGATCGCCAGCGCCCCGTTCTTGCCCTCCACGTCCGCGTACAGGCTCGACATGTCGGTGATGAAGCCGATCTTGACCTTGTCCTGTGCCTGAGCGGCTCCCACCGCCACGAGGCAGGTGGCGGCAAGGCAGGCGGAGGCAATGAGCGTGCGTTTCATGGCTTGATCCTCGTGATGACTTCGGTGGAAGGAAAGAGGGAAGAGAAAGGAGAAGGAGAACCCGGACTGCCGCGTCAGGCGATCACTTCCAGGCCGCGCACTTGGTCTCGGCCTTGGTCGTGAAGACCTGGTCGCCCGGCAGCGTCTTCAGCACCTTCAGGTAGTCCCAGGGCTTCTTCGACTCGGCGGGCGACTTCACTTCCACCAGGTACATGTCGTGGATGAAGCTGCCGTCGGCGCGGATCTGGCCCTTGCCGTAGAAGTCGTCGATCTTCATGCTCTTGAGCTGCGCCATCACCTTGTCGGAGTCGGTGGTCTTGGCGGCGGCCACAGCCTTCAGGTAGGTCATGGTGGCCGAGTAGTCGGCGGCCTGCACGTCGGTGGGCATGCGCTTGGTCTTCTCGAAGAAGCGGTTGGCGAACTTGCGCGACTCGTCGTTCAGGTCCCAGTACCAGCTGGTGGTGTGCAGCAGGCCTTCGGTGTTCTTAAGGCCCAGGCTATGGATGTCGCTCAGGAAGACCAGCAGGCCGGCGGTCTTCATCGTCTTGTTGATGCCGAACTCCTTGGCGGCCTTGATCGAGTTGATGGTGTCGCCGCCCGCGTTGGCCAGGCCCAGGATCTGCGCCTTGGAGTTCTGCGCCTGCAGCAGGAACGAGGAGAAGTCCGAAGCATTCAGCGGATGGCGCACGGCGCCCACCACGGTGCCGCCCTTCTCCTTCACGACCTTGGTGGTGTCGGCTTCGAGCGCGTGGCCGAAGGCGTAGTCGGCCGTCAGGAAGAACCAGCTCTTGCCGCCTCGGTCGACCACCGCGGCGCCGGTGCCCTTGGCCAGGGCCACGGTGTCGTAGGCATAGTGAATGGTGTACGGGCTGCACTGCTCGTTGGTGAGCACCGAGCTGCCGGCGCCGTTGTTGAAGTACACGCGCTTCTTTTCTTCGGCCACCTTGGCGGTGGCCAGCGCCACGCCCGAATTGGTGCCGCCGAAGACCATGGTCACGCCGGCGGTGTCGATCCACTCGCGGGCCTTGGAGGCGGCGATGTCGGCCTTGTTCTGGTGGTCGGCGGTCAGCAGTTCGATGGGCTGGCCCAGCACCTTGCCGCCGAAGTCGTCGATGGCCATCTGGATGGCGGTGGCGCCGCCCTTGCCTTCGAGGTCGGCGTAAAGGCTCGACAGGTCGGTGACGAAGCCGATCTTCACTTTTTCCTGCGCCTGCGCGGCGCCTGCACTCATGGCGAGGATGCCGATTGCGGTTGCGATGAGGCCGAGTTTCTTGTTCATGCTTTTGTCTCCTGGAGAAATCTTTGTGGGATGGAAGGACAGGTCTTGTGGACTCGATGTGTTTTAGACGCCCAGCAGTTCGGTGAGCACGGGCATCTTGGCTTCGAGCTCGGCGGCGCCGAACTTCTCGACGATGCGGCCGTGCTCCATCACGTAGAAGCGGTCGGCCAGCGGCGCGGCGAAGCGGAAGTTCTGCTCCACCATCACGATGGTGTAGCCCTTGGCGCGCAGCGTGGTGATCATGCGCGCCAGCGCCTGCACGATGACCGGCGCGAGGCCTTCGGAAATCTCGTCGAGCAGCAGCAGCTTGGCGCCGGTACGCAGGATGCGGGCCACGGCCAGCATCTGCTGCTCGCCGCCGGACAGGCGAGTGCCCTGGCTGTGGCGACGCTCTGCGAGGTTCGGGAACATGGCGTAGATCTCTTCGACCGACATGCCCGGCCCCGCCCCCTTCAGCTCGGGCGGCAGCATCAGGTTTTCCTCGCACGAGAGGCTGGCGAAGATGCCGCGCTCTTCCGGGCAATAGCCCACGCCGAGATGCGCGATGCGGTGCGTGGGCATGCCGACGGTCTCGCGGCCGTTGACCTCGATGCTGCCCTTGCGTGCGCCCGTCAGGCCCATGATGGCGCGCAGCGTGGTGGTGCGGCCCGCGCCGTTGCGGCCCAGCAGCGTGACGACCTCGCCCGGCTGCACGACCATGTCGACGCCGTGCAGCACATGCGATTCGCCGTACCAGGCTTGCAGGCCTTTGATTTCGAGTGCAGCCGTCATGTCAGTGGGCTCCCTGCAACTGGCCTTCGGTGGTGCCCATGTAGGCCTCCATGACCTGCGGGTTCTTCGAGACCACGGCATACGGGCCTTCGGCCAGCACGGCGCCGCGCTGCAGCACCGTGATGGTGTCGGCGATGGTCGAGACCACGCTCATGTTGTGCTCCACCATGAGGATGGTGCGGCCGGCCGACACGCGCTTGATGAGTTCGGCAACGCGGTGCACGTCTTCGTGGCCCATGCCCTGCGTGGGCTCGTCCAGCAGCATCAGCTCGGGCTCCATGGCCAGCGTGGTGGCGATCTCCAGCGCGCGCTTGCGGCCGTAGGGCAGGTTCACGGTCTGTTCGTCGGCGAGCTCTTCGAGGCCGACTTCGGCCAGCAGCTCGCGGGCCCTGGCATCCAGCGGCTTGAGCGACTTCTCGCTCTTCCAGAAGTGGTACGAGGTGCCGAGACGGCGCTGCAAGCCCAGGCGCACGTTCTCCAGCAATGTGAGGTGCGGGAACACGGCCGAGATCTGGAACGAGCGGATGATGCCGCGGCGTGCGATCTGCGCGGGGCGCTCGCGCGTGATGTCCTGGCCGTTGAAGAGGATCGTGCCGGTGGTGGGCTCGAGGAACTTGGTCAGCAGGTTGAAGCAGGTCGTCTTGCCAGCGCCGTTCGGGCCGATGAGCGCGTGGATGGAGCCGCGCACCACGGACAGATTGACCTTGCTGACCGCGGTGAACCCCTTGAATTCCTTGGTGAGCTGGCGTGTTTCGAGGATGACGTCGCTCATCTCGCGAAGTCGCCCGGGTTCGTGTGAAGAATGTGGGTCATGCGGTCCATCTCAATGCGCCAACCATCGAGCGCGGACCGATTGTTCGTGGGTGCCTCCGGCTTGCATACTGGGGCAAATGCCTATGCTGCAGTGCAACCATTTCACGGCGCCGCAGGCTTGTTCGCCACGACTGTCATCTCGACGACAAAGCGGAATCCGGAGCACGGCAAAGATCGCACGCATGTTGCGCCGGCAGCGCCGACTTCCGTCGGGGAAATCACGGCACGCCGTCTCGCGGGTGCCAACCTAAACTGACCGGGACTCATCACGTCGAAGGCCGCACCGGCAAGCGCCGGGCATGACCGCGACCATGGAACCAACGACATCGCTGCACATGCCCGACTTCCGCTCTCCGGACTTCCTGACCGACCACATCCTGCACACGCTGGCCTTCTACGAGACGCGCAATCTCGACGCCACCGGCGGCTTCTTCCATTTCTTCAGGGACGACGGCACGGTGTACGACCGGCGCACGCGCCACCTGGTGAGCAGCACGCGCTTCGTGTTCAACCACGCGACGGCCTACCGGCGCTTCGGCAAGCCTGCCGACCTTGCGGCCGCGCGACACGGCCTCGCGTTCATCGAACATGCCCACAGGCAGCAGGACGGCGGCTATGCATGGCAGCTCGACTGGCACGAGCAGCGCGCCACCGTGCAAGACGCCACCAACCGCTGCTACGGCCTGGACTTCGTGCTGCTCGCGCAGGCGCATGCGCTCATGGCCGGCATCGAGGAGGCGTACCCGGGGCTGGATCACACCTGGCGACTGATGGACGCGCATTTCTGGGAGCCGCGGCACCAGCTTTATGCCGACGAGGCCACGACCGACTGGCGCGTCGGTGCCTACCGGGGGCAGAACGCCAACATGCACGCCTGCGAGGCGCTGATGGCCGCCTTCGAGGCCACGCAGGAGGCGCGCTACCTCGAGCGTGCGCTGGCCGTGGCCGAATCGGTGACCGGCTGGCTGGCCTCTCTGGCCGACGGGCTGGTGTGGGAGCACTACCGCGAGGACTGGTCGGTCGACTGGGACTACAACCGCGGCAACAAGACCGACATCTTCAAGCCCTGGGGCTTCCAGACCGGCCACCTGAGCGAATGGGCCAAGCTGCTGCTGCAGCTCGAAGGCCACCTCGCCACCGAAGACCGCGAGGCCGGCTGGATCGTGCCGCGCGCGCGCCACTTCTTCGACACCGCCATGTTCCGCGGCTGGGACGCCGACAACGGCGGGCTGGTCTACGGCTTCGGCCCCGACGGCAAGGTGTGCGACGGCGACAAGTACTTCTGGGTGCAGGCCGAGAGCTTCGCGGCCGCCGCCCTGCTCGCGGTGCGCACCGGCGAAACAGGCTACTGGGACTGGTACGACAGCATCTGGGCCTACAGCTGGGAGCACTTCGTCGACCACAGGCACGGCGCCTGGTATCGCATCCTCACGCCGACGAACGGGAAGATCGGCGACGAGAAGAGTCCGGCAGGCAAGACCGACTATCACACCATGGGCGCTTGCCACGACGTGCTGCGCGCGTTGGGCAGGTAGAAGCGGCAACGAAAAAGAAGAACCCCCAGGCTCCTTGCGGAGGCTGGGGGTTGCGAGGGGGTCTGGCGCGGTCAGTGCGCGCCGGCCGCGGCGTCGCCGCCTGCTCCGCCCTTCTGCGGCCTTGCCAGCCACACCAGCGGAATCAGCAGCAGGAACAGGATCGCCGACGCATAGAAGATATCGTTGGTCGCCAGCATGTACGACTGCTGGTCGACGAGGCGATTGATCTGCCCCATCACCTGGTCGGTGCCGAAGCCGTTGGCGTTCAGACCGGCCATCGCGCTGGTGGCCGCGTTGTTGCCCTGGTTGATCGTCTCGGCCAGCTGGGCGTGGTGCAGCGTCGCGCGGTTGTCCCAGAGCGTGGTCGTGATGGACGTGCCCATCGCGCCCGCGGTGATCCGCAGGAAGTTCGACAGGCCCGAGGCGGCCGGGATGCGGTCGGGCGTGAGGCCCGACAGCGTGATCGTCACCAGCGGGATGAAGAAGAACGCCATCGCGATGCCCTGGATGATCGTCGGGATGATGATCGTCACGAAGTCGGCCTGCGTGTTGAAGTTCGAGCGCATCCACAGCACCAGCGCGAACACCAGGAACGAGAAGGTCGCGTAGCGGCGCGGGTCGATCTTGGCCACCGTGAGGCCCACCACCGGCGAGAAGAAGATCGCCAGCAGCCCCACGGGCGCCATGATCATCCCCGCCTGCGTGGCGGTGTAGCCCATCCACTGCTGCAGCCACAGCGGCAGCAGCACCACGTTGCCGAAGAAGAGGCCGTAGGCCACCGCCGTCGCCACCGCGCCCGACCAGAAGTTGCGGCGCTTGAAGAGCGACAGGTCGACCACCGGGTGCTTGTCGGTCAGCTCCCAGACCAGGAAGAAGGCGAAGCCGACCACGGACACCACCGCCAGCGTGACGATCTGCGCGGAGTGGAACCAGTCGAGCTCCTTGCCCTTGTCGAGCATGAGCTGCAGCGAGCCCACCCACAGCACCAGCAGCGCAAGGCCGACGGCGTCGATGGGCACCTTGTGCGTGGCGCTCTCGCGCTTGTGGTACAGCGCCCAGGTGATGGCCGCCGCGACGATGCCCACCGGGATGTTGATGTAGAAGATCCACGGCCACGAGATGTTGTCGGTGATCCAGCCGCCCAGCAGCGGCCCCATCACCGGCGCGACCAGCGTGGTCATCGACCACATGGCCATCGCCAGGCCTGCCTTGGCGCGCGGATAGCTCGACAGCAGCAGCGCCTGCGACAGCGGGATCATGGGCCCCGCAACGAAGCCCTGCAGCGCGCGGAAGGCGATCAGCGTCGTCATGTTCGGCGCCAGGCCGCACAGCAGCGAGCTGATCATGAAAAGGATCACGCTGGCCATGAACAGGCGCACCTGTCCGAAGCGCTGCGTCATGAAGCCGGTGAGCGGCACCGCGATGGCGTTGGCCACCGCGAAGCTGGTGATGACCCAGGTGCCCTGCG
>Ga0102592_1002634_pt1 | contig 15105 bp, 14 predicted proteins | sample AraplaCol_mMF_r2_FD_76861 | JGI IMG/M metagenome (GOLD analysis project Ga0102592, IMG submission 76861) | Arabidopsis root microbial communities from North Carolina, USA - plate scrape MF_Col_mMF_r2 (SPADES assembly) (version 2) | ecosystem: Host-associated > Plants > Roots > Endosphere...
TCGTCGCGGCCCTTGCCGGCTTCCTTGGCGCCGACTTCACCCTTGAAGTTGATGTAGTCGTCGTAGCCGATGGTGAAGGCGCGGATGAAGCCGCGTTCGAAATCGGTGTGGATGACGCCGGCGGCCTGCGGGGCCTTGGTGCCGCGCACGATCGTCCAGGCGCGCGTTTCCTTCGGGCCGACGGTGAAATAGGTGATCAGGTCGAGCAGGTGGTAGCCGGCGCGGATCAGGCGGTCGAGACCGGCTTCCTCAAGGCCGAGCGCGGAGAGGAATTCCTTGGATTCTTCTTCCGGCAGCTGCGCCACTTCGGATTCGATCGCGGCCGAGATGATGACGCATTCGGCGCCCTGCTTCTCGGCCATTTCGGCGACGGCCTTGGTGTGCTCGTTGCCGGTGGAGGCATCGGCCTCGGCGACATTGCAGACGTAGAGAACCGGATGCGAGGTCAGGAGGTTGAGGCCCTTGAGAATCTCGATTTCCTCGGGCGCCAGCGTCTTCAGGAGAAGACGGGCGGGCTTGCCCTCGTTGAGGAGCTTGACCACGGCTTCCATGATCGGCAGCTGCGCCACAGAATCTTTGTCCTTGCTGGCGGCGCGCTTGCGGGTCTGCTCGACGCGGCGCTCCAGGCTTTCGAGGTCGGCGAGCATCAGCTCGGTCTCGATCGTGTCGGCGTCTCCAACCGGATTGATGCGGCCTTCGACATGGGTGATGTCGTCGTCCTCGAAGCAGCGCAGCACATGCACCACGGCATCGACTTCGCGGATGTTGGCGAGGAACTTGTTGCCGAGACCTTCACCCTTCGAGGCGCCGCGCACCAGGCCGGCGATATCGACGAAGGAGATGCGGGTCGGGATGATTTCCTTGGAGCCGGCGATCGCCGCCAGCTTCTGCATGCGCGGATCGGGAACGGCGACTTCGCCGGTGTTCGGCTCGATCGTGCAGAAGGGATAGTTTGCCGCCTGCGCTGCTGCCGTCTTGGTGAGCGCGTTGAAGAGGGTCGACTTGCCGACATTCGGCAGACCGACGATACCGCATTTGAAGCCCATGGCTGAATGTCCGTATTCGCTGAAATCGTTGCCTTGCCTATGGGGGAATGGCGCCCCGCGGTCAAGACTTGCGATGGATGGCGGGCCATCAACCTTGCGAGTAAGGCGGATTTGCCTTACTTTTGCGGGGGTAGGGAGAAAGCCGATGGTTCGCTTGAAGGTCACCGCAAAGGGACAGATCACCTTGAAGAAGGAAGTGCTGGACCATCTCGGGATCCGGCCCGGGGACGAGGTGGAGGTCAATCTCCAGCCGCGGCGTGAGGCGACGCTCCATCCGATTTCGGGCAAGCTGCCGATTCAGGCGGTGTTCGGCATGTTCGAAAACACGACGGGCAAGAGCTATTCTCTTGATGATCTCGACGAGGCGGTGGCTGAAAGCTACACGGAGCGGGCCAAACGGTGAGCCTCATCGTCGATACCAATGTGCTGTTGCGCGCGATGATCTCGGATCATGAGATCGAAAGTCCGCAGGCGCAGGAACTGCTGGCCAGCAACGAAATCGTCATTTCCAACCAGACATTTTGCGAAGTGGTCTGGGTATTGCGTCGCCTCTACAAGAGGCGTCAGGCCGAACTCATCCAGGCAATCCAGACCTGGATGGAGGTGGAAAACGTGGTCATAGACAGGGCCGCCGTCGAAGCCGGGCTTGCCTTTCTCAAGGCCGGTGGTGACTTCGCCGATGGCATCATCGAATTCGAGGGCCGGAGGCTTGGCGGCGAACGGCTCGCAACATTTGACAGGCAGGCCGCGGCGATCGTTCGCAGCAGGGGCCGCGAGATTCTGCTTCTCGGGTCAGATTGACGTTGCTCGCCGTCTGGTTACTTGCATTCCGGCAACAACGGTACGATATAGCGCCAATGCCTCCGAGCGAGGCCCGTGTCCATCAGGAGATGCCGATGGCCGAGGATACAGCCCTTAAACCTAAAACCAAGATCAAGCCCAAGCTCGACAAGCCGAAGCTCTACAAGGTTCTGCTGTTCAACGACGACTATACGCCGCGCGAATTCGTGACGATGGTGTTGAAGGCGGTGTTCCGGATGAGCGAGGAGGCGGGGTACCGGGTGATGATGACGGCCCACAAGATGGGGTCGAGCGTTGTGGTCGTCTGCGCCAAGGATATCGCCGAGACCAAGGTCAAGGAGGCGATGGACTATGCCAAGGAAGCGGGTTTTCCGCTGATGCTGACGGCCGAACCGGAAGAATAGTTTGGCGATCTCTTAACCAGTCCTCTTCATTCGATCTCCGCTGTTTTGCCGCAGGATGGGCGAAACGAGGAGGCGCTCATGCCTGCTGAAGCGGCGACCTGGCATTATTTCGTGGCGGCGGCGATCTTTGCGCTGCTCGGCGCCATCGGCCATGTGTGCCGGGCGGTGTTCAACGTGCTGCCGGATCGCATCACCGACCGGCCGCTGATGGATCTGCCGCTCTCCAGCGGCTATAACCTTCCCGACCTGCTGTTCGGCACCGAATATGACGACAACGGCTACTACCGGCTCGACAGCCTGAAGAATTTCCGGATCTCGGTGATGATGAGCACAGTCGGCGGTCTGCTGGTCATGCTGTTTTCGCCGGGAGCCTCGGGAGCGATTGCCTGGATGATCGACAGCGGGTTCTCGGCGCTGTGGAACCTCTTTCTCTTTCGGCTGCACAGCATCGGCCTATAGGCGTCAGCGGCCGGCGGGGCGGCGGACCTGATAGCCGGTCTTGTCCTGCGTGAAGCCGCAGTTCTCGTAGAAGCGCAGGGTTGCCGGCGATTTCGAGCCGGTCAGCAGCATCACCTTGTAGCAGCCGGCCTGCCAAGCGGTTTCGATCGCATGGACGATCAGCGCGGCGCCATAGCCCTTCTTGCGATGGGCCGACAGCGTCACGACGTTTTCGATCAGCGCGTAGGGGGCGCCTGCGCGCGTTAAATTGGGGATGACCGACAGGGTGACGGTCGCCGCCGCTTCCTCACCCGAAAAGCCGATGAAGATCTGCATGCCCGGTTGGGCGAGGATGGCATCCATCTGCTTTTTGGCGATCGCTGGTTCCACCGGCGGATCGGACGGGTTCAGTTCGGCATAGAGCGCGAGCAGGGCGGCGAGGTCGCCGGCCCCGGCGGTGCGAATGGCCAGCGCTTCGCTCATGGGATCAGTCGCCCTTGTTGCCGAGCAGTTTCTTCAGCATCTCGGCCATCGGGCCGGTGGCCGGCAGGATCTTCGGCTGATTGTGGTTGCGGGCCTGATGGATATGGGATTTCGCCACCGGCTTCTTCTCGGCCTTCGGCTTTTCCTCTTCCGCCTTGCCGCCGACGGCGAGCGCCAGCTTGTTCATCAGCTGTGAATCCTCATTGCGCACCAGCATGCCGGCATTGTCGGCCAGGGCGTCGAGAAGCGGCTCCAGCCAGCTCTGGTCGGCCTTGGCGAAGTCGCCGAGAACGTGATGCTGCACCATTTCCTTGACACCGGGATGACCGATGCCGAGGCGCAGGCGGCGGTATTCGCGGCCGCAATGGGCGTCGAGCGACTTGATGCCGTTATGGCCGCCATGGCCGCCGCCGGTCTTCAGCCGCGCCTTGCCGGGCGCCAGGTCGAGCTCGTCATAGATGGCGACGAGATCGGCAGGCTGCAGCTTGTAGAAGCGCATGGCTTCGCCGACGGATTCGCCCGAGAGGTTCATGTAGGTCTGCGGCTTGATCAGCAGCACCTTCTCGCCCTCGAGCTCGCCTTCGGCGATCTCGGCCTTGAACTTCTTCGACCAGGGCGAAAAGCTGTGGCGGCGGTAGATAGCATCGAGCGCCATGAAGCCGATATTGTGCCGGTTGCCGGCATATTTGCTGCCGGGATTGCCGAGACCCGCGATGATCAGCATAGCCAATCCATTCCTTGAAACGATGATGCCCGTTTCACCACCGCGAAACGGGCACGAAGTCAAGCGCTAAGCGGCGAATGCGCCTCAGTGCAGCAGGGTGAGGCCGTATTTCTGGAAGATCTGCCGCTGCGTACCGTCGGCGATCAGCTTGTCGAGGGCGACCTGCATCCTGCGCCTGAGATCGTCGGGGAAATCCTTCTGGCAGGCGATGCCCATCGGCTGGGTCGACAGCACCGTCACCATCTCCAGCGGCTGTTCCTGCTTCAGCTTGTCGAAATAGAGCTCGGAGATCGGCATCATGTCGATACGGCCGCCCAGCAGCTTGCGCAGCGTGGCGTTGAAGTCGCTGGCGACGTCGAGCTTGGTGAAGCCCTTCTCCTTCAGCGTCGTCTCCGTATAGTCCTCGCGCTGGGTGCCGACCGTATATTGCTTGGCCTCGTCGAGTGTATCAGCCTTGACGCCGGAACCGGTCTTGGTGATCAGGATGTTGCGGTCGACGAGCAGGGGCTCGATCCATTTGAACAGCGGATCGCGGGTGCTGTTATGGGCGGTGGCGAAGACGCAGGTCATCGGCGTCGTCTGCGCCATGCCATAGGCACGGGCCCAGGGAACCAGCTCCAGCGTATAATCGACGCCGATATCGGCCATCACCTTTTCGACCTGCTCGACGGTCGCGCCCTTGATCACCTTGCCGTCGCGGTAGTTGAACGGCGCATATTCTTCCGTGAAGAAGGACACCGTCTCGGCGGCAGCTGCTGTGGGCAACATCAGAAAGGCGAGAAGCAGCAGCTTTTTCATTCGCATGGCTCCGTCGTTGGCTTATGAGGCACGCGCCACAAAGGGGATCACACCGCTCAGTTTCTCGATCAGCTGCGCCGCTGTCTGGGGCCTGTGGAAGAGATAGCCCTGTCCATAGTCCAGCCCCATCTGCTGCAGCGTGCGGCATTCCTCTTCGGTCTCGATACCTTCGGCAATCACAGTGCAGTTCATCTTGTGCGACAGCGTGGTGATCGCCTCGATCAGCATGCGGCTCTTGTGGCCGACATTGTCGTTGGCGTCGTTGATCGCGCGGGTGAACGACTGGTCGATCTTGATGATATCAACCGGGAAGCGATTGAGGTAGCTCAAAGACGAGTAGCCTGTGCCGAAATCGTCGAGCGCGATGCGGCAGCCGAAGCGGCGCAGCTCCGTCACGATCATGCGGATCTGCGGATTGTCGTGCATCAGCACGGCTTCGGTGATTTCGACGACGATGCGTTCCGGGCGGATGCCATGGCGGCCGAGCAGGCCGGCGAGCCGCGAGGGGAGGGCTGCCTCGAACTGCAACGGCGAGAAGTTGATCGCCAGATAGGTGTCCTGCATGCCCGAGATGCGGGAGATGCGGGCGAGGTTGGCGATCGCCTTTTCCATGATGACATTGCCGACGCGGACGATCTTGGCGGTCTCCTCGGCAACGTTGATGATCTCGGCAGGGGGCATCAGGCCCTTCTGCGGGTGGTTGAGGCGCATCAGCGCTTCGAAGCCGGCTATATTGCCATGCGTCAGGCCGACGATCGGCTGCAGATAGGCTTCGAACCAGTCTTCGGCGAGGCCGGCCTCGATGCAGCTTTCGATCTCGGCGCGGCCGCGGGCCTTGTCGAGCATGCTGGCATCGAAGAGGCGGGCGCCATTCTTGCCGTCGCGCTTCTTGGCATACATCGCCATGTCGGACTTCTGCAGCAGCTCGGAGGCATTGGCGGCGTGGCGCGGATAGATGGCGACGCCGACGCTGGCGCTGAGATGCAGGTCGGGGCCGAAGGGCGTGTCGAAGATGGTGGCGATCTGGTCGCACATGGCGCGCGCCCGCTTTTCGGCATCGGCGGCCGGCAGCAGGATGGCGAATTCGTCGCCGCCGAGGCGGGCGGCCTCATCGGACGGCGCCAGATGGGTCTTGAAACGGTCGACCAGTTCGCGCAGCGCACGGTCGCCCTCGGCATGGCCCATATTGTCGTTGATCCACTTGAAGCGGTCGAGGTCGACGAAGAGGCAGGCAAGTTCCTGGCCTGCTGCATCGGCTTCGGCAATCTTGCGGTCGAGCACGGCTTCGAAGCCCTGGCGGTTCAGGAGGCCTGTCAGGTGATCGGTGATCGCCTGGCGGTGATTGCGGTCTTCGGAGGCCTTGAGCTCGGTCACGTCGGTCATGACGGAAAGCGACAGCTTGTCAGTGCCGCCGGTGGCGGCGTTGGATTCCAGCACCAGCACGTCGATGACGCGGCCGTCGGCGCATCTGAACTTGACGGTGACGTCGAGCGCGCCTTCCTCGGCGGTGTTGCGGCGCGACAGGAAGATCTCGCGGGTATCGGCTGTCACGAGCTCGGCGAACTTGCGGCCGACAGCGTCAGTGCGGCTGTAGCCGGTGGCGACCAGCCAGTAGTCGCTGACGGCGGTGATGCGGTCTTCCTCGTCGAGCGAGAAGAGCATGGCGGGCGTCAGGTCGTAGATATCGGTGGCGCGGCGGTGGGCGAGCTTCAGCTCCTTTTCCTCGCGCTCCAGCTTGGTCTGCATGTCGTTGAAGCTGCTGGCGAGGCGGCCCATCTCGTCGCCGGACTGCCAGTCGACATGGTGGCGCGAGCCGAGCTGGCTGGTGGCCTCGATAGCGGCGATCAGGCGCATCAGCGGCTGGATGACGAAGATGCGGTTGCCGATCAGCGCACTGCCGAAGACGGCGAGCACGGCGAAAAGGAAGATCGAGATGAAGACCACTTCCTCATGCTTCAGACCGGCGAAAAGGCCGAGCTTCGGATAGTAGACGGAGATGCTGCCGAGGTTCTTCGGGCCATCGACATTGTTGTAGATGATGGCGCGCGAGACCTGCTCGAGCTCGCCGGTGAAGGACTTCGGAATGGTGCTTTGGGTGACGTCGAGCTGGCCGGACTGGTCGCGGACCTCGACCTTGACGATGGCGCCCTGGGAAACGATCGTCGCGGAGATCTGCGTGACGCTGTCTTCGTCGAGATCCCAAAGCGGCTTGGCGAGCGCCTGCGAATTGGCGACCAGCAACACGGAAATATGGTCGCGGATTTCCTTGTCGGCGCGTTCGGAGGAGAGGAAAAGGAAAAGCACGAAGAGTGGGGCTACAAATACAAGTAGCGCGCCGCAAACGATCGCAAAAAACCTATTCTCAACGGAATTATTCATTGTTCCGTTTTCTCCCGGGCCGCTTCTTCTTCGGCCGTCTCTTCTAATATACGGCGGTATGGCAATAACTTTGGGGAGAATGCTTCCATGAATGTGTTAAAGCTTGCTGAAACGGTTGTAGCCAGCAAATGAAAAGGCCCGCCTTCCGGGTGGAAAGCGGGCCTTATGCTTTACAAATTGATAGGAAGCTTATCAGGCTTCAGCGTCGCCTTCTTCGGCGGCTTCTTCGACGCCAGCTGCCGGAGCAACGATGGTGGCGATCGTGAAGTCACGGTCGATAACCGTGGTAACGCCCTTCGGCAGGGTCACTTCCGAGATGTGGATGCTGTCGCCGATCTTCTTGCCGCTCAGGTCGACATTGAAGAATTCCGGGATCGCGTTTGCCGGGCAGTGAACTTCGACTTCGTGACGAACGATGTTGAGAACGCCACCGATCTTGAGACCCTGGGACTTCTCTTCGTTGATGAAGTGAACCGGGATCTCGACGGTAACCTGCGTGTTGCCGGAAACGCGGAGGAAGTCCACGTGCATCGTGAAGTCACGAACCGGGTCGAGCTGGTAGTCCTTCGGGAGAACCTGGTACTTCTTGCCGCCGACGTCGATCGTGGCAACCGTGGTCATGAAACCGCCGGCATGGATACGCTTCGTCACCTCGTTGGTGTTGAGCGTAATAGAAATCGGGGCCTGCTTGTCACCGTAGATGACAGCGGGAATCAAACCGTTGCGGCGAAGTTCACGGGCGGACCCCTTACCAACCCGTTCGCGCGCCTCGGCCTTGAGCTCGTAAGTGTCGTGGCTCATGGCATTTCCTTTCGAGATTATATGGAGAGTTCAAATCCGGCATCTGCCGGGCAGGAACTGGAGGTGCCTTTCAGCGGCCTCATCCGCATTGCCTCCAAGGGTGTCTGTGCGGACGCGTGCGCTATAGTCTATGTGCGGCGGAAACGCAAGCTGGGCAGGGCACAGAAGCCTCTTGCCCTTGTAGTTGTGGCTTTCTTTGGCGTGGTTGTAAAATCTGACGTTTGTTTAACCAAGGAATCGCATTCCAAAAGCCAATTAATGAATCCTACCATGCGAATATCTATAGGTGATCACGGTTTCAATCTCGGTCACTTCCATGTTGCGTATCATTTCCTGCATCACAGTCGAACATAGCCTGCCGCATCTCGTCTTTGCGACGGTGATCTGCCTGCTGGGCTCAGTGCTGACGATGCGGCTTTTCAGCCGGGTACGTCGGACCGAGGGATTGCAGAAGTATAACTGGCTGTTCCTCTCGGGCTTCGTTGGCGGCTCGACGATCTGGACCACGCATTTCGTTGCCATGCTGGGCTATCAGTCGCCGGCGACCAACGGCTATGAGCCGGAACTGACCCTGCTGTCGCTGTTTATCGGTATTGCCGCCAGCGTTATCGGCTTTTCGATCGCGGCGCTGACGCCGAAGAGCGCGCTCATCGAAGCGGGCGGGGCGATCGTCGGTCTCGGCATCGCCTGCATGCATTATGTCGGGATCGCCGGTTACAAGGTTGCCGGCCACATGGTCTGGAGCGAGCCCTATGTCGTGGCGTCGCTGATTGCGGCGGCGATCTTCGGTGCGATCGCCACCAATCGCGTCGCCCGGCCGGTCACCCGTTTCTGCAAGCATGGTTCGGCGCTGGCGCTGATCCTGGCGATCGTGCTGACGCATTTCACCGGCATGGCCGGGCTGACGATCGTTCCCGACAGCGCCATCCCGGTTACCGGCGAGCTGATCTCGGTCGGCATCATGACCGGCCTGGTTCTCGCCGTCATGGTGGTCATCCTGGCGCTTGGTGCCTCCACCTATGTCATCGACCTGCAGACCAGCCAGGCGGCCGTCGAGCGCTACCGTCACCTGTCGCTGCACGATCCGCTGACCAACCTGCCGAACCGCGCGGCCTTCAACGAGCATGTCACGGCGCTGACCAAGCGCCCGAAGGACATGACGGCGAATATTGCGGTGTTGTCCTTCGATCTCGACCGCTTCAAGGAAATCAACGACGTTCACGGCCATGCGGCCGGCGATGCCGTCTTGCGCGCGGTTGCGGACCGGCTGATGCATCTGAGCAATGACATGCTGTTCGTGGCCCGCGTCGGCGGCGACGAATTCGTGGCGGTCATGAGCAAGTATTTCATCCGTGCCGATGCCACCGCGCTGGCACAGCGGATCATCGATGTCATCGCCGAACCGGTTTCCTGGGAGGGGCAGACGCTTTCCGTCGGCACCAGCATCGGCATCTCCACTTTCCCGGGGCAGGCGGGTACGATCGATGATCTCCTGTCGCAGGCCGATATCGCCATGTACCGGGCGAAATCGACATCGAGCAACAGCATCTGCTTCTACGATGCCTCGATGGACCAGATCTCGCGCGAGCGGAACGCGCTGGCGATGGAAATGCGCGATGGCTTGAAGCGCGGCGAGTTCGAGCTCTTCTATCAACAGCAGAACGATACGATGACGCGCGAAGTCGTCGGCTTCGAGGTGCTGCTGCGCTGGAAGCATCCGGTGCGCGGCTATATCCCGCCGATGGAATTCATTCCGATCGCCGAGCGCAACGGCTTCATTCTGGAGCTCGGCGAATGGGTGCTGCGCAGCGCCTGCGCCGAGGCTGCGACCTGGACGAACCCGCTCCGGATCGCCGTCAACGTCGCGCCGCAGCAGCTGAGCGACCACCGCCTGCCGCAGATCGTCCATGAAATCCTGCTGCAGACCGGTCTGCCGGCATCGCGGCTGGAGATCGAGATCACCGAATCCGGCATCATCGCCGACCACCAGCATGCGCTGCACGCGATCCGCCGCCTGAAGGCGCTCGGCATCAAGGTTGCAATGGACGATTATGGCACAGGCTATTCGTCGCTTTCGACGCTGCAGAGCTTCCCGTTCGACAAGATCAAGATCGACCGGGCCTTCGTCGATGGCGTCGTGACCAACAAGCAGTCGGCGGCGATCGTCCGCTCGACGCTGATCCTGGCGGCAAGTCTCGACATTCCGGTTCTCGCCGAAGGCGTCGAGAACGAAGATCACATCGACTTCCTGCGCCGGGAAGGGTGCCTTCAGGTGCAGGGCTTCCTGTTCGGCAAGCCGGTGCCGCGCGCCGGCATCGAGACCATCGTCGGCGCCGAAGCGCCCGCCAAGGTCGCGGAACCTCAGCCTGAGGTTGTTGTTGTGGATGACATCAAGCCCGCAGCCGCCGCCTGAGCAGAAAATATCAACCCGCAGATGAGGCTGGCTTGACATCTTGCCTGCGGCAATCTCACATGCGCGCCTTCATGCGGCAACGGGAGTTTATCGAGATGCGTCACAGGCTTATCACGGCGACGAGCGCCATTGTTCTGGCTTTGGCTACGGGGGCGTCGGCGGCGGATATCAGCCAGGACGGCGCCAATGCGATCCGTGACAATCTGAACCATCTGCTGCCCGGCGATATCGCCAAGAAGCAGCCTGTGACCGTCAAGCCGGCAGGCTCGCGCTACGAGATCACCTATGATTTCGCCAAGCTCCTGGACAAGGTCAAGAAGCAGGATTTCGAGATCAAGGGCCTGACGCCGTTCACGATGTTCGCGACGCCGCAGGACAGCGGCCTGTGGAACCTGGAAGGCAACAACAACTTCAACGTCACCGGCCATTTCAAGGGTCCGGACGACAAGCGCTCCGATTTCACCTATTCGATCGCCCAGATGGATTTCACTTCCGTCTTCGACCCGGCGATCAGCTACCTGCGCTCGGGTGATTTCAGCGCCAAGGATCTGAAGTTCAGCTCCACGACCGATACGGAATCCGTCAACGCCAGCTTCGCCGACATGGTCTACAAGCTGAGCTCCGCTGACAGCGCGATGGCGGGACGCCTGGACTTTGCCGCCAACGGCCGGTTCGGCACCTTCGCCGAGCAGGTAAGCAGCAAGGATATGCCGCCGATCCAGTTTTCGGCCGACAGCCTGGATTTCAACGCCAAGGTCAATGGCATCGCTGCCAAGGACCTGAAGGAGATGGTGCTCTTCGTTCTCGATCACGCCGATCAGAAGGAACTGAGCAAGGAGAGCGAAACCAAGCTCAAGGAGATGCTCGGCAAGGCCTTCCCGCTGCTGACCTCGCTTGAGGAAACGATCACGCTCAACAATCTCGCCGTCACCAGCGCCGTCGGCAGCGGTGGCGCCAAGTCCTTCGGCTACCACTTTACGGTCGATGGCCCGAGCAATGCGACGCGCATCGGCGTCGCCATGGATGCGGCCGACGTCAAGCTCGACAGCGCGCTGATCCCGCCCGGCTACACGGCCTTCCTGCCGCAGGCGCTCGATATCCAGTTCGGCGTTCCCGGCATGGATTTCGCAGCCTTCGGCGACGAGTTCATGAAGGTCGATTTCAGCAAGGCTGCGGGTGACACCGAGAAGGCTGGCCAGCAGGCCGCCGAGAAGCTGTTCCCGGATGGCATCCTGAAGGTCGATTTCCCGAAGATCAGCGCCAAGTCGGGCGTCTATGACGTCGAGATGTCCGGCGAGCTCGAGGGCCGCGTCGATACGCAGAAGGATTACAAGCTGCACGCCTCGATCGTGGCGCGCGACTACGACAAGACCATCGCGGCAGTTCAGGAACTGGCAAAGACCAACCCGGATCTCAACCAGGCCTCCTTCGGCCTGATGATGATCAAGGGCTTTGCCAAGCCGGATGCGGATGGCGCCCAGCGCTGGGATGTCGATGTCGCGAGCGACGGCTCCGTCAGCGTCAACGGCCAGCAGATCAAGGGACCGGATGCGCCGGCGGCTGACGAAGGCGCTGCGCCTTCCGACGAGGCTGCTCCCGGAGACGACGCTGCTCCTTCCGATGACGCGGCACCGTCCGATGAGACGGCGCCTTCGGATGAGGCAACGCCCTCCGAAGAGACCAAGCCCTGATCAAGCAAAAGGCCCGCTTCAGAGCGGGCCTTTCTTCTTTCAGATCGGATGACTTACCGGCGGCACTCGCCGCCGCCGATGATGCGGAAGCCGGCATTGCCTGCCTCGCAGGCGTTCGGGAAGGTCTGCTGCTGGCGGCCGCGTTCGCCGCAGACGGGACGGTATTCGCGGGTGCAGATGCCGCCGGGACGCTCGGGGCGATCCGGCCTGCCTGGGCCACCCGGGCCGCCGGGGCTACCTGGCCAATCCGGACGGCCGGGGCGATCGGGCTCCGGACGCGGGAAGGGCGGGGGCTCGCGGCGGCATTCGCCGCGGCCGACGATCCGGAAGCCGCTGTTGCGGGCCTGGCAGGCATTGCCGAAGGTCTGGGTGCGGCCGCCGCGCTCACCGCAGACGGGCGCATATTCCATGGTGCACATCTGAGGCTCGGGCGGGCGCGGACGCGGTGGCGGCCGCGAATAGCCCTGGTCAACCTCGACGGTGCAGGCCGCCAGTAGCGGAATGAGCGCCACCAGCGCCAGCCGCTTGCCAGTCTTCAGATGATTTCGGATTTTCGTCAAAACTGCTCCCCCGTGCGAAAACAAATCACAACGGGGCGAACCTAGCCGAAACGACAAAAGCGATGAAGCCGCAAAATGCAACTTCACCGCTTCAGCTTGATTGGGAATGGAACCGTCAGTCGAAGAGGCTCGAAACCGACTCTTCCTGGCTCGTGCGATTGATGGCTTCGCCGATCAGGTTGGCGGTCGTGATGACGCGGATATTGTGGGCAGACTGCACAGCCGTCGTCGGCTGGATGGAGTCGGTGATCACGAGTTCGCGCAGCTTCGACGAGGTGATGCGGGTGACCGCACCGCCGGAGAGGACGCCGTGGGTGATATAGGCGGTAACGCTGGCCGCGCCCTGAGCGAGCAGGGCATCGGCGGCGTTGCAGAGCGTGCCGCCGGAATCGACGATATCGTCGATCAGGATGCAATCCTTGCCTTCGACTTCGCCGATGATGTTCATGACTTCGGATTCGCCGGGGCGGTCGCGGCGCTTGTCCACGATCGCCAGCAGACAGTCGAGGCGCTTTGCCAGCGCGCGGGCGCGCACGACGCCGCCGACGTCAGGCGAGACGACGGTGACGTTGCTGGTGTCGTAGTTTGCCTTGATATCGCGCGTCAGGACCGGAACCGCATAGAGGTTGTCGGTCGGGATATCGAAGAAGCCCTGGATCTGGCCGGCATGCAGGTCGAGCGTCAGAACGCGATCGGCGCCGGCTTCGGTGATCAGGTTGGCCACAAGCTTTGCCGAGATCGGTGTGCGGCCGGAGGCGCGGCGATCCTGGCGGGCGTAGCCGAAATAGGGAAGGACTGCCGTGATGCGGCGTGCCGAAGACCGGCGCATCGCGTCGATCATGATCAGCAATTCCATCAGGTGGTCGTTCGTCGGGAAGGACGTCGACTGGACGAGGAAGACGTCCTCACCGCGGACGTTCTCCTGAACTTCGACGAAGATTTCCTGGTCGGCAAATCTTCTTACGCTGGCCTTGCCCAAGGACACATTGAGATAGGTGCAGATCGCTTCGGCGAGATGCCGGTTCGAATTGCCTGCGAAAACCTTCATTTTGGCCCGCCTATTGTCTGCTGATAGCCGCGCTTTTTAGCCAGCTTGCTTCTGAATGCAAGCGTAAAGGCGACACAGGGCTTGATATTTGTAAAAACCTTGTTGCTAACCGCCCTGCGATTGCCGCCAGGCGTTGAATTGGGCGATGGTTTTGGTGCCGATCTGCTGCATGACCGAGGCCGGGACGCCGGCCCAGGGGTCCTGAGCGGCAGAGGGGACCTTCTCCTCGCCCTGAATGCGGTGCAGGCGGCCGCCGCTGCTGTCGAGCACATCCCAGACATAGGTCACCGTCACATTGCCTTCGTCGGTGAAGGCGGAGAGATAGCCCTTGAGAATATAGTCGCTGCTGTTGTCGGTGGAGCTCTTGATCGACAGGCCGTGCGAACGCGCCTCGGAGCCGAGCTGGCGCGAGAGCGGCGTGACGGCCTGAACGGGGGCGCCGATGATCGGCAGGAAGCGGACGGTATTGCCGCGGGTCGAGCCCGATTCCACCGGATCGATGGCGGCGACCTGTTGTGCTTCTTGCTGCTGCGGCTGCTGTTGCTGGCGGTGCGGCGGTGGCGCCTGATCGCCCATGTCCTGTTCTTCGGCCTCGGCATTGGAGAGCGGCTCGCTCTCGACGGCCTCCGGGGCGCGATAGGCCTGCGGCCGCGCCGACATTGCATCAGCCTGCGCCTGCATGGTCGTCGGCGGTGCGCCGGGGCCGGGGCGGTAGGCCTGGTTATAGGCAGGGTGGTAGCCTTCCTGCTGTTCGGCGGCAAAGGCCTGGCGCGATTGCGATCCAGCCATGCGCTCGACTTCGCGCTGGGTGACCGGCGACGAGCGCGGCGGCATCGAGGAATCGCCGATATCGACGAGCGGCGTCATCGCGTCGGTCGTGTTGCAGGCGGCGAGTAGGCTGGCGAGGCATGCAAGAAGTGCTGGCGCAGTCAACGATCGCGTCATCCTTCCAGCTTTCCTTCCGTCATTTGCATCAGCCCCGCCCAGGTTTATGCGGGCGGGGATGGTCTTGTGTCAATTCCGGATTCTTGCCGGTGAAGTCTCTCAGGCGCCGAGGAAGTCCAGCGAGTGACGCGACAGGGTGCGCGGACCCTCCGCCGTCGTCAGGTAGGTCTGGCCGAGCGTCATGGCGGTTCCGCTGTCGGAATCGGCGATGATCATGTGGACGAAGAGCGACATGTTCGGCTCGATCGGCTGCGGATTGCCGACATGGAACATCTGGTGCTCCATCCAGGACGGCGAGAAGCGGGCGCCGAGCGAATAGCCGCAGGCGTTCAGGCGGTGGCGGGCGAGGCCGCGCTCGTCCATGATCTTGGCATGCATGTCGAAGACATCGCCGAAGGTGTGGCCGGGCTTCAGCACGGTTTCGATCGCCTGCAGGTTTTCCAGGCAGGCGCTGTAGAGCTCGCGGTGGCGGTGGGTCGGCTCACCGACGACGATCGTGCGCATCATCGCTACGTGATAGTGGGCGTAGGTGCCTGCCCATTCGATCGTCAGCTGGTCGTTGGCATCGAGCTTG
>Ga0102592_1002646_pt1 | contig 15040 bp, 18 predicted proteins | sample AraplaCol_mMF_r2_FD_76861 | JGI IMG/M metagenome (GOLD analysis project Ga0102592, IMG submission 76861) | Arabidopsis root microbial communities from North Carolina, USA - plate scrape MF_Col_mMF_r2 (SPADES assembly) (version 2) | ecosystem: Host-associated > Plants > Roots > Endosphere...
CGCGCGTGGTCTCGCGGGCGTTTGCCGGCAAGAGCCGGATTCAGCAGCATCAGATGGTCTATGCCGCCCTGAAGGGGCAAATGGGTGAGGCGCTGCACGCGCTTGCGCTCGAGACGGCGGTGCCGAAATGAAAATGGAAGGATGAAAGCATGAGCGAGCCGATTGAGCGACGAATCAAGGACATCATTACAGGCACGGACGTCGTGCTGTTCATGAAGGGCGTGCCGGCCGCGCCGCAATGCGGCTTCTCCGGCGCCGTCGTGGAGATCCTGAGCGGCCTTGGCGTGCCCTTCACCGGCATCAACGTGCTCGCCGATCCCGCCATTCGCGAGGGCATCAAGTCGTTCTCGAACTGGCCGACCATTCCCCAACTCTACGTCAAGGGCGAGTTTCTCGGCGGCTGCGACATCGTGCGCGAGATGTTCAAGCTGGGTGAGCTGGCTGCGGTGCTGAGCGACAAGGGCGTTGCGGTGGCGGCGTCATGAGCGACGGATTGACCGAGGAGTTCGAGTTGCCGCAGCTCTACCGCCATCACGTGTTCGCTTGCCACACCCAGCGGCCGCCGGGCCATCCGCGTGGAAGCTGCGGTGCGTCCGGCGGTGGGCCATTGTGGGAGCGGCTCGGCAAGGCGATCGAGGCCAAAGGACTCACCGATGTCGGTTTCACAGCATCCGGCTGCCTCGGATTTTGCGGTGCCGGTCCGCTGATGGTGGTCTATCCCGATGGCGTCTGGTACCGGCCGACGGCGCCGGAGGACATCGACGAGATCGTGGAACAGCATCTGACGCAAGGCCGGCGCGTCGATCGCCTGGTGATGGTGCTGGCGCGGAGCTGAGCCTCATGGCTCCGCGCAACGCGGCATCGTCTCCGGTCGCGTGCAGCCCTGGAGGTCGCTGCGCTCGCCGCCGAGCAGCGAGGGAACGGGCTCGCGATCGAAGCCGGCGCATCTTGCGCCGTCGGCTTCGACCAGTGGGCGCCGGATCAGCAAGGGATCCTCGAGCATCGATGCGATGGCGCCCGCTGCGTCGATCTCTGCCGGCTTCACCTCGCCGGACTTGATCCGTGGCGCCGCAGGGTTGAACCAGGATGTCACGGGTGTCGCACCGAAGAAGGCGAGCAGACGCTCCGCAGTCCAGGGCTCCGTCAGCAGGCTCTTCGCGATCACCTGATGGCCAGCCGCTTCCAGCGCGCGGATCTGCCGGGCGTTGGTTCCGCAGCCCGGCTTTTGGTAGAACAGCACTGTCGCCACGCCCGAAGCTCCTATTTCATCATGCTGAGCTGAACCAGCGGCGCGGCGCCGCCGCGGCCGAGGATCGTGTCGACCTTCTTGCGGACGCCTTCCAGCGTCAGTGGCTTTACTACTGCGCCGTGAGCGCCGGCCTTCATGGCGTCGACTGCGGTGGTCTCGTCGGACTTGTCGGTGACGACGAGAATGCGCACGCCCGGAAACCTGTCGCCGAGCTCGCCGATCAGCGCAGGGCCGCGGGCCTTCAGAAAGGAGACGCCGAGCAGCACCACGTCGGGCTTCAGCCAGTCCACGCCCTTGGCGTAGGCTTCTTCCGGCGTGGCGAGTTCGTGCGTCTCGATCTCGTCATGCAGCATGAACTGAAGCGCTGCGCGGGTGATCTCGTCTTCGTCGACCACGAATACGCGCCGTTGGTCGACGGCCTTGGCGGTCTCGACACCAATCTGCATCTGACATTCTCCTCTGACTACCTCACATCGAGAATGAGCAATTTTCGTTCCGCGTTTGCGCGACGGAATCGCGGTGCATTCGCACCGCAGCCGCCGGGCTGCTTGTCCGGTTTCTGACAGAGGCCCTACCACTGTAGGGTTCGACACAGCTTCTGTCGGCCGCTGGCGTCGAAATATTTCGCGAGCGCGATCAGCGTCTTAGTGCGCGCGCAGCGAGTGGCACGCCAGTTGCTATTTGAACGCAGCAACAACGAGTGAGGGCTGAGAACACGCCGACGCTGCTGGCGAGCGATGTTCTCCTTCCCGAACCCCGCGGGCCCACGCTTCTGAGAGAGAAGCAATCTCGCGCGAGCAGCGCGATGTCATTGGCAATCGGTTGATGGAGAGCAACATGTCTTCACTGAGACAAATCGCGTTTTACGGCAAGGGTGGTATCGGCAAATCGACGACGTCGCAGAACACTCTCGCGGCGCTTGCCGAGATGGGTCACAAGATCCTGATCGTCGGCTGCGACCCCAAGGCGGACTCGACCCGCCTGATCCTGCACGCCAAGGCGCAGGACACGATTTTGAGCCTCGCGGCCAACGCCGGCAGCGTCGAGGACCTCGAGCTCGAGGACGTCATGAAGGTCGGCTACCGCGACATCCGCTGCGTCGAGTCCGGTGGTCCGGAGCCCGGCGTCGGCTGCGCCGGCCGTGGCGTCATCACCTCGATCAACTTCCTGGAAGAGAACGGCGCCTACGAGGACATCGACTACGTGTCCTACGACGTGCTCGGTGACGTCGTCTGCGGCGGCTTCGCGATGCCGATCCGCGAGAACAAGGCGCAGGAAATCTACATCGTCATGTCCGGCGAGATGATGGCGATGTATGCCGCCAACAACATCTCCAAGGGCATTCTGAAATACGCCAATTCCGGCGGCGTGCGGCTCGGCGGCCTGGTCTGCAACGAGCGGCAGACCGACAAGGAGCTGGAGCTTGCCGAAGCCATGGCCAAGAAGCTCGGTACCCAGCTGATCTATTTCGTGCCGCGCGACAACATCGTGCAGCACGCGGAGCTACGCCGCATGACGGTGCTGGAATACGCGCCGGAGTCGCAGCAGGCCGAGCACTATCGCAAGCTCGCGCACAAGATCCACAACAACGGCGGCAAGGGTATCATCCCGACCCCGATCACGATGGACGAGCTCGAGGACATGCTGATGGAGCACGGCATCATGAAGCCGGTCGACGAATCCGTCGTCGGCAAGACCGCCGCAGAACTCGCCGCCATGTCGGCGTAATCCTCCGCCGGCCTCCCCGACCGGGGAGGCCGGCATCGGTTTCACGTCGAAAGCGGTGGAGTCTCCCGTGATTGCAGCGCAAGCGAGCCGAACCGACCTGCTGTCATTCCCCCTTGCAGAGGCGGTCTCTGGTGAGACTCATGCCGGAAGGGCCTTCTACCGCCTGTTGACCGGACATGACCCGGCCGAGGCGGATATCGACGACAACGACGATTTTGATCGCCACGTACTGGCATCGATCCTGGCAGCGGCCGCCATGGATGGGGGCTCGTTCGCCGAGCGCGCGGGTCTCGCTGAGCAAGAGCTCAACGAGCTGCTGGCCGAATGCTTCCCGTCGGCGCAGGTGCGAGCCGTCGCCTGGATTCCCAGGTCAGATACGATGGGCGATGATGAGACGATGATGGTCCGCGACCTGTTGCTCGCTCAGCGGTCGTCCGAGGGTGAGGTCGGCCGCTGGCTCGCCGCGATGGTCGCGCGCCGCGCGATGGAACCGAACCATCTGTGGGAGGATCTCGGGTTGCGCGAGCGGGCCGAATTGTCCCGTCTGCTGATGCGTCATTTCGCGCCCTTGGCGGCGCGCAACACCAGAAACATGCGCTGGAAGCGCTTCTTCTATCGCATGCTGTGCGAGGACGACGGATTCGTGATGTGCACGACGCCGGTCTGCACGCAATGCAACGATTTCGACCTCTGCTTCGGCGAGGAGAGCGGTGAGAGCCGTATGGCCGAACGCCGTCGGGAGTTTTTGCGCGGCGACGGCGATCATGCCGACGGCGTGAGGTGATCATGGACGCGTATCCGGAGATATCCTTCACGGAGGCATTGGATCCGGAATCGCCGGCGCAACGCGAGGTCGGGGACGGTCCATTCTCCGCGTTCAGCCGCTTGCGCGATGTGGGCCTGCGGCCGACGCGCCAGCGCGTGCTGCTGGCGGAGTTGCTGTTCGGCCAAGGCGACCGGCATGTCACGGCCGAGACGCTCTTTGCCGAGGCGGCCACAGCCAATATCCAGCTCTCCTTGGCCACCGTCTACAACACGCTGAACCAGTTCACCCAGGCCGGGCTGCTGCGCCGCATCGGTCCGGATGGCTCGCGCTCGTTCTTCGACACCAACACGACCGTCCATCCGCACTTCTACCTGGATGGCGAGGATATCTTGATCGACGTGCCGGAGACGCTGGTCCTCGAGCAAGTCCCGGATCCCTTGCCGGGCCACGAGATCTCGCGGCTCGACATCATCATCCACATCCGCCGCAAGCCTGTCGACATCTGACACGCTTGTCTGACGCTGTCGCATTTGCGACAAAGCGGGCGACGTCGATAAGCCCATCAATTTCAGATGCTTGGCGATCATTCTGACGATGGCACGGGGGTTGCTGAACTCCTGATCGGAATGAATGATTTGGAGTACGCAGATGGCGCTTTACGGTCCAACGACCCGATCCGACGGGGCTCTGCTCCGACCCGTCATTCTCAACGACACTACCCTGCGCGATGGCGAGCAGGCGCCCGGCGTTGCTTTTACCACTGCGGAAAAGGTTTCGATCGCGCGGGCATTGGCCGCCGCTGGCGTCACCGAGATCGAAGCCGGCACGCCCGCCATGGGGCAGGAGGAGGTGAGTGCGATCCGGGCCATCGTCGAAGCCAACCTGCCGGTGACCGCGATCGGCTGGTGCCGGATGCGGACGGCGGACGTCGATGCGGCCATCGAGGCCGGCGTCTCCATGGTGAATGTGTCGATCCCTTCATCCGACGTGCAGATTGCCGCCAAGCTCGGCGGCGGCCGGCTGGCAGCGCTGGAGCAGGTGAGGCGGGTGGTCGGCTACGCCCGCGACAGGGGGCTCGACGTCGCGGTCGGCGGCGAGGACTCTTCGCGGGCCGACATAGGTTTCCTGGTCGAGCTGATCGCGACTGCAAAGCTCGCGGGCGCGCGGCGCTTCCGCATCGCCGACACGCTGAGCGTGCTCGATCCCGACGCCGCCTTTGCGCTGATCGCAGCCCTTCGGGGCACGACCGACATCGAGCTCGAATTCCACGGCCATGACGATCTCGGCCTTGCGACGGCCAATACGCTCGCCGCGATCAAGGCTGGCGCGACCCACGCTTCCGTCACCGTGATCGGCCTCGGCGAGCGGGCTGGCAACGCCCCGCTGGAGGAGGTCGCCGTCGCGCTCAAGCAGCTCTATGGCTGCGATACCGGCGTGGTGCTGTCCGAACTGGAGAAGGTGGCATCGGTGGTCGCGGCGGCGGCCGCACGCGCCATTCCGCTCAACAAGGCGATCGTCGGCGAGCACGTCTTCACCCACGAGTCGGGCATTCACGTCGACGGCCTATTGAAGGACCAGCGTACCTATCAGGCGCTGGATCCTCGCCTGCTCGGCCGCTCCAACCGTATCGTGATCGGCAAGCATTCGGGGCTCGCCGCGATCACCGCGCTGCTCGCCGAGCTCCAACTGGCCGTCAACACGGAAGAAGCCAAGATCGTCCTCGCCCGTGTCCGCCAGCATGCCGTCGAGCACAAGGGGGCCGTCGGGCGCGAGACGGTGACGGCGATCTGGCGCGAGGTGCGCGATCGCTCGCTGCTCAATTGCGCGTGAGGGTACTATGGCCTGTGTCGTCGACATTCCGCTCGCTGAACCGTCCCCTCCCGGACCGGTCAAGCCGTCTCTGCTCAAACTGATCCGTGAGGACATCGGCTGCGTGCGCCAGCGCGACCCCGCAGCGCGCGGCCAGGTCGAGACGCTCCTGACTTATCCCGGCATCCATGCCGTGATCTGGTATCGCATCGCCAACCGGCTGTGGACCGGCGGCTGGCGCTTTCCGGCGCGGCTCCTGTCCTGGTTCGGCCGCTTTGCGAGCAATGTCGACATCCACCCGGGCGCGCGCATCGGCCGGCGGTTTTTCATCGATCACGGCGCCTGCGTCGTCATCGGCGAGACCGCGGAGATCGGCGACGACGTCACGCTGTATCACGGCGTCACGCTCGGCGGCACCTCGTGGTTCCCCGGCAAGCGCCATCCGACGCTGGAAGATCGCGTCGTGGTCGGTGCGGGCGCCAAGATCCTCGGGCCGATCACGGTCGGTGCCGGCTCGCGCGTCGGAGCCAATTCGGTGGTGATCGACAGCACCCCGCCCGACGTCACGGTCGTCGGCATTCCCGCGCGCGTCGTGCGCCCGCAGCTCGGCCATCGCCGCGTCGTCGGCCGGATCGACCTCGATCATCATCTGATGCCGGACCCCGTCGGAGACGCCATCGCCGTACTGCTCGATCGCGTCGAATTCCTCGAGGCGAGGCTGACCCATATGCAGAAGCGCGTCAGGGACGCCGGCGCGCCCGTAGCGCAACATACGCTCGGTACGGCGACGCAGAATCCGGAGGAGACCGACAATGGCTGATGGCATCCTGGCACAACTCAACAAGGCATCGGCGGCCGAAGAGTTCTTCACCCTGCTCGAGGTCGATTACGATCCCAAGGTCGTCAACGTGGCGCGGCTCCATATCCTGCGGCGGATGGGCCAGTACCTCGCCGGGGAGGATTTTGCCAGCGCGACGGACGCGGTCGTGGCGGAGCGATGCAAGAGCGTGCTGGAGCGCGCCTATGCGGACTTCGTCGCGTCGTCGCCGATCGACCAGCGCGTGTTCAAGGTCCTGAAAGATGCCGTCGCGCCGCAAACGAAGTCCGCGCCGACATTGGTGCAGATCGGCACGCTGAAGTGAACACAGGCTCTGTCGGATTTGCGACGCGTGTCGCAGCAGCGTTGTCGGCTCCACCGCCTAAAGCGGATGCAATCGATACCGTCACTTTTCTAAGTCGCTGTATCGACATCCGATTTTCATCCTCTGCACAGTTGGTACGACACTTGCTGTTCTCTATCTGAACCGAGTTCTGGAGCCTGGAGAAGCGCATGCACATCGTCGTTTGCATCAAGCAGGTCCCGGACTCCGCGCAGATTCGCGTGCATCCCGTGACCAACACCATCATGCGGCAGGGGGTGCCGACCATCATCAATCCCTACGACCTCTTTGCGCTGGAGGCCGCGCTCGAACTGCGCGACCAGTTCGGCGGCGAGGTTACGGTGCTGACCATGGGGCCGCCTTCGGCCGAGGACAGCCTCCGCAAGACATTGACCTTCGGCGCCGACCGCGCCGTGCTCCTGACCGACCGTTTCTTTGCCGGCGCCGATACGCTCGCCACGACCTATGCGCTCGCCACCGCGATCCGCAAGATTTCGACCGAGTTCGGCGCGCCTGATCTCGTCTTCACCGGCAAGCAGACCATCGACGGCGATACCGCGCAGGTCGGTCCCGGCATCGCCAAGCGGCTCGGCCTGCTCCAGCTCACCTATGTCGCGAAGATCAGCGCGCTCGATTTGCAGGCCCGCACCATCGACGCGGAGCGGCGCTCCGAGGGCGGCGTGCAGCTGCTGCGCACCAGGCTGCCGTGCCTGGTCACCATGCTGGAGGCAACCAACCAGATCCGCCGCGGCGCCATGGCGGACGCCCTACGTGCCGCCCGTGCGCCGGTCGTGAAATGGAGCGCGCAGGATGCCGGCGTCGAGGACATTTCCAAATGCGGCCTGCGCGGCTCGCCCACCATCGTCAAGCGCGTGTTCGCACCCGCAGCCCGCAGCGAGAAGGCGGCATTGATCGAGCCCGGCGAGCAGCCGGCGGAGGCGCTGATCGACGCCATCTTCAAGCGCCAGCCGACGCTCGAGACCGAGCTGGCGGCGCTGGCGCGTGGCTATTGAATCGAACGGAGCAAGCATCATGGGCACCGCACCGAAAACCGCCGCACCTGCTGCCGGCCGCGCCGCGACCAAGAAGGAGCTGCCCGAGCACTTCAAGGCCTACAAGCATGTCTGGGTCTTCATCGAGCAGGAGCGCGGCCAGGTCCACCCAGTGTCCTGGGAGCTGATGGGCGCCGGCCGCAAGCTCGCCGACAAGCTCAAGGTCGATCTCGCCGCGGTCGTGATCGGTCCCGACGGCGAGGCGACGCGGAGCGCCGCCGCCGAGTCGTTCTGCTACGGCGCCGACCTCGTCTACATGGTGGCCGACAACCTGCTCGCCGACTATCGCAACGAATCCTATACCAAGGCGCTGACCGACGTCGTCAACACCTACAAGCCCGAAATCCTGCTGCTCGGCGCCACCACGCTCGGCCGCGACCTCGCAGGCTCGGTGGCGACGACCCTGCTGACGGGATTGACCGCCGACTGCACCGAGCTCGACGTCGATGCCGATGGCTCGCTCGCGGCGACCCGCCCGACCTTCGGCGGCTCGCTGCTCTGCACGATCTATACGTTGAACTACCGGCCGCAGATGGCGACGGTGCGACCGCGCGTGATGCCGATGCCGGAGCGTGTCGTGCGTCCGGTCGGCCGCATCGTCAGCCATCCGCTCGGCCTCGTCGAGGACGACATCGTCACGAAGGTGCTCTCATTCCTGCCGGACCGCGACTCCGCAAAATCCAATCTTGCTTATGCGGACGTCGTCGTCGCCGGCGGCCTGGGGCTCGGATCGCCCGAGAATTTTCAGCTGGTGCGGCAGCTGGCCACGGTGCTTGGCGCCGAATATGGCTGTTCGCGGCCGCTGGTGCAGAAAGGCTGGGTTACGTCCGACCGGCAGATCGGCCAGACCGGCAAGACCATCCGGCCAAAGCTCTACATCGCCGCTGGCATCTCCGGCGCGATCCAGCATCGGGTCGGCGTCGAGGGCGCCGACTTGATCGTCGCCATCAACACCGACCGGAACGCGCCGATCTTCGATTTTGCACATATGGGCATCGTCGCCGACGCGATCCGGCTGCTTCCGGCGCTGACGGCGGCATTCCGTGCCCGGCTGTCACCGCATTCGCGCGACCGGATCGCCAGTTAGCACAAGGAGAAGCGCCATGATCGAGGAGAAGTTCGATGCCATCGTCGTCGGCGCCGGCATGGCCGGCAACGCCGCGGCGCTCACGCTGGCGCAGCGTGGCCTGAAGGTGCTCCAGCTCGAGCGCGGCGAATATTCCGGCTCGAAGAACGTGCAGGGCGCGATCCTCTATGCCGACATGCTGGAGAAGCTGATCCCCGATTTTCGCGAGGACGCGCCGCTGGAGCGGCATCTGGTCGAGCAGCGCTTCTGGATGATGGACGACCGCTCGCACACCGGCCTGCATTATCGCTCCGACGATTTCAACGAGGAGAAGCCGAACCGCTACACCATCATCCGCGCGCAGTTCGACAAATGGTTCTCGCAGAAGGTCCGCGAGGCCGGCGCCATCGTGCTGTGCGAAACGACGGTGACCGAGCTGGCGCAGGATGCCTATGGCAAGGTGATCGGCGTGCGCACCGACCGCGCCGACGGCGAGATCCACGCCGACGTCGTGGTGCTGGCGGAGGGCGTCAACGGCTTGCTCGGCACGCGAGCCGGCCTGCGCAAGCGTCCGACGCCGGACAAGGTCGCGCTCGCCGTGAAGGAGATGCATTTCCTGCCGCGCGAAACCATCGAGGCGCGCTTCAATCTCCGGGGCGACGAAGGCATGGTGATCGAGGCCGCCGGAACCATCTCCCGCGGCATGACCGGGATGGGCTTCATCTACGCCAACAAGGAGTGCATCTCGCTCGGCATCGGCTGCCTGGTCGCGGATTTCCAGCGAACCGGCGAGACGCCCTACGGCTTGCTCGATCGCTTCAAGCGGCACCCCTCGGTTGCCCCGCTGATCGAGGGCTCCGAGGTCAAGGAATATGCCGCCCACCTCATCCCCGAGGGCGGCTTCAAGGCGATCCCGCAGCTCTACGGCGAGGGCTGGGTCGTGGTCGGCGACGCCGCCCAGCTCAACAACGCCATCCACCGCGAGGGCTCGAACCTTGCGATGACGTCGGGGCGGATCGCGGCCGAGGCGATCTTCCAGGTCAAGTCGCGCAAGGATCCCATGACGGCGGAGAATCTGTCGCTCTACAAGACCATGCTGGACCAGTCCTTCGTCATCAAGGACCTTAAGAAGTACAAGGACATGCCTGCGCTGATGCACACCCAGTCGCAGAACTTCTTCCTGACCTATCCGGAGCTCGTCTCGAAGGCGATGCAGAACTTCCTGCGCGTCGACGGCACGCCAAAGGTCGAGAAGGAAAAGACGACGTTCAAATCGTTCATCAAGGCCCGGTCGTGGAGTGGGCTGTTCGGCGACGCCTTCCGCCTCGCGCGCGCCTGGCGGTGAGGCAAGGACATAGAACATCAACTACGGAGACCAAACCATGTCGATCGAGCCATCCGTGCGTGTCGAGGACAAGCTGTTCTACAACCGCTATCTGGTCGATGCCGGCCGGGCCCACATCAAGGTGCGGCCACACACGACGCCTTCGCCAGAGCTCCTGAGCATGCTGAAAGCCTGTCCGGCGCGTTGCTACGAGCTCAACGACAGCGGCCAGGTCGAGATCACTGTCGACGGCTGCATCGAATGCGGGACCTGCCGCGTGATCTGCGAGGAGAGCGGCGACATCGAGTGGAGCTATCCGCGCGGTGGCTACGGCGTTCTGTTCAAGTTCGGCTGACCCGTCATGAAGCTCAGCGCCCGTAACATTCTGCCCGGACGGGTCATTGCCGTCACCAAGGGAACGACGACGGCCCATGTGAAGATCGAGCTCGCCCCGGGCCTCGTCGTGTTTTCCGCGATCACCAACGAAGCGGTGGACGATCTCGCCTTGAAGGTGGGCGATGCCGTTTCGGCCGTGATCAAGTCATCCGACGTGATGATCGGCAAGTAGCGCCGCAGGCGCATCGGCGGGCAGGCGAGCCGCGCGGGCCCGCTTGATGCGCGACGAAAGATCCTGCCACCAGCCGTCGATCGCCCCGCGTTCGCAGAGCAGGCTGGTGCCGATACCGCCGGTAAAATCATTCCATGCGTCCAGGCATTTTTCGGGCACGGCCGTGAGCACGGGGATACCGGCGGCAATGGCGTCGGCCAGCTCGTCGCGCAGGCCCTCGCCAGCCGCCTCCTGCTTGGAGAATTTGTTGATCACGACGAGATCGACATCCGCCGCGATCGCGCGGGTGACGGCAACCGCCGCCTCGGCCAGTCCCGCGGCGTCGAGCTTGCAGGCCATCGCGCCCGAGCCGAGCGGCTGGCAGATCGAAATCTCGCGGCCGGTCATGAGATCGACGGCCTGCATGCCGACCTGGCAGCCGCTGCCGTCCTTGATGTTGCGCTGGACGACGCCGCCGATCCGCTCGCCAGACCGCGCGAGGTCCTGAGCAAACGCGGCCAGCAGGCCGTCGACGTCATCCTGCGGACGGTAGAGGATCGCGGCGACGCGGTTCGGGTCGATGTCGTGGAAGTCGATCGGCATGGCAGTCATCCTTAAGGGTTTTCCTACGCTGTTCTGTCGATCCGAGCAATCGCCATACCGATCACGATCCGCGGCCGGCCGCAGTGCCGAACCGAGGCTCCGCAGCGGTCCGGCTTCGACGACACGGCCCCGTTCCATGAGGACCAGATGATCGGCAAAGCGCTCGATCTCGCTCATGTCATGGCTGATATAAAATACCGGCAGCGACAGCCGCTCGTGCACCCGCTCGAGGAACGGCAAGATCTCGTTCCTGGTGGTGTGGTCGAGCGCGGCGAGCGGCTCGTCCATGAGAAGAAGCTTTGGCTGCGACAGCAGCGCGCGGCCGATCGCAACGCGCTGCCGCTCGCCGCCGGAGAGGCGGTACGGCGAGCGGTCGAGCAGGGCGGCGAGGCCGAGCAGCTCCACGACCTCGTCGAATGCGATCTGCGCGCCGGCGGCCTTCGGCGCACCGAACGACAGATTCCGACGGACCGACATATGCTGAAACAGGCTGGCCTCCTGAAACACGTAGCCGATCGGCCGCCGGTGCACGGGCCGGAACGAATGATGGTCCTGCCAGACTTCACCGTCGACCGCGCAGAAACCGTCGGTCATATGTTCCAGGCCGGCGATGCAGCGCGCGACTGTGGTCTTGCCGCAGCCGGAAGCGCCGAAGATCGCGGTGACGCCGGTGGCGGGCAGGCTGAGCTCGGCATCGAGCACGAAATTACCGAGTCTGCCGTGGAAGGCCGCGTTGATCCGGCCGGGTTCGGCCATTCTCATGCAGCAGCCCTCGCAGCGCGCTTGTCGACCAGCGTCATGGTCAGGATCACCGCGAAGGCGAAGACCACCATGAGGCCTGCGAGCATGCTCGCCTCACGCCAGCGTGAGGTCTCGACATAGTCGAAGATCGCGACCGACAGCACCTTGGTGCGGCCGGGAATGTTGCCGCCGATCATCAGCACGAGGCCGAACTCGCCGACGGTGTGCGCGAAGCCGAGCACGGCGCCGGTGAGGAATCCGGGTCGTGCCAGCGGCACCGCGACGGTCCAGAACGTGCGCGACGGCGAGGCGCGCAAAGTGGCGGCAACCTCGAGCGGCCGCTCGCCGATCGCAGTGAAGGCGTTGCGGATCGGCTGCACCACGAAGGGCATGGAATAGACCACCGAGCCAATGACAAGGCCCTCGAAGGTAAAGGCGAGCGTGCGTCCGCCCCACAGGCGTGCGATCCATCCACCCGGCCCGTCCGGTCCGAGCAGCACCAGCAGATAGAAGCCGAGCACGGTCGGCGGCAGCACCAGCGGCAGCGCGATCACGCTTGCGATGATCTCGGTCCACCAGCCCTTGGCATGCGCCAGCCACCAGGCGAGCGGCGTGGCCAGCACCAGCAGGATCGCGGTCGAGATGGCGGCAAGCTCGATCGTCAGCAGTACCGATTGGCGGATCTCCGCTGACCAGATCTCCATGGGCGTCAGCTCTGCCCATCCAGCATGTAGCCGTATTTCTCGATGATGGCGCGAGCCTCGGGCCCTCTGAGGAACGAGATGAATGCGCTGGCGGCTTCGTTTCCGGCACCCGTCTTCAGCAGCACCGCGTCCTGGCGGATCGGACTATAGAGCGCCTGCGGCACGACCCAGCGCGAACCGGCCTCGCTGCCGGTCAATTGTGATAGCGCGACGAAGCCGATCTCGGCATTGCCGGTCTCGACGAACTGATAGGCCTGGGTGATCGTCGCGCCCTCCACCAGCTTCGGTTTCAGGGCATCATACAGGTTCAGCGATTTCATGGTTTCCAAAGCGGCAAGACCATAAGGCGCGGCGGCCGGATTGCAGATCGAGAGCTTTGCGAAGGACGCCGCCTTCAACGTCTCTTCGCCGGTCACAAGCCCCGGCGACTTGCTCCACAGCACGAGCTTGCCGATCGCATAGGTGAAGCGGCTGTCCGCGGTCGCCAGTCCATCCTCGACGAGTTTCTTCGGCCGCGAATCATCGGCCGACAGGAACACCTGGAACGGCGCGCCCTGCGTGATCTGGGTGTAAAACTGTCCGCTCGCGCCGAAGCTCAGCACCGCCTCATGTCCGGTCTTCTGCTTGAAGATGGCAGCGATCTCCTTCGCGGCGTCGGTAAAGTTGGCGGCCACGGCCACGTTGGTCTGTGCTGCCCGCGCCTCGGCGAATGCGAGCAGCAGCCCTGTGGCGACGGCGATCGTACGAAACAGTTTCATGATGAACTCCAGCGGACGGTAACCGCCTCCGCGCGAGCCCGATTGCCGCGAGGTGCCGGCCGTGGAAGGCTCAGCAATCGGCGTGCCGGATGGGCAGGTGAAATCTGGTGTGCGCCTTGCAGGAATGAGCGTCAAAAGAAGGGTATTCCCGCCCCTTGCGGCGGCGAGACCGACGATCCGCGTCGGGTTTGCGACAAAGTCGTCGACAAGCCGACACCGGTGATAAGGAGCAGGCCATGGTCACCGTTGCATCACGCGCCGAGCTCGAGCGTCTGCTGGAGGACGATGTGCCTTACGGCGACCTCACCACCGAGGCGCTCGGGATCGGCGCGATCGACGGCGTCATGCAGTTTACCGCGCGCTCGCCGATGGTGCTGGCGCTCGCCGAGGATGCCGCCGCGATCATCGCGCTCGCCGGCTGCGAGGTCGAGTTGTTCGCCGCATCCGGCGCGGCGCTGGAGCAGGGCGCGCCGATCCTCGGGGCGCGGGGCCCGGCCGCCGGTCTGCTCCGGAGCTGGAAGGTCGCGCAGACCCTGATCGAAATCTGGTCGGGTGTCGCCAGCGAGACCCGCGCCATCGTTGACGCGGCGAGAACGGTGGCCCCGCAAATTCCGGTGGCCTGCACGCGCAAGAACGTGCCGGGCACCAAGCGCTTTGCGGTCGCGGCGGTGAAGGCCGGCGGCGCCGTGATGCATCGGCTCGGCCTCTCGGAGACGGTGTTGGTGTTTCCGGAGCACCGTGCCTTTCTCGGCGAGAGGCCGCTGTTTCTGGCGGTTGAGCGGCTGCGTCAAGCGGCGCCGGAGAAAAAGCTCGTGATCGAGGTCAAGACCGCCGATGCCGCGCTTGCCGCGGCGGTCGCCGGCTTCGACGTCATTCAGGCCGAGAAGTTCTCACCGGCCGAGATCGCCGCATTGGTCAAGCGCATCGCATCCATGGCCTACACGCGAGCCCGTCCGATCATCGCTGCCGCCGGTGGCCTCAACGCCGCGAATGCCGCGGCCTACGCGGAAGCCGGCGCCGATGTCCTGGTCACGTCGTCGCCCTATCTGGCCAAGCCGAAGGACGTGCAGGTGCGGATGATGGCCGCGGACGAAAGAGAGATGCCTGACAAAGGCTCGAACCGCCCCGCCGCTCAAATCGTCAGGGAAACGATATGTGCACCGGGAAACCGAGCATGATCCCACCAAGGCGAACGAGGCCGATCCGCTGAGGTGGTGAGCCGTTTGGGCCTGGTCGCCGGCCCAGGGCGGTCTTGTGTCGGAAGATTGGGCGTCGCCGCACACGGCATTGCTGTCGTCTTATGCGGCGTGCCGAAGCGCGATGCATTCGAGCCGACCATTAGTCTCGTTTATATCGCGAATTTTTACTTCCAATTTTACTTCGCAGAATCTCAGCCATAGCCTCACGCGCAACTGATCACCTAAGCAGCCGGTCAATGGCGACCGGTGCGAGCGTTCATCGTAACCAACGGGGGTTGCCATGTCTGATGAGACGACGGGGAAAGTCACGTCCGATCCGGCGGGAACGGCGGCG
>Ga0102592_1002649_pt1 | contig 15030 bp, 16 predicted proteins | sample AraplaCol_mMF_r2_FD_76861 | JGI IMG/M metagenome (GOLD analysis project Ga0102592, IMG submission 76861) | Arabidopsis root microbial communities from North Carolina, USA - plate scrape MF_Col_mMF_r2 (SPADES assembly) (version 2) | ecosystem: Host-associated > Plants > Roots > Endosphere...
TAGCCTATTGCGCCGCATTGCAATCCAACCTTCATTAGGACCCAAAGCGTAGGACACGCGAACATACGCCAGTTGGCCGACGTCGAATCCGTTCTGCATCGTCTCTGCTGAATACAACAGAACCCACAAGAAAGGCGATTGTGGAGCTAAGGCAATGGCCGCTCTAAGCTTTGTTGCGGCCGCTTTCGCTTCCCCGTCCGCGTCATCCGAAGTTGTCCGCTGCACAGCCTCTTGGGCAGACGTGAAAGCGAGAAGGGCTAATGCTTCGGAAAGCCTCGACTGGGCAATCCAGGGCGACGGATTCGCGCTTGCCGTCCTCAACAACTCAGGCAGCACTCCCGGTTTGAAACGCTCTTCAGCCACAATCTGATCAGACGCCCCTTGGAGTGGCACCATTCGCCAGAACGATGGGAGGGTAAAAACAGACCAATGCACCGCAACCGCTCCAAGGAGAAACGAAAGGGCTCTGGAGGCAAGAAACCAGTAGCTTCGCCTATTCCACATAGCCGTAGCGTGCATAGTACTTCTGATAATAGTATCTGCCGTGATAGGATTCGTAACGAGCTAATGACTTAGTGTCTGCCTTGTTCAGCACGACGCCAAGGAGTTTGTCCTGGATTTCGGGAGAATTTCGCAAATTGTGTTTGACCACATCAATCTTGGTTCGGCCCCACTCCACCACGAACACATATGAGTCAACGAAGGCAGACGTTACGCGAACGTCGACAACGGGCGCCATTGGCGGCATGTCGAGCACGACGTAGTCGTAACTCGACCGAAGCCGCAAAACCAATTCATGCATCGCCTTGGAAGCAAGGATTTCGTTTGTGTGTAGCAGTTTCGAGGTGCCACCCGTTGGCAAGATAGATAGCTTTGTATCCGGATCTGTGGCTAACGCCAGCTCAAGCTCGGCTCGCTGGGCAATTACGTCGACTAAGCCGATCTTTGCATCTGGCACGAGAGCGCGAGACAGCGAGGGGTTACGCAAATCGGCATCTACGAGAATGACGCGAGCACCGCTATGCGCAATAAGCTGCGCAAGATTTGTGGATAGCGTACTTTTGCCCTCGTTCGGCAACGTTGACGTAACTGCAATGACGCGATTTTCGCGAACAATCGAATTGAGATCCACTGCCACCTTCAACGAGCGCACGGCCTCGGCAAAACGAGACAACGGGTTTTCCACAACGTACCGCAAGAGGTTGGGCTGGGGATTTGTCTGCTTTTTCGACAAACGGCGCACCGTTGCAGCACCAGCAGAGGGTGAAGCAAGCGATGGAAGGATCGAAATGCAATTTGTGCCGAGCACTTCCTCAACTTGGCTCGTGGTCCTAAATACTCTGTCGGCAAACTCGCGCGCCATCGCAGCTCCAAAGCTCAACAAGAGGCCGCCAAAGAGAGACGCTGCAAGAATGATGATCGTCTTCGGATAACTCTTCTTCAGTGGCGCAGTCGCTGCGCTAATCACACGTGCTTCTGTGATCGGGAACGACTGCTGCTGTACGCTTTCCATGTAGCGCTGGAGGAAATTATCGTACATAGCTTGATAGCTCTGAGCATTACTCTCAAGCTCGCGAAGCTGAATTTGAGCTTGATTTGTTAGCTGCGATTCCGAGACGACATTGTTAAGGCTCGACTTAATGCTCTCTTCCCGCGTCACGGCAATGTCGTAGTCGCTCTTGTACGACTCCTGTATGCGTTTCAGCTCGTCCTGAATGTTTTTCTTGATTTCTGCCATCTGCTTGCGCAGGTTCACTGCGGCAAGATGATCGTATCCGTACTTGGCCGACCAAATCGATTCCTTTGAAGCCATATCGACATATTGCCCGCGCAGCTTGACTATTGTGTCATTCTTCAGCGCGTCGGCCACGTTGGAGTCTGGAACGTCCTGCTTGAGCATGTCATTCATGCGATCGAGCCGCGCCTTAGCCTCCGCGGTCGCGGCATGTGCCATTACAAGCTGGCTGTTTACTTCGGCGAGCTGTTGCTCGTTCATCAGCCGGCCACCCGTATCCACGATGTTGTTCGCAGTCTTGAAATCAACCACGGCCTTCTGTGCAGCAGAGGCCTGCGTACGCAGCTCCTTTATGCGATCTTGCAGCCAGATGCTGGCACGCCGGGTCGCTTGATACTTCGCTTCCAGAGAATCAACGATATATGCATCTGCGATAGAATTGGCGATCCTCGCGGCCTTTTGAGGATCCTTGGACGTAAAGCCAATCTCCATGACATAGGTAAGGCCAAGCCGCTTGATAGTACGATTGCTTTCGAATCGCTCCAGCGCCTTTCGGGTAAGCTCAAACTCAGACGGAGCGTGGCCGTCCGAGAGAAGTGACATTACGGCCCCAACTACAGTGCCGAGCAAGCCACCGCCGCTTCCGGTAAACTCCGGATCGTCAATCAGATGAAGATCGCGGATGACAGCGAGGCTGATGTTCTCGGATTTCAGGATCTCGACCTGGGTCTCCACCGTCGCGGAATCCACCGCAATGTCGCCGAGCACGGATTGCTGCTGGAACAGCTGCACCTTGCGGGTGTCGATCACCATCGACGCCGTGGAGGTGAATTGCGGCGCGGCGGTGAAGAGATAGAGCAGCGCCAGGATCACGCAGGCCGAGACGATCGCGATGATGGTCGGGAACTGGCGCCTGACGATGTCGAGATAGGAGGTCAGCGTCTGGGACGGAGAGCCGTCGGCCTCGGCGAAATCACGGTTGATCTCCGAGGTCGGCTTGTTCACCTGCAACATCTAGCAATTCCTGAAAATGGATCGATCTGTCGTCTTGGGATCAATGCTGGCAAAGAGCCTGACGGCAATCCGGAGCAAACCGGATGCCAAGGGTAAGCGCTGCGCGCCACACTAGCACAGACTCGCCTGCAGTTGAACGCGATCGATGCAGCGCAACGCGCGCCTCACGCGACTTTTTACAGGAAGCTTAACGGCGCAAAAGCAAAGCGGCGCCTTCTGGCGCCGCTGCCGTGGAGTGTCATGGGCCCGGCCGCGAGGGCCGGTTCCGGTCAGCGCCGCGGGCTGGTGCTGTTCGTGGTGCCGCCGACGCCACCGCTGCCGCCGTTCGGCGCGCTGTTGTTGGTGGTGTTGTTGCCGAAGCGGATCAGAGTGCCGCCACCGCCGCCGCCGGGGAAGCCGTTGCCCGTCGGGCCACCTGCGCCGGTTCCGCCGCCGCCCGCGCCGCCGCCGGTCGCGGCGATCGCGACGTCGCCGGTTGCGGCCTGATAGGCGGCGATCACGTCCTGATTGCCGGTGCCGGCGATCGCGGCCTGGATCTCATTGGCATAGGCCTGGTCGGTCGACGCGGCCATGCGGGCGACCTGGGCGAGGCCGGCGACGATGCCGCGCATCTGGTCCTTGGTGGTCGCGGGATCCTTCAGGAGCGCGATCAGGCCGGGGAGCGTGGTCGGATCGGAGGCGCCGAGGTCGCGCACGCGGGAGATCAGCTGCGGACCGCCGGTCGGATATTGCTGCAGCAGGCTGTTGGGCGACGCCTTGAAGTCGGAAATGACGGTGGCCGGCAGCTGGCGCTGCGGCGGGTAAACGGCGGCGCTGGCGGCCGACGAAATCGTCGCGGCGAGGACTGCCGTGGCAGCCATGCGTAGCGCAATCCTGATAACGCTCATAAATACCTCCAAAAATCAGCTGCCCCGATTGCTTCCTCGGCCCGGGCAAAAGGCTGTGCTCGTGGCAGGAACCTAGCGGAAGAGAAAAGAGCTGTCCACTTATTCTAAAGACTTCGTAAACGGCGCAACTGCTTCAAATCTAGACACTTTTATGAACCTTGGGCCGCACGCGGCGCGGCGTCCGCAGGTGTCGGACGGCCCTCGCCTCGCCGGCTGGTGGCGCCCGCCTCCGCGCTGGGGCGGCCCTCCTTGGTGCGGAAGGACTGCGACAGGCCCGCGCCGAAAAGCGCAAAGAATGGAATGCTGTAGCCGGGCACCTGCAGGGTGAAGTCCAGGCTCGAATGCAGCAGCGACAGCGTCGCGGTCGCCACTGCCGCGAGCGGGATGATGGCATCGCGCCGGCGGGCGAACACGCCCCTGGCCAGTATCAGCAGCATGATCGCCCAGCCGAGCGCCACCAGCAGCGCCATGGGAATGCCCACCTCGGAGGCAAGCTCCAGCGGCGTCGAATGCGCGGCGTCCCAGACGCCGCGAATCGAGATGTTGGGGCTGCGGTAGGGCGGGAAGGCCCATTGGAAGGTGCCCATGCCGGTGCCGAACCAGGGATTGTCGCCGATGATCCGCAGCGTCGACTTCCAGGCCTCGATGCGGCCCTCGTCGACCAGGCCCTGGCTGTCGAAGCGGCTGGACACCCGGCCGCCGAGCAGCTGCAACAGGCCGAGCGCCACCGCGACGCCCGAGCCGAGCGAGATCCAGATGCCGGTGCGCGGCGGCAGGTCTTTGCGCAGGAACAGCGTGAACGACACGATCATCGCCAACAGCGACAGGCCAACGCCGGCGCGCGAGGTGGTCATGAACATCGCCATCAGACAGATCAGCAGGCATGTCAGCTGCGGCAGGATCTCTTTCGGCGGGATCGCGCGGACGTCGAGCGACAGGCGGCGCCATTCGATGTGCCGCTCCGGCAGGCGGCGGCGGACGTCCTCGAGGATAAGGAGCATCCAGATCACCGCAGCCGAGCCGAAATAGGCCGCCGCCGTGTTGCGGTTGATGAAGGTGCCGGTGACGCTGCCGAGATAGGCCGTCTTGTCGCGCCACAGGATCATGGTGGGCTCGATCAAAAACGAGAGCACGCCGTAGAGGGCGTAGAGCGCGCCGGAGATCGCGATCACCCACAGCAATCTTCGCGCACGCTCGCGATCGGCACCGACGGTGATGCCAAGGACGATGGCGAGGATGTTGGCGAGCGGCGCGCCCAGCGCGAAAAACGCCTCGTTCTTCACAATGGAGGCGGATGGAGCGATCGGCACGCCCAGAAGATCCGAGGCCTGCTTCCAGATCGGCTGGAACGGCGCGACCCAGGGATGGTCGGAGAGCTGCTCATGCAGCACGAAGGCGTAAGCGGCGACAATCACGCCGATGCCGGCGAGCAGCCACAAATGCGCCGCCCGCAGATCGCGCGTCGGCGCGAAGATCACCGCGATCCCGAGACAGAGGCACCAGAACGCGATCGACAGATCATTGGTCGAGCCGAACGGAAACGGCGCGCCGGCCACCACGAAGAACAGGAGAAAGGTCGCGGGCAAGCTCCACGACCAACGAATCCTGAACCAGCTGATGTTGGGAGGCCAAAGGCGCATCGTCGTTCTTGCGAGCTCTGTTCGAGCCTAGAGGAAGCAATCGATCGGATAGATCTTCAGATCGACGTTGAGGCGGCTGTTCCGGGTCTGCGCCCGGAACGCATAGAATAGCCCAAAGCTATCACTCCCCTGATCGAGTTTTATTCCAGGGGTTAATTCGTCGGGCGGGACCAGGACACCGATGTGCCGGTTGATGGCCGAAATCTCGACCCGCCCCTCGCCTTCGCCAAAATGCCCACCGAGCTGGGTCACTGTGACCTTCGGAAGGCCGCGGCGCTGATGGCAGACGTCCTCCTCCCAAAGCTTGGTCTGCTGAACCAGCAATTTGCCTGGACCATCGGGCACGATGATATCGGGGAAAGACGGGCGCAACATGCCGAAGAACTTGCTCTCCTTGGAGTTCGCCGACAGGCGAACGGTAAAGGACAGCTCGCCCTTGGCTCCCTTGAGGCGCGAGAAGATCGGGGCGTCGGGCTCGGCGGAGACCATCACATCGATGCGGTGGCGAACGCCGAGCTCCGCAGCGGCGCCGAGAGCCGTCGCGACCGGCGCAAGCCCAAGACACAAGAAGACGAGAGCCGGAAGGCGCCAGACTATTCGAAAGCGCATGAAGCTAAAGCCTCTTGCAAAAATGCGAAGTGACTGATGACCGGCGCGCCGTGCTCAGGCGCCTTGATCCAGCTCCCGAACTCATCGCCGCAGCAAAACCGCTTCGATTGCTAAACGAAAATGGCACCGGGACAAAGCCCCGGTGCCATCGCGTTTGGTCGATCAACTCGGCGTCTTACGGCGCCAGCTTGACGTTGTTGCGGAAGATCAGCGCGTCGTTGCTGAGGTTCACGGCATCGCTGCCGGTCGCCATGATCACACGCATGTAGTTCAGGAACTTGGCAACTTCGACGTTGCGCGAGTTCGAGACATAGATGATGTCGCCGTTCTTCATCATGACCTTGGTGGCCAGGAAGAAGCCGCCCGGATCGCGGAAGTTGACGTTGAAGATGACCGGGATCGTCTCGCTCGTGTACTTGCTCACGTCGATGCCGAGCTGGGCCGCAACCTCGCGCGGCTCGCGGCGATAGAGATACACGGCAGACGGATCGGCCTGACCATCGAGCAGACCGCCGGCCTTGCCCACGGCTTCGCCGAGGTTGATGCGCCAGGCATCGAAGTTGAACTCGCCGCTCTGGCCGCTGCCGCCGAACGCCATGAACTTCTGCTGCTCGCGGTAGACGTAGATGCTGTCGTCGGGACGCACATAGACGTTGTTCTCGGGCGCCATCACGAGGTTTTCGAACGGCACGGTCGCCCGCCGTCCGCCACGCTCAAGCATGACCCAGGTCTCGAAGCCCTGGCCCTTGATGCCGCCGGCGCGGGTGATCGCGTCGAGCACCTTGTCCTTTGCGCCCGCCGCGCTCGCCGGATAACGCGCCGGCGAATTGACTTCGCCGAGCACGCTGATGAGCTGGGTACGCTGCGAGGACATCGAAACCACGGCCTGTGGCTCGATGGCGCGGTTGCCGATCTTCTCGATGATCGAGCGCTGGATTTCCACCGCCGTGCGTCCCGCGGCCTTGATCTGGCCGGCATAGGGCACCGTGATGAAACCGTCATTGTCGACCGACTGGTCCGGGATGGTCACATAGTTACCCGGACGGACGCCGGCTTCCGCCGGGATGAACAGACCGCCTGCGGCGGCTTCGAAGATGGTCACGCTGACGACATCACCGATGCCGAACACGATGCTGGCGGGCGGACGGCGGTCGGTGAACACGCCGGCGAGCCCCTTGGGCTCGTGGGTGTGCAGGATCTTCACCGTGGCTGGGTTGAGCGGCACCAGCTCATAGGCCGGCGCGTTTTCCGTCTGAATCTTGTTGTTAACGTCGTCCGTCAGCGGACCCGAGCCAGGATTGGTCGAACAGGCTCCAAGCGCCAAGGCAGCCGTTAAGAAGGCCGGCTTGAATACATTTGTATTGAAAAATGAATGCATGAATCGCGCCCCAAGAGACCCCAATTAGCCTTGATTGGTACGGCGCGCGGGGCGGTGCGACAAGGGTTCCTGAATGGTTAACGGTACGATCGCGATGCGAGTGTTGCGGACGGGCCACGCTTTGGCGCTTGGTTTAACCCTTTGTGACTATTTATTGTATTTCGTGTGCCCGGTCTGCGAGCAGATCGCCCAAGGGAAGCCCTCTATCCGCTGACGCTGGCCTTCTTGGCCTCGCCGCCGTCTGTTATGGCTGGAACCATCAAGATAGGATTTCCCCGTGCCTGGCCTCCTTCTGTTCACGTTCCTCGTGGGTTCGCTCTTCGTCGGCGCCGAGCGTCCTCTGGATCGGGCTACCTCCTGCGCGCGGTCCACGTGCCCCGGCGCGCCCATCCTTGAGGTGGCCACCTCAGCCCCCTCCTCCGTCTGGAAATTCAGCCGCACGCAAGGGGCCAAGGATGGCGAGAGCTTCGCGGCCATCACCAAGACAGCGGACACCACCCAGTCCGACCCGGATTTCGCCGGCCTCATTGTGCGCTGTGCGCCCAAGGGCAAGATCGACGTGCTGGTGGCCCTGATCCGGCCCTTCCCGCCCCGAAGCCACCCCAAGGTCACCATCGCCGCGAGTGGCGGCGGCACCTTGACCGTTGACGCCAGCATGGCCGCAGCCGGCGCGGCGGTGCTGCTGCCCGATGAGGTCTCGGCCTTTGCCGCCGGCAAATGGCAGACGACGCCCTCGCTGTCGGTGGTGGTCAGGGAAAGCGACAGCGAGATCAAGGGCGTGGTGGCCCTGAACGGCTTGCGGGAGGCCTATCACTCCCTGCTGGCAAATTGTGGCCTATAGGCCAAATTTAGCCATACGACTTAAGGGTCTTTTTAGGGTGGGGAACCTAGGGTCCGAAGCACGGGGAGTGTTTCGGATGACCGCGCTTTTGATCTTCACCTTTCTCATTGGTGCCGTGCTGGGCCAGCGCTTTCGCGTCCTGGTGCTGCTGCCGGTCACGTTTGCCTTGGTGCTCACCGTCCTGCCGGTCAGCCTGATGACAAGTCTCGGCGTCCTCGAAGGCTTGAAGGCCGCGGCCTTTGCGTCCATCGCGCTGCAGGCAGGCTACCTCTTCGGCTCGGCCGCCCGCTTCAGCCTTGCCGCGGCGCGGACCGCGCGCGTGTTTGCCCGGCCGGTCAAGAGCGCGCGCTAGACTCTCTTCGCGATTAACCTTTCGCGCGCACGCGCTGGGATGGCGGCAAGTTGTTGGCCCGGACTGGGCTGTGCTTGAAAACAGACCTGCGGCTTGTATGGTGACCTGATCGTTTCAGGAATCCCTTCGAGCGCGCCGTTTGTCCCTCGCTTATTTTGCCCTCATCGTCTCCATCGTTTCCGCTTCCGCTCTCGAAATCGCTGGCGCCAAGTTCGGTGTGCAGCTCGGGACGATGTCTGCCGCGCTGAGCCTGCTGGCAGCCACGCTGAGCGCGCGAAAAGCCGATTACGACCATTATGTCCGCGCGACCTCCTGGGGTCGCTGGGTCCTGATCGCCATTCCGCTGCTGATCGCAGCTCAACTGATGCCGCTTCCGCTGAGCTTCGGGCATCCGATCTGGGCGAGCGCTCGCGACGTCCTCGGTGGCCTTCCGCTCGGACCGGTCACCGCCGATCTTGGCTTGACCTTGAACGCGCTGTTGCTGGCGCTGGCAGCGACCGCGCTGCTCGGCGTGACCATTGTGGTCGTCCGCGATCGCAGCCGCGCCGAGCTTGTCCTGTTTGTCCTCGCAGGCATCACCGCGGTCGCCGCCTTGACCCTGGATCTGCACCGGCTCGCGCCGGCTGGGGCCGACGCAACGTCCGAGTTCGCGACGACCCTGGCCGGGTTCGGCCTCGTCCTGAATCTTGCGATCATGCAGCTTGCCGCGGAGCGGGCCGAAACCCGTCATTCGCTGCTGCGCTCGATCGTGCTTGGCCTGCTCGGCCTTGCCGGAGCCCTGATCAGCGCAGCCGCGGTGTTCGGCCTTTCCGGGACCAACAACGCGATCGCCGCAGGCTTCGGCGTCGTGTTGATTCTTCTGATCCTCGTCATCCGCCGGCTTGATCTGTCGCCTTTGGCCGCGGGCGCGCTCGCCGCCGCCGCATTGATCGGATCGGCGATCGTCTTGACCTTCCTGTTCGAACAGAGCTCGGGGCCGATCCTCCTGCGGCTTGCCCCTAATATGGGCGCGGAAGCGCGCGCGGCGCTGGAGCGGATGCTAGCAGACACACGCTGGTTCGGCGCGGGCGCAGGAACCTTTTCGGCGGTCGGCAGGATCTATCAGAGCGATGCCGGCGCGGCCTTGACGGCACCGACGACGGCGACAGCGATCTTCGCTGGCATGGGAGCGATCGGCCTCGCTGTCTCGGTGCTGACAGCTCTGATCGCCCTGGTGCGCCTGTTCTTCGGCGCCTTGCAGCGCGGACGCGACTCGTTCTTCCCCGCGGCCACCGCGGCCTGTGTGCTGTTTGCGCTGGTTCAGAGCTTTGCAGGTTCCGGATTGCTGCATCCCGCAGCAATCCTGTGTCTTGCGGTGATCGTGGGACTGGGGCTGTCGCAGAGCGTCAGCCAATCCGGATCACGATAGCGTCGCTGATCAGACCGCGCGATCGCCGAGCGAGGCCCAGTAGTTCGGGTTCTTGGGCGACTGAATGCGGACCCAGCGATAAGGCTTCTTCGACCACGGCAGGATGTGGCCGGAGAGATTGTCCAGCACGAGATCGCCGGCGAAGGTCCGCACCACGACCACGAGATGATGCTCGCCCCAGGTGGTCACGACCTCGCTGAGCAGCACCGCGCGCGCCGGAAAACCCTTGGCGATCAGTTCGTGGCGTTTTGTCACAGCATAGTCGTTGCAATCGCCGCTGGTCGGATGCAGCAGCCATTTCTCGCCGCGCAGCCCCTCCATATTGGCCTCGGGACGGATGGCGGTATTGACCTGCTGGTTGACCTCTTGCATGAGCGCCAGCCGCTCGGCGGTCAGCTTCAGGCGACCGCCCCGGAATACGATCTGCTGCGGCCGCGGCTTGCACTCGTCCTTGTACTTCAGGCAAAACAGCGTGAACGCCATCGGCGCCAGCGTCGGCTGGTCGAACTTGATGTACTGGATGGCGCCGCGCAGCCCCAAGGGCGCACCGACGAAAGCGGCTTCAGCGCGCTGCTGCACCCCCGCAGCAACCACGATGGCGGCCACGGCCGCCAGGAACTTCACAATGTTGCGCATGTCGCGCTCCCCGTTCTTGTTGAGGAGACGCTACGCGAGACGTCTTGAAATACGGCTCAAAGGCCGCGCGATCCTTTAATCAAAATGCGGGCGACTTGGTCGGAAACAATTAAGAATACCGATGTGTGACTTGTTCTGCTAAGAGCGGTCACGACGTTCCGCGCGTGACGCAAGAAGCGATTCGACCGACCTGATGGGCCTTTCCAGACGCTTTCGAAAGAAGACCAAGCCGCGGCTTCCCGACGGCCTTCGCGTCTATGCCATCGGCGACGTGCACGGCCGAGCCGATCTGCTTCAATCCCTGTTAACCGTCATCGACGCCGATCTTTCCCGCTCCGCCCCCGAGCGCGCCATCCAGGTCTTTCTCGGCGACTATGTCGACCGGGGCCCGGACTCACGCGCCGTTCTTGATCTGTTGATCGCGCGCTCGAAAACGCACGAGACGGTTTGCCTGAAGGGCAACCACGAGGTCTTCCTGCTTGAGGTGCTCAAGGACCCCGCCCGCCTGCAGGAGTGGCGCCATTATGGCGGCCTGCTGACGCTGGTCTCCTACGGCATCTCGCCGACGATGAATCCGTCCGCGGAGCAGCAGGTCGAGTTGATCGAAGGATTAAGGCGCGCACTGCCGCCCGAGCACCTCGCCTTCCTGCAGCAATTGCCCTCGTCCTTTACCTGCGGCGACTTCTTCTTCGTCCATGCCGGCGTCAAGCCCGGCGTCGCGCTCGAGCGCCAGAAGGACGAGGATCTGCTCTGGATCCGCGAAGAGTTCCTCGCCTCCGAGGAGCGCTTCGGCAAATATATCGTCCACGGTCATACGCCGGTCAGCGTGCCCGATATCCGCCCGAACCGCATCAACATCGACACCGGTGCTTACGCGACCGGAAACTTGACGCTGCTGACGATCCAGGGCGATAGTCTGATGGCAATTTAAGCGCCCCTGCTTTCCTCTCGATCCTATTCGCTTCGCCCTCACAGGCTTCGCCGATTTTCACCATGAACCGCATCATCCTGCTTCGCGTCATCGGCATCTGCACCGCGATCCTGCTGGCGCTTCATGCCGGCATGGCATTCTACGGCGATCTCGTCCGACCGAACTTTCGCGCGAGCGACCTGTTCTCGGGCGAGATCCCGCCCGAGAAGGCCGGGCTGGCCGCCGGCGGTGTCCTGGCATCGGTTTCGCTGGATGGCGACCTGCTCGCAAACTACGCGGCGGCGCGGACCGCCGACGTTCTTCACCGTCCATCAAACGAGGCGGCCGCACGGGCCAGCGAGAACAAGGCCGCCCAGGCCGCCATCGTCGCGGCCTTGAAGGTCTCGCCGATCCGGCCCGCGCTGTGGCTCACGCTCGGCACGTTGCAGGCTCAGGCCGGCGAACCCGCAACGCCTGCGGTGAAGATGTCCTATCTGACCGGATCGGTGCCGATCGACGTCGCCTTCGCCCGCGTCCGGACCGTGACCTCGAGCGCGGCTGCGACGGACGAAGAGATCAAGCTGCTGGCGCAATCCGACATCCGTTCCGCGCTGGCCAATCGCTCTCGTTACGAGCCGCTGTTGATCGCGGCCTACGTGCAGGCAACGCCGCAAGGCAAGTCGCTGCTGCTCGACACCACGAAAGTGACCGATCCCAAGTTCAACGAGATCCTGCGGCGTTACTAAAGCCTCAGCGCACCGATTTCGGGTTGACCGGCACAAAGTCCTGATCGCGGCGCGGCTGATCGGATCGGCCCTGGTAGACGAACATGCCCTTCTTGGTCGTGACGATGTCGCCTCGCTGCAGGCTGTCGTCGCGGAGCAGACGTTCGGTCGCGACGAGGTCCGGATCTTCCGGGATCGGCTTGTAGAGCTCCGGATGCTCTCGCCGCTCGCGCGAGACATCCTTGGCCCGCCGTCGCGCCTCCTCGATGCGTTGCCGCCATTCGTCGCGCGAGACTTCCGGTTCTTTGGGCGGAAGATAGTCGCTGATCGAAGGCTCCGGATCGGTCTGAGCAAGACACGCCGACGGATTGATGAGACCAAGACCGAGCGCACCGGCCATGGTTACGACTGCTCCAGCCAGCGCCCTAAGCCGGCGTTGGCCAACTGGCAATTGGTCAGGTCGAACGGTTCGCATATCGATAAATCCAAAGACACATCACAAGAACGGCGATTGGCCGGAAAACGCTTGGGCGCAAGGCTTTCAGTCTATCTCTTTGCCAATTGCAAGGAAGCGAATTCGCGGGCAAGATTTCGTTTTTGGCCAGAGGATTTTGATCGTGGCTCGCATCATTGCTTTGCTGATTTTGACGATCTGCTTCGGCGTGCAGCCCGCGAGAGCCGGCCAAATCGAATACCCGCAAGTCATCCACACTCAATATGAGGCCGTCGATCAGAAGACCGGCGGGCACTTCGTCCTGTGGTCGGAGCGGGAGAAGATCTTCTACGGCCTCGACCAGAAGCTCTTCCCTGGAGCACGTTACGTCGAGATCACCCAGGTGACGCCGAGCGTTGGTTCGATCACGTTGACCTATGTCGAAGTGCGCACGGTTGGCAGCACCACCTCGGACTATCTCTATTTGGCTGGAAATGTCCGCTTCCGCGTCAGCGGAATGACGCTCAAGTCCAGCAACTTTCCCGCTGGCGGCGGGATGACACCAAATGGGCAATAACCGGACCTTCGGGGCCGTCCCATCAAAAGTCGAAAAACAACCCCATGCACAGTAGCCGGCCCCAACCAAATCAATGACTTATGGCTTTCCGAAATGCAGGTTGCGTCGGGCAAACACGTGGAGCCGAATGCATGGTTCCGAGTTGGTTCTCGGGATGAACGGTCAACCTGAGTTCCGCGTGGGTTAGCCGTCTCCAGATAACCAGCGCTTCTAAGATCTCATTAGCTCCTTGCTGCTAGCTTTCGGCATCCCCCCTTCGTGGAGTTGCCGGGCATGCATGCAAGACCCTTATTGCTGTCAGGTATCGCCGTCGCGGCTTCCGTGGTGTCGGGCCTCGGCGCGCACGCCAGCCCGCTCTGCATCAAGGAACGGACGCCGTTTGCGCTGTCGCACGACACGGTGAAATGGACGATGTCGATCGCGCCTGGGACGGATTGCATCCAGGGACTGCGTTGGTCCTACATGCAGATCTTCGACGTATCGGTCGTGAGCGGACCATCGCAAGGCGAATTGGCGGTGGTCGGTTCCGGCTTCCGCTATTCGGCGAAAAACGAAGCAGGCGGCTCCGACAAGTTCACGCTGCTGATCTCGGGCAAGAACCGACACGACCCGGGGACATCGACCCTGGAGGTCGAGGTCAACCCGCAATAGATCGAGCGCCGCCGAAGGTGAACGGCGCGGCTAACGGCGGCTCGACCCGCTGCCCCGGGTTCTGTTCCCGTAATACGGCCGGGCGCGTCCGCCGCCGGTCGTGACGGGCGGCTCGATCCGGCTCGGAATATTGCGCGTCGCGTTGGGCGGCGCGGGCTGCGACGGATTGACGATGGTCACGTTTCGATTGGGCGTCGACGGATCGTTGACGCCCTGAGCCCAGGCAGCGCCGGGCACGAGCAACGCAATGGCGATCAGAACTGGTCGTTTCATGAATTATCTCCCGAGCAAGAACGTCAGGGAGGCGATTACCGTTCCTTCACGGCTGCTTCACGGTTCGTTGGGCGGTGGCCTCAGCGGGGAACGGCGACCAGCTTGCCATCGCGCCAGACGCCTTGGGCCGACTTTCCGGCCGGAAGCCCGGTCACATGCCGGACCGCCGTCGGCCGGGAAGCCGCCTGGGTGCTTTGCGCCTTCTTCGTCGGCGTCGTGATGATGCTGGAGCTCGTGGTGTTGGCCTGATCCTTGATGCCTTGCGCAACGGCAGGCGAAGCCAGGAAGGTCAAAACCGAGAGGACTGTCAAAACGCCGCGCATGGTCGAACACCGGAAAGAGGAGCTTGGCGAAATGTCACAGGTTTTCCCCTAAAAGCAAGCATCTTCGAAAGACGCGCATGGCTTTGGCGGGCCCGGAAAGCAGCCTCGGCGGCAACGCCTCGAGCGGAAAAACCTAGCGAAATGGCCTTATCCGAGCTACTTGATCGGCCTTGATGACCGACTCCGGTGAAACTGCGGCAAACGCCCCCTCGACGCAACAGATCAAAGCCGGGTTTATCCGTCTCCTGTCGAGCCGAATCCGCGCCGTATCCGACGATCCCCAGCAGATGCGGGAGATCGTCTATGAGCTGGCGCGCGTCAAGCTTATGGAGCAATTCACCCACGCCGACGCGCGGGAATCTCGTGAGCTTCAGCAAGTCCTCGAACGCGCCATCAAGGAGGTCGAGCGCACCTTCGCGCGCAGCGCAGCGTCAGAGCCGCCAAACGCCGCCGCAGCAACGGCCTCTTCGCCGCCTCCTCCGGCCGCGAGCCCCGCTCCCCCGCCCATTCCGGCATCACCGGTTTCGGCTTCGCCGCCGCCTGCAAAGGATGAGAGAGCAGCGCGCCGTCCCGTGGCACCACCGCGATCCCTGGATCAGCCTAAACGGAGCGGCACCTTCACCTTTCTGGTTCGGCTC